>JAABUK010008413.1_pt1 | contig 14487 bp, 11 predicted proteins | sample 5559141 | NCBI WGS metagenome assembly JAABUK01 (sample SAMN10711869, study PRJNA513367) | rock metagenome | isolation source: Antarctica rocks | place: Antarctica: Victoria Land, Pudding Butte nord | collected 2016-01-03
GCGCCGTGCGTCATTATCGCTTCGACGGAAAAGCATAACGCGAGTGAAGCATCGGCGATGGAGAAAAAGGAACGAGCGCGCCGCATTGCAACGAGCAAGTCCGTCGAGACCGAAGACGAATGCGTGCAGTCGCTTTTGAATGCTGCCGATCAATTCATCATTCGTCGCGGCGCGAGCCACGAATCCGTCATCGCTGGCTATCATTGGTTCACGGATTGGGGGCGCGACACGATGATCTCGCTGACAGGACTTACGCTCACGACAAAACGATATGAGACCGCGCGCCACATTCTGCAATCCTTCAATGAACACTTGAGCGACGGTATGATTCCGAATCGTTTTCCAGACGCGGGCGACGTGCCGGAATACAACACGGTGGACGCGACGCTCTGGTTCATTCATGCGATCAACGAATATTTGCAGCGCACGGGCGACGAAGCTTTTGTGCGCGAAATTTTTTACGAGAAACTAAAAGATATTCTCCGCTGGCATGAACGAGGCACGCGTTATGGCATACGTGTGTTAGAGAACGGACTTTTGCGCGCCGGAGAAGCGGGCGTGCAGTTGACATGGATGGATGCGAAAGTCGGTGAGTGGGTCGTCACACCGCGCACAGGCTCGGCAGTTGAAATTCAAGCGCTGTGGTACAACGCGCTGCGAATCATCGAACAAATGGCAACACGTTTCGGCGATGAAGCAACACGCGCGCATTGCCATCAAATAGCAGAGACGGTACACGAAAGTTTCAATCGCCTTTTCTGGAACGACGCCACGCAATCTCTTTACGATGTGGTCGGCGACGACGGCACGCCGGACGCTGCCGTGCGCCCGAATCAAATTTTCGCCGTGAGCCTTCCGTATTCAATGCTGGGCGACGCGCGCGCGCGCGGCGTCGTTGAAATTGTCCGCCGCGAACTGCTGACGCCCTACGGATTGCGCTCGCTCTCCACGCACGATCCGGCTTATCGCGGGCGCTATGAAGGCGACTCACTCGCGCGCGACGGGGCATATCACCAAGGCACTGTCTGGGGATGGCTGATAGGGCCGTTCATCACAGCTTATTTGAAAACACATGGACGCGCGCCCGAAATACTTCAGCAGGCACGTTTGTGGACGAGTTCGTTTCGCGGGCACTTAATGGACGCAGGGCTTAATCAGGCATCGGAGATATTCGACGGCGACGCGCCGCACACACCGCGCGGCTGCATCGCACAGGCTTGGAGCATCGCAGAACTTTTGCGTTGTGAGATTGAGGAGCTGGCCTGAAAGTGGTTTATCAAAGGAGCGTGCTGCGTTCCAAGTTCGGCGGCGTTCCGAATTTCTTTGACAATGCTTTCCCGCTTTTATCGTCCGAAGCCGAAGAATTCTTCGAGGACGTTCGAGAGCGCGTCGAAACCGAGTGCGAAACCGAACCGGCTAAAGGTTGGAGCGACTCCGCGCCGCCGGTTGATTTCTGTCGGGCTACCGAAGCGGTCGCGCTTGCTCGGCGTATTGCGTTCCCAGACGTTGGCGATGGCTGCGCCCGTCAAGTCTCCCGCGAAACGCGAGTAGTTGGGCTGGCGTTTGCCGTTGTCGCCGTTCGTCACAAAGGTGCGGCCAATCGCATATAGAAAACGCGCGCGGCGACTCGCGCTGCCCTGTGAAGTTTCTTTGAGCGAGATGTACTTCGGATTTTGTTTGAAGAGTATCGGATAGATGCCTGAGCCGAATATCTCCGTGGTGCTCAACGTGCCGAAGAGTCTCGCGTAATCCGACAGGTAATCGGCAAACTTGTCGCTACCCGTTTTCGACGGAGCGTCCGCTTCCTGAAATCGCCTGTATCCGGCGCTGATGGCGGGAGCGATATATGTGCCCGGCGTATAGAACGCTTGCCGCAATCCGTAATGAAACTTTTCTCCGGCAGTGAGCGCCACAGCGGGAGAACTATTCAAACCGCCGCCCGCAGTTCCTGAACCGCCGCCGCTTTGTGCGTGGTGGAAACTTGCGTCGTCTATGTGAAATTTATTTGTCGAGGCACGGGTAAAAAGCGGTAGGGCATTCGCCTTTTCCGCTGTCGCTGCCTGAACAACCGCAGGCGAACTCTGTGCTGCTACTACTGCCGCTGCTACTTCTTGCGCGCGAGCGATAGTGCGAACATCGAAGGCGATTAAGGCAGCGGCAAGGATGATGAACGTGATACGTGTAACAAAAGACTTTCGCATAACTGCTGATACTCCCTCTGGACTCTCACAAGAATTTTGATTGACGATTGAATGATGCGCCGTCACCAAAAGCGCAGACGATTGACTTATGGATGCTTCATAAATTTTCCGATGTCGAAGTCGAGTTTGCGTTATTTTTCGCTGCTTCGACAAGCGGCTTGAATCCATCGCCGGGCTTGAATACGAGATCGCTTCTTTTTCCATTATAGCGCGCGTTGACGAGATTGATTTGGTCTTCCTGCAAATCAAAGAAGATTCCGTCGCGGACTTGCGCGCCGCCGACGCCTTCGGGCATTTTCGTTTCGACATAAAGCATCACGGCGTCGGCTTCGGATTCCATGCCGACCCACGCGAGCGTTTTTGTTTGCCCGTCGCGATTCTTGATAACGAAGGTAGCTTGTAAGTAAGCGAGTATGAGCGAGGCGGCGTCGGGTGATTTGTCGAGACGAATGCTTTTGCCCGCGCGCTTGCTCAAAATGGTTTCGAGATCGTGCGCGAAAACTTGTACGGAGATTTCGACGTTTTGCTCTTTCGTGTTGTACTCAAGCCGCATCAGGCTCGTGTGAAAAGTGTGCGCCGAAGCTGCCGGGCTTGCGGATAAGAAAACAACGATGCCCGCGAGAAGCAGCGATGAGAGAATTACGTTTGAGGTGCGATGCGAGAGTTTCATAACGATTACGGCCTTGACGCGGGCGTAGGTGTCGGCGAAGCGGCGGGCGACGGGGACGGTTGCGCTTGTTGTGTTTGCGGCGTCTGCTGTTGTTCGGGCTGAATGGGCTTGCGTTCTATTTCCTGTATAGGATTTCGCGGGCGTTGTTGTTCTTTGAAAATCTGGAAACGCGATTTGATCGGACGACGCGGGAAATAATTATTCTCCACGTTTACGTCCGCCGTTTCGAGATGCGGATCGAGCGTGATTGATCTGATTTCTTTTTTGGTGACAATCAATTTGGAGACATCCGAATTGTTGAGCCGCCAGATTTCCGCAGGGATACGCAGTTCTTCGGTCGTGCCGTCCGTGTAATCCATTTGCAGAATCACGGGCATGACGAGGCCGCCGATGTTTTTGAGATCGACAACGTAAAAATTAAGGCCGGAGTTGAGCAACTCTTTTTCGCGGTCAGTGAGCGTCGCAACATAGCGTTGAAATTCTTCGCGGTCGCGGTCTGTGACGCGATATTGATCGTATGTGTTATAGAAATCGTTGAGCGATGGAAATTGTTCGACGCGTTTCGGCAAAGCTTTGTTGCGTTGCTGCGAGAGAGTTTCAGGACGCGCGGCAGCATCGCGGCGCTCGTTCTCTTTTTCGATTTCGGGATTGTGCGTGTCGATACCGTAAAGGCGAACATTTTCAATCGAGATGTCAGTGTGATCCGTCGTGTAGAACCAGCCGCGCCAGAACCAATCGAGATCGACGGCGGAAGCGTCCTCCATCGTGCGGAAAAAGTCTGCTGGCATCGGGCGTTTGAATTTCCAGCGTTGCGCATATTCGCGGAAGGCGCGATCAAAAAGCTCGCGTCCCATCACGGTTTCGCGCAGGATGTTGAGCGCCGTCGCGGGCTTGCCGTAAGCGTTGTTGCCGAACTGCAAAACGGATTCAGAGTTGGTCATAATCGGCACTTGATTTTCCGATTGCATGTACTCCGTGATGTTCTTCGGCTCGCCGCGTCTCGACGGATAATCGCGCTCCCATTCCTGCTCCGCAAGGTATTGCAGAAAGCTGTTGAGTCCTTCGTCCATCCATGTCCATTGACGCTCGTCGGAATTAACGATCATCGGGAAAAAGTTGTGCCCTACTTCATGTATGACGACGGAGATCAGGCCGTATTTTGTGCTCGCCGAATACGAGCCGTCGAGTTCCGGGCGCGGCCCGTTAAAGCAGATCATAGGATATTCCATGCCGCCGACAGGCCCGTTGACAGAAATCGCCGTCGGGTATGGAAACGTGAACGAATAGCGCGAATAAACGTTCAGCGTGTGGATGATCGCCTGCGTCGAATATTTGCTCCAAAGCGGATCGCCTTCCTTCGGATAATAAGACATCGCCATCACGCGATTGCCGTTGACATCGTGCAGTTGCGCATCCCAGATAAATTTTCGGGATGACGCGAAAGCGAAATCGCGCACGTCGCGCGCCGCGTAAATCCATGTCTTTGTGCCGCGCGGTTTGTTTGTTTCATTCGCTCTGGCTTCGTCGGGCGTAACGATAAGGACGGGCTGTTGCGCTGTTCTTGATTGATCGAGGCGTTCGCGTTGCGCTCTCGTTAAAACTTCGTTCGGATTTTGCAGCACGCCTGTGGCGGCGACAATGTGATCGTCGGGCGCGGTGATGCGGACGTTGTAGTTGCCGAATTCTAAAGTGAATTCGCCGGAGCCTAAGAATTGTTTGTGCTGCCAGCCACTCACGTCGTTGTAGGCAGCCATGCGCGGAAACCACTGCGCGATTTCGTAAATGTAATTTTTGTCCTGCGGAAAATACTCGTAGCCGGAGCGCCCGCCCAAGCGTTTCGCGTCGTTGATGTTGTAGCTCCAATCAACGGAAAAGACGGTTGACTGCCCGCTCTGAAGCGGCGCTTTCAAATCAATGCGCATCATCGTTTTGTTGATGACGTAGGGCAAAGCCGCGCCCGCTCCGTCGCGCACGAAAGCTATCTTGTCGCCGCCATCAAAACCCTCGCGGGCAAGCAGATTATCAATCGTGGCAAAAGGAATGCGCGAGAAATCGGGCGCGGTCTGCGTCTTGACGGTGTCGGAATCTTTAGCGAAAAGGTTTTGATCGAGTTGCAGCCAGAGATACGTCAGCGTGTCGGGCGAGTTGTTAAAGTAAGTAACCTTTTCAGAGCCTATGATGCGTTGGCGCGCGTCGTCCAGTTCGACGTTGATGTTGTAATCGGCGCGTTGCTGCCAGTAGCTATGGCCGGGCGCGCCGGATGCCGCGCGTTGTTCGTTCGGCGTCGGCAGTATTTCTTCGAGTTGCCGGAATTTATCTGAGGGACGGGATTTCGTTTGGGCGAATGCGATGCTGAAGCAGAGCGCAAGCAAGGTAAGCAGGGCAAGAAGACGCCGTGTGTGCAAGATGGCAGATTCCTTTTTTGAAGTTTGAAATAAGGCGCGTGTTGAAGGGTATACTAGCGCGGACGCTTAATTGATGCAATGCTGTGCAACTAAGGTATATCTCATGGAATTTCTTTTTGATGAGCGAGGTTGCTTTTCTGTGGCGACTTGCCCGCACAGGAAAACACTTATCGCCGGTTGCAAATTATCTTGCAACCGGCGATAAGTCTAATAGAGATGCGTAGCTAGCCGAAAATTTATATTGATTTCCGGCTGGCACAGGACTAATCTTCTGCAAGATGCGTTCCGCCTCCGCCAGCATATCCCGGCTTTCCGGTGCTTTTACGATGAGCACACTTATACTTAGCTGCCGTGAACCCGACTCATGTCAGCTTGGGATAGTTTATATTCGACTATGAACTGTCTAGAACAGAGACAGCACGCCCTGCAACAGGCTCATCACAGTCTCCGTGATCGAAGGAGCACCGGCACTCTGGTTGCTCGCCGTCGTCGTGCTGGTGGACGCGACTCCGGTTTCTATCTGGCCTGTTGTCGCTGTCGCTGTCGTTGCTGAAGACGTAGCTGGCGGTGCAACTGGGAACTCTATGTCACCTGCAAATGCAGAAGTTGTGAGCACAAGTGTCAACACGACCGCCACGCAGAGTTGTCGTAAGTTTTTCATTGTTTTCTCCTAGAAGTATAGTTATAGGTTGCAAGAGATGGTGAAGCGTAGTCTCTTACCGGATTACCAAAACGAACATTGTTGGTGCATCTTAACACTTCCAACTAACATCCAGCGAATTAGCGATGCCTTCGCATAGCGAAATGCAATTATTTTAGCAAATACACAGAAAGGTAGACCTCACATGAATTTAGCGCAAGAATTACTCCACCAAATAGCTGATCCGGCGCTTAACCGAAGCGAACGGGCGCATCTCCGCTGTCAACTCTCAAAGCAATTTGAGGAGATGGGTAACTATGAAGGAGCGCGCGAAGCGATGGGCGAGTTGTGGCAGCGTATCGGCGAGCGCCCGCAACTTGATGAGCTAGACCGGGCGACCAAGGCAGAAGTGCTTTTACGGGCGGGTGTCCTGACTGGCTACATCGGCAGCGCTAAACAGATAGAAGGCGCGCAGGAGATAGCAAAGGATTTAATTAGCGAAAGCATTGCGATCTTTGAAGCCCTACAAGATTCAAAGAAGATAGCCGACGCGCAAAGCAATCTTGCCGTTTGCTACTGGCGCGAGGGTGCATTCGACGAAGCGCGTGTGATGCTTCGAGAGGCACTGAGCCGACTGGCTGAGACAGACAGAGAGTTGAAAGCGGTGGCGCTGCTTCGTAGCGCGATAGTTGAGAAGACAGCGGCTCGATACAGCGATGCGCTTGGTATTTATACCGCCGCCGCTCCTTTATTTGAAGATATTGACAATCACGCTCTTAAAGGAAGATTCCATAATAGCTTCGGCACTACGCTAAAGTGTCTTGGTGCAACAGAGGATCGCACGGATTATATAGACCGCGCGCTCATAGAATTCGCCGCCGCGAGCTTTCATTTCGAGCAAGCAGGACAGACGCGCCACCTCGCTGGTGTTGAAAACAATTTAGGATTTTTGTTTCACACCGTCGGCAAATTCCGCGACGCGCATGAGCATCTTGATCGCGCGCAAGCGCTCTTTACCAGCCTCAAAGATCGCGTCCACATCGCGCAGGTAGATGAAACGCGCGCACGCGTGCTGCTTGCCGAAGGTCGCGCCGCCGACGCCGAAAAACTCGCCCGCTCCGCCATCCACATTCTCGAAAATGGCGGCGAGCAATCGCTCTTAGCCGAAGCATTGACCACGCACGGAATCGCTCTCGCGCGCACGAATCATTACCTGCCCGCACAGCGCGCGCTCCAGTGCGCCGTCGAAGTAGCATCTCAGGCGGGCGACTTTGAGAGCGCAGGCCAATCGGCGCTGACCATTATCGAAGAATTAGGCGCACGGCTCGCAACTGCCGAGTTGAGCGCCGCCTACGAACGTGCCGCAAACCTCTTAGCCACGTCGCGGAATCCGGGCGTTCTCTCTCGCCTGAGCGTATGCGCACGGCACGTGCTTTTCCTTGTCGCGGCGCTTCCCGTGCCTTCTACATGGGAAGGTTTTTCCATCAGAGAAGCGGTGCATCGCTACGAAGCGTGCCTGATCGAACGCGCGCTCAAGGAGGCGGGCGGCGGCGTCACGCGGGCGGCGCAATTGCTCGGCCTCAAACATCACCAGAATCTAACCGGCTTGCTCAACACCCGTCATAAACATCTGCTTCATGCGCGAACGACTATCCTGCCGCGCAAGCGTAGCATCATCAAGACGGAACGCTGTCGCCATCACGCCGCGCCGGATGACGAAACAAATCAAGCATCGCAAGGCACTATCATTCTGTACGTCGAAGACAACAAAATGTTGATTAATGCGGTGAAGGACACGTTAGAATTGGAAGGCTGGAGCGTCGAAATTTGCGAAGACGGAACCGCTGCCCTGAGCGTAATCGAAAGCAACTCTCACTACGACTTATTGCTTTTCGATAATGATCTGCCCGGCGTGAGCGGCCTAGAACTCGTGCGCCGTGCGCGGCAGTTGCGACACCGCAAGCGCACGCCGATCATCATGTTCTCGGCATCCGATTGTGAGACGGAATCGCGCCGCGCGGGTGCAGACGCGTTTTTGCGAAAGCCGGGAGACATTTTGATAATAACCGAAGTCATCGCACGCTTGCTCACGGGCAAGTCTGTGCAGCCATAGCAGCCGGGATCCGCGCAATACATTCCGATAACACGGCTGTCCTCGCAAAATCGCGCCATGTTGGAGACCGCCGCTAATTGTTTGAAGCGGCAGTCTCTCTTTTTAATGCCGGACGCACTGCCTATGCGTAGTGCGTTGAAAATCACTTACCCACGATTACAATAAGCCTGCGAACGGCCTTCGGCGTCTTAATCGTTACTTGCCATACCAGCCCATCGGCTTGCCGGAGAGATCGACCCATACGCTCTTGACTTGCGTGTAGAGTTCGAGCGCGTGCTTGCCCATTTCGCGCCCGTAGCCCGAATGCTTATAGCCGCCGAAGGGCGACGCGGCATTGAACATATTGAAGGTGTTGATCCAGACCGTGCCAGCCTTGATCGCTCTGGCGAAACGATGTGCGCGCGTGATGTCCTTTGTCCAGATGCCTGCCGAGAGGCCGAAGATCGTGTCGTTCGCTTGCTTGATTAAATCGTCCTCGTCTTTGAAGGTGATGACGGAGGTGACGGGGCCGAAGATTTCTTCCTGCGCGACACGCATAGAGTTTTTCACTTCTGTGAAGATCGTCGGTTGAAAGAAAAAGCCTTTCTGGAAATCTGCGTCGAGTTGCGGCGGGTAGCCTCCGGCGAGCACTGTTGCGCCTTCGTTTTTAGCAATGTCAACGTAGCCTTTGATGCGGTCGAGTTGTTCGGCGGAGACTTGCGGCCCCATCAAAGTTTCTTTGTTGGTGGGATCGCCGACTTTGATTCTGCCGACTCTCGCTTTGAAGCTTTCGAGAAATTCATCTTTGATTTCTTCGTGTAGAAAGATACGCGAACCGGCGCAGCAGACTTGTCCTTGATTGTAGAAAATGCCCATCATCGCGCCGCTCACGGCCTGTTCCATATCCGCGTCGGCGAAGACGATGTTAGGTGCCTTGCCGCCGAGTTCGAGCGAGACTTTGGTGAGATTATCGGCGGCGGAATGAGCGATGATTTTACCGACTTCGGTGGAGCCTGTAAAAGCGATTTTGTCGATGCCGGGATGCGAGGCTAACGCCGCGCCAGCCGTTTCGCCAAAGCCGGGCACGATGTTGACGACGCCATCAGGAAAGTCCGCTTCCTGAAAAAGCTTGCCGAGTTCCAAAGCGGTGACGGGCGTTTGCTCTGCCGGTTTCAAGACGACGGTGTTGCCTGCCGCCAGCGCGGGCGCGAGTTTCCATGCAGCCATCAGCAGCGGAAAGTTCCAAGGGATAATCTGTCCGCAAACGCCCAAGGGTTCGCGCAAAGTGTAGTTGAGCATCTGTCCGGGCACGGGAATCGTCTCGCCTTCGATTTTGGTGGCGAAGCCCGCGAAGTATTCAAAATTTTCGATGACCTGCGGGATGTCTATGTAAGTGGATTCGCGGATCGGCTTGCCGTTGTCGGCGGTTTCGAGGGCGGCGAGTTCTCCGGCGTGTTGTTCGATGACTTGCGAAAGTTTGTAGAGCAGGCGGCCACGATCACGCGCGCTCATCTTCGACCACTTGCCTTCGTAGGCGCGGCGCGCGGCGGCGACGGCTTTATCAATGTCGGCCTTGTCGCCTTCGGCAACTTCGGCGAGCGTTTCGCCGGTCGAAGGATTCGGCGTCTCAAAGGTTTTGCCGGATTCGGCGTCAACCCATTTTCCGTCAATGAAGAGTTGATAACGACGCGTGATGTCCGACGGGACTTGCTGCGCGGATGACATAGTGTGTACTCCTTAGAGATGTAACGAATAGAGATGGAAGTCAGGAGACAGTATTCAGAAGTCAGAATGAAGAAGCGTTGGCGGCAATAGTGTCTTCAAAGATGTTTCCGATCCTTGTTTTGATTCTGTCTCTTTACTTCTGACTCCTGAATACTGTTTTTCGGCTTTCACTTTATCACTTCCTTGCAATCCAAGTCCAAGTAGCTTACGCGGGCTTTTCAAGCTTCGCGGTTCGACTGTACTCTTACGCCTGTGATGATGCGCGGCGATATAGTAAGCACAGCAGGAGAGGAAGGATTTCGCGCGCTTTCGAGTATCAACGATGACGTGTGGCACAGGTATAAAAAGGCGGGTGCATACGAGTGGTGGTATTTCGATGCGGTGAGCGACGACGGGCGTGAGACGCTGGTCGTGATTTTCCTCGACGGATTCATTTTTTCGCCGCGTTATAACCGCCACGTTAAAAAATACTTGAGCGGCGCTCGTAGCGTCCATGACGGCTACGCACCGAAGCCCGGCGATTTTCCTGCTGTCGCCGTGAGCCTTTACCGCGACGGGCGTTTAGTTTGGCGTGCGATTAATGAATACGAGCCGAGGGATTTCGTTGCGCAAATAAACCGTCCCGCGTGCTGCATCGGATCGAACAGCTTTGAGTTGGAAACGGCGGCGGGCGAAAACGTTTACAGGTTACAACTCGACTGCTCTTTGCGAGGCAAACGCAAGCTTCAGGCATCGCTCGCGTGGATTGTCGAAGACGGCGATTTTACATCGGGCGATGAAGCGGAAGCGCGCGGCGGCGTAACATCTGCGCATGAATGGAATCTCGTTGCGCCGCGTTGCCGTGTGACGGGTATGATCAATGTAATTGGGCGAAACGGCGGGCGAGATAAACGGGAATGGACGGGCACGGGTTATCATGACCATAATCTGGACACGCGCTGGATGCCAGCGACGATTGCCGAATGGCAGTGGGGACGCGCGCACTTTGCCGACGCGACGGCGATCTTTTATCGTTATCGTGAACAAGAAAATGCGAGCATCACGACGCGCCTGTATGTTGTGTGCGGCGGCGAATTGAAGATGTACGAGCCGCAGTTCGTCGCGTCGAAATGGCGCAGACATTTTTTCGGACTGCGTTATCCGCGCGCAATCGAGATGAGCGCTGATGAAGACGAGGACGCGCAGCAAATCTTGCGACCAACCTTGCGAATCGATCAGCGCAACATTGTGGACAGCAGTTTTTTTTACCTGCGTTTCACAGGCGAAGCCGAGCTTGATTTAGGCGATGGCGTAGTGCGTCGCGCCGTCGCTGTCACAGAACAACTTGCGCCGCGTGCGCTTCAGTGGCGCGGATTATGGTGGCTCACAAGTTTGCGTATCGGACGCCGTGACCGCGTTTCGTTTCTACCATAGCTTTTTTGCAGGCGGCTTTCATCAGTCGTATTTCGACATCGTATAGTTTCAGAGAAGGAGAATGTTATGAGTAATCTTTTTCACCTCGCGTTTCCAGTGCATGACCTTGAAGCGGCGCGCGCGTTTTACGGCGGCGTGTTGGAATGCCCGGAAGGACGAAGCTCCGAGACGTGGATTGATTTCAATTTGTACGGGCATCAGATTGTCGCGCATCTGCAAGCAGGGAAAACAAGCGTAGAAGTTTCCAATGCGGTGGACGGACATGACGTGCCTGTGCCGCATTTCGGCGCGATTCTTTCGATGGCAGAGTGGAAGGAATTGGCGGAGCGCGTGCGGCGCGCCGGGATTCAATTCGTGATCGAGCCGTACATACGCTTTGAAGGCCAGACGGGAGAACAGGCGACGATGTTTTTCCTAGACCCGAGCGGCAACGCGCTCGAATTCAAAGCCTTCGCAGACATGGCACAGGTCTTTGCGACATAAACTACCTCGTAGTAAGCTGACGGGGTATTAAACCCACGGTAAATAAATATAAAATGACAAGTATAGACGAACATTTTGTTGCCGAAGCGCGCCGATATCTACGATCTGCTTACATAGAAAAGATAGAGCGTTGTCTGGAAGCATTGACCGATGAGGATGTCTGGTGGAGGCCGAACGAGGAATCCAATAGTATCGGCAATCTGTTAATGCATTTGAATGGCAGCACGCGCATGTGGATTGTCAGCGGGGTCGGCGGCGCTACCGATTTACGCGAGCGGCAGCAGGAGTTTGACGAGCGCGCGTTGATTGCATCTGCGGAGTTGATAGCGAATTTGCGTGCGACGTTGGAGGAAACAGATAAAGTTTTAGCAAACGTCGAAGGCAAGATGCTGCTTGAGCGGCGGCAAGTTAGGGATAGTAATGTGACGGTGTTGGAGGCGATCTTCCATGCTGTCGAGCACTTTGCAATGCACGCGGGGCAAATTATTATGCTGGCAAAGATGCGCGCGAAAAGAGATTTGCGATTATCGGATTAAAGCTTCGCATCAGCGATACTTATCAAGCGCGATATATTGATGAAAGGAAAAAGAGGTTAATGAGCGAGCAGGAAGAAACGTTGAACCTAACTTACGAGGTGAGGGTAACGCCGGGACGCGCGGGTTCCGATCCGAACGCGCCGGACTGGGAAGTGTTGGAATTGGAGAACGGCGCGGTGCAGGATGGCGCAGATATTTTTAATAATTTAACGCTGGCTGAAGCTAATCAAATCGCCGGAATGTGGACGAAGAAAAAAGAGGACGCAGGTTTTTAAGGCGCGCACGAGTAACCGGAACAACCGCCGGATTGAGTGCGATTCCGGTTGCGGTACATCTCGCGTTAGATTGCTTCGGATTTGGAATCTAATTTGGTGAAATAGAGCGATGGCAAATGAGAAAACATTCAGCGACCTACTTTTTGAAGAGTATCTTGACTCGCAAGGGATAGCAACCTTTGATTACGAGAAAGACTGGGAAGGAATACCCAAGCATCCTGACTATACGGTTTATCATAATGGCAGCACTTTCATTTTTGATGTTAAGGAGTTCGATTACCATCCGCGACATCCGGGGCAACTCGTCTGTGATAATCCTTGTGATCCCATACGTGAGAAGATCAATCAGGTTCGCACTCAGTTTAAGTATTTCAAAGACAAGTCATGTTGTTTGGTTCTTTACACTCACGACCCTTTAGTTGAGTTACATGAGGACACAACCATGCTCGGTGCTATGTATGGTGATTTCGGCGTCACTATGCTTTTTGATACGCAGAAAGGTTCAGCCGTGCCTGACTCCACTAGACAACGATTTCTAACAGGCGGAAAAATGTTTCGCTATGAATCATCAAAGCTGCAAAATCAAACCATTAGTGCTCTTGTAACCTTGCGTCATATTCATGTAGGTCAGAGACGCTACCAAAAGATTTTTCGAGATTCGCCGAGAACCGGGAAGCCAATAGCTGCCATTGATTTTGATATTGATGAAAAGCGCCTTGGAGTAATCGTTTGGGAGAATGCTTATGCTAGAGTTCCTTTTCCACGAGATATGTTCTTAGGTACTTACGATGTGCGTTGGGGCGTTGAAGGGGATGTAATCACACAGATTTTTTCAGGCAAAGACATTCTGGATTTAGAAGACTTTGATAAATCAGAAGCTTGATTGTCTCTTACGACGCAATCTAACAACTCATTCAACCGGAGCGCGAATAGCGTTGCTTTCATGCGCGAGACTCGAATGGTTGGCTCGGTGTCTCCGCGCCCGGTTAAGTCGAGCGTTGTGGTGTGTCGCCGGGTTCAGTGCCAATCTCCGTTAAGCACAAATGGTGCCCAGTAGAACGGCGCGCTGTAACGGCCTTTGGCAATCAAATCTAATTGCGCGGCACGCATCGCAGCGGGCGGCGCAATGTTGTTTTTTCCCTCCAGCAGTCTCTTATAAAAATCAGGCATCAGTAACGCAGTCGAGCGATCAGCGACAGACCAGAGACTGACGCCGACGGTTGGCGCACCGGCGTACATGAAAGCACGTGTTAAGCCGATCACACCTTCGCCTTTTACTTGCTTGCCTAAACCTGTTTCACAAGCGGAGAGCATGACGAGGGGGGAGCCTAAGCGAAGATTAAAGATTTCATCTGTGCGAAGAAAGCCGTCGTCGCCGTTTGAATTGCCGACGAGAGATAAAACAAGGCCGGTGAATTGCGGGCGTTCGGCGTCGAGCAATCCGTGTGTCGCGATATGCACCACGCGGTACTGCTTCATGTCGTTTTTCCTGATGTCTGCTTCGCTTGCGGAAAAATCGAGCCATGTATCTGCCGTGCCTTTATCCGAGCGCGCGAGTTGCGCGATTTGTTCGGCTTCTCGACGCGTTCCGTTTAAGCGCGCGAGTTTTAATCCCGCGAGGGCCGCGTTGCCCGTCAGATCGACAATCGCGCTTGAGAGAGGAAGTCCGCGTGTGGCAACAGCGGTGTTCTGCACCTGCGCAACAACTTGTTTGGCGCGCGTATCCTCCGCATCGAATACAGGATCGGCGACGAGTAATACGCCGCCGCTGCGTGTCCGGCTTCCCTGTTGCCTGATGGCCGCCACCACAGACGCGGACGGCGCGTAAATCACTTCGTTGGTCTTGATTAGATAAGGCAGGCTGGCATAGTCAGCCGCGCTTCCTTCTTTTGTCACCAGCGCTTCAAAAGGCACGTAGTTGAGTGCGCCGTCCGCGACAACGAGCAGGCGTTTGTTGCCTGTGACGGCGATGGCCGGAGCAACCGCAGTTTTGTAAAGCACGCTTGCGGCGGAAGCATAACTGGCGACGTTTTGTGCGGCGGGCGCA
>JAABUK010008416.1_pt1 | contig 14484 bp, 14 predicted proteins | sample 5559141 | NCBI WGS metagenome assembly JAABUK01 (sample SAMN10711869, study PRJNA513367) | rock metagenome | isolation source: Antarctica rocks | place: Antarctica: Victoria Land, Pudding Butte nord | collected 2016-01-03
TAAGCTTGAGTTGAAGCAACATGGAAACGGTAGCTTCGAAGACGAGGCTGCCCCCATCGATCAATCTGGAAGACTTGAAAAGATCGAGGGTGATGGTTTCACGACACAAGACGCCCGTAAGACAATTCGTGGTCGAGGTTCTCATCTTCTGACCTGAGGGCTGTGAGCATTGGTCGTCAGTTTTCACTCGCCGCTGTCCCAAATTTCGCCCTCCATGTCAACTTCGGGCCTGTATCAGCATAACACAACTTTCTCATCCTTGTGCTGCCAGTATTCCGTTCGACACCTCATTAAACGGTTGCCGTGTCGGCTTTACTTTATCCGCTACGTCCGTTACTATTTCCGAACGCCGTTATCAATGTTGCTCTCAACTATCGTTCCACAGTTTCATACCTCCAAATTAGACGCATTATCAAAACGACATGCTGTGCATCTTAAGTTTTAGGCCAGGGCTTGAGATACTATTTCCGCGCGATCGGTTTACGCCATCTCCCTCCTGAAGCAACGAATCCCCCCCTGTGGTGGAGATGAAAGCTGTGGCCATGCTCTTTCCCGTCCTGTATTGACTGAGCGTTTAGCAGATTTGCGATTGGGGCCGAGAATTTGCTCACCGTAGGCATCATAACGCTTCTTTCGTACTACGTCATAGCATCCACTTAGTCACGCCGGCATCAAGCATTCGGCCAGGGCAGCTCAAAAGTATCTACCTGATGATCTCTTCAAGGCCAAGATTCCAGCGAGGAGCAGTACTTTAGGACACACTTCTTCATCATTGCATCAAAGCAGTCGTAGCATCGTAGCAGAACGTACTTTCACATCAAGGAAGATCTTTCTTTATTGCCGTGAATCTTATCAAGAAATTTTCGCCTGCGAAGAGCTAGGTACTGTACGACAGAGAGGTTGGTAGTCATTTGCTACTAACACAATGTACATCTTTGCCCTATACGCCATAACGCTATGACCTCACACCTGACTGTTCACATCCCACGATCCTGATGTTGCCCCGATCATTCACAAGAAGCTCTGCCTCTTCTTATTGTATGCTCTTTGATCCTTCATCCAATTCCTGAACTCGCTCACACTGCCGATCTTCTCTCCATAGTAGTCCGGTACTGGGTTCGAGAATGACTGGCTTGAAGGATCTACCCTGTATCGCATGATCTTTCTGTAGAAGTCTTTCTCCTTCTATATCACCATTGAACATTAGCCATGGAGTGCGACCGACCGCCAACCCAAAAACTGCTATTCGCTCGGCCCTACGCCGACAAGGCGAGATTCAATCACTCACTTCTGCAATCTGCCCTCGAATTCCCCTATGCACCATCCCGAACACGGCATTCCCCACGAAAGGCCCTAGCAGCCACCCCACCGCGCCTGAACCCGCTGTCGCTAATCCCAACACGATGAACGGATCGAGTCCAAACAGCCCACCCAGCTGGTCAAAGTTCTGCTGGCTCAGCACCGTGATGCCCACGGATGTGGTACCCAAGGATGTGAATATGGAGGCAACAAGATTGTAGCGTCGGCGCGTTTTCCGGAGGGCGAGATAGTCGTTCCAGGTTAGGGTAGTGGTTTGCGGGAGATGAGTGGCTGGTGGTGCGTCTGGGGAGGTGGCGGAGCTAGAGGCGAAGCGCCAAAGTGGTGAAGCAGTATCTCTAGAAGTGTAGTCAACACATGGTTGCTGGCGCAAGGCTGTAAGGCCTGTAGTAATGGGTTTGAGATAGGTGGTCTGAAGTCGGCGTTGAAAGAGAGCGCATCGCGGGGTGCATGGGATTTGAGTCTTGAGGCTCGAGAGAGAAGAACCCAATCGACACGATGGGTTGACAAGCATGGTCACTGTGCGTCTGTGCGACGATTGAGTTTTATAAAGCAAAGTGCTTCGCGACATGTACTGCAAGTCGAATTCACGTGATATTTGCTAGCTAGAAGAATTCACCTAGCACTGAGCTAAACCTAGCAGTGGGACAGCCCTATAGGGCTGAAAATTCACATTTCATATTTTATTGCTATCAACATGTAATTCTTCAACATATCAGCAAAACAATGACAGTCATTCTTCTCATTTAGACTGATCACGTCAAGTTGAGTCAGAATTTTGAGATTGAGTATTTGAGTTGAGTCATCATATTGATATCAAGTATTGACTCAAATTTTTGACTCAACTCATCAAGACATGAAGCTAATATTTATCTGATAATGCAATCAAGTAATGCAATTGATTCAATTACATCTTAATGATTCATGAGAATACTGATTACTACTAATAAAGATTTTTCAAGCATGACTCATAAATAGTGATTGACATCTTCAGAACTTATGACTCATGAGAATACTGACTATTATTGATAGAGATTTTCTCATGAGTATTTGATCAAAACTCATGAAAATATTGATTATTATTGATAAAAATTTTTTCAGTCTAGTAATTACTACATAATCAATCAAGCATAAGCTTTAATCAATTGTATTATTCTGTTGCATTATCAATAGTATTATGAATTTTACTTGAGAAAAATATTGTTTTATGTTTTTATTTTTAAAGTCTTGACATCATTTTTGATTGCTTGATAAATTAAGTCGAGAATTTGAATCAAAATCTGACTTGAAATTAATATTAAATTGAGTCAGAATTTTGATATTGAGTATTCAAGTTAAGTCAAGATTGTTATGAGTCTGCATAAAGCTGATCATATGAGTGTATTCTAACTAGAAGTTCAAAGCTGAAGAAGAAAAAAGATGCAACATGTTGTAAGTTTTACTCATGAAGACATGTTAAATTGCTAGCATGTCAACATCAACTTTATACTAGTTTATGATAGTTTGACATGATCTATATTAAACTAACTTGAAGTGCACATTTGCAACATTATCTCTCTTCTTCATTTAGCAATGTTCTCATTGCTGCAGTTCAACTGATCTTTTTTAAGTCAATTTCTATCTTGACTTGTTTAAATATCATTCATGAAAGTCATTTATGATTTTCAAACATTCTTTAAATTTACTTTCATTAATATTGTATCAATATAAATTGACGTTGTATTTTTTTCAATTGACATGATATTGTAGTTGTTTATCTCGTTTGTAGTGTCTGAAATTCAGTATGTTTTTCACTTTTCATTCATCTTCATTGTTGATCATTATAAAATCAGACAATTTATTTCATTGTTCATTTTGAAAATTCTTTGAATCTAGTTGCAGCAAATTTGATGCAAACTTTGAATGTATCTTCATAGTCAATGATAATTTCAGTTGATAAGCATGTTCAATCTCAATCAGAATCTTGAAGAGTTTTAACATTTTATTATTTAACTTCTTTGATGATCATGAAATTATTATGTTTCTAGAATTCAGAAACATCATGTCATTTATCTTGTAAATCATTTTCTTTTGATGCTTGTTAATTTATTTCTTCATTGTGACTTTGACTTTTACTAAAATTTGCTTGATCAATGCTAATGATCATTTCATGTGTTTGAATATATTTTTTGCTTTACTCACTTCAATTCTAGTTTGAGTAATCTCATATTCAATTGAATTTGAATCAAAACTTATATGAAAGTGAAAGTTCTTATTCAGAAAAAATGCTGACTGTTTAATTAATAGTGAAATAACATTGTTATCAATGAATTCAGTCATAAATAATCAGATGAATTAATCATCTTGCATATATAAGTAATAATTTCATAGATATCATTTTACATTCTGATTTATTTTTTCTGTTTAATCATTAATTTGCAAATAATAATTTATGAATAGTTTCATCTTGAATTGCTTTAAATCACGAAAACGAAAACAAATTACTTAAACTATTTAAACACAGAGCACATCATTAACATGATGCTTGCGCTTCATTCTGATCATCAAGAACAAATGAGAAGCATCGTTGATGTGATGTTAACAAGTGAACAAAAGATAATTATCACTATCTTGCAGAAGAATTCAATCAAGACAAAAGATATACAGAAGAAATTACATAAGTTGCAAGTACTTTATGAGTTCAATGAATGTAGAAACAACGAGCTGATGCTCTGAAAGAAGATGAGAAGTTTAATAAAGATGATAGAAAAGCTGATACATCAACATGTCGCTGCGTTGACTATCAATCAGCGCATGAAGAATCAGCTGAAGAGATTGAAAAAGATAATGAGCAGACTTGAAAAAAAGTTCATGAAGAAGAGAAAACACGTTGACAGCTGAGCGAAGAGAGCGAGCATGAAATCAATGACATCATTTGAGAGTCATCTTGTGTTCAATGTTGACATATCATTGTCAGTATGAAATTATTATGAGAAATTTGAAGTAAAAGTCTTCATCAAAGAGAAAGAAGAAATAAAGAGAATCATGACAACAACAACAAAGAACATAGTAAGATGAATGAAAGAGATTGACATCGACAAGACACTATTGACGCGCAAGAATATAAAAACAATGAAAAGATGATTAAAACTGCTAATATTTTGAATCAAGATGAAAAGCAGTAAAAAAACATTGAAGAAAAACAATTTTTAAATCAAAGAAATATCATTGAATGCATGTCTGTGCAAGATCAATTTTAAAGTAGTAATACATGAAAACAAAATCAAAGAAATGTCTAAGAATATAAAAAAGAAAGAGATGAGAATGCTCATCAAGATCAACAAAGATATACATTCAGAAATGATGATTGAAAAGATTGAGTAATTCACAAAAAAGAGTGAGCAGAAGAGATATATTTCACTGATGATATGTATAATCAGTGCTGAGATGATGAACAAGCTGATCAATGAGAAAGTATGTCATGAGATCAACATAAAAATTACACAGTTCTACAACTTAAGCTGCAGAGTGCATCAATATTTAAAGTATCAAGAATATGATCACAAAATGTATAAATGCAAAAATAAGCAAAAATGCGTTTACTGCACATTAAATCATCGCTTAAAGCATTGTTCTTACAAACAAACTTAAGACATGTGAAAATATGAAGCATGTCAAAGCATATACAGAGTCTTTGACTCTCAATGTTATAAATGACAAGCTGAAAAAGAAAGAATAAAGAAAGTCATACAACACAAATTTCTATATCATGTTGTATGAAAGCAGAAAGAACTCAAAGCAGCAACATTAAAAACATTCACAGAAACATTTATCAGTTTGAAATTGTTGATGAACAATGACTTGAAGAGAAAGCAGAAACACTCAATAAATGAAAGTCATCTGTTTAATGCAGTCATCACATCAGAAAACACTATACTGAATCACTTAATCAAGAAGTCAAGATTAAATGAATTAAAGTTAACATTAATCACATTGTTGTCAATGTCATCTTTTGTTGAGAATCTTACAAGTGAAGTAAACACTTTGCAAACATTCAAGAGAACATTAAACAGTCTGAAATGTGAACTTTAATGTTTCAGCAAAAGAAGCTTCAAATACTACAGTACAACGTTCACAAGTTCAGAAACAAAATGATGATAACATTATTACATGAGAAAAAGATAAAGAATTATGACATTTTGATTCTTCAAGAACTCTGATGATTTAATAATATTTTCAGAGCGTACTGCTCAGTAACTGTCAACTTCATGCTGAAGAATAATGAAGATAGAATCTATTTTTACATAAACAAGAAAATTAACAGCAACATCTAATACTCAACATGATACTTCAAAGATGTAAACACAATTACGTTATAAATATTAATAAATGATGCATAAATGATTCAGAAAGTTATATACATTCATGAAGCATACAATTTATCACTCAGAGATCATGAAATCATTCATGAAAAAGAAAATCTTTCAAACATTGAAAAGACATTGCACATGTTGAAAGAAAGCATTCTTGTGAAAGACTTCAATCTGCATCACTTCACATGAGAAGAATTATTCTATTTAAAACAACATTTATTGTCAAATTAGTTAATTGAAATGATCATAAACATCAATGCATCGCTAGCATTATCTTAAGACATAATTACGAGAAATTATCAAGAATTTCAAATAACAATAAATTTAATCTTCATGACAAAGAACATCATAAACAAATTGATACAATGCAAAATCAATGAAGAAATGAAAAACTTTTCAAATCTGTTACAAGCATACATCTTAAGTTAATCTAACATAAATCATGTTAAACTATCATAGACTAGTATAAAGCTGATGTTGACACGCTAGTGATTTAATGTGTCTTCATGAGTATAAAACTCTTGATGTGTTTCATTCTCTTTCTTCTTTAGCTTTGAACTTTTAGTTAAAATACACTCATATGATTCGCTCTATGCAAATTCATAACATTAGTTCAAAGCTCATTAATCTTGCTATCAATGTGTAAATGATACAAAAACAAGTTACATAATTAACTCAATCAGAAGTTGAATTCAGAAATTTCAACAACAGAATCAGAACTTAAGTTCAGAAAGCTTGATAAAAATCAGAAATTTCAATAAAATCAGAATCAAAAAACATGAATGCATTGCTCTTGATTAACTTTTTATTGAGTTTATCATCAGAAATCAGAAATTTCAGCAGTACTTGAACTCGAAAAGTTCAATAAAGTACTAGTCATTGCTTGAACTCAGAAAGTTCAATAAAGTAACATCAGAATTTTGATCAGCAATTTTCTACTCATATCATGATTAGAAGCACAGAATCAGAATCAGTGAGCATTACTCATTATGACTTTCAAAATGTTAAAAGAGAATCACTTTTATCACAGAATTGAACAGCATCAGAAGAAAAAAACATGAATGCATCATCAGATACAGAAGAAAAGAACATGAACGTGTTGTTTTTTAATCATGAAATGATTAAGATCAGCATTAGCATTGAACTGAATGTTTGAATAAGCATTCATGAAGCAGACAACATCGTTGTCTTTATTAAGTACATATGTTAACAGCATGACATTGAAATCAAGATTCACAATGACATGATTCAGATGTTAAAAGATGTCAACAAGATAAACATCATGTTGAAAGTTACGCAAATGCATCTGCAGAAAGAGATGAAAAACAAGAACATAATTATACATTATTTAAAAACTGCATTAAGTCAACAAAGCACTTCAATTTCTGAAGATCATTTCTTAAAATTGATCAAATTATTAAACTCTTCACTGTTTGAAAATTCATCGCAAAATGTAAACAATTGACTATCGTGTTGAAAAGTGCAATGACAGACTCATTTCTAGCAACTCTTCATAAACTAGCGTCAGAGAAAAGATTGCACGTCACAACTCAGTCATGTTAGCAGTATATAAATAGAGCAGTCTACGACTTCTCTCTACAATCTGCATAGATTTCATCATATGTAATACTGTTCACTCTATTCTTTCAATAAATTATGAGTCTCGATTAGCAAAAAGCTTTCAACGTAATTAAATTAAAACATTCTAAGCATTTGATGCTCGACAACTCAATACAAGACTTATTCAAACGAGCAATCAATGATCATTTACTATGCATCTCATGAGAAAACAAATAAGTACACTGACTTAGAGAAGTTCAGTGAAATTCAACAGCTTACTACGCATCTCACAAGAAGATAAATAAGCATTCACATCAAATCAATAGTCTACTACAAGTTCTCAAAAAAGCGAACAAATAGACATACTTGAACATGTTGAAGAACGCATAAAATTTTCATCATCACTGACGAGATTACATTTTCTTCACTTCACTCATCAATCTATTTAATATTCTTATTTTATTCTTTGATTTTAACAACAAGCTGAGTTTACATTAACATCATGAACTTTGATGACTTCTTTGTCAAACGACGATCTGTTTTCATTCTCACTTGCAAGAACTGCGATCAATGATTTTCTTTCATGAAGAGATGATTTATTGAAAAAGACTTGTGATTCATCATTGAAGACAAGTCTGACTTGAACACACTTGACAGCATCATCAACATCATCAGCGAAATTCAATCTCTCGATTTCGAAAGTCAAAAGATCGATGCAAAAGCTCACTACTGACTGATCATTTGCATCATCATTGATGATCAAGAACACACTGCAAACAAGATGTCAGCAAAAGAGGTTTGAAATACTTTAAGCTACAAATACAAAGAGAAGTTACAAATCACTGAAAGACAATATCTGATGAACTTTATTGATTACAGAATGTCGACGAATATCTTTATTGAAAAGACATGAACACATCTCATCAAGCTGACTTGAAAGATCATCACAATACAGAATGACATGAGCAATCTATTCAAGTCAGAATGTCGCTTTCAAGTCTTACTTCAATTGCTGTCAAATGAATACATGATCATTCAAGACATCATTGATGCGCAAAATAAGTCAGACGTTGAAAGAGAACTTCAAAAACTACAAGAGAAGAAAGTACAATTGAAGACAACAGAGACTGCGCTATGAATCAAGCGAGAGAACGAACGCGAGCGTACTGATCGAGAGCAGAACAAACGCAAAATCAGTCATCGTCGCAAATGCTTTTCAGACTTCAACAATGATCAATCGCGTCATTGATTTCTAAGATGTTTTCTCTGTGAAAACAAACATCATCTAGTCGATTGCTCTCATCTGTCTGCAGCTCAAGAGCTTGTGAAGAAATGTAAAGACAAAGACAAAACAAGACACAAGAACGTTGATGATTTTCAAACTTTCGCTGAGCTTCTGAAGAATAAATACAAGAAGCACAAAGTCTACAACGTGAAAAGTGACTCTGAAATCTCTGATGATGATGAAGATGATGAGAATGAAAAGAGCGAGAATATTGCAGCTCTGTCAAAGAACATTGTCAATAAGATTTCTGAATTCAACTGAATTGCAGACTCTGATGTCTTCTTGCATATGACTGATCAACTTCAACTTTTTAGTGAGTCTTTAATTTGCATTAAGAGACGTATCATCAAAGTTGAAGAGAAAAAATTGTATGTCAATCACTGTGACACAGCAGTCATGCAAGATCATCATGAAAACTCAGTCAAGCTGTTCTTCGTTCTTCATGTTTCTAAGCTCGAAGTGAATCTTCTTTCTGAAAGAAGAATGTGTGAGAAAGATCTGCAAGAGAGTTTTGATGATAAAGATCTGTACATGCATGATAAGCGAGAAAAGCAAATGATTGAAACTCTAGAATGCAAAGATGTTTACATAGTAAAGAGAATTGCAAACGATCTTGATGAATTTGCATTACTATCAGCTATGCAACGTGACATCTCATCAGCATTTTCAGCAATGCACAGTTCAATGAATCTTGACGATTCAATGAATCTAGATCATTCTGCGTCTCACACTAACGTGATTCATCATGAGAATGAGATCGAAGTTGATCATGATCAACTTAGCTTCGCAAATGACAAAAGCTTCAAGTTGTACAAACTGTGACATCGTTGTTTCACTCATCTTGAATCAGCAAAGCTTCGTCAGCTTCATAAGATCATCACTCTGAAAAAATCTATTTTCATCAACGACAGTTATGAAAATGTGTGTGAGATATGTGCGCTCATCAAGTTCATCAACAAACGAGAACACAACATCAGCAATCAAAAGACAAGTATCTTGACTCTGATCTTCATAAACATCTGTGAATCACTATCATTATTTCTCGATAGTGAGTTGTACTTTCTAGAGATAATGAACAATCACTTCAGAAAGACTTGATGCATTTCTTTGAAACAACGATTCAATGCATCAGATGCTTTGCAAAAATGAAAACTCAGCGTAAAGCTTCACAACGATGTCAGACTTCTCTCAGTACACAGCGACAACATCATGAAACTTAAAGTCATCTTAAATAGCTGATGCTCATCAGTTAACATTGCTTCTCAATATACTGTCTCACACATGTCAATTCAAAATGAAGTAGTCGAAAGAGTCATATACATCACAGAAAACTTGATGCAAGTCATGATCAAGAATGCTGAACTTTTCATTGAGTTCTGAGCAAAAGCTGCAAAAACAGATGTCTATCTGCAAAATTGAATCATCACAAAACTTTTAATCAACGAAGCTTTCACAATTTTGAAAAAGACATTCATCGAAATCAAACTCTCAATTGATCATGTACGAGTATGAGAATGCAAATGCTACTCGCACGTCGATCTCAAGTCGTTGTCAATCAAAGACAGACGAGACAAATTCATGAACAGAAACAGACTCAATGCATTCATGAAATATGTGAAAGACATTGTCATGATTTTAGCATGTGTTACTTGAAAGATGTTGAGAAAAGAGATGTTAGATCACTTAGATGATGTTGAACAATATTATAGATGATGATAGATGTGAGATTATCAGTGATGTTATGAGAACTCTTCAATATGAATGATACTCAGCGTTCATGAAGTATAAGAATCTTTAAATGATCTCTTTCTTTTCTTTCTTCTTCGTGCAACGTCTTGTATTTAAAATCTAGTTATTAGAATTTCATTCTGATTTCATTCAGCTCTCAGTTCGTGACATTACGTTGCATCAACTACATCATGAGTCAACTCGAGAATATCAGCAACACTCTGTTGTCGACATCTTTAGCTTCGATCAACGAACTCATCACTGTCGCTCAGTTTCGAACTCACGTCAACAATGCTCTCGAAGCGTGATACACTTTTCTGATTGAACTTCAAACTTGATTCAACGACATCATCACTCAGTATATCAACTGAGTCTCAGTCTGTCAACAAGAACATGAGCAAACTCAGGTTGAACTTAAGCAGTTTCAGATCAATAATGAAATCTTGTCAGAAATGATTCAAGAACTCAAGAGCATGAGCAGAATCAATATCAAATCAGAGAAATATTTGAATTCAGAACTTTATATCAAAGAGCAAGAAAACAAGCTAAATCAGTTCATCTTTGAACTGATCAGCAAGCTGAAGTTGAACGTGAATCATTATTCAACTCTCAAGTCTCGTCTTCTGTATGAATACAGTCGCTTATCAAAGAACGCTGTCGCTTAAGCGTTGTCGCGTATGACTGCTCAGCATGACAAGCTAGTCACGATTGAGCAATTAGTTGTCTTGTTAAGACAAGTCTTCAATGATTCAGACAAGCAAGAAATCGCTCAGCGATTCATTTCAGTTCTAAGAATGCAAAATTGCATCTTCATTGAATATCTGTTCGATTTTCAGCAGCACATTGATGCAATCGAATATGACGTCGTAACTCGAAAATTCAACCTGAAGAATGAACTATTCAGCGAGCTCAAAGCTTTATTGATTCAGATGAATGTCAGCAGTCTGAACTATGAGCAGTTGATTATCAAATGTCAGCAATTGAATAGTCAATATCACATCACAGTACAGAATCTTCTCAAGTCAAAAGCAGTGATTCACTTTGTCTCTGTGACTTCTACAGTTCTTGTGTATCTCGTCAAATATGCAACACTTTTAACAGACTTGAAAGCTACGATCTTGAGCTTGAGAAATCTCATGAACTTATTGATCATCAACATGAAGAAACGAGACTCACTGATCTTCAAGAAGCATCAACATTGCATGATCAATCATCTGTGTTTATACTGTGATAAGTCTGAGCATCAAACTGCGATCTGCAATTCAAAGCTCAAGATTCAGTTACAAGTCATCTCATTATTCATTTTTGCAATCTTTATTGACAATCTCACTTTCAATACTTCTCTTGCCTTGAGAAAAGTCTAGTCTCTGCATACAGTCGCTCGCAGAGACAATTGAACAGTCTGAAAATCTTTGCACTCTCAATTAGCTCAATTCATCAATTAGAAAAGAAGATGAACAATGATCATCTTGTGCTCTCAGATAATCTAGAAAGCAATAAAATCAATGTCAATCTTTCTGTTTTGATTGATATCAACGTCATCGATTATGCATTTATTGATGACTCTTTCGCGCAAAGACACTCTCTGCTCTGTTTTTCTTTGTCTGAAATTTGTACTCTTCAGAAGTTTGACAATCAATCAGTTGTATTCAATTCAATCACTCATTACGCTCTTGTCAAACTTTGAGTCTCAAGCAAGAAACTTGAAGAAACTCTCTTCTATGTCATTCAACTTTTGCAATTCTCAGTTGTTTTAAATCTATCTTGATTAAAAAGTCATAAAGCAATTATAAATCTGCGTCATAATCAGCTCATCTTTGAATTTCAAGTCAACTCAGAACTCGTACTTGAAACTCTCTCAAGCATCTCGATCTCAACTGTGTCAGTATCAGCTCTCTTGACGTCTTCATTCTTGAAACATCTGAAGATCTACGCTATAAATAGTGCTTCATTTCTGCGACTCGCTAGAAAAAAGAATCATGATCTGTTTATCATATTCATGAGAAATATCAACAAAGCTCTGAAAATCACATCTTTCGTTGACTTTGTCACGTTATTGCTTCTTGAATATCACAACTTTCTAGATGTTTTCTCTTGCAAATTGATGAACATTCTATTTGAACGACGTCTCTATGATCATAAAATTCAGCTGCAGAAGAGCAAAACTTCTATCTTTGAATCTTTATATAACATGTTTCAAGATAAGTTTCAAGTACTAAAGAAATATCTGAAGAATAATTTGATCAAAGACTTTATTTAAGTCAGCTCTTTTCTTGTGATCTCTTTGATACTCTTTGTTAAAAAATCAAGCAAAGAACTCAGATTTTGCGTGAATTATTGAGATCTGAACATCATGACAGTTAAGAATCGATACTCATTATCTTTCATTTGAGAAATTCTAGATCGATTGATTAAAATTAAGTACTACATCAAGTTAGATATCATTGCAGTCTTTAATAAACTGCAAATGACTTATGAAAACGAGTGAAAAATTGCTTTTCAAACACGTTATGACTTATATGAGTACAACGTTTTGCTTTTCGAACTCACAAATGAATCATCATCATTTCAGAACTTCATTAATGACACTCTGCATAACTTCTTGAACGTTTTCTGCATCATGTACATGAATGATATCTTGATCTATAGCAACAGCAAAAAGAAGCATACTCAGCATGTTTATCAGATACTGAAGCGACTTAGAGTCATTGAACTACAGATAAATATTGAGAAATGCGAATTTTCAGTTATCGAGATCAAGTATTTGAGTCTAATAATCATCACTCACGAAATCAAAATGAACTCTGAGAAGATCAATGTTATCATGAATTGAGCTGCATCTCAAGACGTTAAAGATGTTCAGAACTTTCTGAACTTCATCAACTTCTATAAACGATTTATTAAGAAGTTTTTCAAGCTGATCAACTCGTTAACTGTTTTAATCAGAAAAGATCAGTCATTTAATTGAACTCAAAAGTGTCAATTCGTCTTCGATTGACTCAAGCAGACATTCATCACTGTCTCTATCTTAATGCACTATAACTCGAATTTACTCGTGACTGTGAAAATCAATGTCTTCGACTATGTTGTGATCGAAGTCATGTCTCAGCAAGATGATAACGAGCAGTTAAGATCTATGATCTATTTCTCTTTTAAAATGCTACTTGCAGAATGCAACTACGAGATTTATGACAAGAAACTTCTAGTTATAATCAGAGCTTTTGAGAAATGAAGACTCGAACTGAAAGACACATTAAACTTCGTTGAGATCATTTTTGATCACAAGAATCTAGAATATTTCATGTCAATTAAACTGCTTAGTCGAAGACAAGTCAGATGATCAGAATTTCTCTTTCGATTTAACTTCAAAATCGTGTATTGTTTGAATGAATTGAACACTCGAGTTGATGCATTCACACGTCGATCAGAAGATCTTTTCTTGAATGAAGAAAATAGTCGTCGAGAACATCAGTGACAGATCATGCTAAAATCAAAAAACCTGAAAATTCAAGTCTTAATCAATGTTCTCAACGATAGTGACTCTGAAGCACTTGAATCAAGTGACTCGAAGAGTGAATCAGTGATCTCTGAACAGTCTGAATCATCAAAGAAAATGTTTATGAATGAGCTAGAAGAACAACTCTTTGCAGTCTATTTCAATGATAAATGAGTACAGATCATGATAATTGCATTAAGAGATGATCAACGAAAGTTTAAAGAATTTTCGTTAGCGAAATGTATGCTGCGAAGTGATCAAGTCTACTATAGAAATAAACTATTGATATTCAAAGATGAGAAACTGCGACTACGTCTGTTTCAATTAAGTCATGACACGTCTATTGCGAGTCATTCAGAAAGAGTCAAGATTTATGAAATACTCAGTCATCATTATTACTGACTCAAAATGATCAAGACAGTAACTCACTTCGTATGTAATTGTCATTTATGCTCTCAAGTGAAGATCTTTAAAGAAAAATATCAGAGAGCTTTGAAGTCTCTTGATGTATTCAATCATCGCTGAAAAGACATAGTCATGAATTTCATTGTGACAGTATCTGAAAGTAAGAATCTGAATGAAAATTCAATAATCAATATTCTGATAGTTGTGAACAGATTATCTAAACAAGTGCATTACAAGTCTATGAGTGAAATTACAGCTTTAGATACAGCTCAAGTTTTTTATCATGCAATATGAAAACATCATGAATTATCTGATTCAATCATCTTGAATCATGAAACTCA
>JAABUK010008419.1_pt1 | contig 14478 bp, 11 predicted proteins | sample 5559141 | NCBI WGS metagenome assembly JAABUK01 (sample SAMN10711869, study PRJNA513367) | rock metagenome | isolation source: Antarctica rocks | place: Antarctica: Victoria Land, Pudding Butte nord | collected 2016-01-03
CTGGTGGCTGTTTCAGAAAGGGCGGACCAGGCCGAGAGGCCGCCGTGTCACCGTCAGATAGGGGCGCCGCATTGACGAGCAGGACGACAGGACCAGGACGCCGCCGGGGTGTGGTGCGTGCGACCTGGGCGCGCGTGAGCGCTCTTGGCGACCTGCGTGCCCGCAGCCTGGTGGCTCTCGGCGCCAATTCCCTCGCGAGTGGTTTCTGTGAGGCGGTCCTGATCTTCCTCGTCATCCGCATTGCGCTCGCGATGTCCGCGGGTGGGCGCTCGGTGGCCCTGCCCCGTCTATCGAACGCCGATCTAGGACTGCCGCTGGCGTTCGCGACGGGAGCAGCCCTTCTCGGGCTGCTCCTGCTGTTGAACTACAGCGGCGCGGCGATGACGGCCCGGATGAGCACCCGGGCGATCGACAGCGCCCGTCGCGCGACGATGGCCGCGTTTCTGTCGGCACGCTTCGACGTCCAGGCCGTCGAGCGTCCGAGTCGACTCCAGGAGCTGCTGTCGGCGCATGTCAACCGCATCGGAGCTGCGGCCCTCACGCTCGCGACCGGCCTCAGCGCCGGGTTGAGCTTCGCCGCGTTCGTCGTGTCGGCACTGTTCGTCACCCCGTACGCCGCCCTGATCATCGCCCTGGGTTCGGCGCTTTTCGGGCTCGTCCTGCTACCCCTGACCCGCCTGACGCGCCGCAGGTCCGCCCGCCAGTCCGGCCTCAACTCCCGGTACGCCGCGGAGGTTAGTCAGGTCGTGGCCAGCGCAAAGGAGACCCGCGTCTTCGGGGTGAGCGACACCGTTCGCCAGCGGCTGGCTCAGCAGTCCAGGGAGACGGCTGCGGCGGGCTACCAGACCCGACTGCTCGCCCGCATGACTCCGGCGGTCTACCAGACGGTCGCACTTCTCGTCCTGCTGCTCTGCCTCGCCGCCGCCTACGCCTTCAACGTCAGCAGGGTCTCGGACCTCAGCGCCGTGGTCGTCCTGCTCGTGCGCGCCATCTCGTACGGCCAGCAGGTCAACACCGCTATCCAGCAGGCGGGCGAGGCCGCGCCCTACCTGACCGAGGTCCTGGCGAAGGAGGAGATCTTCCGCGCGGCCCGGGCCACGCCGGGAAACACCGTCACCCCGGTGATCCGCGCTGTGAGCTTCTCCGGAGTCAGCTACCAGTACCCCTCGGGCGTGGAGGTGCTGCACGACCTGGACTTCGAGGTTCGTCGTGGGCAGAAGGTCGGTATCGTCGGCCCGTCCGGAAGCGGCAAGTCGACCCTCGTCCAGCTCCTGCTGCGCCTGCGCGAGCCGAGCAGGGGCATCATCCAGATCGACGGGGTCGACCTGGATGCGTTCGACTTCTTGTCCTGGTCAAGGCGCGTGTCCCTGGTGCCGCAGGACAACCTGCTCCTCCCTGCGACCATCACCGAGAACATTCGCTTCTACCGGGACGAAATCGGCGACGAGGACGTGGTCGCTGCGGCCAAGGCCGCCCACCTGCACGAGGTCGTCCTGGCCCTGCCGCAGGGGTATCAGACGCTGGTGGGCAGCGGTCATCAGGACCTGTCGGGTGGGCAGCGCCAACGTCTCGGACTGGCACGTGCATTCGCGGGACACCCGGACCTCATCGTCCTCGACGAGCCGACGAGCGCGCTCGACATGGACTCGGAGCTGCTCGTTCAGGAGACTCTCCAGTCCCTGGGCGAGGACATCACGCTGTTCATCGTCGCGCACCGGCTCTCGACCCTGACCCACTGTGACGTCGTCATGGTCCTGGAGGACGGGCACCTCGTGGCCCTCGGCACGCACGCCGAGCTGGTCGAGGATAACGGCTTCTACCGGCGCGCTGTCTCTCTGTCACAGCTGCGCTGACCCCTGGACGAGGGCCTTGACCCTCGGCGCTCACCACCTTCGCTGCGTGACCGCAAGAACGAGGCACCGGGCTCGTGGACTGTGGCTCGTGGACTGTGGCAGATTCCGGGACGACCTCCCGCCCGCTGACGCCGAAGGATGACGCTGTGTCTGCTGTGAAGATCCTCTATCTCATGGGGGCGGGACGCTCCGGCACGACGCTGCTCAGCCGGTTGCTGGACCTGCAGGACGACCACCGTGCCATCGGCGAGATTAAGTATCTCGGCTCGAAGAAGACCTGGGCCCTGCCCTGTGGCTGTGGTCTGATTCACACGGACTGTTCGGTCTGGGGTCCGTTGATCGATGTCTGGGCCGATCCGTCACGCCTGGCGGCGTGGGAGGACGCGCTGCGGAGCGGTCGCTGGGACGCGACCCTGCTCGGTCGCTCAGCACCGCCTTCGGCTGCCCTTGCCTCAGGTCTGGCCGAGGTGCGCCGCGTCTACGAGTCGCTGGCGGAGCCCGGCACCGTCCTCGTGGACGAGTCGAAGCGCCCCTGGCTCGGGCAGGTGCTGGCCACGCAGTCCTGGGCGGACGTCAGCTTCGTCGAGCTCGTGCGTAATCCCGACGACGTCGTCCGTTCGTGGAGCAAAGGCAAGGGGTACCTGAACGTGCTTCCGGCAGAGGAGGCGGCCAAGTCCTGGCTCCGCAAGCACGGCGGGGCCGAGATCATGCGTCGCCGACTCCGGCGGCCGTGGCTGCGAGTGCCGTACGAGCAGCTGGCCAACTCTCCGCAGGAGGTCCTGTCGACCGTGATGCAGCGTCCGCCCACCCGCCTGCACTGGGACGGGAGTAGCTGGGGGTTCGTCGGGCAGGAGAACCACATCTACGCCTCGAACATTGACAAGCTGCGCCGCGGACCAGATGCCGTCCGCGCCATCTCCCCGGGCATTCGTTCTGTCGAAGCGTCCGACAGAGGCCCGTACCAACGATTGGCGGGCCGGTATTACCGGCACCTGCTCCAGGGCCAGACGACCAGTCGGGGCTGGGGCTGACGGCGGCAGGCCGGCGTCACCGGGCGATACCGAGCCCGTCGAGCAGACGGGCCGTACTCCCGTCGTCGGCGAACTGGTGAAAGCGGCGGCGTGCCCTGCCGCGCTCCTCGGCCATCGGGTCGCGGCCGTCGACGACATCGTCGACCGCTGCGATGAGCTGGTCCATCGTCCGGACGAACGGCCCCGGCACCCAGTCCTCGTACGGCTCGAGGTTGAGCCCCCGGCCGTTCCGGTAGTCGGCGACGTCAGGGAAGGCGAACACCATCGGGCGGTCCAACAGCAGGTAGTCCACCCAGATCGAGGACATGTCTGTGATCAGGCCGTCGAAGGCCGGTAGGGCCGGGTACAGCGTCAGCCCCTGGGCCTGCATCTGCTCTTGGGACAGCACCTGGATGGCCCGGAAGTCCCCGGCGAAGGAGGAGACGTCGTGCGGGTGCAGCTTCACGACGAGCCGGGCCCCGCGCGCGGCGAGGTGCTCGTCGAGCCGACGCACCTGGGTCAGGGGGAAGGGGACGCCCGGGTGATGGTCGCCGCCGGTGTCCACGCGCACCTGGTCGCCCCAGTGTCCGGAGCGGAAGCTGGGCAGCCACAGCAACGTCGGCAGGCCGGCCTCGTCCCCCAGCAGCACGCGTCGGACGGCTGCTCCGTCTGAGCGCAGCATCCGGTCGTTGCGGGGCGCTCCCACGATCGGGACGCGAAGGGGGTGGAGGTCGAACTCTGCCGCACGATAGGCCCGGCCCACGGTCGAGCACACCGGCGCATAGGTGCACCGCAGGCCGCCCTGCCCCTCGAAGAAGCGCGCGGTCACCTTCGTCGGGGGTTCCCCGTGCCAGATGTTGACCACGATCTGGGAGTCGGGCGGAGGTCGGTTGCCGAAGATGTTCTCCGTGGTCATGACGTACCGCGCGGTGAGGTAGTGCAGCAGGGCGCGCCGCGAGCGCTTGGGCACCGTCCGCACGGGACCGGGCGCGATGGCCTTGAGCCGGCCTGCCCGGGCCGGCTCCTCCAGCAACACGGTTGCCGACCAGCCCCGCATAGCCAGCTCCTCCAGGACCGCCAGGACGCCGTCCTCGAGGTCGATGGTGCTGTGCAGGACGACCTTGTCCTGGACCTTGGGCACGACTCGGTTGATCACGTCTAGGGCGAGGTAGATGAGGCGCTTGATCAGACGAGGGGGCGGGGGAACGAGCGATGTGCCGCCGGGCCCCGGGAACCCGCCGGTTGTCGCCGGGACGTCCGTGTTGTTGCTGCGTGCTCGGTGCACATCTCCACCTCGAGGACAGTAGCGCGGTGCGCCCGACAGTGGCGATGCTACGTGGACCGTCCCGAAGGCTCCGGACCTTCCCGCGACGGACGCTCTAGGCTCCCGGCACGTCTACAGCCGGGTGAGGGCAGCGAGGGAGGGGTGCGTCGTGCCACCGAGGAACGCCCGCCGTGGTCGGCGCAGGCAGGCGGCGAGCACCGGTCTGGTCAGCGGCACTGATCTGCAGGACGCTCGCAGCCGCCAGGTCCTGCGGGGCCGCATTGCGGGGGCGGGCCCGTTGCTCGCCGGACTGCTCGCGGTGCTGCTGCTGCTCCTGACCCTCGGACTGCTTCTGGATGGTCTAGCAGCCGTAGCGGTCGCCGGGATCCTGCTGCCTTTGGTCTTGGGCCGTCTCGGACGGCTGCTCAGGAGCGCTTTCCCTTGGCAGCGCGACCTAGTGGCGGACCAGTCGCAGGTGCTGCTGCTGCTGCAGGACGCCCTCGTCCTCGCGGCGGTGCTGCGCTCGGACCGCCTGTCGGACGCCGGAGAGGTGACACTGGTGGTCGCACTCCTCGTCCTGCAGGGGCTGCGCATGGTGTGGAGGGGCCTGCAGGTGCTGGACGATCGGCAGCAGGCCGCACGGGTGGAGGCGCGCAACCTCCCCGAGCCGGTGCCGTCGCTGCCTCCCCGTCCGGCTCCTCTGGTCGAGAAGGGCCCGCTCGTCGTGACGTGGGCGAGCGCGCTCGTCGCGCTGGGGCTTGCTGCGGCGCTCCTGTCCGACTCGTACGTCCTCGTACCGCTCAGCGCCTGGCTCGCCGTCCTGCTCGTGCTGGCCGTGGTCCTCGTGGCCGGACCGGCCGTCCTCGAGCATCTGCGACTCACCCGCGGCCAGCGCCACTTCCGTTTCGTTCACCAGGCGGTGCAGCGGTCCGCACCCCTGGTGGTGCTGTACTTCACAGGCGGCCCGGCCGACGTCTACTGGGTCACGGCCTGGCTGGACACCCTGGAGCACCTCGAGCAACGCGCTCTCATCATGATCCGGGACCCGGAGGTCCTCGACCGACTGCCGGACACCACCGTGCCCGTCGTCTGCCTGCCCGAGCGCCTCGACGTCGGGCGCTTTGGCCTTCCTACCGCTCGAGTCGCGCTGTTCGTCGCCCACTCCCCGGAGAACGTGCGGCTCCTGCGCAAGCCCACCCTGCGCAGCGCCTTCATCGGCCACGGCGACAGCGACAAGGTGGTGAGCGCCAGCCCGCAGAGCAAGGCCTACGACGAAGTCTGGGTCGCTGGTGAAGTGGGTCGTCAACGATACGCCGACGCTGATGTCGGGGTGCGGGCCGACGCGGTGCGGGTCGTGGGCCGACCGCAGGCCCGCCGGGTGGAGGCGGCGAAGTCGCTCGCGCCCGGCGCGGTGCCCACCGTGCTGTTCGCCCCCTCCTGGGAGGGCGTCGGGACGGACCCTTACGAGTCCTCGCTACTGCACTCGGGACTCGAGATCGTGCAGACCCTGCTCGACCGCGGCGATGTCCGAGTGATCTACCGACCGCACCCGAAGACTGGTGAGCGCAACCCGGCGTTCCTGGCGCGGCACCTGGAGATCCTGCATTTGCTCGAGGCGGCAGGAGCCCCGCACGTCGTGGACCGACCGCATTCCACGGACCTTTTGGACCGCTTCAACGAGTCGGACGTCCTGATCGCCGACCGATCTGGTGTCCTCTCGGACTTCCTCGCCTCTAACAAGCCCTACGTCGTCGTGAACGCCCTCGGCGTCCCGGACGAGGAGTTTCGGGTCACGTACCTGTCCACGGCCGGCGCGTACCTGCTCCGGCCCGGTGGCGCGGGGCTCGACGCGGTCCTGGTCGACGCACTTGGGCCGGACAGCATGCGCGCGGCGCGCCGCAGCACCCGCGCTGCCGTCATCGGTCCCGCGTCGACGGATGCACTGGCTCCGTTCGCCGCGGCCGTCGACGCCCTCGCGCGACGCTGACGCCCTCGCGCGACGCTGACGCCCCGCGAGACATCCATCGCTGACGGCAGAACGGTGCGGGGGCCGCAACGTTCACCGGCGGGTAAGAAGGCCCAGTCCGTCGAGCAGTCGCTCGCTGCTGCGCTCGTCGTGGAACTGGTGGAAGCGTAGTCGAGCACGCCCTCGCTCCGCCGCCATCGTGTCCTTGCCGTCGGCGACGTCGGCCATCGCAGCGAGCATGTCGTCCACGGTGCGGGCGAACGGACCGGGCACCCACTCCTCGTAGGGCTCCAGGTTCAGGCCGCGTCCGTCCCGGTAGGCCTGGACGTCCGGGAAGGCGAAGATCATCGGGCGGTCCAGCAGCAGGTAGTCCAACCAGACGCTAGACATGTCGGTGATGAGCGCATCGAAGGCGCCAAGGGCCGGGTACAGCGTCATCCCCTGGGCCTCGAGGTCGCCCTGCGTCAGGACCCGGATGGCCCGATGCTGGTCGCCGAAGCTGTTCACGTCGCGGTGGTGGACCTTGACGACCAGTCGCGCGTCGCGCGACACCAGCCAGTCGTTCAGGGCCTGGATGTCCGACGGTGAGAACGGCATGCCGGCCTGCGTGTCCGCGTCCACCCGCAGCCCTTCGCGGTAGTGGCCTACGCGATAGCTCGGCATCCACAGGAAGACCGTCCGGCCAGCGTCCGGGCCGAGCAGGGCGCGTCGCACCTGCTGACGGTCCGCCTGCAGCATCCGGTCGTTGCGTGGCGCCCCGATGATCGGCACACGCAGTGGCGGGATGTCGAACTCCGCCGAACGGTAGGCCCGGCCGACGGTGGAGCAAACCGGCGCGTAAGTGCCCTGCAAGCCGCCGTGCCCCTCGAAGCGGGCCGTGACCTTGGTCGGCGGCTCGCCGTGCCACAGGGACACCACTACCTGCGAGACCGGCGGGCGTCGGTTGCCGTACACGTTGCTGGTCGTGATCACGTGCTGGGCGCGCAGGAAGTGCAGCAGCCCGCGGGGCGAGCGCTTCGGAAGCGCCTTGACCGGACCCTCGGACAGCGACGTCACGAGCCGACCGTGCCTCGGGTCCTCGAGCAGCACCGTGCAGGTCCGGCCACGTCGCGTGGCCGCGGCGACGACCGCTAGGACGCCGTCCTCCACGTCGACGCTGCTGTGCAGCACGACCTGCGAGCCGTCCTTCGGCACAAGCCGGTTGAGCAGGTCCAACCCGCGGTAAGCGAGCGCCTTGCGCCAGGATGACCGCTGGTGCGGCTGCTGGAGACTCTCAGGCGTCGGGAAACGGGTTCCGGCCGGGTCAGTCGCCACCATCACCCCTGCGCCTCGTGGACGGGCAGCGGGGCGACAACCGGGAGAGGCACCCGGGGGTCGACGGCCGTGGGCGAGTTGTGCCGCATCCGCACGTCGATGACGTGCCCCGTCAGCGGCGACGCAAGCAGGTCCAGTGTGGTGATCGCCACCGCCTCGCTCTCGAGCAGTGTTCCGTCGGGCTCCTCGCCGAAGGCCTGCACCCGCATGGGGGTGCGTGTGCGCTCGGGGTTGATCACGTTGACGCGGATGCCGTCCCCCGACCACTCGTCGGCCAGGGCCTGCGTGAGGTTCACCACCGCAGCCTTCGTGGAGGAGTACATGACGTAGCCGGCGCGGCCGCGCGTGTAGGAGCTCGAGGTGAAGAACAGTAGGTGGCCAGAGGTCTGCGCGAGGTAGGGCTGAGCCGCCCGGGCGACGTTGATGGGAGCCAGGTAGTTGACCTGCACCTGATGCATGACCTGGTCGTCGTCCATGTCGGCGAGCGCGCCCTTGTGCAGCAGCGCCGCCGTGAGGATGACGGCGTCGATCCGGCCGGTCTGCCGGTGCACGTCCTGCAGGGCCGCAGCAACCGCTACCGGGTCCTCGACGTGAGTCCCGGTCGAGGAGCGACCGAAGGCGAAGACCCAGCACCCGGCCTGCTCGGCGAGCCGGGCGATGTCGGCTCCGATGCCGTAGCTGCCGCCGAGGACCACGACGGTCCTGCCGCCGAGCGACTCGGCGTGCTCCTCCGGCGTACGGGCAGAAGCCTGGTGCGAGCTGAGCTGGAAGAGCTTGTCGATGATGAACAGGTCGACCGGGTAGGTCACCTTCATGTTCTGCTCGTCCCCCCGAACCACGTGGATCGGCACGTCGGGCAGGTAGTGCAGCACCACGCCGCAGTCGTCGGTGGCCCGGATGTCCGGGTCGTCCTGGGCGAGCTCGTAGGCCCGCCGTATGACCGACAGCCGGAAGCCCTGTGGAGTCTGGCCGCGGCGCAGCCACTGGCGGTCGGGGATGTCGACGATGTTCTCGTTGGCGTCGACGCGAACCACGGTATCGGCGGAGGGGATGCAGACATCGACGGCCTCGTAGGTCTGCAGCGCCTCGATGCAGTCCTGCAGGACCCGGCGCGACACCAGTGGGCGCACGGCGTCGTGGAACAGCACGTTGCATTCGTCGTCGCCGAGTGCGGCGAGCGCCCGCCGGGTGGAGTCGTTGCGGTCAAGCCCTCCGGCCAAGAGCTGGGTCACGCGGGGGTAGCGGTGCCTGTCGAGCAGCTCGCGGACCACCGGCAGGTGATCGGCGGCCATCATGATGATGATCTCGTCGATCTCTGCGCACTCGTGGAGTGCCTCCACCGTGTGCTCGATGATCGTGCGGCCGGCCACCTTGAGCAGTTGCTTGGGGATCTCGAGGCCGACGCGGGAGCCGCTCCCCCCTGCCAGCACGACGGCCACGGTGTGCAGGCGCGGGGTATGCGTGGTCAAGGGCAACACCTCTCTGATGTGGCCAGGGCTTGGGCAGTGACGACTCGACCGGGACCGGAGCGGCACAGGCTAGCGACGCATTATTAAAGACACCATTGCCAGGGCCGCAGGCGTGAGCAACAGTACCGGCCGGCCGTCTGAGCCGTTGGGCCCCTCGGCCGGCAACGGCCGAGTATCCTTCTGAACAAGCATTACGCTTGAGCCGCCAACCTGACGTGCTGGTTGCGGTACGAACAAGTCGTCCAACACCGGTCGACTCCGTGGCCCGTGGACGCGAAGGACGGCATGGAGCTCATCGACTACCTGCGGATGCTGCGGCGTCGCTGGCTCTTCGTGGTGACATTCACGGTGCTCGGGCTGCTGGCTGCGACGACCTACCTCACGACGACGACGAGGACCTACCAGGCGAGCTCGGAGTTGTTCTTCGGCAACGACCGCATCGCGACGGTCGCCGGCGCTCAGTCGACGTCCAACTACACGCTCGACCGCATGCCCTCCTACGCCGCGCTGATCCGCTCGGCCGCGGTCCTCCAGCGAGTGCGCGATCAGAGCGGCACAGGGCTGAGTACAGGACAGCTCTCCAGCCGGGTCTCGGCCTCGGTGGTCAGCAAGACGGTCCTGCTGAGGGTCACCGCCCAGGACAGCGACCCGGCGCGGGCGGTGAAGATCGCGGACGCGGCGGCCTTGTCCCTGGGTGCTGTGGTCGAACAGATCGAGCGGCCGGCGGCAGGCGCGGCGTCGGTCATCACCCCGACCATCACGAGCCCGGCCACCAGGCCCTCGTCGCCCTCATCGCCCAACCGTCGCCTCGTCCTGGCCCTGGGTCTGGTGCTCGGGCTCGGGCTCGGCCTGCTCGCCGCGGCACTGCGTGACCAGGCGCTGCAGACGAGGTCTAGCGTCCGCAGCGCAGAGCCGCCCGGGAACCCCGCCTCGCCGGTCGCCGACGGTGCAGACCGTGCGCCCCCCAGTGGGCGGGAGTCGGAGCACGCCGGGTCGACGCCGTCGCTGGACGCCCGAGCGGCTCGCGCGAGTGAGCAGGGGCGAGCTGCGGAGCCGCCGACGGACGTCAGCGGCAGCACCGCCAGATCATGAGTGCAGTGTGACGGCGTTGGCAGCGAGGGTGGGTACCCTGCTCCCCACCTACCCGACTCCGTGAGGGCGCCGGTCCCGGGGCTGGCTCTTCCGGTACCGGCGCCAAGGACATCTTTCCCTGGAGTCCTGGCCTGGCGGTCGCGGTCCCTGGGGCTGATTGACCAGGTCGTCTCCGGCCTCTCGAACGTCCTAGCCGTGGTCCTGGTGGCGCGAGCCATGAGCGCGACAGAATTCGGACGGTTCACGCTGGTGTACGCGACGCTCACCGTGACGCTGACCCTGAGCCGCGCCCTGTTCGCCACCCGGATATCCCTCGCGCGCGATGCAGCGGATGCCCGCCGTCTTGCCGCTCAGCTGTCCACGGGCGTGCTGCTCATCGCGCCACTCGTCGTTCTCGTCGTCTTCTGTGTCGGACTGGTGGTGACGGGCGACGACTCCCTCCTGCTGCTTCTGCTGGTGGCGTGTGCCACCCCCGTAGTCTGTGCCCAAGATCTGCTCCGCTTCGGTGCGGTGGCTTCCGGCCGGCCGGGGCGGGCGCTCGCCTCGGACGGTGCGTGGCTCCTCGCGGTCGCTGTACCGCTTATCCTGCAGTTGCAGCTCAGTTCCGTGCAGGCGCTGGTCGTGTGGCTGGGCGGCGCGCAAGCTGCGCTTGTTGTTGCGCTGCTGTCCAGCCTCCGGCCGCAGCCCGGACAGGCCCTGTCGCAGTTGCGGCGGCGCGACGACGTCGGAGAGTCGCTGCTGCTCGGAACGCTGGCGACGGCCCTCGCCTCCTTGACCGTCTTGTTCGTCGTGGGCAAGGTGCTCGACCCCGCCTCGGCGGGCAGCCTGCGGGGAGCTGCTACCGCGATGGGGCCCGTCAACATGCTCCTGGCCTTCGTGACGCTTGGGCTGGCCCCAGCCCTGGTGCGTCGGTCTCGCGGCAACGACCTGCGCTTCTGCGCCTCGGCGGGGGCGCTTCTGGCCGTCGCCGCGCTCCTCTGGGGTGCGGTGCTCCTGTTCCTGCCGACGAGCTGGGGCGTGTCCGCGTTCGGGCAGTCGTGGTCCGGCATCCGGAGCGTACTGCCCTGGACGCTCTCCGAGTACGTCTGCCTCTGCGTGGCTGCCGCCGCCACTCTGGGGCTCAAGGTGCGGGCCGGCACGCGAGCGCTGGTCCGACAGCGGTTGGTGTCGAGCGGCGTCATGGTCGTGGCTGGATCGGCGTGGGCCTTCACCTTCCAGAGCACGCGCGGCGTAGCCGCCATGCTCGCCCTGTCAGCGGCGGTGCTCGCCGGGTTGGCCTGGACCCAGTTGCTGCGGTCGGTCCCCCCCGGCAGATTGGCGTGACCGCTGAGGCGGGGAGAGACTCCCCGCGGATCGGCAAGAGCAGGAACAGCGAGGTTTCCAGGGATCAGGTCCAGAGGACGGGCGGGCTTCTGACCTCCGTGGGCTACACCGCGGGCGTCTTCGATCTCTTCCACGTCGGGCACCTGAACCTCCTTCGGCAGGCGAGGGAGCGCTGCGGACTCTTGATCGTGGGCGTCACGTCGGACGAGCTCGCGAAGCAGCTGAAAGGGTCGATCCCCGTGCTGCCGCTCCTTGAGCGCATGATGATCGTGCAGAGTGTGCGGTACGTCGACTACGTCATCCCGCAGATGGTCCCCGACAAGTCCGAGGCCTGGCAGACGCTGCAGTTCGACGTCTTGTTTGCTGGGAGCAACCTGCAGGGCACCCCGATCTGGGAGGAGGTCGAGCAGGACATGGAACGCCTCGGGGTCCACGTCGTCTACCTGCCCGCGACACACCTGCGCAGTGGTCGGTTGCTCGATCGCGGACTGCAGGACCTGGTACCGGACTGACGTGGTGCAGTTCGACGACGTTCCCGGCCCACGTCACTACCGCGACGGGTTCACCGCGCTGTCCGTCGCACAGAAGACGGCTCGCGGGGTCTCCGTCTACAGCAGGCATGTCAACCGGCCGCTCGGTCGCCGCGTAGCCGCTGCCGCGTACGTGCTGAGGGTGCGCCCCCACCAGGTGACCATGCTCAGTGCTGTGAGTTCGGCGGCCGGCCTGCTCCTGATCGCCGGCCCTCGGCCATCGGCCTGGTCAGGCGCGGCCGCAGGCATGGCCCTCGCCCTCGGCTTCGTCCTGGACTCCGCGGACGGGCAGCTGGCACGGCTCACCGGCACGAGCAGTGCCACCGGCGAGCTGCTCGACCACCTCCTGGACTGCGGCACGAAGCTGGCGTTGCACGTGGCGGTGCTCGTGGCGTGGTACCGGTACTTGGACGTGCAGGGAGCGCTGCTGCTCGTGCCTCTGGTCTTCCAGTTCGTGACGGTGCTGCTGTTCTTCGAGGGCACCCTGGTCGGCAAGCTCCGCGAACGGTCGAGTGCCCCCGTCCGTGCGCAGCAGCCCCCCGGCAGGGGGTTCCTGGCCGGGTTGGCCCTGCTGCCCGTGGACCACGGCGTCCTGTGTTGCTCCTTCCTGGTCTGGGGAGCCCCGTACGTCTTCCGGGTCGTCTACGTGGTGCTGCTCGCCGCCCATGCCCTCGCGCTGCTGACGTTGTCGCGACGATGGATCCTCGAGCTTGCGGCGGCGGAGGGCACGTGAGCGCGCACGAGCCGACGGATCGCGGGCGCGACACCGTCCCTGCTACCCGCGCCGGTCGCGGCGTCGTCGGATATGCCCCGGGCATCTTCGACATGTTCCACGTCGGCCACCTCAACATTCTGCGCAGGGCATGGCTGCAGTGCCATCACCTCGTCGCTGGTGTCGTCAGCGACGAGGCGGCGCGCCAGGTAAAGGGCCGCTGGCCGGTGGTCCCGGAAGAGGAACGACTGGCGGTTGTGGACGCGATGAGGTTCGTCGACCGCGCGATCCTCGAGTGGACCAGCGACAGGCTGGCCATCTGGGAGGCGCTGAGGTTCGACGTCTTGTACAAGGGTGATGACTGGAAGGGCTCAGCCGCAGGGCTGGAGCAGGAGCGGCAGTTCGCGCGCGTCGGTGTCGACGTCGTCTACCTGCCGTACACGTCGCATACATCTACCACTCGACTACGCAGCGTGACCCGCAACGACTGATCACCTAGGAAAGGTCTAGAAAACGGACGAAATCCCTCTTTCGTCTGCACCGAACGCTACACAAAGTGGAGGAAGTCGCCTATCGTCGCCGGGGGACGGATCCTCATCTGAGGGCCTCTCCTTCCTTGTCGGAAGGCCGTCGCCGTGCCCCCCAGTCGTTCAGGAGACCGTTGTGCCGCATCGTTGGTCCTCCGCTCTCCTGTTAGCCGCTCTGGTGGTGGCACCGGTGCTGGTCCTGCCGACGGCGCCGGCACAGGCCCTCGAGCCGGGGCTGGCGTTCACCTCGGCAGACCTGAGCACCTACCAGACCAACGGCATCGCCTGGAGCATCGCCTCCGGGCAGGGTCTGGTGTTCGTCGGCGGCGACTTCAGCTCCGTCCGGCCGCCACGGACCGCGGCGGGCACCTCGGAGCAGCCCCGCACGAACTTCGCCGTGCTCGATGCGGCGACGGGCGCGCCCACGTCGTGCGCTCCGTCGTTCACGATGACCAACAGCGCGCAAGCCTCCGACGCGACGGTTCGCGCTCTGCACGTCTCCCCCGACGGCAATACGCTCTACATCGGAGGCTATTTCACCAGCGCGGGTGGCGTTGCGGTGCAGCACGTGGCCGCCATGGACATCGCGAGTTGCACCATCAGCAAGACCTTTCGCCCGCTGCCGAACGGCACCGTGCGGGCGATCGACGCCACCGCGGACGCCGTCTACTACGGCGGCTCGCTCATCACGGCAAACGGGCAGTCGCGTAAGCACGCAGCCGCCGCGATGGCGGTCGGCACGTCCAACCCCGGAGCGCTCCTGCCGTGGGCGCCCGCCTTCGACGCCGATGTCCGGGCGATCGCCCTCAAGCCCGACGGGAGCGTTGCGGTCGTCGGCGGTGACTTCAACAGCATCAACGGGGTCGCCGGTCATGCCCTCACCGTCGTCGACACCGGCGCAGGCGTTACCGCACACGCTTTCCCGACGACGCTGTTTGCTCCCACCTCCGTCACCAAAACCATCGCCGTTGACGCCAGCGGCTTCTACACGGGTAACGAAGGGACCGGCTTCCAGGTCTTCGACGGCCGGACGTCCTTCAACTGGGACTACACCGAGCGCTGGCGTGACACCTGCCTCGGCGCCACCCAAGCCCTGGTGGTCTACAGCGGACTGCTCTACAGCGGGTCGCACGCGCACGACTGCAGCACGATGGGCGAGTATCCGGACGGCCTGCGTATGCACCTGACGGCGGAGCGGGTCGACAGTCCTCAGTTTCTGCCGTGGTTCCCCAACACCAACGAGGGCATCGGCGAGGGCATCGGGCCGCGCGGCCTTACGGTGGCCTCGACGGCCAGCGGGGACTTCCTGTGGTCGGCGGGCGAGTTCACGAAGGTCAACGGCGTCGCCCAGCAGGGGTTGACCCGCTTCGGTCAGACCGGCGATACCAAGGGACCCAGCTCACCGACGACGAGCATCA
>JAABUK010008420.1_pt1 | contig 14478 bp, 22 predicted proteins | sample 5559141 | NCBI WGS metagenome assembly JAABUK01 (sample SAMN10711869, study PRJNA513367) | rock metagenome | isolation source: Antarctica rocks | place: Antarctica: Victoria Land, Pudding Butte nord | collected 2016-01-03
CTGTTGGCAGAAAATCTTGCAGTGTCTTCCGGCATGGACAAGTTCTTCGCCAACGTGCAAAAGCCGAAGCGGAACATTCCAGCAGAATCCGAGAGTCCAAATGCTGAGCCCAAGAAAGGCCTACCAAAGGGCATCGTCCTGGGTAAAGATGGCAAACCGTGAGCTTCCATGCCCCGCTTGCAAGTCGAGTTAGGAAGTAAAATGAGCACCATGAATTGACCAGCATGACAGCTGCCGCTCCTGCACCGATATCGCCTCCTGGCGCGCCATGATGAGAAAAGACACTCCCACTTCCACCACCGTTCCCACCAGCCTACCCCCCTCCACAACCGCAACCTCCCTCCCCACCCAGCCCTCCGATTGCCCCCCCGACGTCGAAACTCTCGGCCGCTCCACCTGGACTTTCCTCCACACCCTCAGCGCCTCCTACCCCCAGACAGCCACGCCAACTCAACAATCCGAAATGAGCCAATTCCTCGCTCTTTTCTCGAAACTGTATCCGTGCTGGACGTGCGCGGAGGATTTCCAGGCGTGGATGAGACTGAAGGGGAATGAACCGAGGGTGGAGGGGAGGGAGGGGTTGGGAAGGTGGATGTGTGAGGCCCATAATGAGGTTAATCGGAAGTTGGGGAAGGAGGTTTTTGAGTGTGGGCGGTGGGAGGAGAGGTGGAGGACGGGGTGGCGGGATCGGAGGTGTGATTGATGATGTCTGTATGTTGGATATGGGCACGTCTATAATGGGTTTCATGGGGGAGGATGTCCATGGGAGGGTATAGAGCATTGAGCGTGTGGCGTTATGTACAGTATCGCGTTGAAATAGGACGTCCACTCTGTCAATTTTATTTACATACAGATTTCATTCACTCCTCTACCACTACCTTTTTGTACATTAGGTCTGTTCTTAATGTCAATTTGATCCCGCTAGTAACGTCGGCGCCAGAGTGTAGCAGGTCTCGATGCTGGAAAATTAGTACTCTCCCAATTTTGGGCTCGACGTCGAATTGGCGGAGCATATTCATGGAATCTACGCAGATGAGGACGGAATCAGCCTTGCTTCTGAGGATGATACTAGAGGGCTTTGACTGGGAAAAAGTAAGGTGGGGCTCCTAGACATGTCTTGCGACACCCCTGTGACGAAAAGGCGGGGAGAAGAACGTACGAAATGTCGTCGCTCCACCACCGATCTTGCCTTGGGTTGAATCATTGAGGTATAGGTGGAGGGTGTAAAAGGTGTACTCTGAATTATCAGGGGTCACGTAGCAGCCGTCCATGTGTGCTGGTAAATATTAAACCAGTAAAACCGACATTCATTGTCAAAAGGGGAAGACTCACGCTTAAAGTATTGGCCTTCGCCATATTTGAGAAACCGCATCCGTTCATTCAATCTGGACAACCTCCATATCTCTTTTCGCTTTGCAGGCCCGTTGCCAGTGACCCTAGGCACATTGATCAAGTATTCAATTTCGGGTACTTCATCCTTCACCCGATTCCAGATCCTCTCAACAATGTCTCTGTCATCCAGAATAATTCTGCCGCAATCTCGCGCATATGGATTGAATTCCTGCCTGCCACCTCCAACATTGATCATTGCTTGCTCCCACACACCGTTCGTTTGGGCTTCAGCCATGGAGACAAGCGTCTTGCATTCGGCTGCCGTGAAGCAATTTTCCAATACGGTGGCGTACAGACCATCGTTTTCGGGCAAATCGGTCTTCTTCCATTCAACAATCTGTTTGGTGATCTTTGCTGGATGGAGGAGGAAGTCATGGGGAACCTTTGGATCACCGTCAAAGTTGTCTTGGCGTGCTTGGGATATGGGGCTTGCGCCCGGAACATAAGTCGTTTCACCCATTGTGAAGACGAATGGAAGAATATTCGATCTTGGAGTATAGAGACCGTTGAGCGAAGTTGCGCTGGTCTTTAAGGCGAGTGATAACTCACGTGACGTTGTTGCCTGATTCTTAGGGTAAGGCTCACTGTGATGGAGACATCAAGGAAGCAATGAAAAGGTGAATCATTAAATACCTTCGAGGCTCAATTAATCGACACTGTCGTCAGCTACCAGGCTTCAAGACAGTAGGCTGATTTTGCTTCAACTCTGAGCTCTTCTCGCGCGTATTGGACCTTTCAGATCTTCCAACTGGATCCCATCAGGCAGCAAGGAGCCTTTCTGAAGGATCTCAACCTCGCCACGATGGCGCATTTCCCAAAGCATTTGTCGCACTTCTGGCATGAGATCTCTCCATGTAGACGACCCCGTGGTCCTGAGTTCAGCAGCGGTCAAAGCTCGTGGCACCTCTGAAGGGCAGATCGTCTTTGGGTACTCCCGCGAAGTGAGCAGGCGCTCAACATGTGGCAGAAGGACGTCCCTACAGCCAGCTTCCTGTGACATTGACATATGCTGACTTGCACTGATCCTTATGTCCTGAAATTGCAGCCCAAACTTCGTATTCCAGAAGGTTGCCATCATCCTGGATCCACGTGATAAGTAGATGGGTCTAGTCTACATTAGGCCTAGCTGCTCAGGACAACATCATCTCCTTGCATCGACTACATCTCTTAACGGCTATTACACTGATCCCTCAACTGCTGCAAGTGGCTTGCAGATGGATTGCGGAACCCCGCTCAAGCATATTATACGAATTCCGGACCATTGAAGGCCATGTGACACTCTGACACTCTGCCAAAGCCACATGTGGGACTTAGACGCGGAGAAAGCCGTGTCGACTCCTCATCATTAATGTATCCATAAATCATCCAAAACCCTACACAGGGATTTCATTGGCTGTTCCACACATTTAAACTAACAGCCTTTGCTTGCGAGTCGACCAACATTCGAGCCAGTGAACACGCCATGTTCAGAAGGCGTCGCTCTAGAATGATCGGGACTCAGACAACATCGCGATGAGGTTCTCATCAAGTGTGACTGGCGTCCAAGTTGTTTTGGTTTCGAACGGCTGAGATGGTCTCAACGAATCCCCGTCCAACCCTAGCGAGAGGAGATGGTCTTGGTGTCTTGGCAAACAAATATACTGAGGCTGAGAAAAAGCCACCTCGCAGTTCAAGCCTTCGCTGAAGATTGCTTCTTGCGATCAAGCATGTTTATCCAGATGCTTGTATGGTTGTTACATCTTGGCGAGGGACAAGCTCGATTAGTGCTGACAGAGTGGTGACCGGCTGCTGTTCTGGTTGTCACCCCCAGTCTTTGGTGGAGGCTGTACAAATATGTTGACAAAGCCCAAACCACCAGATGTCGACAGAAGCAAAGGTTCATCTATAAGAGACTCCAGGTAAAATCAAAGCTCAGTTTTATCAAATCTTCCTGCACCTCTCACCACAAATCATTGCAATTAAAGACTATGGATATCAGCGGCCACCTGATCCCTCCAAATTTACATCTCAGCCCAGGCGTTCATGCCGGTATCGTCATTGGAAGTAAGCACGCTGCGTTAGGTGGTGACACTGGATTTCTTGGTCCTGCAACGTCCTCAGTGGTCGCCGACCTGACTGATACTCACGGTTTCCATGTTGACTACAAAGGGAGCCATATCTATTGGTCACCAACGACGGGGGCCCACGCAATCTATGGGGACATCTACGCGAAGTGGATGACGCAAGGCGGCCCAAAAGGCGGCTTCGGTTATCCCATCACAGACGAAGCACCTTCGGCCGACGGAAAGTGTCGCTTCAACAACTTTACCAACGCCGCAATCTACTGGACAGCTGCTACAGGCGCTCACTTGGTATATGGAGAGATTTACAAGAAGTGGGTGGCTCTGGGAAGCGAGCCGCATCTTGGATTCCCGGTCATCGACGAGAGCCCAGCAGGCCATGGGAGGTTCAGCGAATTCTCTTTAGGTTCTATCTATTGGTCCGGCCAAACCCAAGCCCACACTTTGTTCGGCGACATTCGCGCGAGATATCTAGCCCTTGGCGGCCCTACCAGCTGGCTCGGTCTCCCAACGACAGACGAGGGCCCCATTCCTGGTGCGATTGGACGCATGAACAAGTTCGAGGGAGGTGCCATGTATTGGTATGGGGGTGCTGACAGAATATTTGTCCAGCGCGGATTCCAAGGCCCTAGCTATAATTTCTCCGTCGACACCATCGCATGTACCACCACGCGTTCCGCACATACAGACACTCTCTGGATCTCAGTATCTGTCGCCATCGCTGGCCGCGACCCGATTGTGAAGACCAAAGCACTTGGAGACCATCAAGAGGGATTCACTTTCCCGGGCATACCTCTCACCAATATCCCTGTAGCCGATGACGAGATCGTCGTTTTCACCTATGTAATTATCAACAATGGTCATTCAACAGAGGGCGAGGTCCACAAGTTGATCGAGAGCGCTGCCACTAAGATTGCCACCACGGGAGCTGACGCAGCTGCCAAAGTTATCGGAGACGCCGCCAAAACAGCTGCTGGAGCGGCAATCGGAGCCCTACTCGGATCCGTGGTTCCAATAGTCGGTACTATCGTTGGGGCTGCTCTGGGAGCTTTGAGCAGCTTTCTACTGGGGGATCTCATCAATGTCCTGAATCCAAATTGCGATGGCCCAATTGGAAGCAGTGCTATGACTATTGGGGGTGCGGAATTGCGGCGGATCTTGAGCTCTGGTCAGCCTTGGACCCGCAAAGACCACAATCCTGGGACTGATTCAGCGGGAGGTTGTGGTGCAAACTCTGATTATTCGACTACGTGGAGCATTTCCGGCGCCTAGTCTTGACGGTGGAAGCCTGCAACGCGTCGTTTGTTGTTCGATGACAATGGAATTTGCCATTGATACTAATACGTACTTGAGGTAAGGCTTTATGGTTGCTGCCAGGTCATCAGTTCTGATGTAATGTAATGTACTGTACTGTACTGTACTGTACTGTAATGTAATGCCAAATGTTTTGTTATTTCCTAGGTATCTCAATTTTTCAAGAGATTATTGAGTGCCCTGCTATGCCTACTCAGTCACAATACACGTATATCTCATTCCAGATCTACCCTTGAGCTTCCAGTATGGCTCAACTGTTCTAAATCCGGCAATTCCCCATTGATCACAAAGTTCGCGTATCTCAAGGTAGTACCCGTCCATAAGCTGACCACACGAAGTCGCCAGACTGAGGATAGAAGTCCTCCCTAGCCCATGCAAGCGAAGAACCTCCAAGCTATATAATTCTTTCAAACACACACCACCTTTCCGTTCCACCATTCTTGATTCCAGATCAAATAGTAGTACTAATAGCAAGAGCCCTGACAGACTCTACAACAACAGCTACCGCGACATCTCCAATTGCCCCAATATAAATCAAGTATTAAAAACACACCTTTTACAACCACTCCTTCAGTCAAAATGCCATATGAACGAGATCTATACACCAGCCTTCCATCTACCACGTCCACACCTCCACCGAAACCCATCCCCCCAACAACCAACCCACAGCAAGATCCTCCCACCAGTCCCTAGTCCCAAATCTCAACATCCAAAACCACACCATCTCACCTCCACGTCTACCGACAAGTCAATCATATCGTACATACACTTCAGCTTTGAGAGTCCTAAATGGCATAATCTACCCTAACGCTCTTGTTTATCTCAATCTGTAGTGAATATGTTATGCAGAGGGAAATATCGTATTAGAAATTTATTTTGGAAGAGGACGGAGTGGTATACTCAGAGATGGATTTACAGAAGGATATAACATAACAAACGTGAGCGTGATGCTCGCTTCGTGTGCGCAGTATAACACAGCCTACTTGTTTTTGATGTGGGCACTGCTATGCTGGTAAGCTGGCCAGCCTCAGGCTTTGTGATGGGTATAAGTGCGGGCGAAGGCTGCTGGGAGGGGAGGATGTATATGGCGGCGAGGTTTTGGGTACGTGATTATGGAGGCTGAAATTGTTGTGAAGAGTGCATGATTGTTTTGATTGAGGGGGGTTTCGGCAATGTATGTTTTAGTGGTGTGTTGAATCCATCTAACCTGCATTCTCCAACCTCGAATCTCATCAGCGAGATCCAATGAGAGCATACTCTTTTGTATTTATGTTCAGCTCATTTTAGATTTCATTGGTGTATCACCAATCGTCATAGAACATAGAGTGTTACATACCAGCAGCGCCCGTCATATAATCCGATGGTTCACCAATTCCACCTCCCGCTGCACATGAATAGCATCCACCGGCACTCGCCCCTCCACCTGCTCCCCACCACCACCCCTCCCCACAAAATTCGTCGTCCTCTGCTCCGTCTCCAACCCACACATCTCCCACCCCTCTCGTCTCCCTTCCTCAAGCCCTAGCTCTTCTAACCGCGTGAATTGTCTGCCAGTATATAGACCAGCAGGCTTCATGACGTTTGTTGGCTCCGTGCTCGGCCTCCAGATTCGGTGAGAGGACAATGCATGTCTGGCGCCGCTAGAGGTGTCGTAGTGGTTTTTACTGCGACTGCTAGCGTAGAATTTGGTACCGGCGAGTTTGAGGAGAGGGCGTAGCATGGGGAGGCAGGCGGAGACGACGGCTAGGTTGGGCTCGACGGCAGACCAGACGGCGGCGTTCGCGTAGTTCCCTGTGGTGATATGGATGTCAGATTATGCAACTCGTTGCCTTTGCGCTTGAAGTACTCTATGAATGGAGGAGGAATTGGAGGAGACGTACAGGTGATGTCTGCTTGTGTCAGGGTTAGCAGGAGCGTCAGTCGATATATGCTTGCGGCTGTCACGCTGTATTCGATGACGCTCGTCAGCGATTGCAGTCCCGTCTTTCGATACTTTATTTGGTGGAAAGCCGAGATAAAAGACATACAAGCTGCCGAGTAAGAACACACCACTCAGTGCCATCTTCTGCCCTTTCGGCAGATGCAGGTCCCAAATCAGTGGCAATGGTAGTGCCAGAAGGATCCCATCGGTTACGATGTTTGGAATGGCTTGGCCCAAAAAGAAGGATTCAATGTTGATACAATGACCCGTCACAGGTTTCCGGTCCCAGAATTAGTTTATTGGCCGGCACTCGAAGATGACAACAAATTGACAGATGATCCACCAGAGGAACACGGTGACGGCCATGATGTTGAGACATCGACGGAACCAGATCTTCTGGGAGGGGAAGATGCGGGCGTAGAAAAGAAGGATGGATGCTTTGACCATGGCGATTGCAGGGGCGTAGAAATTCTCAAAGATGTAGAGGCAAATGTACCACTTTTCTACTGCGTCGTGTGGGGCAACCTCGACGTGCTGGCCGAAGCCATTATGGGTTGCTGTAGTTGTTGGATGAATTAGCATGGGATTTAGTGCAGGAATAGTAAACGGGTGATAAGTTTGAACATACCTATGAGATTCATGATGGGCGGGACCCAAGCTAGTGGCAAGGCGATGGCGATGGCATAGTCATCCCACCAGAGTCCAGCGCCAGCGATTCGGCGTGAGAGAAACCGGAGACCTACAAAGATAGCGCTGAGAAAGATAAGGGTGATGTCGCCTGCGAGCAGAGACTTGGTTTTGGTTGCGTGGACGTTTGCTGACACCATCACCAAGTGCTCCGAGCCGATACGGCAGCATTGAAAGGCGCACAGGAGAGCGCAGTATGCGAATATTGAGAGACGAATTTCAAGGCGCAGGCATAAGGAGAGAAATTATAGGCAGCAGGGTTCTCTAGACAACTTACATCGGAAGGATTGAGAGGCTCATTAGAGGCACGTTGACGAAGACAAGATGAGCGAGGTAAATAACACAACACTATTCAGGCAACGGAAAAGAAAGTCTGGGCCAGCTCAGCCATCATCCTACCGAGGCCATTCCGACCCTTATGCAGGCAGCTAGTGCTGCGATTGAGAGGCATAGCACAGTAGTCGTCATGCCTGATCCATGAGGAGTGAGGAAGGATTAGATGGAGAAAGTAGGATTCCACTAGTCTCGGCTGATGGCCGAATTCAGCCCAGCCGTGCCGCACCCGCCTCGAGGCTTGAGCACGAAAGGCCAGAGTCCCCTTCCTTCTTGTTGCATCTAACATCAAGCATGGAACACGATGTGACCTCTCGAACAGGCGGGCCGGTTTGATTGTGGATCACTCCTGCATGATCGTTGATCCTTGTATGTTGTATGTATGAAACCGGCGTCGTTGTAGGGGTCCGAGCTTCTACCACAGGTCCGTCGATTGAACCCTTGATACTCAGTCTTCCTAGGGGGTGTAACTTCGTTTGATAGTTTGCTTACGGAATTAGCTGCTGCCTATGGAAAGCATTGGGGGTGAAGGGTGCAGCTTCCCGATCAAACCATTTGGTCAAGTGGGTTTGCGTTTAACAACAGATCGTTATCTTCAACTTACTTGTCGCCGAGTTGTGCTTGAGGTAGGGCCATCGATGTTGTGCTGTATAAAGGGACTGCTAGTGGCTTGGCATAAACATCTCCTATCTACAGTCGCTTTGCAAACCGCAATCAGTCCTACCGCCCAGTAGATTAGAAATCGCCTCGGGCCGCTAAACATGTCCTTCCAAACAACAACCGGCCTAAGCCCTTAAGATGCTGTATATGCCTGAGCACACGCCTCGAGGTGTATGCAGCACGTTGTACAAAGCTCATCGCACTTGCCCTTTGCAAGGCTCGCTTATCCACATGTGTTCACGCGACTGAACTTGAGCAGGAGCTTACCTCCTACGGGTCCGGCAACAATAGCATCCAGCTGCTCCATTCCACTGTTGTCCACGATGCTCGTTTCGAACCTTGCATATAATGTGGCCAGCATCATCTTCATAGCTACTTTATGTCAGCGCTCTTCCTCTACTGAGAGCTAGTAAGGCAAGTTATTGGATTATCATTGGAGCCGAGACTTACTGTAGATTGCAAAATGGTTCCCAGTGCAAATGCGAGCCCCGCTTCCGAACGCCCAAAACTATCGCATCATCTCTTTACGTTGCTCGGTACTGGCGTTTAGCCATCGTTCCGGACGCCACTGCTCTGGTTCGGGAAAGACAGCAGCGTTACGGTGCAGTGTATAGGTAGAAGCGCTGACGACTGTGCCTGAGGGAATGTCGGCGAATCTTCCAATACGACAACCGCGCGCAGGTGTACGTCGAGGCCAGGGTCCTGGATTAGCGCTTCTCAGACGCATGGTTTCCATCATAATGGCATCCAGAAGGGGTAGGGAGTCGATGCGATGAGCCACAGGGACGGAGTCGTGTGCCGCGGATTCAATTAATTCTCTTCGAAGGGCAGATTGCCAGGACGGTCGCTGCGAGAGCTCATACATGATCCAAGTCAAAGTGACACCGGTGACATCGTGGCTGGCTACCACGTGGTCAAGGAGCTCTACGCATAGCACACCGTTCATGTCTTCAGACCGGACATCTGATCGCTCGAGGCTTTGGCGAAGCTGGCTGTAGACAACTGGGTGATCCGTAGGATCGGTGCCCCCATTAGCAGAGGTTTGCTGGGCCATGGTATTGAAAGCTGCATCACACAAAGTTGAAGTCCAACGCTCAAGGACACGTCGAGAAGGCTTGGTGGCACGAGGAACAAGGTGAATTCCGATCAGAAACAGGAATTTGGTTGTCGTATGGAACCCGCTGCGCCAGAAGGAACCCGCGATACTCTTTTGGAAGACAGTGAAGAACTGCTTCGCTGCTGCACTGTCTCGCAGGAAGTTGGTCCCATTGCTCAAGCCATATAGCCAAGCGGTAGTCAGGTCCATCAGGCAAGCCTTGTTCTTTTCCAACACATCAACAATCGCCCCATCTCGAGCCCAGGCATGCACTTCGGCTATGAAATGCCGAGAGATAACATTCTCGCTGATCTTCTCTAGCGTAGGAGAGTTCAGAACGTAAGATTTTGAATACACGCTCCCAAGCATCCGCTTCCGCTCCGCATGTGCCTTATTCGGCAGCATAGTGAACATACACGGAGCTCTGCGCATACCATGGTAAGCGAATGTGCGAATCCCTGGAGCCTTCCAACACTTACCCTTCACCTGGACCAAACATGTGAGGGTACCATGCATCCTTGTCGAATTCAGGCCCGTATACAGTTCGCACTCCATCTTCGATGCAATTTATGCTGAGCTCATTAGGCCCCACCCTGACGACTGAGCCAAGTCGCTCATGGGCTTTGTATCGTGCACGGTTCTCGCAGTCGTTCCATTTGTTGATGATCGTCCAGAGATTCGAGAAAGGCGATGTGAGATGGCAGTTCGGAATCTTGGCCAGCGGAGAGAAGTAAGCGAGCTGTACTCGTTTCAGTAGCCACAAAGATCCGACGCAGAAAGCAGCTGTGAGGATGATGGCGAGCATCTTGATTGTAAGGGATACTTCAATGACAATGAGAGATGAATGAATGACCTGTCGTTGTACTACTCAAGATTGAGCGTGATGGCGGGGAAGGGTGCCAGAGTGGAGTGAAGCATTTGAAATTGCTGAAGTGGACTAGATCAATCAGTACCCCTTGCTATGGCGGTACTGCGAGCACCCTAGACACTTCCGTACAAAGTTCCGGAACGTGCTGCTATGTCATGGAGGCAATGCCGCCAGCAGGGAAACATTAGACATTTTTTGTCAGTGAATGGCTAGTTTCCCATTCGATATGGTTAAAGTATGGGACTCCCATACGCTGTTTTCCATGAACATTGAGACCTCGTCGAATGGCAATAATCAAATACGACGTTCGGATTTATCTGTCTACAGTATAAAGCCTGATCTTGGTACATCTGCTTTGCCATACATTATCACGCTGTAAGATTACCTTTTTACCGGTAATAGGAGACGACGGTGAGATTTCACCGTTGACCGCGATTTACCAAGAGATATGATAAGATTAGATGAAGCCAGTCACGTGGTTCGAGGCTTGGCAAAATTTCGTTCCGGGGGTAAGGCCTAGCCAGACGAGTTCTGAAGACGACCGATCCAGTCCCAGTTCGCTGTATAAGCTCTACACCAGGCACTCTGTGTAGTTCTATGGCAGCAAGGCTGCTCTTGAAGACGTTTCGTCTATTCTATCCTAGCGATTATAAGTATATTCTAGTGTCTTGTAGTAGTAACGCGGGTGTTAAGGCAATCGGGGTTTACTAAGTATAATTCTACCAACGCTAGCGCTCGCATAGGCACGTGACAGGCAATCGGGAGCCTTGTACCTACTTCGGCTTGCCGAGTAGTTGACCCCCCGGTCGTAAATTGAGACAGGCGTGCCCGAACGCTTCTTAGGAACCTTAATGCTGATGCGGTAGCTCTACAGTCGGCCCTGGAATATAAGAGATGCGGGGTTTCCGTTCTTATGGCTTTGCCATTACCAAGCCGGAGTCGAGTTGCGCCGCGATTAGTAAACTGCCTGCATCGTCCGGATGAACAGACTATTACAGTGGTTTTATAGTGTCTTTCTTTCAGTATATCTGTAGCTAACCTCCTGCTACTGTGAAATTGACGTCGGGTTGTGCTATTGCTAAACGAGCCAGGATGTCTTCTCAGTGGGCAGATAAGCCGTATTCTCTGATTTGTACTGATCCATTTTCAAAAGATGTACGTTTGTCAATTCTCTGCTGAGGTTTTGCATCACTTAATGTATCCTCAGTCTTCCCACGCGGCATACTATGTTGCAACGCAGATGGCACTTGCCCACAACGGCATTCTCCGAGGGTTGAACTCCATCTACCTCCAAGCGACACACATACCGCGCGAAGACCTGGACGCCATTCGAGACTTCCTGACATATTGCCAGTGCTGGTGTGAATCCATGCACCACCACCACGATGCCGAAGAAAAGGATTTCTTCCCGAGCATAGAGCTGATATCAGATGTCAAAGGAATCATGGAACGCAATATAGAGCAACACCGAGCATTCACGCCGGGATTCGATCTGTTTCAGGAGTACTCTCGGACTTGTCTCCCTAGAGACTATGACGGACGGAAGATTAGGAGCCTCATCGAAGCTTTTGCGGAGCCGTTAACTCAACATCTGCATGACGAGATTGAAACTCTGCGAGGTCTCGACGTGTACGACAGCGGGCGTATTCGGCAAGCTTATCAGCGTCTCGAAAAAAGCCTAATGGCTACAGACAATGTTAGACGTACTTTGTCGTATAAGTGAGTTTATTAACGTCACTGACTCTGTCTTAGTATCGAATCGCCCCCCTCGTGTTTGGAACCGCAGACAGGAGCTTCGAAGGCGGCATGCATAATTTCCCGTCTGTACCATTCTTCGTGCCTTACGTCATTCACTACTTGTTTGCTCGGCGACATCGTGGCGCTTGGCGATTCAATCCGTGCACTATTTGGAGGGATCCCAGAGAATTGGCCTTCAAAGCGTAAAGCACAATGCCTTAAATGCATTCCACACGTGTGGCGGTTCTTCAAGTAATAGTCAAGTGGCTGAGGAAGCAGCGGCCCGACCATCGTGAGGAGTATAAGGATGGCACAAGTGCTCTTGGTGTTGCTACACAGTTTGGACACTTCGGGGTGGCCAAATGGCTGAAGGAGCAGGGACTCGACGCGGGTGAGAAGGACTTGCGATACTCTAGGGGTCTTCTATATTACAGCGACTCTGGTATTTTACCTAGTAACCATTCTAACGATTCAAACGATTCATACTCTATATCCAGGCCCACAACAACCCGCACGCTAGTATCGGAGTCCATAAGATAATCTTCTGCTAGCCGATCTAGCCTCTTCTTCTTCTGCGAGTAAGTAACTTCGATGAGGACCCCAGGATATCGTGCGTCGTCGTGCCAAAAAGAGGCATCCGGCTCGTACTTCGATTTCGTGTTGGAGGGAGCATTTTCTACAGGGAGATATATCTCGGTGGATCGGCCTGCCTGATCCGCTCCGTACTGCTTTCAACTAAATTCGGATCACGTCCTCCACTCCGTCAACGAATAGTTCGTATATTCCGGTGGGCATGGGAACGATAAGCCGATAGGTCTCTCCGTTGTAATCATACCTGCACGTATAGGTATCATAGGGAGAATGGATGTTCAAGAAGGGAGTGGGAGTTGCCCAAGAATGATAAGTCCCTACCTTACGTAACAGTACCGTGGACGTTTAAGCCATGTCGTTGCAAGTGCATCTTGTTTTCCAAGGACACCTGACAGAGGTCGCAACTAAGAGACTCCTCTTCCTTAATGTATTGCAAGTGCTTCCGTCTGAATTGTTTGTTGAGATCGCGTTCACTGCTAAATTCGTATATTCGATCTTCGATTGGCAAATTGGGATTGCCAAGGCATCTACAACAACTCTTCGGCCTCTTCTCTTTGTACACCGACCCCTTTGCTGCTTGGAGTGCTTCTTCGTCAAGCTCTGTTTGGCTCTTGGCCGACGGGGTAACGTTTAAGCTCCGTCGCTTTGCTCGAGTAGGGTTCGCTGAACCCTATTCAACCCCACAATATTCCGTGACGGCTTCGATGGCTCTATTGCGCTGGCATTATCTCTGCTTCCAGAGCGAGTCCCACAATAGCGTCGGCTAGCTTTTTCTGCGCCGGGAGCATAGCATACTGAGACTGTACTATGACGGCCTCCTTTGAGATTCCGATGCCGGCAAGCTGCTGCTCGACATCACGCACCGGCTGCTCGTACTCCCAGCGTTCCTTGACATCCTGAGGAAAGGCATGTCGTAGGCGCTGCCTTTCCTAGTTGAATTTGCGATTGAGCTCTTTGTACTTTGGATGTTTCGTTGCGTTTTTGAGGTTTACGTACAAGTCGCTCAGCAAAGAACGAAAAGTAGGATACTCCCTCACTGATGTAAATTGTTCTGCTGTGAGCCGTCATGGCCGACGACTTGTCAAGCGTGACGCGCCGTGAGAGGTCGTGCTTCAAAATCGTCCGTTTGCTAGCGTGCCCCATCATAAGGTTCTGCATCGCCTCGCTGACGTTGCCTAGGTACTGCCTTAATTCTGCATCTTGCCCACGACGGCTCGCAGAGCTTACCATTGTCATTAAAAGCCTTGCCTCCAGCATATCTCAGCGAATAGGGACGGGTGACTTACGTAAACCCCGTAGTTTGCCCTAGAACTTTGATCTAGTGGTAGCGGTCGTCGGAAATGACCGAACGAGGAACCACTATTCTCCAACCCACAACCAATACAAAACTCTTGCTTCGCTGCTCTCGAAACCCCAGTCATGCATGGCTTTTTCACTCAGGTGGTCAGTGGTTCATAAGAACATACCCCTTCTCTTCAAGGTTTATCTTCCCGTCGCGCGTATGTATGTAGCCACAGTGCGCTGCAAAAACCCTTTCCATATGTAGCGACTTGTGTACTCCCGTATTTGAGAACTGATACTGTTGTAACGCCAAGTGGATTAAGGAAGGATTTTGGGTGCGGCAGACTTGGCGAATATATCGATAGTCGGGTAAAGCAAAGCCAAATCGACCTCCCTGATATCCTGCTCCCTTTCCCGATCGAAAATGGCAACTGCCGATCCTAAGTTCAAGGTGTATAAATAATATGTAAAAGAGAGCTCCACATCCATAGCCTCGAAGACGTACACCACCACCCCCGCCCCACCACCCTCCAGCATA
>JAABUK010008421.1_pt1 | contig 14477 bp, 9 predicted proteins | sample 5559141 | NCBI WGS metagenome assembly JAABUK01 (sample SAMN10711869, study PRJNA513367) | rock metagenome | isolation source: Antarctica rocks | place: Antarctica: Victoria Land, Pudding Butte nord | collected 2016-01-03
TTGATCGCATCTGGAGACGCCGTCATGAAGTCGGGTGAGGATCGTGACGCAATTGCTGCCAAGGAGAATGTTATTGCGTTCGAGATGGAAGGTGCTGGAGTTTGGGATAATTTCCCTTGTGTCGTAATCAAAGGGGTTTGTGACTACGCAGATAGTCACAAGAACAAAGAGTGGCAGAACTATGCCGCGGCAACTGCCGCAGCTTGTATGAAGGCATTCTTAAAAGAGTGGGTTCCCGCAGACAAATACATAGCGGCAGCAGCTCAGAGTATGTAACTATTCTTCATTGGACGGCTCTGTCGCAGCTCGACTTCTTTTGCTATAACTCATTCACTTCTCCTAAGGGGACATGGAAACTTGGTTTAATGTGGCTTGATAGTTCAGTCTTTACATTAATTCGGAATCATTTCGAAGGTTTCTACTCTCACTGACTCTTCACTTTGCTGATTTCTTGCTTATCTTGAAAACGTGATATTGAAATTTATTTCATATTCTCAGTTAAGAAAATAATGAATCATTATATACTTTTATAAGAGATTTCTGTAAGAACACAAGGGAAACAAACAGCACTATCATGTCTTATCTTCAGTGATTAATATATAAGAAATTCTGGGCACAAGCTAACTTCATTCTAGTTCCACCAAAGGCGCACTGGCTGGTTCCCTTTGGTCGTAACAAACAATTCATCGGTCGTCATTCTCAATTCGAGGAACTCTTCGCAAAGCTCGATCCGGAGGACTCTGATGAGGACTGCCAACGGGTTGCCATTACAGGCCTTGGAGGAGTGGGCAAGACCCAGATCGCCCTCGAAGCTGCCTTCCGTATGAAGAAAGCATCTCCTGATCGTTCAGTATTCTGGATCTCGGCCACATCGACTACGAGTTTCGAGAAGAGCTATCGTGATATCGGCCAGGTCCTTGAAATACCTGGTATAATTGAGGACAAAGCAGATGTCAAGGTGCTCGTAAAGACATTCCTAAGCCAGGAAAGCGCTGGCAGATGGTTGTTAATTATCGACAACGCTGATGACGTGGAAATGCTCTACGGCAGAGCCGACGAGAGTAATGAGAGTAGTGGCTCTCCTGCCCTAGCCGACTATCTTCCGTTCAGCCGAAAAGGGTCAATTCTCTTCACGACCCGGAACCTGAAGGCCGCAGTCAAAGAAGCTGGGGTGAATGTCATCATACTAAGAGAGATGAGCGAGAGTGATTCCCAGAAGCTCTTAGAGATGAGTTTGATCGACAAGAACTTGACGGAAGGGAAAGATGTCACAGCCAATCTACTCGACAATCTCACCCACCTTCCGCTCGCAATAAAGCAAGCAGCAGCCTATATGAATAAAAATAAGATGTCTGTCTCCGAATACCTAGCCCTCTACGAAGGCAACGATGACGACCTTTTACACCTGCTCAGCGAAGAGTTCGAGGATCAAGGCCGATATAGGGAGGTCAAAAACCCTATCGCTTCAACGTGGTTGATTTCTTTCCGTCAGATTTCAAGTCGCGATCAACTTGCTGAAGAGTATCTCTGTTTTATGTCTTGTGTCGCTCAGCAAGATATTCCTCTCTCTCTTCTACCACCAGCAACGAAGCTCAAGCAATTAGAAGCGATTGGAACATTAAGTTCATATGCCTTCATCACTAAACGTAACGGCCAAGACTCCTACGAAATCCATCGACTATTGCAAATAGCAATGCATAACTGGTTGAAAACAAAAGGTCAAATGAGCTTGTGGAGTGGAAAAGCGCTCATACAGGTAGCAGAAGTCTTTCCATTTCCCAAACATGAGAACAGAGCTACGTGGACGACATATCTACCTCATGCACAACGTGTGCTCAGCTTTCAGGAATACTTTGGTAATCTTGAGGAATCTCATCGAGAGCTACTTTCTAATGTAGGATGGTGCTTTGAAGTTAATGGAAAGTACGAGAAGGCTGAGCAGATGCTTCGACAGACGCTGATGCTGAAGGAGAAGGTGTTTGACAAGGAACACCCGTCAACGCTCGGCAGCATGAACAATCTCGCAGAAGTTCTAAGAAGTCAGGGCAAATACGAAAAGGCGGAGCAAATGAATCGACAAACGCTAGAGCTGAGGAAGAAGATGCTTGGCAAGGAACATCCGTCAACGCTTGACAGCATGAACAATCTCGCGATAGTGCTAGATAATCAAGGGAAGTACGAGGAGGCTGAGCAGATGCATCGACAGACGCTGATGCTGACGAAGGAGATGCTTGGCGAGGAGCATTCGTCAACGCTTGACAGCATGAACAATCTCGCGCTAGTGCTAGATAATCAAGGGAAGTACGAGAAGGCTGAGCAGATGCATCGACAGACGCTGATGCTGACGAAGAAGATGCTTGGCGAGAAGCATTCGTCAACGCTTGACAGCATGAACAATCTCGCGAAAGTACTACATAGTCAAGGGAAGTACGAGAAGGCTGAGCAGATGCATCAACAAACGTTAGAGCTGAGGAAGAAGGTGCTTGGCAAGGAACATCCTGATACGCTTGTCAGCATGAGCAATCTCGCGGCAGCGCTAGGTTGTCAAGGGAAGTACGAGGAGGCTGAGCAGATGCATCGACAAACGTTAGAGCTGAGAAAGAAGATGCTTGGCAAAGAACATCCTGATACGATTGTCAGCATGAGCAATCTTGCGGTAGTGCTAGATAGTCAAGGGAAGTACGAGGAGGCTGAGTCGATGTATCGACAAACGTTAGAGCTGAGAAAGAAGGTGCTTGGCAAGGAACATCCCAAAACGCTGAAGAGCATGAGAAATCTCGCGACAGTGCTACATAATCAAGAGAAGTACGAGGAGGCTGAGCAGATGCACCGGCAGACGTCAGAGCTGAACCCTTTACCAGAAGAATGAAAGGCGCGGAAGATTCAAGAAGGACGAGCCTATTCTGTAAACCACAACACGAAGTCTACTACATGGGTTAAGCCTAACCTTCGTGAAGCGATGGGAACGCTCCTGGAAGGATAGGAGGCGCTTTACTTTCTCAACCATATCACGAAGTCTACTTCGTGGGTCCACCCCTCGAAATGATTCCGGCCTATATAGTGCGTTCCCTTATGCCTGTGTAACCCTTCAAAGGGTATGTACGCTTGGAGGTATGTACGCTTAGAGGGTGCGTACGGTCAAAGGGTGTGTACGTTAAGAAGGTGTATACGGTCAAAGGGTGTGTACGCTTAGAGGGTGTGTACGCTCAAAAGATGTGTTCGTTTAAAGGGTATATACATTTAAAGGGTGTGGACGCTCAGAGGGTGTGTACGCTTAGAGGGTATGTACACTCAAAGGTATGTACGCTCAAAGGCTGTGTACGCTCAAAGGCTGTCTACGCTTAAAGAGTGTATACGCTTCTTCTTCTTCTTCTTCTTCATAGACCGTCCCAGCCGCCAAATGGCAGCTATGCGGCATGGTGACTATATATTGACTATATACATCGGGAGATGCACTCATCTATTTCCATATGTGCTTTAAACCCCATGGTTCCTGTCCCCACTGCCATTCTAGTCATGAGGGTGTTGACTTTCCCCGATGTTACTGTATCCAAGTGCTATTATACTCTGCTGTCCTTTAAGGTATATGTGAAGTAGTGCTGGATTGGAAATATGCCTCCCAACTAGATCCTTGCTTTGTTCCTCATAACAATGCACCACCTCGGAAGAAAAGGTCACATAGAAGGGTCTACATATTAGGTCCCAAGAGCGAGGTCTAGGCTCCAAAGTTGGTTGGTGCGTAAGTGTACCCTGGTTGAAGGTGTTCGTAGGACTTCAAGGTTGGGCTGAGGGGTTGTGGTAGGCGCGTGTCTTCCTATCCTGTACTTTTACGAAGCTCATGTATCGCCTGGTGTGATTGTGTGAATCGGTATAGCATCGTACTGCTGAAGAAGCTTGGTGGGGATCATGAATCGTGCTGAAGGTGTGTATGTTTGAAGGGTGATGTTTGAAAGGTGCGTGACTACATCGCAAGGGAAGTTGAGAATGAAAGGGGACTCCTTAGGTATTAGGAGAGGCAGCAGGAAATAGAGGTTAGAGTCATTCAATCGATTCCTAATTGTTTCGCTCCGTAGGGTAAGCGCTGATCAAGATAGTGGCATCCAGTTCTGGCGCATACTGTTGAATATGATGTGAAGGGCTCGTACTATAGCCATAGGCAGTGTCTGTCCTGCGACGTCTTTTGTCCTACGACCTACCTCGTCCTGCGACCTCCCTTGTCCTACAATCTTCCTTGTTCTACAACCTCCCTCGTCCTGCGACCTTCCTTGTCCTACAACGTCCTTCGTCCTGCGACCTCTCCTCGTCCTATGACAGTGTCTGTCCTGTGACATTTTTGTACTGCCGTCCCAAGACTACTGCTGTCCCAAGGCCACTAGTGTCCCAAGATTATTACTGTTCTAAGACTACCGCTGTTTTAAGACTATTACTTTTTCTTAAGAGCATACCTACATCTTGCACTTAAGCACTTTTAAATAATTCTTTATTGATTGCTGCCAAGTCTTCTAAACCTAGTCTCCCATTGTCTTAAGCCCAGTATTCCAAGGGCAAATCTCTCGTAGGCCCAGTTTTATAGGAGTCATGTTCCCCTAGCACGAGTCTCTTTAAGGTAAGGTCTTCTAGTACATATTATAAAAAACCTTCCTCAGCGGTCTTGAGCCCGGGAGAAATATCGGAGAAGCCGCTTAGGGGTGGAAACGATGGCCGAACTGAACCTTGGCGGCAGGAACTGAACCTGACGGCATGGTCTTGAGCCTGGGAGAAATAATCTAGGAGAAGCCGCTCAGGCGTGGAAGCAGGGGGCCGAATTGGAGTAGGATACCAAAATTGAAGCATAATGCCAGAATTGAAGCAGGTTCTCAGAACTGAAGCAGATTGCCATAAACTGAAGCAGATTGCAAGAAAGTGGGCGCCACGTACTTAATATCGGACCTGCAAGTGTTGGGACCGTGCCTAGAATCAATTCAGTGGAACCGTGAATCGAATGTTTGAATCAATAGAGGTAGCTATAACTAGGAGTTTAAGAATACAGAAGAAAGAAGGTACATGGAACACTATTTATGTAGTGCTCAGAGTTTGCGCTAGGCCCAAAGGGAACGAGTAGGGAGTTCGGCAGAGAGTTTGGTATCGAGCCATGACGGGTGCTTTCTATTGAGCTACTTAGCTTGTGTTATGAAGCATGTATGGAGCGTACTATGAAGTGAGCCATGAAGTGAATGACGTGTGTTCGAACGCCTCGCATGAAGCATGTTTTGAAGCATGTTTTGGAGCGAGTAGCCTGGTGAGTAGGCGAACGAGTAGGTAGCTGAGTTGGTAGCTGAACATGTAGGCAGGCGAGTAGGTAGGAAGCTGTTGTTATATAAGGGTCAGAATAAGTATGTGCATGTGCATGTATATTGATTATAGAAAGTAGGAACTACGAAGGGAGGAAGAAGGTGAAAACTCTGAACCCCCTAGCGCCAGCCCTATAGGGCCCGGAGCGAAGATTACTGATCACAGGGTAACAGTACTGTTCCCTGTTTCCAACAGAAGCCATGTAGAAAGCATTGTTTGAAGCACTGTTTGACGTGTGTTATGCGCCCAACCGACGCGTATTTTGAAGCATGTAGAGAGTTTGGTAGGGTGTTTGGTAGGGTGTTTAGTAGGTTATCGTGGCAGCTTTCGAGGCTAGGAGTGGAGGCTGGTGGCAATTTTTGCTGAGAAGAGGAATCGCTTAAGCACTTATCTGGGACTTATACGGCGATCTCATTCCTGTTGGTTTACTTCATAGCGATCCGAATAGGTAAATAGGCGTTAGAAGGTGTTTCTTGCACGGTAGTTGAACATAAGATTTTTTTGAATGCCGTCCCGAACGGGTTAGTCAGCATCGCCGCCTTTGTTTAGGCTCGATTCACCCTCCGCTCACCCACCACCTAGACTAATTCTATATGATGGCTTCCCCTTCCTCCCGTCGTTGCTACTTTCCTGTTCTAAATACCTGGCCAGTCTCAAAAGATTCCGGTCGGATTGCCGAAAGCTCCCTCCTCTGTCAAATGTAGCACCCACATTCTTTCTTGCTTTTTTCTTCCAGTCCCGATGGCGGCCCTGAGCTCAGTTGCTGCCGCCCATCTGCACGGCGTTAGATCGTCACTCGTGCCGTGCCGAGTAATGTGCGGAGCCGAGGGAGCAAGCCAACTGCGATCAGGAGACCGGTAGACGTTGAAATTAGGGCTCTCTACAAGCAGGATGTTCAAGTCTCCTTGATATTAAGAGCGTGAAAAAAGGGCCGGAGGGAAGAGAGGTGTGGTGAAAAGAAAAGGTGTCTAACTTGGCCTCATTCTGCAATTTACTGCGGCAGACACTCCATATGCCAGATTCTCTAGGCCTGATAATCCTATACTGACCTTCAACGCCCCACCTAAGCCTTGCTTCGATGGATCTGCGGCGTGATGAGAACGTTGCTCGACATGGCTGGTTGCTGCACTCGTAGACCTCGAGAGTGGATTTGGCACCTGCCAAGGCTTTGGGGACCGCAAAAGCGGGGCAACGGTCGTCGATCACGTGTACTTCACCTACTTGCGGCTCTCATCACGCCGGCCTCGAGCTTGATCGCGGGCCACATCAGAGATACAATACACATTCCATTCGGCAGGCGGCTGAGAACAGCGGATCGATATGGATGTAGATCAAACAGATGGCCTGTGTGAGAAGTGTCGCCAACCCTTTACCGACTGGGCACACGTTGTTGAGACTTGCAAAGGAGGGTCCGAGTCTATCTACAGCCACCACAATCTATCCACGCTGAAAGATTCTGTTACAGAAGGATGTACTATGTGTTTGATGTTTCTCAACGAGGTGTCCCGTCAAATCTCGTCATTCACACCAGAAGCACGACGTGTGATGAACACGCTGCATGGTCAGCTTACTATACACCCAAACAGGACTACCTTCAAGTTCGATATAGCCCAAGTCAGAAGCTGGAACGTAGGACTAAAATTTGTTCCCCCGAGGCTATCTGTACTAGCTATGCTGACCTTGACGCCAACGGATCAAAAGGGTAGGTCACCTAACTCCGTTTGAAAGCAAAAACTTTCCAGATCTTTACCAAATAACTATTGAATTATAGACCAGCAACTTGCTTTAGGAGCCTCGACAATGTCTCCCGCCTCCTTTCGGCTGATTAGTCACTGGCTGGAATGTTGCAATGCGACACATCAGAAATGCACCGTACCGAATTACGCTATGCCTACGCGTCTCATCGAGATTGACGCTAGTGATGTCCGAATATGTTACTCAGAGCAACTACCGACACCGCCACATTACGTGACATTGAGTCACTGCTGGGGTGGCTTGAAGCTCTTCAACCTAACCAAAGACAATCTGCGATCTATGCAAGACAAAATCCCTCAGCAAAAGCTGTGTCTTACATTCAGGCATGCCATCGGTATCACCCGCTTACTTGGTTTCAAGTATCTATGGATCGATAGCTTGTGTATAGTCCAAGACGACGAGTTGGATTGGCGTCAGGAGGCAGCTAAAATGGGGTCGGTGTATGGCTGTTCAAGTCTGAACATCGCAGCAGCGAGTGCCACCAACGGTAGCTTTGGGTGTTTCTACAATCGAAAGGAACAGGTCTTACGTTGCGTGAGAGGGGTGCGCGTGAGAGTTGATGGTGCTCTGCACATTGTACACGAGGAATCGTCCTACTACAGATCATCGATCACCAGTTCCCCTCTGGCCACACGATCTTGGGTGCTACAAGAACGAGTCCTCGCACCAAGAGTCATTTGGTTTTCCGAGCAGCAGTTATTCTGGGAATGTAGGGAGAGCTTAGCTTGCGAGACATTTCAGGTCCAGCTACCAGATTTCTATGGCCAATATCAGCCATCGAACCGAGGCATTGACACGCTCTCGAAGCGGTGGCCGAGCCTTGTTACGAAGTACACGACCGGAAAATTGACACGCGATAGCGATAAGCTAGTTGCAATATCCGGCCTCGCACAAAAAGCTCAGCAGGAGACAGGAGATGATTATGTTTGGGGACTGTGGAGACGAGATCTGGAAGCACAGCTATGCTGGACCCTCAAGGACAAGAGCAAGGGTAGTTACGCTGGCCCTCTGCAGTCTCGTGCGCCTTCCTGGTCGTGGGCCTCTGTCAATGGACCTATCAACCTTCCAATTGGAATTGGCTGGAGTGCATCGCAGATCTACGGCAAAATACTAATTCGGGTCGTTAATGTCACGACAGCACCTATCGCAAATTTTCCGCTGGAGGATGGAGAAAGCAAGACGCTAAGACTGGTCTGTGGGCCCTTATTTTCCGCGCGAGAAGTGTCTGGTCCAGAAGAGCGGGATCCCCAGGTCCTTCTCGCAGAAACACTGATTCGTGTATCCTGGATAGGATATTGGGACGTACCAAGCGACAAGTCTGAAGAGCCCAGAGACCCGTTCTATTGTCTTCCCATCATGCGAAGTGAGACGATGGTCGCCGCTTACAACAATCGATGTGAGGGGTTGATTCTCAAGAAAACGGACAATGGGATGCGAGGGCAATTCAAGCGCCTCGGAACATACAGAGTGAGTGGGAGCTCGGATGCAGTTCGCGCAATGGAGGATCCAAAATCAATGATGCAAGAGTCGATGTGGGAAAGCTATGGGGGTCTTGACACGCTTGGAAGGCGACAGTATACCATCACGCTTCTCTGAACTACGAGTATCATACCTTGCGTTAGCTACCTAGCGACGGGTACGCCGGGTACGCCGTTTAGGATGCATCGCCCAGGCTAACCTCGAACACACATCAGCCATGTTGTGATCAGTTTTTGAGGTTTCTACATCAATCATGAGTGTTCTACGGAGTAGAAACGCAGGGCATTCGGCCGGTTGTCATCCACCACTAACCCTCGGCTCTACTAATCATTGAAGAATAAAGTAAACATCCCCCCCAACCAGTACCTAATTGCAGCCCCTTCCGCTTCCCTGCGTTATGCCGCATAAGCTTACGGGTTCATGCATCCGAAGCGTGAGGCCCCAGACGACCGGTTTTGATGGGTTGCATGAATACCGCGTTGGAAACACAACAACATGAAGGACGCTGAACGACTGTACTATTTATTCTATTCGCGGTGAGTACAGAAAGCAGCGAAAGGATGTTTACAACTGATCAGCAATTATAAGCCGGACTGTGCAAACGCTTGGAATTTTAAACCCACGCTGTATTTTGGCACCATGTATGCAACAGCACTGATTTTTAGCAAACTTCTGGTCATCGAATGCAAAAAAGGAACTTTGCGAGAGTTATATCGACGCGTTACACCGGTTCTAGGGGTTCTTCCAGCTGCGCTTGCCACACACAAGACCTTCATACTCGACGTTTTTCATCACATCGCGAGCATATGTGCACAGTGTTCCAAATGGAAATAGCTCCAATCTTGTCGGGCCCAAGTGAGACGCTACGAGTCGGATCATCCATCCAGTCTCTTAGTCCCTCACGCGAAAAGGAACTCACAACGGGCAGTTAAATGCACCTAAAGAATGCTCCCTCCTCGAACCCTCCGAATCGTCAACGACAGTCCAACAAGCCCACCCTACCCACCACCCAAGCAACCACAATACTCACCACTCACGTATCCCCCAAATCAACAAGCCCCGTCCCCTCTCCCCTCCCACTCCCATCCGCCGCCGTAGTAACCTCCGGATGAACCCTCACCTCCTCCGCATACACCGGAAGCCTCCCAGGCCCCCCAGGCACACTAACCTCATTACTCACAACCGAAACCTTCAAATCCGCCACCTGCCCCCTTGGAACCTCCGCCCCATCCATCGTCACCACCCTCCAATGCAGATTCTCCCGCAAATATGGCACCACGCTCTCAACCCCCAGCCCCGCCAACTCCCCGCTCGCAACCCTCTCCGCCAGCGCCATCGTCAGCGGGATCTGGCCCGTCACGCTCAGGTGCGCTTCGCGGTCCCGTTGGCACTTGGCGCAGCCGGTGTCTGGGGAGTCCCCGAGGACGGTGAAGGTGCCGATGAGGTTGGGGGCCGTGGACCAGCCGGCGGGGTCTGGGGTGGCGATGGGCCCGAGGAAGATGGAGACGTGGAAGGTGCCGCCGAGGGAGTGTTTTTGGGCGCGGATGTTGGTGAGCCATTCCAGGTATTTGTTGTTGGGGGCGAGGGGGTTGGGTGTCGGTTTGTTCGTTGGTTGGGGGTCGGGTGTGGTGCTTTTTCCGTTGGTTCCTTTTCCGTTTGTGGCGTGCTCTTCGTTGCTCGCTTTTTCCATCTTGGCTACCTGTTTGCTTTGCTGCCCGTCTCCGTTACTTGCTTTCTCGGCCATAGGTGCCTGAGCGCCTATATCCCCATTCCTTATTGTAGGAGTCACTATGAAAGGATTCCCATTGGCATTCCCATTGCCGTTGCTGTTGTCAATATCACGGGTTGTCTCCTGGCCCGTTTCAGCAGGCGCCTTCACAGCCATTTTCATTTGGGGCAAGCCACGTGCGGTCCCAGCTGTTTTCACCTGCGCCATGGTATTCACGCCCCCTTTAGCACTCCCTCTGACCATACTAGCAACAGAGCTCCCTCCATAGAGCCGGTTGACAGCATCCGCAACAGACGACTGAAGTTCCTCCGGGGTTGCAAAATTCCATGATTGCGTTTCGGGGTACGCGTAACCCAAAGTCAATGTGCTGCGTACTCCATCCGATGTCCAGAAGGAGTCCGCGGCATTGTAAAATGGCGTAAGCGGTGAGGTTTCCGTTTCCGTACTGCCGACTGCGGTAGTAAAAGTGCCGGACTCGGTGGGTTGGGCCGTGACAAAGCTATCCCGGCCATCGGGGTGAATGGCTTGCCAGAGCGCAAACAGGCGGTCAACATTACTATATCCGCATATCAGCATTCCCACTCTCAGCTATCCTCAAAGAAATGTATACCCACCAATGATGCAACCAAAACAGCGGATCAAACGCTGCATACGGAATCACACTCATATGGCCCCCTCCGCCGGCTACCCCATGCACGGTATCATGCACGCCCTCGATACTGCCATAAATTCCCGGCTGGCCCTGGTTCCACTGATTTTTGCTGAAGGGGCCGTAACGGTCGTAGGCGGAGACGAGGTAGAAGACTAGCTCGCGCAGGTTGCGCACTTGTTGCTCGAAGGCGGCTTCGGCTTGGGCGTTTTGCGAGGTCGAGGTGTGTCGGACCGGGTAGCGGACCGAGGAGGTGTAGGTGGCGAAGGGGTTGGGGGTGAAGGGGCCGCGGCCGGTCTGTTGGGGGGGGTGATTAGTCGAGGTAAGGGGTTAGATGGGTGGAGACTTTTCGCAGGATCGAGGGGGGCAAGATTGTCGATAGGGGTAGTATAACAGATCGGACAACAGACAACCCGACTTACATTCTTCAGCGGGAAATCCCCCGGCGCCGGGTTCAGTGGATGGAATTCAAAGCTATATAGCGGATTCTTCATTTTAATCGTCTTCCCCGCAGAACTCGGCGTTACAACATGCACCGTCTCCGTTTGCAGCGAAGCAGGTAGCACGCTGTCGCCGGCCTGCAGCGGTGATGCCCAGTCCCAGTACGGCATGCGGAAATCGCGCGCGGCGGCTAGGTAGCGAGATTGGTCGGCGGGGGAGGGGAAGCTAGTGGCGATTGAGGTGATGAGGGTGCTGAGGGTTTGCTGGGGTGGGGGGTGAATGTTAGCGGAGAGGGGTGGTTGGATTGGGGGGGGGTTTACTTCAAAGAGAGCAAGGTAGGGGCGGTGCCATGTTGGGAAGAGAATGGAGTTGTGCGTGCAATAGCCGCCGGATCCTGCTGGTTGTTCGCTACCGGCATCGTTGGGCCAGGCTTTGTAGGGGCGACCGTGGATGCCTGTTCTTGTCAGTCAGTATAGTGGTTTACCGGCCAACTGCTACTCTGTCTACGGCAGCGGCAAAGCTGTGAAGTTGTGAGTTGGAAAATGCTCACCAGCAATTTGATAGTACGACAAGGGATCATTTTCGTCGAGCTTCTGGAATGCGTCGAGGCCTAGGAGATAGAGGCTCCATACGTCTGGGTAGTTTTGTTCAAGGTCTCTGATTTCTCGGCGGATGGGAACGGGGCCTGGGGTGGTTAGCCTGTGAGGAGCTGGCATAGGGAGCTTGAGATTGCGATGGAGTATATGCAACATACCATTGTCTCCGGAATTGGCAAGCAATCCTTTGGTTATGATGGGGTCTTGTGACATGCTGATTGAGATCTACAGTTTGGGCTTCTATCAACTATCGATGTGTTTTAGGGATACGAAAAAGGCGGTGGAGTGGTAGATTGCAAAAGCGAACACTGTGGAGAGAAATGAACCGGTCATATATGAGATGTTAAAGCAGAAGATGAGCCAAAAAAGAGCGTGACAGGTGCCCGCTGGGGCTGAATGCCAATCCTGCAAGGCAGCATTAGATAAATACGAGGACACTGAAAGCCAGCCAGCCACACTCCATAAGCGACGCATTGTGTACCACTTGGAGTATCTCCTCTGTGGAGTTCATTCATCTAGCTTCCACTGCTTCAAGTACATGGTGAGAAATTGACAAATGAGGGGTTGGCAGGGCGGTTATGGAGAGCCATGGTCGATGCTTCGGTCTGGATGTAGAACCTATATTTGTGACTTTTCCCACTATAGGATGATTCAGCCAGCCACTTCTCATGCTCGAAAAGTGGGAGCATCGCGTAGCGGTGTAATCATGTTGAAGAAGGGTTCGAACCAACATGAAGCTTGTTGTGGCTAGTCTGATCGTACATCCGTACTTTGGCTTGTATGGTCAGCTACATACATAGAGCTCTGTCATATGGCTTGCGTTGAGTTTTCGGTCAAGGCACTGTCAGGTGGGCACTTCAGCCGCACTCTCCATTCACCGCATCTTCCTCCCGCATGCTGATGAGCGATGGGATAGCATGATGGCAGGAACTCTGAAGGTTTCCTTTCCATCTGCAAGCCTCATCATGGCTGGTCTTACTCGTAGTGATGGAAAGTGCTTACGGAGTACCTGATGGTCCACCAGTCTAGAAGTACGAGCTGATTAATCGTCAAAGCCTTTACAGGAACGTGTCGGTCGCGACCAATCTACACTGACACATTGATGATTGGCGAGGAAAAGTCTAGAACATACAGTATTGATATCAACTCCCTCTCGAGGACTTTGTGTTCGTCTGGAAAGAACAGACATGCTGACGTAAAAAATCAACCATGTCAACCAAAGCCCAACAGCCAGAATCTCATAGTCTCTAGGTCAGCTCAATAATACCAGCACGTGCAGGCTTAGATGGCTTGACAAAGTATAACATGATATTCAGAGAGTGCAATTTCTGAAGCAGTGCAGCAACCATCTTCAGGCCGGATTTATCCACTCTAGGGATCGGTAATGACCGTCATTTCGATGGTATGACAAGTCATGTGACGTCAAGTCCTGACATGGATCTGACCTGACAAATGACATGACAGCAGTCTAGCCTGATCAGGATTTACGCTAACCCTTTCGAGAGATGAACTAGCCCGTTTCGGTAGAACATCTTGCAATTTCCGAACAACTTTCGAAACCTTCTTTTCCCCAATCTTTCTACATCAACCACCACCTCTATTGACTGTTATTCCTACTCGATATAAGCACTGATTTAGCTGTACACGTCGCGTTTACCGAGTCAATCAAAGAGTAGTGAAATGCCGCGAGCGTACACTACGAAAGATAGCCCATGGCAAACAACGCCTACTGAAGAGGAGCTCATTGGGGTAGAAGATCAGTGATTGGAGAGAAGAGACGGAAATTGCACGATAATTTGCTTTGTTTTCTCTGTTTTCTCCGGGTTCTCCGGAATTTTTAGAACACTCAGCCCTATAGTCGATTCCTGGGCTTTGATTCGTCAAAAGCCTTAGTAATATATATATAAGCGGTCATATTAGCTGTCAAGTAGGAACATGTGACGTCCGCATGACCGAAAACATCTGACCTGACCTGACGGTCATATGACGAACCGTGATCCCTAATCCACTCGTACAATTTTGGAAAAACACCGAGGTCAGCCGCGTATGTAACTGCGAAATACGAGTTAGGGGGAACTTGCAGGAACTTGTACGTTCCTAGGGACGAGGGTAAAAGCGACATGCACAGTAGTAGTATCGGAATATGCGCATCTCGTGAAGTGCGAGTTTGATGCCACTAAGAATGGTTTTCAGGTTCTTGGGATGCTGTCGACGTCTGTTTTCATGGTTCGGGGAAAACTCGATCGCCCCAGGGATTTAAACAACAACGGCTTCTCTTCATCACCTCAACCACGATGACTACTGTAGAAGATTGAACCGAGGATGAGACACGAATCCGGTACGAAAGATGCAACGGTGGAGCTATGTCTGACCTTTGAGAGGCCTCGAGAGGGTCGGCTCAAGTCGCATATCCGCCGCCCGCACATCTCAAACATTGATGTGCAGTACCTGCAGGCTCCAGAGAGTAGGCTAGATCCCTTAAAACTCTCATGCTGAT
>JAABUK010008422.1_pt1 | contig 14477 bp, 14 predicted proteins | sample 5559141 | NCBI WGS metagenome assembly JAABUK01 (sample SAMN10711869, study PRJNA513367) | rock metagenome | isolation source: Antarctica rocks | place: Antarctica: Victoria Land, Pudding Butte nord | collected 2016-01-03
CGGGCTGGTAGCCGAGGGTGGAGAAGTAGTCCACACCGGTCAGGCACATCACCTTCCACCACGGCTGCGCGTGGTGGGCCGCCTCCCGCTCCGCCGCGTACGGGGCATTGGGCTCCGGGACCTGCCCCTGGAGCAACCAGCGCAGGGCGGGGGCCGCCGACCGCCGCGCCCCGCCGGGGGCCGCGACCGCTGCCAGTGCGGACTCGGGCAGCGCCTCCGGCGCGGGGCGCGCCACGCGGACGTAGCGATCCCCGGGATGGCTCCCGCGCAGTTGGGGGTGCTTCTCGCCGGGCTGGTGGCCCGGTGGCTCCGCCTGCACCGCCTGCGGCTCGGTATCGCTCGACGCCGCCTCGTCCCCGGGGCGATAGCCGATGGCGGCGCACGCGACCTCGGGGCGGGCGGGGGGCGCTCCCGCGTCGTTGGTCGGCGACTCGGCCGGGCGCTTGCCCGGGGTGTTCGGATCCATGCTTACACGCTCCACGCTTGCTCATCGCGCCGCAGCGACACCAGCACGGCGCGCCGCTCTCGTTGGTGACCCCCAAGAATAGACCGTCGGAGCAAATTAAGGCAAGGGGGCGGCCATGAGGTATCAATAGCGCATCAATATCGCCACCATGGTGCTCAATATTTCCTCAACGCCACTTGGTACACGGGCAGTCCGGCGAGCTGCCTGCCCGTCCGTCTCAGGCCAACACCTTTCCCATAGGCCCTGCTACGGTAGCCTCCCCCTCCCCGCCGTTCGGACGACGCCGACGCGACGCAGATGGTAGGGGACGCTGGTCACCACGGTGCCGGGGCGGAAGAGCAGCGCCGCCTTCAACCGCAGCGCCGTCTGATAATGACGCGCAACGCAACCGCAGTAGCCGCAACACCCTTTATTACTATTTTGTGACAAGTATCGCGCTCGCCGATCTACCGGCCGCGCCGCTGCGTTATGTGGGGTTAGGACGACCCCACCCTTGACAGCGAACACTGCTGTACGTACACTCCACTTGTACGCAAGTCCACAAAACTATTTGTGGACATACCCACTCCCGGAAGGAGCCGCACCCCTATGGCTCGCAAGATCGCCATCACCCTCAGGAAGGGCGGCAGCGGCAAGACGACCACCGCCGTCAACCTGGCCTCCGCCCTGCATCTCATGGGCAAACGCACCCTGCTCGTCGATCTCGACCCGCAGGCCAACGCCACGCTCGCCGTCGGCATCGACCCGACGACCCTACCCAAGAACATCAACCACCTCTTCACCACGATCGACACCACGCCGCAGGAAGTCATCGTCGCGACCAGCTTCGGCCTCCCCCTGCTCCCCTCCCACCCCGACCTCGCCATGACCGAGGGCGGCATGAAGGCCACCCAGGTCGGCGTCCTGCGCGGCATCCTGGAGCCGCTGGAAGACGAGTACGACATCATCGTGATGGACACCTCCCCCTCGGAGTCCTACCTCACCGTGAACGCCCTGGCGGCCGCCGATGAGGTCATCATCCCCCTCCAGACCCACTACCTCGCCCTCCAGGGGCTCGCGCAGGCGATCACCCAGGTCGAGCAGGTGAAGAACGGCCTCAACCCGCGCCTGAAGATTGCGGGCATCCTCCCCACCCTGGTCAACGCCCGCACCAACATCAGCCGCGCCGTCCTCGACGACGCCAGGCGGAACTACGCCGCGCTCCTCTACCCGTTCGGCATCGAGTACAGCGTCAAGCACAGCGAGGCCTCGCTCGTCGGGCAACCGCTCGTCATCTACGAGCCCCAACATCAGGGCGCTTTGGCCTACACGGAACTCGCCAGGAGGTTTGTATGAGCAACAATAAATTCGCCGACAAGATGGCCAATCGTTCCCCGCTCGGCAATCGCGGCGGCCGCGAAGCGGTGGTCCCGGCCGACATGTATGGACAACCACAAACGGACAAGTCCACAAACCCGCAAGACGACAAGGGGACAAACGGACAGCACGAACCAGCGGGAAATGGCGCTGTAGCAGGGAAAACCACAAAACCACAAGTGGAGAAATACACCACGCACCTGCGCCGGGAGACGATCAAGGCGGTCAAGCGGGCGGCGCTCGACCGGGATCGCAAGGACTACGAGATCGTCCAGGCGGCGCTCGATGCGTATTTACCGGCGCAGTCAGCGCACGAGGGGGTGGGAAACGAGTAAAAAGGGGCGATTGACGCGCGAGGCGATCAAATGTCAGACTGGCTGCGAGACGGCCACCGACCAATAAAAAAGTGGCCGATCATCACCCCGCACACCGGAGCCATGACCCGCCACTTCCCTCAGCAAGAAGAGCGTACCAAGGGCGCGATCGGGGTGTCAAGCGTATCGGAGATAACCCTATGCCCAAAGATCCCACCACCGGCCGATTCGCCGGTTTCCAAAGCCCCAATTACACCCCCGTCCCCGACGAGCTCTTCGACGAGCTCGCGCCCGATCTCGGCGAGGCCGAGCTACGCGTGGTCCTCTACATCATCCGGCGCACCTTCGGCTTCAAGAAAGACAGCGACAGCATCTCGCTCTCGCAGATGGTCGAGGGCATCAAGTTGCGCGACGGACGCGTGCTCGACCGGGGGACCGGGATGAGCCGTCGCGGGGTCATGAAGGGCTGTGCCGGTCTGGTCGAAAAGGGGATCATCACCGTCGAGAAGCGCCTCTCCGATCAGGGCGACAACGAAATTAATATTTATCGTCTCCGCTACATCGAAGAAAATCCCCAGACCACCGAGGTAGGGAACGTTGTTCCCTACGGTAGGGAACGAAGTAGACTAGGGGTAGGGAACCAAGTAGACCCACAAGAAACAGTAATACAAAAAACAGTTAAACAAGAAACAGAATATTCGAATATTCGAAAGGTACCCACCCCGAATAAAAAAGGGTCAAACGAGATCGGAAGCGAACAGAAGGGGTCAATTTCGAGGGTTCGACCGGCCAATATCTCGGATATTCAGAGACAAGACGACATACCCCACAGGCCCCTTTCTAATGGGGAAACAACCACAAACCTTAGTACGCAAAGGGATATGTCATCTGGTGACCGGGGGATGGTCAGGCTGGGCGACGCGCTCCTCCAGCGGCGGCGCGGACGGCCCTCCGCCGACGAGGCCGAGGCGCGCCGGGTGATCCGCCAGTACGTCGAGGATTTCGGGCGCGAGCTGGGCGACCAGGCCCCGAAATCGTCCGTCACGCGCGCCACCAACCTGATGCAGGAGGCCGGGGTCTCGCTCGGGCTCTTCATCGGCGCGCTCCAGGATGCCAAGAAGACGACGCAAAAGCGCAGCGGGAATATCCAGAAGCAGGGGACGGGCGGTCTCGCGCAGAAGAACAAGATGGCCTATTTCTTCAGCGTGTTGGAGGATCAGCTCGGCCTGCGCGAGACGGCCACGGCCGACGCGGATGAGGGGCGGTCTCGCGACCACCAGGGGGGCTAGCGCGCCCGTCAGCGACAGCGACGAACAATCGGCCCCAGCGGGGCCGATTGTTTTTTCTAAGCGCATTCAGGCCCGCTCCGCGCCACCGGGGGTGAGGGTGGGTCGGCAATGACGGCGCACCGGAGGACTCCCGGTGCGCCGTCATTGTGCGCGTGTGCGAATCGACTCAGCGATCGCCTACGGTGCCGTGGACCGTCAGGGTATAGCCGTCCGGGTCCACGAAGGCGAACTGGCGACCGAACGGGCCGTCCTGGGGCCGCTGCGCGAGGGTGACCCCGGCCGCTTCCAACGACCCGGCCAGCGCGTCGGCGTCGTCGCACGCCAGCCAGAGCGCCACGCCCCACCCGAGGCGTGGCACCGCCTCCAGGTCCACGGCGGGCTCCCGGATCGCGAACGGGATCGGCGCGGTCTGGAAGACCACCGCGTTGGGCGGGCTCTGGGGCGCGACCGCCAGCCCCAGTTGTTCGGTATAGAACCGCCGCGAGCGAGCTAAATCGCGCACTTGCAAGGCCACGAAGTCGGGGCCGGTAACTTTCGCCATAATCCTCCATCTTTCTGCTAAAATCATCAGGACACTGATGGAATACTATCAGGGTACTGATAAATAAACAAGGAGGGTCGCGCGATATGGCGGAACAAGTGGGCTACGTGCTCAAGCAGGTGCAGCAAGCGCTGCGGGCGGCGATGGACGACGCGGTGCGCCGCTGCGGGCTGACCACGCCCCAGTACTCGACCTTGCATGCGCTCGGGGCGGGCGAGGCGCTATCAGGAGCTGAACTCGCGCGGCGCAGCTTCGTCACGCCGCAGACCATGAACGGCATTGTCGTCAACCTGATGGCGGCGGGGCTCGTCGCGCGCGGCGCGGACCCGCTCGACGCACGGGTGTTGCGCGTCGCCCTGACGCCCGAGGGCCGCGCGCGGCTCGATGCGTGTGAACAGGCGGTGTCGGTCGTCGAGGAGCGGCTGCTGAGCGGGTTGCGTCCGGCCGAACGCCCCTGGCTCCTCGACGCCCTGCGGCGCTGCGCGGCCGCCCTGACCGCCGCGACGGTGTGATTGCGCCGAGATCGCCGCCGCCAACAACGATCGCGGCAAGGTCTGTACGGCCCTACAATCGGCCCAGGAACGCACCCGACACCTCGGGCGCAGAACTTTACCTTCCGAAGAAATAGGGGACTCCTGGCGAAGTTGCAAGGGCCTGGGTGGGGGAGAGGGGAGGCGGTCGTTTTCTTTCCTGCTCGCGATGGCGCAGATCGCGAAGGAGCGTCGTCCGGAGGACGATCGCGGACGAGCGAGCGAGCACCGCGCCAGCGGTCCGAGTGCTCGGTCGTCCCCTATTCGAGGAACCCTGAACGATGAGGGAGCATGGGAGGTTGAGGGTACCAGGCGAGCGAAGAGTGAGGGGTGAGGAGAGTAGGGTATGTGCCGAGAGACGAAGGAGTCGGGAGGACACAGCGCGCAACGCAGGGCTTAACACACATGCGCCAGCCGGGCACTAGCCCAGCGTGGACAGTAGGGACAGGCCGGTCTGCTCGCCCGGCCCGCTCCAGATGCTCCCCCAGACGTTCGCCAGCTGGTCGCGGGTCGTGAACCAGTAGCGGCCCGGCGCGGCCCCGGCCTCCGCCGTCGCCTCGATCAGGTTGGTCATGCGCCCGGTGCCGTCGGTGACGCAGAGCACGACGGGGAAGGGGAGGCCCGCGAAGACGGCCTCGTTCCGGAAACGCTGTTTGAAATATTGCTCGTGCCGCTCGATCTTCGCCCGCCAAGAATTGCGGCCCGGCGTCACGCCGAAGACGGACTCGGTGCCCAGATCGAGTTCCAGGAAGAAGAGCCGACGGGTACCCTCGTCCCGTTGCAGGCCGAAGATGGCGTCGGGGATCGACAGAAAACTTGTCTTCCCCTCACGCCCGGCCACGACATAGGGGGACACATTCCGGCAGCATCACTGGCCGAGCCTGGCGCGGTTGACAGCGCCATCGCCGCGCGCTAGAAGATGTACGTACACTAAGAAGCGTGACGGAGGATGGGCGATCCCAACGACGAAGCGCGCGCCGCGGGACGCGACCGAGGACTGGGAGCAGCTGCGCTTGTATGCCGCGTGGCCACAGCAGGCGACCTACGAATTGTTGCGCCCCATCGTCCTCTTCGGCCGGACTCCCGCGGCGCGCGCCCGCGAGACCGGCGTGGCGGAGCGGACACTCCGCCGCAAGGCGGAACGCTTCGACGCCGTCGGGATGGCGAGCCTGTTCGAGACGACCGTCCCGGCGACGACCGACCGGCGGGCGCTCCCGGCCGAGATCCGCCAGGCGATCCTTGCGCTGAAGGCCGAGTACGTGCCGCTCCGGCCCAACGAGATCGCCACGATCTGCCAGCAACGCTTCCACCGACCAGTGAGCCACCACACCGTCCGGGCCGTCCTCACCGATGCCGCAGCACCCGCACCCGCGGCACGGCGCTTCCCGCGCTATCGGGATATCGCCGGCCCCGTCGAGCGCCGCCTCGCCGTCGTGCGCCTCTACCTGGAGGGCTGGAATATCGCCAGCATCGCCGGCTACCTGGCGACCAAGCGCGACCGCGTCTACGCGGCCCTGCGGCGCTGGTTCGCGGAGGGCTTGCCGGGCTTGGCGGATCAGTCCCGTGCGCCGAAGCACCCCGCGCGCAAGGTCGACCTCAAGGCGCTGGCGGCGATCCGCCGCTTGCAGGCCAATCCCGAGCTGGGCGGGTTCCGAGTCAGCGCCGCGCTGGAGCAGCAGCAGATCTTCCTCAGTCCGCGCACCTGCCGGCGCATCCTCGCCCTCCATCGCGATTTGGGGGCGGCGCAGCGGATCGTGGCAGCGCCGCGCGAGCCTCGGCCCCACCCCTTCGCGGCGACCCGCCGCCACCAGATCTGGTCGGTCGACATCCGCTACATCGAGGACCACGGGCTCGACACCGATAAGCCCGTCTATGTCATCGCCGTACTGGAGAATTACAGTCGGGCGCTGCTCGCCAGCCTGCTCTCGCCGCGGCAGGATCTGACCGCCTACCTGGTCGTGCTGCGCGAGGCGGTCCAGCGCTTCGGCGCCCCCGAGACGCTGGTCAGCGACAGCGGCGGCGTCTTCCTGGCCACGCAGGCTCAGGCGCTCTACCGCGCGCTGGGCATCGAGAAGCGCGAGATCGACCGCGGTCGGCCGTGGCAGAACTATATCGAAGCGAACTTCGGGACTATGCGCCGGATGGCCGACTATCACTTCGCCCAGGCGACGACCTGGCCGGCGTTGCACGCGGTGCATGCGCGCTTCTTCAGTGAGTACAACGAGCAGAAGCACTTCGCTCACGAGCAGCGCACCGACGGTCGCCACAGCCCGGCCGCGGTGCTCAGCTTCGTCCACGGCGCATGGTGCGCGCCGACCGACCTTGACCGCCTTTTCCGCGTCCGCGCCCGCCGCCGCGTTGATCGTGCCGGATTCGTGCGGTTCCGCAATTGGCGCCTGTACGGCGAGCGGGGGCTGGCCGGTGCCGAGGCGGCGGTCTGGGTGCTGGGGGAGACGCTGACGGTCGAGTACGCGACCGACACCCTCGCGCAATACACCGTCGTATTCGAGCCAGACGACCGGCATATCCGCCGGATCACCGCCCCGCGCCCGTTCTCCACCCGCTATCCCGCGCCGCAACCTTTCCTGTCCACACCTCGCCACATGACCCGGTACACATGTTCGCACTTGGCTTGGCAAGAATGTTGGCCAATTTATCCAGTCATAGCAAACCTCGCCAGGAGGGACCCGACACATATTTGCACCCGGTGAAGGCAGCGGCGGGCTGGGCTACCCCGCGCTACCCCGGTCGGCGCGGCCCGTGTCCGGCGCCCCCGGCACCGTGCCGACCGTCAGGATGTTGGCCTCGCAGCCGCAGAAGTCCGGGTCGTCCAGGAAGGCGTCGAGCGCGGCCGGGTCGCGGAAGCGCGCCCAGACCTCCTGGTCCGTCGTCGGTAGGTCGTGGGTGGGGGCAAGGCCGGCGCCGAAGGTGAGGTCGTCGCGCCAGAACTGGCGCGTGGGCGGGTCGAGCGGTGCGGCGCGCTCGATGAGCGTGGTGCGCCGCCAGACCGCCGCCAGCCCCGCCCGGCGCAGCCAGCCCGGCAGCGCGGGGGCGCGCAGGATGCCGTGCGCCTGGGCCGCGTTGGCGGTCGCCTGCAAAAGGCGCAGGTGGAGGCCGGGCGGGGCGGGCAGGACGCGGCTGAGGGTGCCGTCGGACTCCTTGACCGCCACCAGCCCGCCGGGCCGCACCACCCGCCGCAGTTCGGCCAGCGCGGTCGCCAGTTCGTCATCGCTGAGGTATTGGGAGGTGTTGGCGAACCAGGCCGCGTCGAAGACGGCGTTGGGGTAGGGCAGGGCCAGCACGGAGCCGACCCGCGCCGCGACCGGGCAGGGCAGGTCCCACGCCCCCAGCCGCTGCTCCACCAACGCCACGTTCTCGGGCGCGAGGTCGAGCGCCGCCAGGCCCCCGCCGGGGCCGACCAGCTCCGCCAGCCAGGGCAGGAAGGAGCCGGAGCCGCAGGCGGCGTCGAGCACCCGCCAGCCCGGTCGGAGGCCGACCGCGCGCAGTTGCGCCTCGTACTCCGGCCGGGCCGCCTCGAAATGGTTGTCGAGCCAGTCGCCGCTGGCCATGTCGTGCCCGGTCGAGGACGCGTGCTGGCTGCTCATGGGTACCCCTCCTCATGGTGGCCGTGGTGGTCCCGCTGCGTGCGCGGGGAGCATAGGGCCTGCCAGGCAGACGTGCAAAACTGTGGCGGGTCCCTCCTGGCGAGGTTTGGTCATAGCGACCCAACTACCCGCCAAACCCGGAGGATTTCTTGCCACGCGAGGGACCAATATATGTACCGCATCATGTGCGAGGTCTGTTCCTGTCGGCGCTGGCTGCGGTCCCCTGGCAGGCCGCCCTGCGCCTGCCACAGTATCAGGCGCGGCGACGGCGGCGGGCGACGGCTACGCAAGTGCCGCTGTTCTCGACAGACAATGACCGCCAGGAGGAGGCATAAGGTCAAACGAGTACACACGGTTACACGAGCGCCAATATCACCTGGGAATAGTCAGGGGGCATCCTTCGCCCTAATCCCCCTCATCCCACACTGGTCCAGCGGCCAACGATGCTGCCGGAATGTGTCCCCCTATGTCGTGGCCGGGCGTGGCCTCTCATAATGCAGTTTGGTATTCCATCACTATTCTGCCACCGAAGCAAGCAATATGTGTAAGGGAGGTTGTGACGAGGAGTGGAAAGCGATCATCGAATGTCGGCAAGACCCGCGATCATAAGACGAGGTGTGCAGCGGAACGGCACGCGTCACTGCGCGAAACGGGCGGGAGGCCATCATCGAAAGGCGGCAAGAGCCGGGATCATGTGGCGAGGTTTGATTCGATGACCTGGATTCACGAATTGTGGCGCGAGTCTAAGGAGTAGCGGCGGCCCCGACCACACGGCGTGCGGAAAGCTTCCCCCTGTACACAACCGCGTCTTACTTATGCACCTGTTCGCATAATTCCCGCGCCAAAGTAGCGCAAGACGCGGTAACCTCGTCGAAATCCACGAGTGGTTGTGCTGCCCGTGCCGCCATCTGCGCTCCGAATGCCGTGGTCGTGCCGAAGAGGGTCTCCAGAAGGTCGAGTGCCTGACGCGTGCTCACGCCGGCCTGGGGATCGGTGCACAAAGCGGCGAGGATGGGTGCCATATCCTCGGTGGTGGTGGCACGGAGCAGCCGGTAGACGTCTAACGCATCCTTGTCGCTCCTGCGGCCTTCGTCCTGTCGGCGGTCCTCTAGCTTGTGCAGCTTCGCGACGAGGAGTGCCGCTGGGCCCGCCACGGCCACCGTGAAGCGGCGAATGTCGGCTTCCTCCAGGGCCGCGATCGTCCGCGGTTGCTTGTCCCTGAGTGCCGCCTCGAGTCCCCGCGTTTTGCGCGCCGTCTGGTTGCCGTGTATCCCCAGGCGTGCCCCGCGTCGCCCCGCCCCACCGACCGCTTCGGGCACCATCAGATCGACATCCATCCCTTCGCGGTCGCTCGTCCATGTGCCGACCAGGCCGGGTTTCGCGACGAAGCCCGCCGCGCGCAGCGCCTCGGCCAGCTGTGGGTCGGGTCGGAGTGCCTGGGGATCGATCGCGAGATCGGCGTCGGTGGTGTATGGGGCCACCGCGAGGTCGGCGTCGCCCGTGTGCAGGTAGATGGCTTGTGCCCCGACCAGGATCACGGCGTCGCGTTGGTCGCCCAGCGCCGCGAGCGCGTCGAGGAGCACGCGACGCGCCCGCACATAGAGGTCATCACCGGTGCCAGACATGATCGTTCCTTTCCATCCAGTGGAGCAGTTCTTCGCCCTCCGCCGGGCCGCGTCCGGGGCTGGTCAGCAGATCGGCCACTACTTGCGTGAGGGCGGCGTATTCAATGCCGTCCCGTCTGATGGTCCGATCGTAGACCACGGTGTCGTATGGCTGGGCGAGCAGCACGTTCGCGCCGCTCTCTGTGTGGCGTACTTGTAAGGAGGTCGCGGCCGCCGCGATATCGTCGACGTAGATAATGGCGAGGCGCGCGGGGGCGAGTGGCGCGACCCCGGCGGCGGCCAGCGAGCCGGTCACCGCATGGCGCAGATCCGCCGCCGCGAGCTTGCCTAGGAGGGCCTCGAGTCCACGCGGCTCCAGGAACGCCCGTGTCGTATTCGACGTGATGAGCGCGTAGTCCTGGGTCCAACGGCGGAGGAGCGCGGGCCAGACGACCCCGGCGACCGTGCCGCGACCGCCCCTGGTGACCAGGGCTTCCCGATCGAGGAGGGCCACCACCCGGGACACCGTCGCGAGGGAGGTCTGGGAGCGTTCCGCCAGTTCACGGATGCCGAAAGGCGTCCGGAAGTCGCAGAGCGCCCGCACGACCCGTCCCGCCGTCGGTCCTTTCAACGAATGCAGCGGGCGCGTCTCGCGCCAAGGATTGGCGGAGGTGCCATGCAGCGCGATGACGGCGACGGGTCGTGTCAGTTCGAGGCGGAGATTGCCCGTGGCATCCATGTAGCCAACCCCGGCGGTGCGCAACCGTTCTCTCGTGCGCTGTCCGAGGAAGGGGGCGGCGATGAGCAGCGCATCCGCTGTCCCATAGGGGTGGTGCTGATCGAGTAGTTGGGGAACATCCCGCGGATCGACCCGCCGCTTCGTTACCACCGCGACCTGGGCCGCGCTCCCATCCGGGGCACTGATCGTCAGCAGGGCTTCCGCGCCAAACTCTTGCGTAAGGCGCATGTCCACGTGCCAAGCTGCGGGCAAGCAGTCCTCGAGTGCCTCGTCCAGGATAGTGAGCAACTCCGACGCGAGCGGCGGTTCTTCGGCGATGGTTGTTCCGTAAATACCTTTGTTCCACATGCCGTGGAATATACCATTTTCTGGAACAAATCGCCACTATCCGGCAACGCGTGTTGTGTCCGTAAACTGCTGTAAGGGTGCACGAGGCTGAGTGTCGTCGCTATCCTCCTCCCCCAGACCGCCAGGGGTATATCGCACGAGTGCATTGGGACACGGTATGGTAAGCGGTGGGCGGTGCGGAACGAGGCGCGGCGGCCCGCCGCCACGGCGACAAAGGTGAGGTCGCGCGGCGATGGTCGTCTTGTCGCTACCGGGCGGGCCGATGAGCAGCAGGTCCCGCGGCGCAACCCGCCCCCGAACGCCAGGTCCAGCCCGGGTACCCCGGTCGCGTCGATGGGGCGCGGCCCGGCGATATCCAGGCGGGGATCCTTTCTATACATACGCGGCGGGGCTGGATGTGCGCCACGATAGCAGGGTGCCGCCACGGGGGCTGGGGTATGCTCCGCCCCGTCCCAAAGGCGACCGCCCGAATCTCCGCGTGCACCCTTTTCCCCTTAAGATCGTTGGTCTCCCCGCACCTTACCGCAACCTTACCCGGGCCGGCGGCGCCTACGCGGCGCCCCGAATCCGGGCGATCCAAACCGCGGGCCCGCGCGGGGTTTGGAGAGGGCGATCCAAACCGCAGCGCCGCGCGGTGCCCCCCGCGCGCCGGGGACGCATCAGCGTCCCAACCACGCCTCCCGACGCGCGTCTCCGTGACTGGCGAAGACGGCGCGCGCCCAGGGAGGCTCGCCGGCCGGGGTGGCGAGGAGGGTGGCGAGATCGAGGTAGGCGAAGCGGTAGCGCCGCGTCCCGGTGGCCCCGTAGGCCGCGAGGTGGCGGCGCAGGACGGCCCGCCGCAGGCGCGCCTGGTCCGGCCCGAAGGTGAAGACGACGAGGAGGAGCGGGTCCGCGCCGTGCGCGTCGCCGAGTGCCCAGTAGCGCACGTGCTTCGCCTGGATGTGGGCGATCTCGTCGGTCCCCTCGATCTCCACGAAGCACGCGGTTTGCACGGGCTGCGGGCTGATCGCCGAGATCCCCGGCGCGAACACCTCGTGGACATAGGCCAGGGCGAAGTCCGGCACCAGGTGGCGGGTGGTCCCGGTCTGCGGATCGGCGAACGCGAACGAGCGGCGCGCCCGCCACCCGCTGTCCGGCGCGAACGCCCCCTGGTGCAGGGCGAACTCGACGCACGCGAGGTCGTGGGCGATCTGCCCCCACGACTGCGCGCTGGCGCGATGGTATTTCCAGAGGCCGTTCGGGGAATGTTGCGGCGCCCCCCGGGCGACGCGGGGCTCGCGGACCCGGCTCGGGCGCGCGGTCAGGGCGCTGATCGCGCGCGCGCCGAGCGGGGTGAGGAAGTAGACATCGGGCGTGCGCCCGCCGTGGTGCGCCCCGGTGACGGCCCGGCCGCGCCCCTGCAGGCACGCGACGAGGCCCAGATCGTGCAGGCGGCGCAGCGCCCGCGTGGCCGTCGCCTCACTGCACCCCCAGCGCCGGGCGAAGAGCGCGATCGTCCACTTCTTGAGCACCCCGAAGGTGTACAGATCATCGCACAAGACGCGGTCCTCCCGGAGGGTGGGCAGGACCTGGGACACGCGCCGATAGACGCTGGTGGGATTGGGCACCGCTGCGGCCTTTCCGCCGCGCGACTGGGGCGGAGGCACCCCCGCCGGTCGCGCGGCAGCGACGGCGGGGCGGGTCGGGGATCTCGCGGGGCCTCTGGCCCCACGATACCCGCCGCCCTCCGGGGGCGCGATGGGGCATTCGGGCCCCCAAGGCGGGTGCGATCGGCGGGGCATTTGGGGGGGAGGCAACGCGAGGGCTTGTCCCTACGATGGGCGCACGATCGGGACGCTGCACCAAGCGGTGGCCGCGCGGGCGCCGGCGCACCCCCTCGGCGGGCCGAGGCGCCAGGGGCGCGGCGCCGAGCGCAACGGCGTGGTCATGAAGGGCGGCGCACCGCTATAGCCGCAGCGGGATTGGCGGACGTAGGGAGTGGTCCCACACCGCGCGACGGCACAACCATATCCAACACTACGCCTTGCCAGAGGGACCGCGACGTGGTGAAGCGGTGCCATATCTGCCACTAGTCCCGCCGATCGGACACCCGATTACGTCTGAATGTACGGCCCAGAACCCCTAGCGCGGGCGGGGGCCGAGGATTATCTTGTGGCTAACGGGATCCCCGGCACCGCCGATCGGCCCCCATCGTCGACGCGGCGGATAGCGTAACGCACGGTCCCGGATCATTCGAACGGAGGATAGGGTATGGACAATCAAAATACGCGCCCAGGCACGACGGATAACAACGCTCCCTGGCCGGCAGGGACGACCTGGCTCGATCTCGTGCCCGCGCGGCACCGGGGGGCCGCGCAACCGCAAATCACGCGCGAGGAAGTCTGCAGACAAGTGTGTGCGCGCGGGTACAGATTCTCCGAACGGACGATGCGCGACTGGGAATACCGCGGTGTGCTGCCCGCCCCGGTATATGTCACCGATCGCGACGGGCGCCGCGCACTGTACCCGCACTGGTACAGCGACGTGGTGGCGCTCGTCTATCGCGAGCGGCATCATCCGCGCCCGCGCCCGCTATTGTCCGATCTGGGCACATTCGCCCAGACGATGATCGAGGTGCACGCGGCCGGTAATCGCCTGGTCGGCGATGATCTGTCCGGGCTACCGCCGGCGCTGGCGGCGGAATTGTGGAACCACGTGCGCTCGCTCACCGCGCCGGTAGCGATCATCTCCCTGACGCTGTGCGGGCCGGATGGGCGGGTCATCCAGGAGTTGACATTGGGGATAGGCGATCGCGACCCCGCTGCCGGGGCGAGCGAGGAGGGCCCGGAGTAGCCCCGAGGAGGGCCGGTTCCGGCCCTCCTCGGAACCGTCTTGCGGGCGACATCCCGTAGCGCCAGACCTGGTTCCCGGCCGCTCCTCCTCCTCCGCAGGCTTCGCGACCCTTACGCCTCTACCTTCCCCCCATCGCACATTTGGCCACGACCGCAGGACCCTGACGCATTCTCACGGATCGGCAGCCGCCCAATGCCGCGCCAGCAGCGCGGGAACAGCAGGTTAACCGCCGCCGCGAACGGGGCTGGGCCACTCTCCGGGTTCCCCGCACCCCGGCACGGCGATTCGCGACCCGCGAGCGGCGAGCGTGCATCGGCACCTCGCTGTCGTGGCCGGCGCGTACCCCTCCGGCAGATGCACCCGTCTCTCAGCGATTTTATGCCCGAAGGATTGACGTGTGTTTATTCTATGTCTAATATATTGATATTGTCCCGGTACCGAGGTCGCCGTCGGGGGAGGTACCGGTCAGCCCCCCGATCAATTCCGGAGGTGTCAAATGCCCCGTCTGCTGTCCCCCGCCCGCGCCACCCACTACCCCGATCGCACCACTATGGCCGTCCCGTACGACCCGCAATTCCTCGCGCGATTCAAGGCCGCTGTCCCGCCCTGGTGCCGGATCTACGATGGGGGGGCGCGGCGGTGGACCATCTATCCGCCGTACTGCGGCCGGGTCGTACAACTGTTACGAGGGTACTACCCCGATGCCGAGATACTGATCGGCGAGGAGTAGCACGCGTACAGCAATACACGCCGAAGGCCGGGGGTCGAGCAACGACCCCCGGCCTTCGGCGTGCTGGCGAGTAGGTCGGATGCGTCAGAAGTCAGACGACGCCTGGTAAGAACAGTCATCTTT
>JAABUK010008425.1_pt1 | contig 14474 bp, 10 predicted proteins | sample 5559141 | NCBI WGS metagenome assembly JAABUK01 (sample SAMN10711869, study PRJNA513367) | rock metagenome | isolation source: Antarctica rocks | place: Antarctica: Victoria Land, Pudding Butte nord | collected 2016-01-03
GCACACACATGCATAGACATGGGACGCTATCCAAGGCGGCCTGCACACCTCCTAGTGTTTACTTGACGCCTGCGCTCCCTTGCTGTGAAGAGAGCCCTGCTGCAAGGAGCAGCAAGCCAGCATTTCAGGCGGCACAGATTCCCGCAGACATTCAGCTGGTGCATACACAGCACATCAAGCTCCAGCAGCCACGTGGTGCCTATCAGATTGCCTTTCATGTTGCTTACAGCAACAGTGATGCACAGAGTTAGGCCTTACCACACTGCCTGTCAGAATTCCTGTCTTGTCAAAGCACACAACACTGACATCAGCGGCAGCTTTGAGCTTGTTGGCATTCAACACGTTGATTCCTTTCAGCCTGAGCTTCGACATGCACACCCCCAGTGCACAAATGATGACTGTTGATGTGCCTGCATCCAAATGGCACGCATGCTTTGGCTCTTGTCATACACGCTGCTGTCCAAGCATCCTGAGACATGTGTATGCATGAGGCCTCAACATATCAGTGGTCAGACTGCATGGTACACATGCTTGTGCTGTGTGGAACATGCAGGATGCAGCCAGGACTGTGTTGCAAGAGCTGCTGTCATGGAGCGCATGGTAGTTGCAGTCCCATAGGCACGGAACTAGAAGCTTCAGACAGCAAGACATGCAGGTAACCTTACCAACAGGTATTGCTGCAATGACGGTGTCCAATGCTCGCTGCACGAGTTCTGTTGTGGATTGTGCATGGCGCCAACCCCCTGATAGACCAACCACAAAGAGTAGCACTTGCACCAGTAAACTGAAGCCAAAGAAGCGGCACATATCCTGCATGCACATTCAAACAAGCAAGAGTTGTGGGGTGCAGACAAACAAGACAGAAATGCTGTGGAACCTAACGTTGATTGATTTCCTCTGACAAGGCAGGTTCTTCCTGATTGGCATATACCTACATTGTGTCAGGCAGCTGTTACTCTCTGAAATGCCTACAGCATGAAGCAGTATCTCCACAGCACCATGCTGTACAGCGAATCCAGACTGCTCACATCAAGTCTCAGCCTTTGCGCCTGTGGCCATGCTGGGATTGATGTGACACATGTTCCTGAGCTACCGGAAACTATGACTCATGGGAATGTTGTCATGCTCATGTCATAGCAAAGTTTTCTGTGTCAGAGATGTAGGTCTTTGACATGCACAGCAGGCATGAGGGGGGGGGGGTGTCCACAGATGCGCCCACATGGAGGGATCATGACTCATTGGAGTGTTACCATGGTAGTTTCGTAACATGGAATGCAATTGACTTGAGCCTCTGACGTATAAAACAGGCAAGAGGGTGGTTTAAAGACGCACCGGTATAAAGGGATCATGACTCATGCCCAGGTCATGCAATGGCGCCACAATCTGTTGCAGCATGTTCCCCATGGTCGATCTCAGCCCTGCTCAAGCGCGCCATGTTTCAGGAGCCTTGCGTTGCTTTGCAATGATGCGTGAGGCATGTGCATTGCAGCAACAAAGGAGTGGGAGCAGGTGGAGGATGACATTGAGCAGTGTGACAGAGCTGCAAGCCTGGCTGCAGCGACCTCAACACCACTGCTGAACAAGGACCAGAATGATGTACAATCATGATGTGGCTCTAATGCATGCAGGCTTCAGGTTTTGAGTGTTGGGCAGTCAGTGGCATCACAGAGCAGACGCAAGACAAAGAAAGAGATGCAAGGCAGAAGCTGAGGTACCTGTTCTGACCACCATGGCAAGTACTTCATCATCTGCGCTGTCTCCTGTCCACACCTGGTACAGCAAGTCTCCTCATCTCACCACTATGAATTGAGCTCGGGCTAGGAGAAGGAGGTGAGATTGCACTCTTCAGCCATCCAACCAGGTGGTATACTAGCATGCAAGTCGAGGCCGCCTATTTGTTGGTGCTGCTTGTATGCAACCAATGCACACTCTCTTGTCTTCCAGAAAATCAGAGATATGCTGAAGACTGAAAACTCACAGGTGTGTCTCAACAGAGCCCCAGAGAATACAAAGTTATAATGTTGTGATGGAGCTGCAGGTGTGTGTTTATCTGGCCGCCAAACACAGAAGCATGTGCCAAACATGGGCAAATAGCACAATGCATGCAACAGTCAGTCATGCGACCATGCATGAACTTGAAAAGGTAGCATAACGCATGTGCCACATAGGAAACTCAAAGTAGCACAATGCAGGCTATGGCTGCGTCATGATTAGGCCTGCAATGCCTATGAGCTTGCCTGTTGTACAACAGTGCCAGCATGGACTGTACAGGAATGATGTGTTTCAGGGTGATAGGCTTCACTTCTTTCTTCCTCATGGGTCACAAAGCTGGACTTGCGCACTTGTGCTGCCTGCAACCTGACACACTACCTCAACATAAGGTGGAGCTTTTTGCAGGGTGCACAGAACTGATGTTGTGCATCTGCAAACACATGGCTGAGGTGTGATGCACAGACATGTGCAGGGTGGTGGAACCAACAGTTGTTGCTATGCAAGCTTGCAAAAGGCTGATCTTGAGGCAGAAGGGCCGATGCTTCCAATTGGGCTGTTGATCGAATAGACACGCAGCACAGCCAATGCATGTGGATGCTACAGAGTCAAAACCCACTGTGTGCCCAGGCTTCAAATGAGTCAATACCTCTCCAGACAGCACAGACTCCTCAACAAGACAGTTGCCTTGCAGTAGCACCATGTCGCAAGTTGCCTTGCCTGGCAGCACCACTATCACATCCCCAGGAACCAACCTGCGTGATGATATGGCCCTGCAAGCATGGTCAAAGAACTCTTTCTGCTTGATCTTTGACAGCTGCAGGTACAGTCTTAGGCACAGCAGAAAATCATGTCTGGCACTGTGCAGTAGACAACATTCTTGCATACAAAAGGGCGACTAGTAAGATGTCCTTCAGTATGCATCGAACATCAACCAACATGTGTCAAATCATGTCATGAAGGCTAAGACAAAGCCAGGGTAGTATGAGAGACATGCAGGGGTTGCTGTGTGCTTGCAAAGATAATTCTTGCAGCAGATCTGTGCTATGCTGCACGTGTATTGCATCAGGAGACATGTGGACACCATGACAGGAGTCACCTGACACGTGAAGAGTGGACAATTGGGACCAAACGCTTCTGACCCAAAGACTGAAACAGGTGGGTACGTTTCTGGTAAAGGCGGTAAGTTGATAGAAAGCCTGAATTGATGATGATGTAGATTAGGCATGAGGCGAGGTAATAGAACCGCTCATAGAACTTGTAGGCCAGCTCGTAATACTGCACCACGCAGAAAATGTCATTTCAGTTCACACAGGGCATATATCAGCTCACACCGCACTCATGAAACAGCAGCATCAGCTGAGGTACACAAGCTGGCTGGCTTATGTGTTGTATTGGCATAGCATGTCATGCTGAGGCAAAGCGTGCATAAGGTTAACACAATGCAGAATGATAATCTAATCTTGAGACATACAACTACTGATCATGCAAGCTTATTACTGTTGCTGTTGCGCCAGGTGGGTACACAACCTGATTAGCATCATCACATAAGATTACCATGCAGCTACACACGTAGACTGCATGAAAGAATCAGGCGGGGCGACAAAGGTGGCGTAGAGCAAATTGTACAGTCTTGGTCACCAGGGTTAGTACACACAAAAAACCTCACGGACTACCTGGACGGTTTTGTTCATGTGCCTTATTGGCTTGCAAGCCAATTGGTCAGAGAAATGTTTTTATGCCTGCTGCAAAGCCGGGCACTGTAATGACATTGTGAACAAAGCTGGATCTTCAAATGGGATCAAAATAGGCTTTACTCAATGACGACTTGAACTGATGACATGTTTGATGGTGTAAGGCACATTTGCTGCAGATGTCCACAGCTGGTGACCCCTCGGACGCAAGCAAGCCCCAAACTTGCAATCTGGTCTTGTATGTACCATCATTCACATGCCCCAATGCATATGCTCTAGCCTAATAAAATGCTTCAGATGGCATCCAGAAGTGCCAGCTGCAAACCTTTGCCTTAACAGGCCTAATGTTCAAACCATTGCTAAAAGGGGGACCCGGTACCGGGACTTGGACCTATACAACAAAGACAGGGCAGGGCCAGGAGGGGAGAGGCAGAGGGATGGGGGTGGGGGTGACTTGGGCGACATTGACAGGGTACGCAGGGGAAGACGATGGGGTGAGACTTACCTCCATGACACAGACAGGATGTAAGAGAATGCATGAGCGTACTATGAGAGGAACACAGGGATGCGGCTGACCTGGACAACATAGAGAGGGTAGATGAGAAAGGCGCCAACCATCTTGAGGAAGCTGGGCGGCCCAGTCTGCATGTCATTGTTGCCATACAGCTGAACTACTTCCCTGCGCTGCCAACTGTCTGGAGGGTTGAAGATGGACCAATCAGCGCCTGCAGCACATAGCAGCTTTCTGATGGGCTGGAGACCCAGTAACAGGCTTGTGGCCCCAGTTGCTGATAGCTGCATAGCCAGCTTGCTCACAATCAGTGGTTTGCGTACTGATTGCCACACATGCAACAGCAGCTGTTGAAATGCACATCATGGTAGCAATCTGCCCAGCCGCCAGCTTCGTTTGCTGCAAATTATTGCCAGAGGGGATAGTTGAAGAGTGTAGATAGCTGAAAGCAGCGTTCTCTGGGAACAGCAACTCTATTGTGCAAGGGCAGTCATTTGCAGGAAAGTGTTGTTTGTCACACATGAAGATGGTGGTGCGTCAGCGCCATATGCTGGAGCAAGATAGCTGCAGATGCTTCATGCTGTGGTGCGTATGAACTCATGGAATGCAATTTGAAGCCATGCTGACACATACAGCAGGCATCAGGCAGCGCACATGCCTTGCTCTATCAGACGAAGCGCCTTGCAAGCGTTGTAGCTCTGCACAGGCAGGTTGGCTGGCATGTCCGGCAACTTCTTGAATGTGTCCAGGTGCGAATCATAGACATACACAACCAGCAGCAGATGCACGACCCGAACAGTGGGTGCTCCAAAGTCGCCGCTTCCACTCTGCAGCATGCCAGGCAGCATTGCCAATACATAGCACAATGATAAACACGTCTTTTCATTCTGTGTTGCGTATGTATGATGGTCACTATAGGCAAGGGACTGAATCTTGCCAATGCTACCACACTTGCATGTGTGGGGTGCTTGAAGTCAAGCATGAGCAGCTGTAAGCAGATGCTGATGTACCTGCTGGCGAGGTGTGTGAGCAATACCTGTTGTAAGTATGAATGTGATCTGCTAAGCGAAGGCATTTCTTGCACTTTGAGCAGCTCTTGACGCCTATTGATCAACTGCATGCACACACACACATACCAGTTTAGATTAGCAGGCAGACGAGCTGAGTGTGAGTAAAACGGACACCATGCAAACACAAGAGGGACATCACCTTGACATAAACGTATGTTGCCTTGCTCAAAGAGCACTTTTGCATTGTCCACAGGCATGTTCGTGGCCTGTACTGAGTGATTACCCACACCAGTCCTCCAGTCAAGACAACAAGAAGTCTGTAGATGGCTATCGCCCATCCCTTGGTGGTGTACCCACACCACTCATGCACAACCTGCAATTTGCTCAACATGCTGTCACGTTTGCTGGGCGCAGGCAAGACAGGAAACACAGGCAAGCATACTGTGGCGTCAGCAAGACCATGTTGCTTTTGTGAGCTGTCCTGAAGGTCCGGTTTCTCCATGAGCTTTCCTCACAATGTAAGCAACTCCCACAGGTTCAAGAGATGGTGTAGTGTGGTGTGTTGCAGATGCCATAGGAGTCCATCTTCACGCTGGCTTTCCTCAACCGGCGCCGCGGGTGCAGATGAACCTCTGATGCATATGGCAATGACTAAATAACTAACTAATACAAACGAAACACCTGAGAGTATAAGGACTGGAGCAAACTCTGAGGTCCTTGTCCCTGCTGAAAGGTGCTGACGAGCGCTCAACTGAGCAATAAGGGGTGACTTAGCTGCAGGGGCTACGCGAGCACGATAAGTGGCATCACTGCAAATATACGCGGGATGTTTGGGGCTTGCTTGCAGCGGTCGTACAGACCTGCAAGGATCTATGCAGCTGCCGCGTATTCAACCAACAAGCGGCGATTCCATTTACCCTGCATCCAGGCCGGCAGCCTTCTTGCAAGTCCACATCAGTTCCTTCGCTGTCAGCAAGGCTTCGTTACGCCTTCAGTGACACCCGAACAGACCTATGCGCTTGGTTTGGTTTCGGAGCGCATTTGCTCCGACAGCGTCCTTTTCTGAACACCTGCGCCTCAAATCGTCAACCTGCGCTGCCGCAAGTCAGCCTGGCCAACGTAGCCATATATTATGTTGCAGTGCTTCATGAATTGTAGGAGCCTGACTCCCAGAAGTCACGTGTTGAGATCTTAGGTCGCTGATGAGGCAAAGCAGTCATACTGCTGACTTGGGGTGTCCTGCAACGAGTCGTTGTCAACGACCGTTACATAGACGCAACGCACAGCCAATTACCAGGTGCAATGCTTGTGGGATTACAAAGCGGATCATGACAAAAACCTGTATCAAAAGACGTGTCCGCAACCCTTAGAAGGCAAGGTGATAGCCCTGTGTGCTGCTCCGTCTGCAATTGACTGCTTAGGCAACCACCAGGACTGAAACATGGATGCTTACTACCCACCTGGGGCAAATATATCAAGACTAGCAGTAGTCAGATGCTGGTATATCAGCCTACACCGCCTGCACAGACTGTCTTTGCTGGGTGAGCACTAGGACTGTTGCCAACATGCGTGACGCAGGAGCTGATGCCTGCTCTCATAAGCGCCTGCTGAATGCAGAACAGACATGGACATATGATGTGCTATATTATGTTGTACAGTGCTCCCGGCAGTTCTGCAGCATAACACAGTAGCTTCTGCACTGATAGCTTTTGGAAGTATTCATGGTGGCCAAGAGTGTCTGTGCACTTTTGCCCCAAGGGCTGGCTGGAGCTACTTTCATGAACGCCTTTTGTCAAAGGGACTGCTGCGTTATAGTGTCATGTTGAGTGTCTTGCACATCTTATCAAGGATCCGGTACCTGCTGTGTCAGCATCATCTTGTTGTCAATTGCTGGTCCACCAGTGACGCAGAAGCAGTTTTAGTCATGCCTGCATGCTGCACAGCGTGAAAAGCTGGATTTCACAACACTCGATTGACAGCACAATTTCACCAAGTCAAGCCGCTTTTGCCGCTTGCTTTTGCCTTAAAGCAGCTTTGGCAGCAATGTACATGTTTGCCACTTTCTTGCATGCTTGCAGGTATACCTATATAGCAGTGCCAGGCATGCCAGTAGAACATCAACTTGACTAGCAACTAAAGAAGCCGCTACCTATGCTCCTCGTGCTCTTACCATGTGGCCTGCTCTCCTGCAGGTGTGCAGTTGTCACTGGGCATGTTGTCTCCAGCAGGTTGTGGCTTAAATTTGGTCAACGGTGCAGCTCAAACAAAGAAGAAGCAGAGAAAAGAAAAGAAAAGACTACGCCTTTCGGCGTCAAGTTAATGAGAAGCCAAGTATTATACCGGGCTGCCCAAAGAAGAAGCAGAAGTCTGTTGACCAGCTGTATGTCAGCAATTCATGCATGTGTGTCTCAAATCCTGATGATCTGTGACAGTGCTGCTGTTTCGCAAGAGCCAGCACTGAAACTCTACAAAAAAAGGGCTCGCCTGGTCGTGGTTCCGATACCAGATGCAGTTCGTTTTTTGCTTGTCAATTGCGACATATCACTAGAGAACTCATTGCCAAAGTCACTTTTGCAAACCCTGCATGCTACTACATTTTTGATAGTCTGATTATTTCCATGTCTCTAGGGCAAAGGTTGGGATGAAGGGGGTGTCATTGTTGGCCCTGAATACCCACCCCCCTTGCTAATACCTTCAGACCCCCAGCATCGGTTCCAGCCATTGCCAGCAAAGGTGTACAGCCTGCCACAGCTAGAGCACCACCCTCCACAGCTGCAGACGCCAATTCAGACCTTCAGCGGAGTACGGCAATGCCCAGGTTTGTCAGTCCTGGTGAGAGTGTGTCAGTAACGCTGGAGGTTGTGAGAAAGCAAGGCAGGAGGAAGTCCTGTGGAGTTCGCCTGGAACCCCATCCCAGCTTCTGTCTCAGCTGCAGGTGAGAAATCAAAGACATGGACCATGTCTGAGTCTGAGCATGTTACATGCCAGCTCATGATCATGTGTGAGTCATACATTTGCAGCCTTTCTGCTTGCTAGCATACTTTCTGACATGCCGTTCACATGCAACCTCACAGGGCTGCACAAGAAAGTCACAAATGACTGATTTGAGCTTACCATGCTACGTAGAATGGTTGCATGTTCATGTGATCTGTGCATCTTGTCATTTGTTATGCTACATTGGAAGTTCAATACTGTCAAGGGCCATGCATTGCAGGCTTCAAGTATATCTGCAGTGATGCCATTTAACGTGCTCGCTTAGCTACTGCAGCCAAGTCACGCCTCATTGGGCTATTGAGCGGGTCAGCACGGACAAAGACCACAGTTCTTGCTCCAGCCCTTATACTCTCGGTCGTTTCGTTTGTAGTAGTCCCACAACTAACATCTGTATCAGACGTTCAACTGCACCCGCGGCGCCGCTTGAGGCAAGCCAGCATGAAGATCGACCCCTGTGGCATTCATAGCACACCACACCATCTCTTGAACCTCTGGGAGTTGCTTACATCGTGAGGAAAGCTCATGGAGAAAACGGAGCTTCGCGACAGCCCACAAAAGCAACATGGTTTTGCTGACGCCACGGTGTGTTTGCATGCGTTTCCTGTCTTGCCTGCATCCAGCAAACGTGACAGCATATTGAGCAATTGCAGGTTGTGCATGAGTGTCTTGGGTACACAACCAAAGGATGGGCTGTAGCCATCTACAGACTTCTTGTTGTCTTGACTGGAGGGCTGGTATGGGTGGTCACTCAGTACAGGCGACAAACATGCCTGTGGACGATGCAAAAGTGTTCTTTGAGCAAGGCAACATACGTTTATGTCAAGGTGATTTCGCTCTTGTGTTTGCATGGTATCCCTCTTACTCATACTAAGCTTGTCTGCCTGCTAGTCTCAGCTGGTATGTGTGTGCATGCAGTTGATCAACGGGCGTCAAGAGCTGCTCAAAGTGCAGGAAATGCCTTCACTTTGCAGATCACATTCATGTGCACAACAGGTATTGCTCACACACGTTGCCAGCAGATACATCGGCATCTGCTCACAGCTGCTTACGCTTGACTTCACGCCTCCCACACATGCAAGTGTGCTAGCGTTGGCAAGATTCAGCCCCTTTCCTATAGTCTCCACCATACCAGCAACATGACATGCAACACAGAATGAAACGACAGGGTGTCTATCTTTGTGCGATGTATCGGCAATGTTGTCTGGCTGCCTGTTGCAGAGTGGAAGCGGCGATTTCAGAACACCCACTGTCCGGGTCGTGCATCTGCTGCTGGTTGTGTATGTCTATGACTCGCACCTGGACACATTCAAGAAGTTGCCGGACATGCCAGCCAACCTGCCTGTGCAGATCTACAATGCTTGCAAGGCGCTGCGTCTGATAGAGCAAGGCATGTGCGCTGCCTGATGCCTGCTGTATGTGTCAGCATGGCTTCAAATTGCATTCTACAGTCTCATACGCACCACAGCATGAAGAGCCTGCAACTAGCATGCTCCAGCATTTTGCGCCGGTGCACCTCCATCTTCATGTGTGACAAACAACACATTTCATGCAAATGACTGCCGTTGCGCAACACGCTGCTGTTTCCAGAGAATGCTGACTTTAGCTGTCTGTACGCTTCAACCATCTCCACCGGCTAAACATATGCAGCAGATGAAGCTTGTAGCTGGGCAGATTGTTACAGTGATGTGCATGCTGACACTTGCTGCTGCATGCATGGCAATGAACAAACAAACCACTGATTTTGAGCTAGCTAGATGCAGCTGTCAGTGACTGGGGCCACAAGCCTGTTACTGGGTCTGAAAAAGCTGCTTTGTGCAGCAGGCGCAGAATGGTCCATCTTCAACCCTCCAGCCAGTTGGCAGCGCAGGGAAGTAGCTCAGCTATATGGCAACAATGACATGCAGACTGGACGGCCCAACTTCCCCAAGATGGTTGGCGCTCTGCTCATCTACCCTCTCTATGTTGTCCAGGTCAGCCCCATCCCTGTGTCCCTCTCATAGTACGCTCATATATTCTCATACAACGTGTCTGTGTCATGTAGGTAAGTCTCACCCCATCGCCTTCCCCTGCGTACCCTGTCTATGTCGCCCAAACCACCCCCACCCCCATCCCTCTGCCTCTCCCCTCCTGGCCTGCCCTGTCTTTGTTGTATAGGTCAAAGTCCCGATACCGGGTCCCCGTTTAGCAATGGTTCAAATATTAGGCCTGTTAAGGCAAAGGTTTGCAGCTGGCACTTCTGGATGCCATCTGAAGCATTTTATTAGGCTAGAGCATATGCATTGGGGCATGTGGATGATGGTACATACAAGACCAGATTGCAAGTTTGGGGCTTGCTTGCGTCTGAGGGGTCACCAGCTGTGGACATCTGCAGCAAATGTGCCTTACACCATCAAACATGTCATCAGTTCAATTTGTCATTGAGTAAAGCCTATTTTGATCCCATCTGAAGATCCAGCTTTGTTCACAACGTCATTACAGTGCCTGGCTTTGCAGCAGGCATGAAAACATTTCTGTGCCCAATTGGCTTGCAAGCCAATAAGACACATGAACAAAACCATCCAGGTATTCCGTGGGGTTTTCTGTGTGTACTAATCCTGGTGACCAAGACAGTACAATCTGCTCCAAGCCACCTTTGTCGCTCCGCTTAATTCTTGCATGCAGTCTACGTGTGTAGCTGCATAGTAATCTTGTGTGATGATGCTATGCCAATATGTGTACCCACCTTGCGCAACAGCAACAGTAATAAGCTTGCATGATCAGTAATTGTATGTCTCAAGATTACATTGTCATTCTGCATTGCCATGACCTTATGCATGCTTTGCCTCAGCATGACATGCTATGCCAATACAATACGTAACGCAGCCAGCTTGTGTACCTCAGCCGATGCAGCTGTTTCGTGAGTGCGGTGTGAGCTGATGTATGCGTTGTGTGACCTGAAATGACATTTTCTGCGTGGTGCAGTATTTTGAGCTGGCCTACAAGTTCTATGAGCGGTTTTATCAACTTGCCTCATGCCTAATCTACATCATCATCCAGTCAGGGTTTCTATCAACTTACGCCCTTTACCAGAAACGTACCCACCTGTTTCAATCTTTGGGTCAGAAGCGGTTGGTCCCGATTGTCCACTCTTCACGTGTCAGGTGACTCCTGTCATGGTGTCCACATATCTCCTGATACAACACACGTGCAGCATTGCACAGATCTGCTGCAGGAATCACCTTTGCAAGCACACAACAACCCCTGCATGTCTCTAATACTGATTTGTCATAGCCTTGATGACATGATTTGACACATGTTGGTTGATGTTCAATGCGTACGGAAGGACATCCTGCTAATTGCCATTTTGTATGCAGGAATTGTTGTCTGTTGCACAGTGCCGGACATGGTTTTCTGCTGTGCCTAAGACTGTACCTGCACCTGTCAAAGCTCAAGCAGAAAGACCGTGCTTGCAGGGCCATATCGTCATGCAAGCTGGTTCCTGGGGATGTGATAGTGGTGCTGCCAGGCAAGGCAACTTGCGACATGGTGTTATTGCAAGGCAACTGTCTTGTTGAGGAGTCTGTGCTTTCTGGAGAGGTATTGACTCATTTGAAGCCTGGGCACACAGTGGTGTTTGGCTCTGTAGCAATGGCATGCATTGGCTGTGCTGCATGTCCATTCGATCAACAGCCCAATTGGAAGCATCGGCCCTTCTGCCTCAAGGATTCAGCTTTTTGCAAGCTTGCATGGCAACAACTGTCAATTCTACCACCACGCACCTTTCTGTATATCAAGTCTCAGCCATATGTTTGCAGATGCACAACAGTTCTGTGCATCCTGCAAAAAGCTCGAGCTTATGTTCAGGTAGTGTGTCAAGTTGCAGGCAGCACAAGTGCGCAAGTCCAGCTTTGTGACCCGTGAGGAAGAAAGATGTGGAGCCTATCACCCTGAAACACATCATTCCTGTACAGTCCACGCTAGCACTGTTGTACAACAGGCAAGCTGATAGGCATTGCAGGCCTAATCATGACGCAGCCATAGCCACACTGCTGCTTGCATTGTGCTACTTTGAGTATTTTATATGGCACATGCGTTATGCTGCTTTTCCAACTCCTTGCATGGTTGCATGACTGACTGTTGCATGCATTGTGTTATTTGCCCATGTATGGCACATGCTTCTATGTTTGGCGGCCAGACAAACACACATCTGCAGCTCCATCACAGCCCGATAACTTTGTGTTCTCTGGTGCTCTGTTGTCACACACCTGTGCGTTTTCAGTCTTCAGCATGTCTCTGATTTCCTGCTCAGTGACTCTCGACTGTCAAGACAAGAGAATGTGTATTGATTGCATATACAAGCAGCACCAACAAGTAAAAAGCCACGATTTTCATGCTAGCATTCAACCAAATTCGGTTTGCTAAAGCCGTAAGCCACCCTCCTGCTCCTAGCCTGAGCTGAATTCATAGTGGTGAGATAAGGAGACTTGCTGTACCAGGTGTGGACAGGAGACAACACAGATGATGAAGTACTTGCCATGGTGGTGAGAACAGGTACCTCAGCTTTTGCCTTTCAGCGCTTCCTTTGTCCTGCATTTATTTGAATTATGCCACAGACTGCCCCACAGTCAAAATTTCAAGTTTGCATGTGTTAGAGTCACATCATGATTGTACATCATCCTGGTCCTTGTCCAGCAGCAATGGTCGGGTCTTTGCAACAAGGCACTCGGCTCATGAAAGACTGCAGCTCTGCCACACTGCTCAACTTCATCCTCAACCTGATTCCCATTCCTTTGCTGCTGCAATGCACATGCCTCATGCATCGCGCAAAGCAACGCAAGGCTCCTGAAACATGCTGCGTTTGAGCAGGGCTGAGGTCAACCATGGGGAACATGCTGCAACAGATTGTGGCGCCACTGCATGACCTGGGCATGAGTCACGATCCCTTTATACCGGTGCGTCTTTGAACCACCCTCTTGCCTATTGTATATGTTGGAGGCTCAAGTCAATTGCATTCCATGTTACGAAACTACCATGGTAACACTCCAATGAGTCATGATCCCTCCATGTGGGCGCATCTTTGGACCCCCCCCCCTCATGCCTGCTGTGCATGTCAAAGACCTACATCTCTGACACAGAAAACTTTGCTATGACATGAGCATGACAACATTCCTATGAGGCATAGTTTCCGGGAGCTCAGGAGCATGTGTCACATCAAATCCAGCATGGTCACAGGCGCAAAGAGTGAGACTTGATGTGAGCAGTCTGGATTCGCTGTACAACATGGTGTTGTGGAGACACTGCTCCATGCTGTAGGCATTCCAGAGAGAAACAGCTGCCTGATACAATGCAAGTTCATGCCAATCAGGAAGAATCTACCTTGTCAGAGGAAACCAATTAAATTTAAAGTTAGGCTCCACAGCATTTCTGCCTTGTTTGTCTGCACCTTACAACTCTTGCTTGTTTGTATGTGCATGCAGGATATGTGCCGCTTCTTTGGCTTCAGTTTACTGGTGCAAGTGCTACTCTTTGTGGTTGGGCTATCAGGGGGTTGGCACCATGCACAATCCACAACAGAACTCGTGCAGCGAGCATTGGACACCGTCATTGCAGCAATACCTGTTGGTAAGGTCACCTGTATGTCTTGCTGTCTGAAGCTTCTAGTCCTGTGCCTGTGGGACTGCAGCTACCATGCGCTCCATGACAGCATGCTGCGCAGCTCTTGCAACACAGTCCTGCCTGCACCCTGCATGTTCCACACAACACAAGAATGTGTACCATGCAATCTGACCGTTGACAAGTTGAGGTCTCCTGCATACACATGTCTCAGGATGCTTGGACAGCAGCGTGTATGACAATAGCCAAAGCATGTGTGCCATTTGGATGCAGGCACATCAACAGTCATCATCTGTGCACTGGGGGCATGCACGCAGAAGCTCAGGCTGAAAGGAATCGACGTGCTGAATCCCAGCAAGCTCAAAGCTGCTGCTGATGTCAGCGTTGTCTGCTTTGACAAGACGGGAACCCTGACAGGCAGTGTGGTGAGGCCTAACTCTGTGCATCACTGTTGCTGAAAGCAACCTGAGAGGCAACCTGACAAGCACCACGTGGCTGCTGGAGCTTTGATGTGCTGTATATGAATCAGCTGACTGTCTATGGGGACTTGTGCCACCTGAAATGCTGGCTTGCTGCTCCTTGCAGCAGGGCTCACTTCACAGCAAAGGAGCGCAGGCGTCAATTAAACACTAGGGGGTGTGCAGCCCGCCTTGAATAGCGTCCCATGTCTGTGCACGTGTGTGC
>JAABUK010008428.1_pt1 | contig 14473 bp, 13 predicted proteins | sample 5559141 | NCBI WGS metagenome assembly JAABUK01 (sample SAMN10711869, study PRJNA513367) | rock metagenome | isolation source: Antarctica rocks | place: Antarctica: Victoria Land, Pudding Butte nord | collected 2016-01-03
AAGCTTTCGTCCAGCCTCATTTTTATTCGTATCGCTTATTACTTGATCGCCTTCACCTGCCTATACCGTATTATTCAGATTAATATTCCCGGATGAACTTTTTATTTATTTACGGGAATAAAACCATCGGGAAGTCAGTCTTAGTAAGGTTGGGGTAAAGATGGTTGGAAACTTGCCTGACCATCCTGTAAATTCAAGTAAATATTCCCGGAGCGTGTGGTAATTTCTGCCGGAATAAAATGGGTGGCGATGTAGTCTTAGATAACGGAAAGAGTAGCGATTGCAGGAACAAAACAAACTCGCAAGTTTTGAACAAGCCGTCTTACCGCACTTGGGCGCCGCGTATAATTTGGCGCGCTGGTTGACGTGTAACGGCACGGACGCGGAGGATGTCGTGCAGGAAGCTTACTTGCGCGCTTTGAAATTCTTCAGCGGTTTTCATGGCACGGACGGGCGCGCGTGGCTGCTCACGATTGTGCGCAATACTTGCTACACATGGCTTCAGCAAAACCGCGCACACGAGCCGACGGACATATTCGACGAAGAGGTGCACAGTATCGAAGACAAGGTATCTAATCCAGAGATGATGTTAATACAAAGAGCGGACAACCAATTACTCAGACAGGCTCTCGAAGAATTGCCGTTGGAGTTTCGTGAGGTGATTGTGTTGCGTGAATTAGAGGAACTGTCTTATAGAGAGATTGCCGACATCGCCAACATCCCAATGGGAACAGTCATGTCGCGTCTGGCACGCGCGCGCAAGCGGCTGCAGCAATCTCTTGCTAATCCGGTAAACAAGGAGGGTGTAAATGAGCTGCATTGAAACACAGCCGTTGATTGATGGTTACGTGGATGGCGAATTAGATTTGGTCAGAAATCTGGAGATCGAGCGTCATCTGCAAGAATGTGCGGTGTGCTCGCAGATGCAGCAGAACCATCTCACGTTGCGCGCTGCGATTAGAAGCCCCGATCTTTATTTCAAGCCGCCGGTGAATCTACAGCAGCGCATTCAATCGGCTCTGCGCGAAGCTGAAACTGTTTCGAGCGAAGTTGATAAGGTTGCAGCCAAACCCCTTGTTGCAACACCGCGAATGGACTGGCGCTGGCTCGCCGTCGCCGCGTCGCTGGCCTTTGTCGCTATCCTGACGTGGACGCTTGTCCGCAAGTCATCCGTTCCTCCGACGAACGACCTTATAGCGCAAGAAGTGATCGCCAGCCATGTGCGCTCGATGATGGCAGAGCATCTGACAGACGTGCCGTCCACCGATCAGCATACGGTCAAGCCGTGGTTCAATGGCAAGCTGGATTTCTCACCCGCAGTACTGGATTTGACTAAACAGGGATTCCCTTTAGTTGGTGGACGCCTTGATTATCTGGACAACAGACCTGTCGCGGCACTCGTGTACCAGCGACGACAACATTTCATTAATCTATTCATCTGGCCGTCAACCCACGATACGGATGTAACCAGAAGACCGTTGATGCGCCAAGGCTATCATTTGTGCTACTGGACTGAAGGCGGGATGACTTACTGGGCTGTCTCCGATCTCAATAACGCCGAGTTACAGGAGTTCGCCCAACTGGTACAAAATCCGGCACCCGTAACACCGTCACCGTAGCCGTGCGTCCCATTGAGGAGCGACCTCAAAGCGCGAGGGAGTGCCGCGCAGCTCAATTTTCTTAAAAGAATATTGTCTTGCAGGGAGGAAGCAAGATTAAGTGATCTCTACTGGTGACTGCCCATGAGCCAGGATTTCAGAATGCCCGGATTGGCCTCGTCAATTGCGAAGTATTCCTTGATCAGTTTCTCATACAGTTCGTCACGCTCGGAGACTTTGAGTTTGTCGCCCAATGGCATTTGGCCTCCTTTGATGTAGGAACTTATCACGACCGAATCCATCGGCCAGTTAAGAGCACCCAACCCCTCACGCTGATGACACGCGGCACAGCTCATCGCATGTGCCACAACTGTTTTGCCAAAGCCTTCTCCGAAACGCTGATAACGATTCACCCAGCTCGCGGAGGCGAGTCCCGGGCCAAACTTGCTTTCGTCCAGATACTTGTCAAAACGGGGTGACCCATAAGTGAGGAAGCGTTGGTTGACCGCTTCAACCGCTGGCTGCTCGCTTGGACTCACGCTGCCCTTGACGGGGAAAATAGGAAGAACGCCACTCTTGTGACAACGCACGCAGCTATCGTCACCGTAGCCCAGTTCCCATCGCCCCTTGATGCTGATCGAATTATCCCGGCGATACGTTCGGTAAAAATCTTTAAAGTAGACATTGGATGTTCCATCGGAGCCCTCCATCGCTGACACGACCGAGACATTGCGAATACGCACCCGCTCGCCCGGATCAGTGATTCCGAATTGCACCCATTTATCTGGCACTCCCATCGGCGCGTTTCCCGGAACGACAATCAAAAGCCTCCTGTAGCTATCGTCGTTGTCAGGCGTCCCCAGATGACGCGACTTGTAGCTGAAGAAGATAAGTTGATCATCAGGGTCTCTTCTTGAGTTGAGCAGCCGCAGAAAGGACTTTGCCCGACCGAGAGTTTCATCGCGGCTGACAGACCGGAGGAAGCTTGGGGCCAGCAGGAAATCAGGAATTTGCACATACCGGCGTGTCTCAGCGAAGTACTGCTTATCGGGCACGGTAAAGCCAAGCTCATGATCGGGCTGACGATCCAGGGACGCTGCTTCAATGTAGTCAACGAATTCCCGATGGCGACTGACAAAGCCCTCGTCCTGCGATAGCTTGCACTGCCGGATCGTGCCCGCGATTCCGTCGAGCACTCTATTATAAGCCGGAAGTGCTTCGTCCTTTTTATATGCGGCGCGTGCGGCTAGAACGAGCGTATTGACCTTTGCTGTAATCCATGCCTCCGGTTGTGACTTCAATTTCGCGCAGGGAGAAGCGGAAGCGGTATTCCCAACAAGCAGAAGACAAAGTGCAATCACGCTCAGACGGAAAATCATGAGGACACCTCTTTTGACGAGACAGATGCCGCGATGCGGTAGATTCGTGAAATAAATTCCATCGAGAGTATCTATTTCTTCCAGCGGGCTGTCCATATAGCAACATGAAAACTCCGAATCCGGTGTGTACGCCGGCGGCTTCAGCTATCTCTTGCCAACTGTAGCCGCGCCCTTCGCCATTACCTCGCTCTGGTGATTACAATACGCTAACGTCGCTTCAATCCTTTGTGCTTAAGAAATTCACCCATTAACGGCGGCGAGCCACCAGGAAGTTCTGGAAGACATACTTGCCTATTTCGCGGCCTTGCTTTTGACCGGCGGTGTGATCGGTGCGGTAATGATGCCCGATGTAAATGCGGCTCAATCCCGCTTCTTCCGCCGCCGCCGTGAAGCTATTAAATGAACGCTCGACACCCGGTGAAGTTTCAGAGCGGACGGAAAAGCTAACGTCGTCGCTGCCGAAGAAGGAACTGAGAACGCTTGCGCCGGAAGCACTGATGACGCTATGTGCGCCCGGATAGGCCGGGTCGGGCGGCGAGTCGGCCACCGGCAGCCAGTTCGGATCGGCAGTCGTGTCGGGATTATTATCCGTGTCGGCGGCACGAATCGCTGTAATTGGTCGCCAGAAGTTGGAGGTGTATTTCGCATCGTAGAAAGCGATCACATCGTCGGCGAATGCCAGATTGAGCAGGGCGAAGAGGCGCGCGTTCTGCGCCAGCGTGTTGTTGTGCGAGAGCGCCGCCGTCTGCGCGATTTCGTTCCAGTAGTTCTGAATCTTACCGCTCCAGAACTTGGCCCTCTCCGTCTGATCCGGCGTGCGAGTGGTGCTGTCCTTGATTCCTAATTCTTTAACTTCCTTGAAAGCAGCGGTGTACTCTGCGCTGGTCAATGACGGGCGTGGGCCGGGGCGAAATTGGTTCGCGCTTGTGAGCGTAAAGGGCGTGACGTGAGACCAGTGCGTGAACACCGGCTCCGGGAAATTGGGCGGCGTCTTTTGATAATCGCCGGGATTTGTGCCTGCGACATAAGGCGACGGTTGGGCATCCGAACCGTCTTTGCTCCGCAAGGCGAGAATACGTTGCGCGGTTTCCAGTCCGACGCGGATGCCCTGATCCTTTCGTGGCCCGTCAGGGATTTGCGCCAGCGATTCATTCAGCCGTGCGTCGAGCATCTCCTTTTGTTTCGGGTACAACGCGATCAAAGTGTCGTGCGCCGCTGTCGCAACCGCCGCTTCGGGTGAAGCCTGTGGCGATGTCCTGACGTGAATCAGATAGTCGCTATGCGTTCTCTCGATGGCATTCACGGCGTCATAAATTGCCGCGTGCATGATCGCAAAGCTGCGTGTCGGATGAATGGTCGAAGGTTTGGCTCCGGCGGCTGGAGGAGTACGGACGATTTCCAGGAGGATGCGATTCCACTGGATAACCTGATCGCCCAGTTGAGCAGTGGACGTGGACGCGGCCACCTGCGTGTTATTGGCGTTAGTTGTACCGGTTGGTTGATCGTTAGGTTTCGTCGCTGTGGCAGGTGCTGAACAGTTGGCAAAAAGAATTGCCAGAGCTAACAAGATTCCTCTCATGGTTTTCTCCTCTTTTATGTCGGACGGAATGGAGACTGAATACGCGACCGAGATGTTTCGGACAAAGCCTTCAACCGGCATCGTCGTTCATTCGTCTCGCCTCATGTTGAATTGCATTCACCTGCCTATACCGTTTTGTTCAAACAAATATTCCCGAGGCGGGTACTTATTTTTGCCATGGGAGTAAGCGAATAAAACGCCGGTCTACGATAGCCTCCGCTCAGCCCTGCGCTTCGGCCGCCTGGAAGAGCCCGTGAAACTCGTTAGGTGTATGATCTGGCCAGAACTAAGCTATTCGCCACGGCGCACTTGTATGGAGCATCAAATTTGCGGGTGAATCAAAGAGGTGGATAGTAGAGAGAATACGTGGTGAGGAGATGGAGACTCTATATATTTTGGTTGTCGTCCGTTAGCTCAAGACCTGAATAGTTACGTCACAAGAATTTGTCGCGCATCTTGAAATAATGGAGTTCGCTGCGATTTCACTTGTGCGGCGATTGTTACCGTCGATCCATCATTCAATCATTCTTTATTCAGCGCAGAACACGCACGTCGCGCTCGCTCGCAATTTTCCACGCGCCGTTTGATTTGCGCCAACGCAGTTCCTGTATGACTTCACCGCGCCGTGTTCCCGTTCCGCCTTCGATTGCATAGCGTTTGCGAAAACGCATCACGGCTGTTCGATTAAGTTCATCGAAAATAATTTCCGGCGTCGCGGCGCGCACATCTACCGCACTCGCACGCTCGAATACTCGTGACTTGTCGGCGCGCACAAAATCGCGCGAAACGTTGCGCGCCAGATAATAAGCCTCGACTCGCGGCAAATAAAACGTCAATTGTTTGCTGATGTCACGCCTATTCGTCGCGGCGATCCATGCATCGAGCGACGCGCGCAACGCGTTCGCATCTTCGCTTGCGGCAATGGCAGAAGGCTTTGCCGTAACTCTCTTTGTCGCAGCAATCGTCGTCGTGCTATTGCTGGCGTATGCGGGCGATTCAATCGGCGTAGGCTGAGTTTCGCCGTAGATGCTCCAGCGCGCGATGTCTGAAACTTTGTTGTAGAGGCTGCGTATGACAACGGGTTGATTGAGACCTGCGGCGGCGATGCGGCGCGTTACACGCAAGCGACGGCCACCGTCAATCGGCTCGAAAACAACGGTGAACTTATCTTCGTCTGTGCCGCCCGTCGTGACCGTCAATTGATCGCCGAGAAGCGCGGCGCGCGTGCGGATTGTGCGCCCGTCCGTCGCCTGCTCCGTGCGCTCGATTCCGTCCGCCTCGAAGGAAAGACGCGGCGCGCGCGATGAAGCGATGTCAATTAAGAATCTGCGCCGCTCGATGGCAAGCTGATCCGGCGCGGCGAGACGTATTGTCAGGTCATCAAAAAAACGTTGCTGCTCGTCGGGCGGCAAATTGCTGGAAGCCGTCGAAACTACGGAATACAATTTATCGCTGCTTCCGACATCGAGACGATACAGGCCGCTCAACAGCGACTTCTCCGCCATCGAACGACGTGACGAAACGGGCGACGATGCGCGCCTTTGCTGTGCTTCGACAAACACGCCGGTGCCCGACAGCACAAACGCGAGCGACAGCAGCAACATCACGGCATTAACTTCAATTCTCTTCATCCAACTTTCACCTCTGGCTCTTTTGCTTTCGCTTTTTTCAAAACGTCAGGCATCAAGCGTAGCGCCCTCCTCAATTCAAAGCAAGATGCGATTGAAAGCCGTGTCAAACGAGACAGAACAGCGAAATTGAATTTCCGGTTAATCGTCGAAGAAAGAATTGTCAACGAAGCGAACGCTACATCAAGGAACTCACTTTGTTTCCTTAATGAGCGGATCAATCGCTTTGGCGAGCGTCGCTTCAGTTGCGCCGATCTCCACGCCGCGAAACAAATACCAGCGCTCTGTGTGCTCGACGAATTCATCCGGCTCCAAATTTTGCAGCGCGCCGAGCGTTTCAATTTCCATGTACGAGCCAGCCGTGTACGCTTCGTTGTTGCAGCCGAAATCCGTGTAGCGCGCTTTCTCGCGGTAATCAAAACGCTTCACAAAAAGCGTGCCTGACAGGTAATAAGCGCACCATCCGAGCATGTTCATCAAGCCGATTTTTTGCGGCTCCGGCAGATTCTCGTTCGTTCGCAAACGCAGATATCTTTCGCCGATGCGATAACGCGCGTCGCTCAAATCCGTGAAATACCAGCGCACGATTGGCTGCGCGGGAAGCAAATATTCATCGTGCGAGCGAAACGCCGTCAGCGGTAAAATCGTTTCACCGCCGCCTCTCATAATCGTGATCGCCCACGGCGCAATCTCTATCGGCCACAAAGTTTTATTGGTGATCTTATGATGCACGGTAACGCACGTGCCTTCGCGCGCAAGCGTGACGGTTATCTCTTTTTGCAGGCCGCTTAAATCGGTTGGTTGAACGAGACGAATGCCGTTATCGGCTTGCGCGTGGTATTCGATGGCGTCGTTGTCCGGCGCGTAACTGCGCGGGAGGGCTTCGGGCGCAGCCCACAGGCGATGCCCGCCCCAGGGCTTCCACTCGCCCCATGCGGTCTGCAAAGCAAGCTCCGGGCATTCGCCCAAAACGTTTTCTTCGCCCGCAAAGCCATAACGAAGAATGCGCGGCCCCGTGTCCGTCGTGACGATGACCTCCGTCTCCGCGTTCGATAATTTGTAACAATTCGGTTGATTGAGATAACTAACTTTTTCCAACATGAACTCTCCTGAAATTATCCGCTTAACACAAACGACGAAAAGTTTATACCATCAGCCGTCATAGTTTATTTTCGATTGATAAATGATAGATGAAGAAGGTAGACGCGTGGAAGGAATAAAAAGCGTGTGCTTAAACGTAGTCGCGCGTCGTGTGGATTTCGGTTGCCGTTACTGAAGCGCGGAGACAATGCGTTCGATGAAATTGTGCAGCGCCATCAGCGATTGAGAATCGGCGACGATTAACAACGCAAGCGCAACGATACCGCCGCCGCACCAGAAAGCAGTCCACGGTAACTTCGACGCGGGGTCATGTTCGCTTGCGCCCTTTTCTTCGATGGCAAGTTCGGTCAGGCGACGAACGCGCCACGCGACGCCGTCCACATTCTCGCCGATAAGAAAAGCACCGGCGGGCATCGTCGGACGCGCGCCGCGCGGCACCATTCGCGCGATTTTTAAGAGCGCCGATGCGAGGTCGAGCGCACTCTTTGCGCCGCTCGTGCGCACAACATATTCATCGGCGGCGGCTTCCGCGTTTTCAGCCCACGCGCGATCCAGCGAACGTCCCGCCGGAATAATTGATAAGGCATCGGAGCAGAAACGCACCAGCGTGCGTTTAAGATTATCGCGTGCCGTCAAATGACCGCTTTCATGCCGGAGCGCGGCCTGTAATTCGTCCGCGTCGAGCGCACCGGAAACCTGCGTTGCGATGAACAAATGCGGGCGAAAAGCGCCGACCACCGCAATCACAGGGAAACGATTTTCGATTCGATAAACAGGAACGGAAATGTTTGGCAGACAAACGGGTTCGGCATGACGAAGCCAATCGGCGCACAACCTGCGCGTCGCATACCACGCGCCGAGTCCGCGTCGCGCAGCCAACACCAAACCGAGCGCCGACAGCGTTGCGAGCAGCGCAAGCTTCGTCGTCACGACTTCGGCTGAGGCGCGCGGTTCATAAAGAAAGTATGCCGGAAACAGCAGCGCGCCGACGCACACCAACGCACACACGGCAGGCCACGTGCGCAAAGCGAAAAGAACGCGCGCGCGTGTCGATGCACGCCACGTTTGCGCCCGATGGGAAGCGGCGCGCCACACCAGCGCGGCAATGAACGAAGCGCAGGCATTGACGACCAGCAGCGCCGCGAGCGCAAGGCAGATTCCGAGCAGTTGGTACATCAATCGGCTACTCCTTTTCGCCGTTCAATTGGCGTCGCTTTTCCTGCACGAGCCGTTCTAGTTCGTCGAGCAGTAAGCGATCATGTTCGCTGACGGCGTCAACGATGCAGGCGAGCACGGGTTCAAACTTTTCGCTATTTCGATTGAACAGCACGCCGAGCACATCTTCGGCAATGCCCTGCTCAAACTCTTCTTGCGTGACTTGCGGCGAGTAAAGAAAAGCGCGCGATTGTTTGCGGCGCGCGAGCAATCCTTTTTTATAGAGACGGTCGAGCGTCGTCATCAAAGTCGTGTACGCGATTTGTTCTTTGAAGAATTCCTGCGCATCGCGCACGCTCATTTCACCTTGTTGCCAAGCGCGCTCCATTACTTTACGCTCGAGTTTGCCGAGCGCCGGATAAACCGATTCCCGCGGACGACGGAAGCCGCGCAACGTAAACTTCGGAATGCTCATGCGGCAAAGTATTCAACGGACTTTGGAGAATTGTCAACGCGCGCCGGTTCGTCAACTTTATTCGTCTGCATTGCTGATTCTCATCGCTCAATCGGATAATCACTCGCGATAAACAACTGCGCGCGTTACGAGTTGATCCTGCAAGCAGCACAGCTTAATGTATGTAGGAAATGCAGCAGTTCATTTTCGAGCGTGCGTTCGAGCGCGCGAATTTCGAGGAAGCTTAATGCGACGTGAAGACCTGACCGGACAGCACACCACTAACAACGACGACAATATGCGGCTGCGTCGAACTACGCTTGCCGATGGTCGTTACATGATTTTTTACACGTTTGACGAAACGCCCGGCGACGGCGCGCAAACAGCAAACGCTATCGAAAATAACAGTCCGCTGGAAACTGATTCGCAGCCAATCACACCGGCTCACGCGGAAGAGGAGCGACAGGATGTCTGAACTGCGCTGGAATCCTCTTTTGGGGGAATGGGTGGCGACGGCGACGCACAGGCAGGATCGCACCTTTTTGCCGCCGCCGGATCACTGCCCGCTCGACCCGACCAAGCCCGGCGGCGTTCCGACGGAAGTGCCGGAGCCGACTTACGACATCGTTGTTTTTGAAAATCGTTTCCCGTCACTCAGGCCAGACCCGCCCGCGCCGTCAATCGAGAGCACGGAGTTGTATTCTGTGCTTCCCGGAAGAGGCGTGTGCGAAGTCGTGGTCTACACGCCGGAACATACCTCGACGCTTGCCGAACAGCCCGTCGAACAAATAGATAAACTCGTGCGCGTCTGGACGAATCGCTACGAAGAATTGAGAGAGCGCGATTACGTCAAATACGTTTTCATCTTCGAGAACAAAGGCGAAGCCATCGGCGTCACCTTGCATCACCCGCACGGACAAATCTACGCCTATCCGTTTGTGCCGCCGCGCATTAAAACGGAGTTAGAGCAATCGCGCGCACACAAGGAAGCGACAACGCGTTGTTTGCTGTGCGACATCATTCAGGAGGAGAAAAGCGACGGGCGCAGAATCGTCGCCGCCAACGATTCCTTCGTCGCATACATTCCGTTCTTCGCGCGCTGGCCTTATGAATTGCATATCTCTTCGACGCGCCATGCGCAGGCGCTCACGGATTTCATTCGCGCGGAGCAAAAAGATTTGGCCGCAATCTTGAAAACGATTCTCGTCGCCTTCGACAAGCTTTTCGATTTGCCGTTTCCTTACATCATGGCGATGCACCAGCGTCCGACTGATGCGGGCAATTACGATTACTACCACTTCCACATAGAATTTTACCCGCCGCTCAGAACCGCGAAGAAGCTGAAATATCTCGCCGGTTCCGAAACCGGAGCGGGACTTTTTATTAACGACACGCTGGCCGAAGAAAAGGCCGCAGAGTTGCGCACGCATGTCCAGCCCGCTGTGTGGCGTGAAAAGGAGCGGGCGCAATGATTGACGCAAACAAAAGTGTTGTCATAGACAAACAGGTTGACGCAAAAAATCTCACACGAGATTTCCGCGAACTCTACAATACCGAGCCGCGACTTTTTCGCGCGCCGGGGCGCGTCAATTTAATCGGCGAGCACACAGATTATAACGAAGGCTTTGTGCTGCCCGTGGCAATTGACCGCGAAACAATAGTGGCTGCCGCCGCGCGGAGTGACCGGCGCATACGCGTTTACTCGACAGAGAAAAAAGAGTCCGTCGAGTTTGATCTGGATCGAGCCGGGCCAAAGCAAAGAGGCGTCTGGCAGGACTACGTCGAAGGCGTCGCGCAGGCGCTTCTCGCGAACGGTGCGCAGCTTTGCGGAGCCGATCTTGCGCTCGCATCGGATGTGCCGGATGGCGCGGGACTTTCGTCGTCTGCGGCGCTCGAAATTTCCGTCGGGTTCGCGCTTCTTTCTTTGTCGGACGCGGCGATTGATCGTGTCCGTCTCGCGCTCGCAGGCCAACAAGCCGAGCACGAATATGTCGGCACCAAGAGCGGCATCATGGATCAATTCATTTCCGCGATGGGCGAGAAAAATCATGCGCTCCTGATAGACTGCCGCACGCTTCTTGCCACCCCGATTCCCTTCGATACGTCGCGCGCTGAGCTTGTTATCTGCAACACAGGCGTCAAACACAAACTCGCTTCGTCCGCCTATAATCAACGTCGAAGCGAATGCGAACAGGCGGTTGAATTGTTGCGCGCGAAAATGCCCGATATACAGGCGCTGAGGGATGTGAGCGTTAGCGACTTTGAAAAATACAAAGAAGTGCTTCCTGAAGTTATACGCAAGCGCTGCCGCCACGTCGTCACGGAAAATGCGCGCACGCTCGCGGCAGTTGAAGCTTTGCGCGGAAATGATTTGCCACGAATGGGACACTTGATGTATGAATCGCACGCCTCCCTGCGCGATGATTACGAAGTCAGTTGCGCGGAACTCGATGTGCTAGTCGAAGCAGCCAAAAGCGTTGATGGCGTTGTCGGCGCGCGCATGACGGGCGGCGGCTTCGGCGGCTGCACAGTCAATCTTGTTTGGCGCGAACGACTCGCAGAGTTTCGCAATCAGGTCGCGCGCAGTTACAATGAGGCATTTGGAAGAGAGCCGGACATTTACGTTTCAGAAGCAAGCGACGGCGCAAGCGAAATACAAATGCGTTGAGCGAGCGTTAAGCGCAAATTAAACTTGGAGAAAATTGTATGACCGAAGAAGAAGTCAAACAAATCGCTCAGCGGGAGATTCTCGAATTCCTCGATGTGTTGAAAACAGAAGCGAAGCGCGACCCGACAGGCATGGCAACGAAAGTTTTAGACACAGTGCAAAAAGCGATGACCGAGCGTTATAATCAGCCGTCCACAACCGACAGCAAATAAGGCAGAGTTCAAGCGAGCCTCATATTTTCGCCGGAGAAAAACAAACCATCATGTTCACAGCACACAGTCACGCCCGAATCCGAAAGCACATCGTTTTAATTCTCGCCATCATACTCTTGCTCACTTCTTTTTCTTTCGTTGGCGCGCGTCCCAGACACCGACGCGCAACATCACGGCGCTCTCTCTGGGAATACAATGTCGTGACGATCCTGCACGCCAACACGGAACAGCGCAAATCAATTCTCAACGAACAAGGCAGAGCCGGATGGGAACTCATTTCATCCGAAGACGACAAAACAGGCACAGGCGAAACTACCTTTTACTTCAAACGCTCGCGCCGACACATCACCCGCCGCCATTGACCGGATTCGACACCCGACTCAGTCACTAACCGGTGGGTACCCATTACTACGCTCGCCCATAGATCAACGTCATTTCCTTCAGACGCTCGCGCGCAATGTTTGAGAGCGCGTCTTCCGGGTAGCGCCAAGACCAATTGCCGCCGACGCTCGACGGAAGATTCATGCGCGCTTCCGCGCCGAGGCCGAGCACGTCCTGTAGCGGAATGATCGCGAGGTCTGCGACGGAGGCAAGCGCTGCCCTTATCAAGTCCCAGTGGATTTCACTTCCGCGTGTATTGAGATAATCGAGGCAAAATTTGTGTTCCTGTGTAACCTGCGCCGCATTGCGCGTAGAGCCTTCGCCCGCTCTGCTTTTGAACCAGCCAAGCGTCGTGTCGTTATCATGCGTGCCTGTGTAAACGACTGCGTTGCGCGTGTAATTGTGCGGCAAGTCTTTGTTGCGCGGGTCGCCACCGAACGCAAACTGTAGAATATGCATTCCGGGAAAATCGAAATCATCGCGCAGACTTTCCACATCCGGCGTAATCACACCTAAGTCTTCGGCGATGATCGGCAGCTCGCCGAGACGACGTTTGAGCGCCGTGAAAAGTTCTCGTCCACCTGCCGGAACCCACCGCCCGTGCTCCGCCGTTTTATCTTTGCCCGGCACTTCCCAACACGCCGCGAAGCCGCGAAAATGATCTAGCCGCGCGACATCGGCCATCCATAAAGTGTGCTGCACGCGCGCTGTCCACCAACTGAAATCATCTGCGCGCATTGCATCCCAATCGTAAAGCGGATTGCCCCACAGTTGACCCGTGCGGCTGAAATAATCCGGCGGCACGCCGGAGACGACAAGAGGCGTGCCCGCTTCGTCGAGCTTGAATAATTCCCTGTGCGTCCACACGTCCGCCGAATCATACGCAACGAAAATTGGAATATCGCCGACGATGCTCACGCTGCGTTCGCGGCAGTAAGCCTTGAGCGCAGACCATTGCTTGAAGAAAAGATATTGATAGAATTTTTGCGCTTCGACTTGATCGCACTGTTCTTCGCGCGCGCGCGCCATCGCATTCGGTTCACGACGCTTGAGCGCTGCGTCCCAATTGTTCCACGCCGCGCCGCCGTGCTTGTCCTTGAGCGCGCGGAAAAGCGCATAATCGTCGAGCCACGAAGCATGTTGCTGGCAAAAGCTCTCAAACTCGCCGCGCAAGCCCGTGTCTGTCGTGTGAATGAAACGCTCGTGTGCGCGGCGCAGCATCTCGTTTTTGAATTCGATAACGCGCCCGAAGTCAACGCGGTCTGCGGAAAACTTTGGCGCGTGTACGAGATTTGCGTTGTCCAATAATTTGTCTTCGACGAGTTGCGCGAGGTCTGTCAGCAGCGTGTTGCCCGCGAACGCAGAAAAGCATTGATACGGAGAATCGCCGTAACCTGTTGGGCCGAGCGGCAGCACTTGCCACAAACGCTGCCCGCACGCCTGTAGAAAATCCACAAAACGCCGCGCTTCTTCGCCTATCTCCCCGATGCCGTAGCGCCCCGGCAAAGAAGTCGGGTGAAGCAAAATTCCGCTCGAACGATTGAAACCCAAGATGCTCTCCAAACGACGTAGAATAAAACGATCAATGCCCGTTCATCACAGACGCGCCAGCTTACAACGCGCTCGATGCCATGCACAACAACGCCCGCGCCCGCATCGTGAATCATGCGACGGGAATATACACGTTAATGTTTTCGCAGCGGGAAATCAGAAAGGGCGATAGTGCCCGATGATCCGCCAAGTGAACAAAACATCTTCGAGACGCGCGCCCGCGCCGATGTTGTGGACTACGCAATGGCGGCACGGTGAGTCCGCGCACACGGCGTTACTAAGAATGCCTGTGTGCGGATGATTGCCGCCCGTGTCCCACGCAACGACATCACCGGGCTGATAATCCTGTGGATCGTGTGTGACGGGCAAGGACTTTTTCTGCCGCTCGAAGAAGCGCATGAGATTCGGCACGCGGCGATGATCTATGTTCGGATCGGGTTTGGTGAGTCCCCACAAGTGAGGATAGGCGGCGAAGTCGCGCAACATATCTTCATGCACGCTCTGCTGCAAATCCACGCCGCCTTTACGCAGAGCACGTATCACGACATCCGCGCAAACGCCCGTCTCGCGCGGCACATCGCCGTTCGGGTAAGTCAGTTTCACGTAAGCCGGATCGTAACTGTTCGTGTACGCGGTCTGCGCCAGCGCATCACCCGCGACCTGCCGCACGACAAGGGAATCAATCGCAACGAAGCGCTTCGGCGAAGTCCCGGCAGAAGGTATTGTATAGGCCGCCGCCAGCACCGTCACAAAGACAATGGTGCTAA
>JAABUK010008429.1_pt1 | contig 14472 bp, 12 predicted proteins | sample 5559141 | NCBI WGS metagenome assembly JAABUK01 (sample SAMN10711869, study PRJNA513367) | rock metagenome | isolation source: Antarctica rocks | place: Antarctica: Victoria Land, Pudding Butte nord | collected 2016-01-03
TGCGGCCATGGCAGAAGCTCCTCGCGCGAGCAGGTCACCTACGCCCGCTTTTGCTCGCGCACCAGAGCCTCCCGGCCCCGTTTCCCGATGCTGGCCTCACCACCCCGGAACCCAATAAGAGCCTCTTTGGTTTGAAGGGTCCGGATCAACCCGGCAGCCTGCACGGTGCCAAGCTTGAGCGAGCCGGCCAAGCGCAGCAGGTCCTCCCAGTGCTGGATGATGAGTGCCGTGTTGACGCGCTGGGCGGCCAACTCGTCCAGGGCGCCGTAATCAGCCTTGCCGTCTACGCGCCAGAACCGGGTGCCGCCGATGTCGGCAAGCCTGGGGCTGAACTGGAAGCCGAGTAGGTGGAAGATGCCGAAGATCGTGTCCGTGTAGGCCCCGGTGTCGGACATGATCTCGGTTGGCTGCAGTTCGGTTTGCTGTTCCAGCACGAGCGAAAGCAGGGTCAGGCTGTCGCGGAGCGTGCCGGGGACGGTGATGCCGTTCAGGCCGGTGAACTGGTCGGACACGAGGTTGTAGAACGTGACCCCACGTTCCTGGCCAAAGTAGCGCGGGTTCGGCCCGGAGTGGATGGTCCGGACGGGCACAACGAAACGCAGCCCGTCGGCAGAGGCCACGTCGCCCCCGCCCCACGCGCGGGCGAGCGGGATGCGGTTCTGGGCGGACACCAGGGCGGCGTTGGCTCGGGTGAGCGTTTCGGCCCGCACGTAGTTCTGCCGCACCCAGCTCAGCCGCGAGCGGCCCAGCGCCGGGATGTCGCCCCGGATCAACGGCTCGAAGCCCGTGTTGCAGGCTTCGGCCAGCAGCACGGCGCAGATGCTGGTGGTGACGCCGCCGGCCCGCGCGCCGCCCTCGCTGGCATGGGTGAAGCCGTCCGCGAACCCGGTGCGGGCGTGCATCTCCAGCAGCAGCTCCGGCAGGTCCACGCGCGGCAGCCGGGCGGCGACGGCCGCCTTGAGCGCGACCAGGCTGGCGGGTTCCTCCAGCTTGTCCAAGGCGGATAGGACCAAGTCGCCGCCATCCACCTGCACGCTGGCGTTCTTGGGCAGGTTCGCCGCCGTGTCCCGGTACGCGGCATCCAGCCGCCCGGCCAGGCGCGCGACCTCGGCCGGAGCGTCGGTCGAAAGGCCCAGGGTGCGGCAGATGGCAGGCCGCGCCGACTCCCATGCTGGTCCTGCCAGCAGGCCAAGGCGCGGGTCGGCGTAGCGGAGGCTGGGGGTGGTGAACAGGTCGCGCCGCCGAATGCCGAACCGCATGGCGTCCAGCAGGCACAGGCGGTAGCCAAGGCTGTCCACGCCGCCGTCCCGCGCCTTGACCTGGCGTTTCCAGCCGCTCGGCATGAAGCCGAGTGGCGCGGACGGGGCCGGGCCGCGGCCGTCCGTGCTCCGCAGGTGGCGCACGGCGTCCAGCGTGCGCTGGCCGGCAGGGGTGGCGCCAAAGCTGACGGAACGGAGCAGCGCCGGCAGGAACCGCAGTTTACCAGCTTGGGCGCGCAACTCGGTGAAGTATAGGTCGCCCGGCGGCCGGACGATGGCGTCGATCTGCTCCAGCGCCGCGGCAAGCGCCGCGCGCGGCACGACGGCAAAGGCCACCTCCCGCACGGCCCCGTCTTCCACAGCGTCGTCCATCAGCACGCCGCCGGCGCGGCGGAGCTGGAGCGCGGCGTCGTCGAGGTCGCGGATGGTCCGCAGCCGGGCGCGCTTGCCGACCTTGGCGGCGTCGGCGAACAGGGCCGTGACCACGATGTCGAACAGGTCGAGCACGTCGTCCTGCGCGCTCGCTTCCAGCGTCTGCACGAAGGCAAGCAAGGTGGCGGCCCGCCGCTCCTTGGGCAGCCGCGCCACGGCCTGTGCCTTGGCGACCGTGGCGAAGCGCGCCAGCGCCGCCACCCGGCCCGGCGGGACAGGCGCGGTGCTGGGCAGGCCCAAGGCCAGCGCCCGCACCTCATCGAGCCTGGCGACGGCACGGGACAGCTCGGCGCCGCTGCGAAGATATGGGCCGTCGCGCAACAGGTCGAGCGGGCTGGGCCGGCCGCCCTCTCCGGCAAGCAGCAGGGCGTCAAGCTGCGCGCACTGCTCGCGGGTCACGTCGCGGGCCAAGGTGCGCCAGAGCCGCCGGGCGGCCCGGGCGCGGATGCGCGAGACCAGGCGTTCAAGGGCCGACGCTCCCGGCAGCAGGACCTTCTCCGTGACCAGCCAAGCCGTCGCACGGTTGAATAGCACGCTGGGGCGGTCCGTGCCCGTCCAGCACAGCGCATACAGCCAGCGGGCCAGGCGGAACCGCACAAAAGGGTCGGTGAACTCGCGGTAGCCGTGGCGTTCCCTGATCTCGGCGGCGTGCAGCCAGCGCACCCGGCCAGCGTCGTACTGGACCAGGCAGCCCGGGTTGGCGATGCAGAGCTGCCGTGCCAGGTCGGCGGCCACCCCGGCCGGCACGGCGGCAGGATCGTCCAGGAAGGTGCCCAGGAAGCGCACGGTGCCGAGTTGGGCCGCGAAGCCCAGGCGCATGTGGTCCCACCGCTTCGAGCTGGCCAGCTCGCGGTCGGCGTCATCAAGGTGGAAGTGCCGGGCGAGCTGGTCGGGAGTCGGCTCGCCGGCGTAGCGGCCATACCGCCGCTCCTGCTCGGCGGTCAGAAAGGAAACCGGCATGGGACGGCTGCGGACGGGCGGATGCGGCCGAGTCTAGCCTCCGATCAGCTTACGGTGACGGCGGCCGTGACCTCGATCTCAAGCATCCCACCTCCCGGCAGTCCTGCGACGCCAACAGCCGACCGGGCGTGACGGCCGCAGTCGCCGAAGATGGCCACCATCAGGCGGGACACCTCGTCCAGGACGCTGGAATGACCCTGGAAGCCAGCCTGGGCATGAACGAACCCGCGCACGAACAGGATACGGCTCATGTTGTCGAGGCCACCGATGGCGCTGCCAAGCGCGCTCAGCGCCCGCAACGTGCAAGCCTGGCCAGCGTGCGCCACCACCCCCGGCGGCGTGTCGGCCGTGACCGGCCCGACGATCACGGTGTCGCCTTGCCGGGACACCTGTCCGCTGACCTGCGCGATGTCGTCATGCACAACGACAGGAACATACTCGCCCTGCGGCTGCGGCGGGTCCGGCAGTTGCAGTCCCAACTCGGCCAGGCGTTCCGCTATGCTCATCCTGCCAGGGCCGCCGTGGCAGGCGCTTCGAAGTGCGCGCTGCCGCCGAGCCAGCAGCCCTGCGTCGCGGTGGCACTGCTGCCGCGGAACCGCACGGTGATTTCGGACGGCCGACCCATGGCCCGGCCCTGGCGCACCCTGATTGGCCGGCCTATGGGCTCGACCAGGCCGTTGTCCAGCAGTCCAAAGGCCAGCGCTGCCGCGGCGATGCCGGTCGCGGCGTCCTCGGGGTAGCCGGACGATTTCGGGAACTGCCGGGCGTCGAATACCTGGCCCTGGAGGTCGGACCAGGCATAGGGATACAGCCCGGTGGAGCCGATCCGCTCGCACACTCCTTCCATGCGGCGGAAGTCCGGCCGCAAACCGTCCAGCACCGCCATGCTCTTGAGCGGCACCAGCGTTTTCACGCGACTCGTGCAGGCGTTCTGGATCGGCAGCGGTGCCAGCTCGTTCGTGGTGATGCCCAGCACGGACAGGATCTCGGCCTCCGTCGTCCCTGCGTCCGGCACGGGTTCGACCCGCCCGTACGGCTGCGTGATCTCGACCTGCCGGGCACCGTCCACGTCGGTGACATGGGCCTCGACCAGGCCGCTCCGCGTCCAGATGCGGACCTCGTTGCGGGGCAGCGTCCTAAGCTGGTCCAGCAGCCAGACCGCGCCGACCGTGGCGTGGCCGCACATCTCCATCTCGTGGTTCGGCACCCAGAAGCGGAACGCGAAGTCGCAGTCCGACCCGGCGGGAGCTGGCAATACGAAGCCGCTCTCGTGCCCATAGGCGCGGGCGAGCTCCTGCATGTCCTTGTCCGACATGCCGGCGGCATCGGGCACGATGGGCGCCGGGTTGCCGCCGCGCGGGCCTGCGGCAAAGACGCTGAGGAGGTGGACCTGGGGTCGCATGTCAGCCTGCTCTACTTGTTGGTCATGGTCGGCGCGACCGCATCGACGACCGCGTTGGTGGATACCTGGTCGGCTGTGATGCGCACCGGCTCGGCCTCGACGGCGTTCATGAACGCCATGTTTTTCTCGACGCCGGCCGCCTCGATCCGGGGCGTGGCCGGGTAGGACGGCAGCGAAGCAGCCCAGGCCGCGTCGAAGATGGCGGAGTCGGTCCGGCTGAAGAAGGTCCGCACGGCTTCGCGCGCCCGGTCCGGATCGGTCCGCAGCACCTGCTCGCCGCGCCACAGCGCGCGGACCAGCTTCTCCGCCGTGCCGCGGTTCTTGGCCAGCCAATCGTCGCGCGCGATCATGGCCGTGAACAGGAAGCCGGCCAGCGGCTCGTACTCGCCCTTGGCCAGGTCCACCAGCACGAAGCCGCCGGCCTTCTCGGCCGTGGTGATAGTGGGCGGCGACAGCGAGAAGCCGCCGATGGTGCCTTGCGAGAACGCGGCCAGCATGTTGGGCGCGCCGCCGATTGGCATGATGGTCAGGTCGCGGTCCGGGCTGAGGCCGGCATCCTTGGCCAGGTAGCGCACAAGCATGTCGGTGGTGCTGCCGGGTCCGGCCACACCGATGGTCAGGCCGCGCAGCGCACGCGCACGGTCCGCGATAGGGGAGCTGGCCGTAACGCCCGCCTTGCGGGCGGCGTCGCCCTGGATGACGACGGTGCTGCCGAACTGCGTTTGCACGGCCGCGAACGCCCGCACGGCCTGACCCTTGGTGCGGGCGCGGATCGCAATGGCAGGGAAGCCCACATAGGCGTCGGCATCCCCGCCCAGCACCGCGGTCAGCGCCGCGGAGCCGCCTTTTTGGAAGACAACGACCTCGACGGCCAGGCCTTCGTCGGCGAAGTAGCCGAGCTTCTGCGCCGCGTAGATCGGCACGTAAAGGAAGCCCTCGCTGGGAAAGGCCAGCACGACCCTGGTCGGCTCGGCGGCTTGGCTCGTGCCCGTCAAGGGGCTGCACAGGAGGGTGGCGGCGAACGCCACGGCCGAGGTCAGGCGCATCAACATGGGACGACTCCTGCGGGGTGTAGGTTTGGCATCAGACGGACACCTCGCGCTCGGCGTCCTGGGCCTTCCAGGGCATGAGCAGCCGTTCGGCTTGCTTGACGGCGGTGTTGAGGATGAGGGCCAGGGCCACGATGCCGGCCAGCGCCGCGAACACGCCCGCGGTGTCGAACTGCGAGGCGGCGTCGGACAGCAGGTAGCCCAGGCCGCGGTTGGCGGCGATGATCTCGCCCACCAGGGCGCCGATCAGGGCATAGGGCACCGACAGCTTTAGCCCGGTGAACACCCAGGCGAAGGCGGACGGCACGACCACCATGCGCATCAGGTCACGCTCGTTGGCGCCCATCAGGCGCAAGATGGTGAGCTGCTCGCGGGACACGTTGCGGACGCCGCTGTAGGTGTTGAGGAACACCAGGAAGAACACGACGGCCGCGGTCAGGATCACTTTCATGGGCAGGCCGATGCCGAACCACAGGATGAACAGCGGCGCCAGCGCCACCTTGGGCAAGCTGTAGAACGCCGTCAGGAACGGGTCGAGAATATCGGCTAGCAGCCGCGCCCGGCCCAGCAGCAAGCCGACCGCCAGCCCGGCCGCCGAGCCGATGACGAAGCCCAGCACCGCCTCCAGCGTGGTGATCCCAGCGTGGTAGAAGAACACGCCGTTGCGCAGGATGATCCACAGGCTGGCAGCGACAGCGGTGGGACGGCTGATGAAGAACTCGGCCCCGAACCAGCGCGACGCACCCTCCCAGGCCGCGAGCAGGCCGGCAAGGAACAGCAGGCGGTAGAGCTGGATCATGACGCCACCGCGAGTTGGACCGGGGAGGCAAGTGCGGCGTCGCCCGCCGCCTCGGGGGCGAGGCGCCGCCACAGGTCGGCGCACAGGGCGACGTAGCGCGGGTCGGCGCGGAGCTGGATCAGGTTGCGCTCGCGCGGCAGCGGCACGTCCAGCACGTGGTCAATGGTGCCGGGGCGGCCGGCGAACACGACGCAGCGGTCGGCTAGCGCCACAGCCTCGTCCACGTCGTGGGTCACGAACAGCACCGTCTTGCCGAAGCGCCGGCATAGCCGCAGCAGCTCGGTCTGCAAGGTCAGGCGCATCTGCGCGTCGAGCGCCCCGAACGGCTCGTCCATCAGGATGGTCTCGGGATCGCTGGCCAGCAGGCGGGCCAGGGCGGCCCGCTTGCGCATCCCGCCTGACAACTGGTTTGGGTAGCTAGCGCCGAAGCCGGACAGGCCGACCAGGGCCAGCAGCTCCTCGACGCGTGCCTGGGCCACCCGCTTGTCCACCCGGCGGATTTGCAGCGGCACGGCGATGTTGCCCGCCACCGTGCGCCAGGGCAGGAGGTGGTCGGCCTGCGTCATGTAGCCGACCCGGCGGTTGACCCCCCGCACCTCGGCGCCGTCGTACTCGACCCGCCCCTGCGTGGGGCCGAACAGCCCGGCGGTCATGTTCAGCAGCGTGGACTTGCCGCAGCCGGACGGGCCGACCAGCGTGACGACCTCGCCCCGTGCGACGGACAGCGACACGTCCCGCACGGCGACGAAGGCGCGTCCGCCGGCTTGGAAACTCTTCTGGACACCCGTGAAGCGAATAAACGCTCCTGCCCCGTTTTCGCCCATCCATGCCCCCTGACCGAGCCATCCCGGAAAGCCCGTTGGCCTCAAGCAGTGTCAGGATGTCCGAAGAGTGCGGAGCGGTCGCACGGGATCGGGCCACATCATGCGCGGGATTGGGCCGCAGCCCCGCGGCAGCCCGGCCCGTTCAGTGTTGGCCGGCGCGCCGCCAATCGTCAGGAGATGAGCCGACCTCGCGGCGGAACAGCCCGGCCAGGTGCGACGGCGATTCAAGGCCGACCGCGTGGGCGACCTCCAGCACGGACAGCCGGGTTTGCCGGAGAAGGTTCTTGGCCCGCGCGACCCGCAGGCGCTGCACGTAGGCCAGGATGGACCCGCCCGCGTGCTGGGCAAAGAGACGGGTCAGATGGCGCCGCGAGACGTGGAACGTCGCCGCGACCTCATCTAGGTCGGGCGCCCGGTCGAGGTTGCCAGCCAGGTAGGCGCGGACGTCCCGCACCAGCGCCGCGCCGTGCCGCTCCGTCGAGGACCGGCGGACGCTGGGCTGGCTGAGCGAGATGGCCAGGCACTCCAGCAGCAGCAGGTGGTCGGCCTGCGCCACCTGGCGCCGGCGGTCCACGAACGGGCTGGGGCGGCGCAGCTCCTTCTTGGCCAGCAATAGGTGGTACAGTGGCGCCGAGGTGTGCCAGATGCCCAGCGTCGGCACGCGCAACACCCGACTGGCTTCGCCCGAAAGATCGCCAAGGGCGTAGCCCATGTAGTCCGGGTCCACGTAGAAGGCGACGTGGCCCTGGTCGCCGGTCAGCGACGCCGAGGAGTGGGTCCAATGTGGCGGCACCAGCAGGAACTGCCGCTCAATCAGAGTGGTGGACCAGTTGTTGGCCTCGTCAGTAAAGCGCAGCATCCCGTGCTCGGGCACCAGGACCATGAACTCCCGGTGCTCGTGCGGGGCAGTGGCGTAAGCACCGTTCGAGTTGAAGACGCTGACGATCTCACGCATCGGCTGTTTGCTCCGTCGTCCGGAGAAGTTCGACACCTGGCGCCTTCAAGGCGCCATTGGCGTGGACGTAGTGGTAAAGCGTGCTCGCGGGCACGTCGCCCAGCTCGCGGCAGATTGCCGGGATGCTGCGCTCGCGGTCTGCCATAAGGTGCTGGGCGTAGCGCAGGCGTTCAGGTGTCATCAGCCTTGGGCGCCCACCCTTGCGGCCGCGGGCACGTGCAGCGGCGATGCCCTCCTTGACCCGCTGTCGGATGACGTTGCGCTCCATCTCGGCGAACGCCGCCTGAATTTGCAGGAAGGCGCGGCCCATCGGCGTTGTGGTGTCGAATGCTGCATTGAGCGCCCGGAACCCTATCCCCCTGTCCTCTAGATCGTCCACGAGGCAGATCAGCTCGCCCGCGAGCCGTCCCAACCGGTCAAGGTCCAGCACAACCAGCACGTCACCCTTGCGCAGGTAGCCCAAGCACTCCTTCAAGCCAGGCCGGTCGGTGCTGGCTCCACTCCCGCGGTCGTCGTAGATGCGCTGGCACCCGGCGGCGTTCAGCGCATCGAGTTGCCGATCAAGGACCTGCTGGCCCTCTCGGGTGGACACCCTGGCATAGCCGACCAGTTCCAACATGCTTGGCCCTTCCTGCTCACGACAACCTTCGTCAGGGCAGGTTGCCCGTCAAGAGATTGCTGGGGAGTTGTCGTGAGACGAATCAGCATGTTCGGCATGCTGCCGAGCAGCTCACGACAAAGAGTTGTTTGTCGTGAGCTGTGACACGCTATTGAAGTTCATTTGATGGCACTCAGCTCTTACTGCAGTTCTCCGCCTGGGTACCTGTCCCGAATGCCAAGACACGCCAAACCGTGCCCGCATTGCTCCGGATCAGACTTAAGATCCTCTCACGGCTGCTCGCCAATGAACCCTACAAGGACCATAGCAAGGATTTCTTCGCGATCCTCACACATCCGACGCCAAGTGGTCATACTGGCAGATTATGGGCGATTGAGCGCGAGGACTGCTGGTTGACCGATACTCTTGCGAGCCTGCGGCGGGGTGGAACAGCGTCGGGTGCTACGAGAGAAGCAAGCGTTCTGGACACTATAGCTACAGGCTCGTGCACAGCCCGGACAGCATAGCAAACACCCTGGAAATGCTGGGCGCGGCGAGGCCGGAATCCGGGGAGTTTAGTGCAAGGCCCTGCGAAGGCTCAACTCCTCGGTTCAGTCGAATGGCACCGATGTGTGAGGATCGCACACGAACCCTTGCCACGGTCTAAATTGGCTAAAGTCGAGCTTAGAACTGCTGACACAATTCCCGCCACGTTGACGGACGCTATCGGTTAGTCTACGACTAGTAGCTGATTGTCTCTATTGCTTACAATTTAAAATGAACTCGGAATGCAGTGTGACACCTTAAGTATGGAAAACAGGCCATGACGCCGGAAGAACGTACATGGATCGTAGAAATGCAGGAGCGAGTCAAAGCATCTTCGGCCGCGGCAGCCGTGGCGACAGACACGGCTACCGCGCTGGAAACAGAGGTTGTGAAACTACGGCAGCGATTAGATGCGTTGTCTTGCATTACCGGTCAGATCGGCATCCAAGCGGGCGTGGGACCCGAGTATTTAATTGCACAGGCACCGCAGCTCGCCAATGGCGACTTCATCTCGGACGCCCAAATGACCTTCAACTACGACCGTGTCTTGTCGTCGGTGGCCTCGTGGAACACATCTCAGGAGAACATATTAAACTTCGAACGTTACGACACTTGGTTTCGGGAACACGGCAGGCCGGTCGCCATCATTATTCCCAGCTTCGAGGACCATCATGTTCTAGACCGTTGCCTGCTGTCGCTCCGGCGCGCCATGGATCTGCAACCTTCCGTTCGCGTGATTGTTTCGGACGACGCCTCACCGTCCAAGGCACATAAGGATTTTTTAAAACGCATTGAACGCGAAGGGATAATTGTCATCCGGAACGCCCGCAACATGGGGTTTGCGGGCAATGTAAACCATGCGCTTGAGTTCGTGGGCGATGAAGACATTGTCCTACTAAACTCCGACGTAGAGGCGGAGGGCTTTTGGTTAGAGGCGTTGCAGTACGCGTCCCGCGTCTCTGGTGCCGGCATCGTTGGTGCAAGACTGCTCTATCCGAACCGCACGATCCAACATGCAGGGGTGCACCGGAATCTAGCATCGCCCCGATGGTTCGACCACACCCACCGCGGGCGCGGGGAGTTCTACGGCCCGGCTTGTGTTCCCGGCTATCATCTCGCCGTAACGGGAGCCTGCCTCTATATATCCAACCAAGCCTACCGGAAGCTTGGCGGTCTGGATCCGATGTACCCGATGGCATTTGAAGATGTCGATTATTGCTTGCGGGCGTGGGTAGCTGGAGAGCAGGTGTTATACTATCCTTATGCTTGTCTAGTGCACCACGAGTCAATTACGCGAGGACGAGTTCAGGGTGCCCGCGAAATCGCATCTCAGGACCATTTCTGGAAAAAATGGGCAAAATTCTTCGACGGGCGTCTAATCGGAGCCGCTTTCGAAGAAACAATGGCTGCGCCCGACATCGTTTACGTACTGCAGGAAACTAGTATCGCCGGTGGCCACCGAAACGTGTTCGATCATGTGAATCTGTTAATCGACGCCGGATGGAGCGTGGAAGTCTGGTGCCTGGACGTGCAGCCGGCTTGGTTTAACTTACGGACTTGCGTGCGGACCTTCACCGACTTCGGAGCACTTGCTGCTGCGCTGAAGCCATTGCCCTGCATCAAAGTCGCTACTTGGTGGGCAACTGCTGAGACGGTGTGGCTTGCAAGCCGCGAGCACGGGCACGCCGCCTATCTGGTTTCAGACATCGAGGCCTCTTACTACGTGGATGATCCTTTTATGCGCGCCCAAGTACTGGCCAGCTATAAGCTGGATTTCCATTTTTTCACGATCTGCGAATGGAATCGCCAACAGCTGGCTCAGCTAGGGATCGACGCGACGCTCGTGTCTTGCTCGGTAGATCGGGACATCTTTCACCCATTAGACATCCCACGTAGAAAAGACGCTCTACTAGCTCCAGGTCGGCGTAATCATCTGAAAAACTTTCAGTTTACCCTGCGAGCTTGGGCCAGCCTAGGCGATGATCGTCCCCTTCTTTGGATGTATGGAGGCGAACCGGACATCGTGGACTTCCTGGACCGCACTCGCTATTTCATCAAGCCAACTGACGCATACCTTAACCGGATCATCAACGAGGCAACCGCTTTCGTGCTCACTTCTCGGCACGAGGGGTTCGCGTTGACCATCCTCGAAGCGATGAGCGCAGGAACCCCCGTTATCACTACTGACTGCCACGGCAACCGAGACTTCTGCTCCGATGGTGTGAATTGCCTAATGGTGGCTGATGGCGACCATGCTGGCCTGGTAGGTGGTATTCGCCGCCTGACGTCCGATATGCATCTCCGCGAACGGTTAAGAACGAATGGCCTGGAAACCGCAGGGCGTTTCTCTCGCAACGCTATGCAGCGGCAGCTGGTTGCTTTCTTTCGTTCTTTTTCTGGAATAGAACCCAAGCCTGGCCGAGGCGCGCGCCCCAGCCCGGAAAACCTACCGGTGCGGATCTCCGCCGCGCCCAGCATACAGGCTCCTACTCGGTTGCAGGCTGTGCGTCCTTCGGCTTCGGTCTGCTAACCATGAGAGACAAAAAGAAGAAAATGCATGCTTCGACTGATGTCTTGAAAGATGCTAACCACGGTGAGCAAACTGCCGTAATGGCGGCGCTGAGCCTCGCCTACAACGATGTCTTTCTCCGGGAACCAACCCAGCAAGAAGCTGAAAATGCCAGCAGTCCTGCGTTGCTGACCTTGGAAGGAATCCTCCAGCTATATCGGTTCTTGTTGATATCGCCTGAATTCTTTTCCTGTTACGTGTTCAACAATTCACCTATCGCTGTCGCAAGGCTATTAACTAATCAACTCTTTGGCAGAGGACCCTCTTCTATGCACGAGTTGGAGATGATGGCCATTCGGGGACTAGAACTGGGCTGGCTCGGATTTATCAACGAGTTACTCACTCAACCAGAGCTTAATGCGCGCATCCTACATGAGGTCAGGTTCCGGTTAGGGGCCGTCATAGAGTAACCATGCCGCCAAAAAAAATGATAATGTTCGATATCAATATTTCAGTTGTCCAAAATCGGTCGATTATTTACAGCAGACCCTTAGACGTAGCTTTTACAATTACCGAGCGAGGCGCGGTGCAACCACAAGTATGAATGCGGCCTGGAGCAGGGTCTGTCCAAGCCATCGTGCGTTGCGCTCTACCGCAAGTCCAACGACGGCGACGCCAAGCCGGGCGTTGGTGGGGCGAGGTGCGTGCCAGCGTTTCGCCGGCACGCACTGGATCTCAGATGAAGGAAGACGAGGACAGCTGGGTTACGCCCACGAACTCCACCCTCGTGCCGTCCGACAGATTGAGCACATTGGCCTGGGCGGTGCCGGCTGTCGCCTTGAGCGCACGTGCAGCCTCGCCTTGCCCGTAGCCGACGAGGCTGACATGCTCGGCCCCATTGAAGCCGTTGATGGTGATCGAGCTGTGCCCGCCGGCGACGATCCCGATAAGGTCCTGGCCGGCGCCGCCGTTGATCGTGGCGTTGCCGCCAAACACGACGAACGTATCTGCGCCGTTGCCGCCCTGCAGCAGGCCGTTGCCGCCAGTCTGGTAGAACACGTTATCCGCCGAGCTCGCCGCGCCCGTGAGGGTGTGGTTGCCCGAGGCAGCGCTGACGAACGTCGTCTGTGCGAAGCCGCGCGCCTCGAGCAGGTCACCGTCGCCGCCGCCGAACAGGGTGCTCGTGCCCGCGCCGTCGCCGCCGGTCAGGTGGTTACTGCCCCCGGTGCCGCCGCCGATGAAGCCGCCGCCCGCTCCTCCGCTGGCCGTGGTGTGGCCGGAACCAACGAACACCGTGGCTCGGCCGCTCCCGCCCACGAAGCTCAGGTCTGCCCCGCCGGCCGCGACAAAGGTTGAGCCCCCGCCTCCCGTAACGTTCAGCTTGCCGCCGACCGAGCCGAACACCACGTCCGTCGATCCGGAGCCTACCACGGTGGTGCTTCCCGTGCCGGTACCGATGATATTCGACCCACCGCCGGCATTGACCACGTTCGCGCCTGATAGGGCGAAGACGACGTCATCTCCGGCGCCGGTCGTGACGTTGAAGGCGCCCACGCCGGATGTCGGCAGGACGATGAAGTTGCTGCCGTCGCCGGTTGTCACTGAGCCGGAGCCGCCGCCGGCAACAAAGACTAGGTTGCCATCGTCGGCGACGACGCTCTGATTTGCGCCGGACGCACCGAACACCGTGTTCGCGCCGCGGCTTGCAAGCACGACCGTGTCGTTACCCGACGCGAGGCGGAACTGGTTGCCGGAACTATTTTCGACGAACACACCCGTCGTCCCCGTCGCCGGAGACACGGAAGGGTCACGGACCAGGGCGGCGGCTCCTCGCGCCAAGGCATCGGAGATCTGCGAAGAAATCCGTCGCGCTGCGGCCTCGTTGGAACCGCTGCTAAATGTGACAGCTGATCCGGTCGCTCCTGTGATCGTAGCCATGCATCAACCCCTAAAATGCGCGAGCGCATAACGCTATGCTTATAGTTTTAGCTCGGCAACCCTGGCACCGTCGGGAGAAGTCTTTGTATAGGCTGTGTTATCGAATTACATAGCAAAAAAGGAAGTAAGATAACATAAATTGACCAAGCTCTAAGCTCGACTTTGGCCATTTCTGGTCATGCGTTGATCCAGAAGTGCGGCTCTGAGGCGATGTAGTTGAGGGCTGCGCCGAGCGGCATGGTTGCGATGCCGAACGGCCCTGGAGCGGCCCAGCGTTGGCCGTTCCACCAGAGCACCTGCACCGTGTCGGCGTCCCCGGTCGGCTTGAGCCTGGCCAGCGGCGCACCGGTGCGCTGGCTTGTGAGCGTGTAGCCGCGTCTGGCCTTGTGCACCGCGACGCCGCCACCGCGCGCCTGGTTGAACGCCTCGATGCGCTCCCGCATAGGGTCACTGGCCGGCAGGTTTGATCCTTTCTGGCGCGTGCGGAGTTGTCAGGCGGCAACGACACCACCGCGAGGCCACCATGGCAAGGCAAGCCGACCCCGGAACCCTTGGCCCCGTCGCCGCCTGGACCGAAGCCGCCGTTTCGGCCGGGATGGCGCCGTTCGCCGGGTGCTTCACCCGCCCAACCTGGGCCAACATGCTGGTCCTCGTTGCGGGCGCCCTCCTGTTCCCAGGGCGGCGCACCGTCGCCTCGGCGCTGAGCAGCGTGGGCCTGCGCGGGGCGGCGAGCTTCACCAACTATCATCGCGTGCTGAACCGCAGCCGCTGGTCGGGCCGGGCTGCGGCGCGCTGCCTGCTCGGCCTGCTGGTTGCCACCTTCGTGCCGAGTGGGCCGGTTGTGGTCGGCATCGACGAGACCATCGAGCGACGCTGGGGCGCAAGGATTAAGGCACGCGGCATCTACCGCGATCCCGTGCGGTCGTCGCACGGCCATTTCGTCAAAGCATCCGGCCTGCGCTGGATCAGCCTGATGCTGCTCGCGCCCGTGCCGTTCGCCGGGCGGGTCTGGGCGCTGCCGTTCCTGACCGCGCTGGCGCCCTCCGAGCGCTACGCCCAAACCCAGGGACGCCGGCACAAGCCGCTGACCGACCGGGCGCGGCAGTTGCTGCTCCTGCTCGCACGCTGGCTGCCCAACCGGGAGGTCATCGCCGTCGCTGATAGCAGCTACGCCGCCATCGAGCTGCTTGCCGCTGTGCGC
>JAABUK010008430.1_pt1 | contig 14472 bp, 18 predicted proteins | sample 5559141 | NCBI WGS metagenome assembly JAABUK01 (sample SAMN10711869, study PRJNA513367) | rock metagenome | isolation source: Antarctica rocks | place: Antarctica: Victoria Land, Pudding Butte nord | collected 2016-01-03
ATGTCAAGAGGCACGGCTCCAGGGCCTGCGCCGTATATGCACTTGCCGCACTCCGGAGCTTATCATCGACCGTACGGAATTGCTCCCTACGGTCCTGCTCCCTATGGTCCCCTGCCTTACGGGTTGTCGCCATCTCCCGCTGCTTCTCCACCTCCACCTCCACCTCATTCTCCGCCTCCTCCCCCTCCTCCCCCGACAACGGTGAGTCAGGAGAACAAAGGACATGTGCGGCTGCTTTAAATAGCCGCATTTGCTGATTGACCCCTGTTTTTGCAGGTTGTTGTCACTGAAGGCTTCTCTACAAGCACCACAGTCCCTGCAGTCAAGTCAACAGCAACCTTGACAAACTACGCCACTGTTGCTGCCTTCAACAGTACTGAAAGAGCAAGGGTGAGTGCTGCTGCATCAAGTAGGCAAAGACAGCTCAATGACCACCGTGATGATATCTGAGCTTTACCTCAGGCAGTTGTGTTGCAGGTTTGCTGACATCTCTGGTGTGCCTCGTTGCAGTTCATCACAACATTGGAGGCAAACATACTGAAGTTGCTAGATGTGCTGGCCAACGTAACGATTGACTCAGTTGTTGCGTCCTCTGTCAGCGTGACTGATACCATTTCTTTCACTGGCGCTGATAGTACAGCTGCTACTGAAGCTCGTGATGCCCTTGTCATAGCACTGACTTCTGGAGACTCCTCGATCTTTGGCACTTCATTTGGCAGTGTGACAGTCTCAAGTGTGTCGAGCACAAACTCTACTAACACAGGTGATTGATCTTTATTTTGCAGCTTCTTTTCGCATATTTTCTCATCATTTTGTAATGCTGAAAAGTGTTGTGCTATTGCAGCTACAAAGAGCGGTGCTGGTTCCATAGGGTGGGGAGGAGTCATGGGAGCAACTGCAGCTGCTGTGCTTGGAGCAATGTATTTTGCTATCTAAAAGTAGCAAATAGAATTATATAGCTTGGCAATGCATCATTAGCTGCATGGCTTCTGACAATTACTGACTGAGATCGAACTTCCTTGACATGACAGCCTTGCACACAGTATGTGCAATGTAGAACTTTTTTTCTGTAGCATTAATATCAGCCATTAACTATCTGTGTCAGCTGTTCAGTGTGATAGTGCATTGTGGCAGTTTGTGTAGCGCATGCGATGGCCTTGTCTGGCAACGATGCGCTGAAGCCTGGCATTCACGTTCAATTCTGCTACACTCCTACTCAGGCCGACATCAAGTGCGTCACTCACTGCTCTGCAAAACGCTTTGTGACTTTGGATGCAAGCAGCAATGTGGCAATATGGGTGCGTCAATGCTTCGCCCTCGCCTTTATCGTCATGGTAGAAACAAAGGGAGATAGAAAGGTCTGTGCTTTCGACTGCAGGGTCCTTCCTCCACAGGGGCGCAAGCCAAATCCTGTTCGAAGATCGAGAATTTTCAGACCGTTTCTGCAACTGGGGCCCAGCATGGCATCATTACACATCTCATGTATGAAAAGAAGTGCAGGCACTTCTTTGCAGCATGCTTGGACGATACCCTGAAGTTGTACAGCGAAAGTTTTCGACTTCAAGCAAGCTTCAGATGGCACGGAGGAGTGGTCATAAGCATGGTGTATAACGCTGCATGTGACGAGCTGATAACAATTGGCAGAAACGGTGTCAAAGCCTGGTATTGTGAACCAGATTACAAAGCTTTTGCCAAGAACGCTGCAGCTCCGCTTCAAGCTGGCTCTGGCTCTAAACTGCTGCCTGGCAACTCGGCCTCGTCCATGTCCAAGCTCAAGGGAGGCAAGGCTGCACCCTGGGAGCTAGGTGCTTTCCAGAGCATCCATGAGCGTGTCACATTCAGGTGCTTGTCCTGCTAGAGCATGTACACGTGTTCATGACTCTGCTCAACTTGTCTGGTATCATCTGCAGCATACATGGCAGTAAACATGGTGTTCTAACCTCTTGTGTATTTTGTATCGCAGGGTCCCTGGTGCCAATCAGCATCGTGTGCCCAAAAGCGCAGGCCTTGTCAAGCAGGCAGACTGGTGCCAACAAGCTTTCCTCCAGGAGGAGCTGCAAGTGCTGTATGTGCCCATCAAGGGCTCTGTGTATGGCTTTCGCATTGATGATGGCGAGCGCATGTACAACTGGGAGGGTCTGCACAAGCAGCTGGTGACTGCTGTTGTACATCATCCTGGCTCCAATCACATCATCACAGGCTCACATGACATGACAGCAAAGGTATGCACCATGCTCAATATGTGCTATGAAGAGGAACAGCTCTCGATCCTAGCAGCAGTCTTGCCTTTGCTGCACGCTAATGACAGCCTTCAAATTGCTCATTGCTTTCCACATTTGGAAGCCCCAACAACAGGTGCACATGTCCCCACACCGCTGCAGCTGCCGCTGTCACTGCAAGCGATCAAGCGTGAGGGCTCAGTGACAACTGAACAAGCAGCATGCTCAACAAACGGCATACTCAACAAGCGGCATTCCATTGCAGCCCCAAAGTAACCCAGCAAGAGTCTGCCTTTCTGTGCTTGCAGCTTTGGGCCCTAGGTCGAAGTGGCGAGCTTCAGCTTCTGAACATGTTTGCCCAGACGGCTTCCCCAGTGCAGAGTATCACCTTGCACCCCAGCAAGCAGTCCATTCTCATGGCAGTCACAGACGGCACCATCAGCCTTTGGCAATTAGACACCTTGGGAGAGCTGTACAGGTACAAGCATGAAGGCTGTGTGGAGGGCCTGAGCTTCACTGATACCGATGACTTCTACTTCTTTTCAGGACCGCAGGTATGGCTTGAACACTATTGCAACCTGACCGGCACGTTTTACAAACAGCTGCAGCAAACCTGGCTCGCTGTTGCTGTCAACATGCTTTCACCACTTACGTGCATGACACAAAAACAAGCCTACTTTGAAGCTCCTGCCATATCACCATCAATGCTACATCATTGTCTTTGTAAACAACACCTATTGCAGAGCTGCATGGTCCTTCAAGACATGTGTTTGTGCAAAACAGCAGTGCTGCCTCTACGCTGGTCATTGTCTGCAGGTGTGTGCCATGCATCTGCAGCACCTGTTCACAACCTTCCGCAGCTGCAACTCCCAGCCCCGCCAGCTAGACCTGTTGGCAGACAACTCACTACTCATGAGCTTTGAGGATGGGTGCGTGCGGATCTGTGACCCAGTCACAGCTTTGGACACAACCATCACGCTGCCACAGCTGTCTATCAGGTCCCCCAGATATGTGAGGTGTGTCTGCTGCTGCTGCTTCTGCTGCTGCTTCTGCTTCTGCTGCTGCTGCTGCTGCTGCAGCACAATAGCTTAGACTTGCAGCTTGGTCAAATGTGCGACTTGAACGGCAGTCACAGCAGTTTTCAGGTCTGTGACCGTCAGTTGGATTGTTTGTCAATGAAATGCAAGCTGCAGCTAGGTAGCTTGGCAGACCATGAGCAATGGTGTTGCTTTTTTTCACTGGCTTTCTGCTATTTGTATGGTGCTGTGCCTGTTACACATCACAGCTGCAAACTAGACTTTGTTCAGCACCTTCCAACAACACATTGTCTGTCACATATGTGTCTTACAGTAGCGTTGCGCTTTTAGTGACTAACTTTGAGCATACGACTTAGAGCATGTGCCTAATATCTTTCCACAGTATGCAACTTTGGCCTGACAATGCTTGTTCACTCTCCAGAGCTGACTTGGCACAGAGAAAGCTGTATGTGCTGATGTCCAACGGCCACATCCATGTCTGGAGGATGCATGATCAGACACCACCCACACTGGTTGCAGTCTGGGACAAATTGACCCCCAACCACAAGGATCTGGCCATGTGCATCACGCTGATGCCCACAGGATCGTTGGACCCCAAGCTAGCAGATCTTCAGGGTGAGCAACCCTTTGAACCAATGTTGTCATGCCTGGTTTGTGCACCGCTGTGCACCGCTGCAACCAACGTGAATCTCGTCTCTAGTGTGCGCAAGTCCTTCAGCAAATTACTGTGTTGCTATTCAGCAGCAAGACTCGCCATGGCTCATGAGTGAACTGATTGCAAAGCTCCTGTACACACAAATGGGTTTCAGCATTTCTGAACATCTGCATTTGCACAGCCCATACGGTGTGCCAGAGTGTTGACAATCAAGTGACTTCCCGGTGACAGTGCTGCCTCCCTGCTGCTCCAAGGTTGAGAAGGTCCCTGCATTGCATGCTGGACCACATATTCAGTGGCTGGACTGCACGTATCAGCCTGCAGGTCTGGCCATGACGAGCGATGAGGAGTGTAGCGACCATGTGATTGTGGGCACAAAGGCTGGAGACTGCCTTTTCTTGGACGCAGCGCGTGATGGCCAGGTCATGCTGTGCTTCCCTGCTCACAGGTGCTATTCAGAGCCTGTCTACCTGCCTATGCTGCTGAAAGCTTGACTTCATGCTGTTCTCTGCGCCATGCAGCTGGCCTTGCAGCAGTCATGCATATGTGATTGTGGCTGAGTGAGCATCTCTGCTTCATGTGATGCTTGCAGCTTGAGACTGTAGACAAAGATGTCACTCAAAATTGGGCTTTCTGGCTGCCCTCGAGGTGCTTGCATTTAGTACAATGATATCAAGGGTCTTGTTTGCAAAGCGTGTTGAATTGCTGTACAAAGAGCTGCACTGCTTGTTGCTTGCTGACATGATTTAGGCTCAGGACGTGCTAATCTTCCTCAGTGTGCGCGTTCAGCTTGTTCGCTTGCTTCAGCCCTGATCTGAACTGGATTGATAACCATTGTTTGCAGGGGTGATCAGATTGATCTGGTGGAGGTTGATGCCTGCCTGCAGCGCATGATCACAGTGAGTGGGAGTTTGCTGAAGGTTTGGAACATGAAGGGTCATCGATTACTGAAAGAGCTCAGGTGGGCCCTCCATCACTCATCATTGCTCATCTTGTCTCATTCATTCCAAGTGCAAGGGACATGACTCACTGACACACAGGAATGCAGCATTTGCCAGTCTATTCACCAGGCAACTTGATCTGTTGAAGCAAAAGGTCTGTCAATGCTCACACAGAAGCTTTGCTGATGGTCACACTGACAGTATCTGCGCATGTTGCGGACCATGCAACAAGTTGTTGGTCATCTCCTTAGGTGCCTGTGCCTGCTCTTTTGGTTTCAGCACAATGGAATTATGCCGGCGCTTCATTCTGTTGCTGGTGAGGAGGGTCTATTACAATTCCCACATTGGAGTGTTCCTCTTTCTGCATGCATCTAGGCAGAGTCTGTTCCTTGCCCATGCATTTAGGTTCCAAGAAAGTTTGACCCATCTGGAGAAGATGGGGGAGGTGGTGGTGCTGGGGGGTGATGCGGGGGGTGTGCACTTGGTGAACATGGATACTGGGGATTTGTTGGCTAGTCCCAAGATGGAGGACCATGATGGCCCTGTGACAGGCCTCAGTGCTCACATGACCCTGAAGCACTTTATCTCATGCGGATCAGATGGCATGATCAAGGCAAGTTTGTGATCATTTGCAATGAACGGGATGAGTAACCGGTCTTGGTTGGAGCAGGCTCTTCAGCTAATGGCCGGACTGCTCATAGCTAGACCATGTATGCTGATGCTGCAAGCAGGCCGACCTTGACACCAAAAATGTCTTGCTTGTGGCGTGACGCATACCTGGCTCTGAATGTCATGGCTACATCGCACTGCCAATCACTCCGATAATGTTTGCTTGTTCACAGACATGCATAGCTTGGAACATGGTTTGCATTTGGATCTTTGAGCTTGTCAGGAGGATGCTGTGCTCAACACAAACATGAAGTTTGAACAAATCTCTTCAGCAGGCTTTCAACTGCTGCCCACACTCCTCAAGTCGCATCACAACTATGGGCTTGCATCTAATGCAGGTATATGACATGCGCAAGCGGCTGAAGCGTGCGATGCACTTGCTGGAGCCAATCCTGTCTGTCAGCTTCTTGAACGCCACAGGAGACATTGTGGCAGCTCTGAACAGGAAGCTGGTCGTCATCCGTGCTGACTCCTACAAGTTTCTGACAGCCGATGAGATGTCGATGTTGGTGACAGAGCATGTAAAGAGCAAGCAGCAGCCATTGAGGCAGACACCAGCCATTGTTCTAAGGGCAGCCATGCAGCTGGCTGAGTCTGGGTCAAGCAAGCGCTTACATCCGGAACAGCAGCAACACCTTTCACAGGTAGGCAACAGCGTCAACTTGTCCTGTGCATGGCTTGTTTACATTTGCAAGCAAAATGCAGCTGGTGTCTGCTGGATAGTCAGAGGGATCATGCACAGCAGTACTATGTGCACAGAAACCTGCTGCTCTGCAGAAGCTGTTTCCTGACCACATGGTGACAAAGGCCTGGTCAGCAGATGGCAGCAGGAGTTGTGTGTGACATGCATGGGAATAGGCTCTGCTGATGAGGTGGCCTTTGTCACCATGTGGTCAGGAAACAGCTTCTGGAAGTACAAGCGCATCGTTCACACGCTGTGCTTGCGATCGTAGGCGCCAGAGACACAGTCCCAGACAGATTTGTCAGCCCAGCTCAGCATGGCTCAGCCTGACATGCTGCTTGAGCTGCATCACATGGGCTCTGGCACCAAGCTGTCCATCTTTGATGATTTCACCACCAAAGCTGACATCTCCCAAGCAGGTGTCGTCAGCAAAGTTGCCAGTGCAGTCAAGGGGTGGCAGAGGTACAGATCTGCAGACAGCCAGAACCAGCAGAGCGGTGTTGCTAATGCAGCAGCAGCAGCCAGTGTATGTCAGTCTGGGCAGGACAGTGTCACTGGTAACGACTCAGGCATCACAGCTGGACCAGACAGCACTTCTGTGATTTTAGATACTGCTGCTGAAGAGGCACAGACAAGCTCATCTGTGGGTGATCTGATGCCAACAGTCATGTCTGATGCAGCCGCCGCCAGCCTTGCATCAGTTTGTGCTGAAGCCAGGGACGCAGACGCACCTGGACAGACATGTGAAGGCATGGTCAGCAGTATAGTCAGTGACTCAGGCAGTAGTGCAGGTAGCAGTGCAGCACCGCGAAAGGTTGGTTTTGCTGAGCCAGTTAGAGAGGAGGTCGAGGAGACTGGCAAGACAACTGTGACAGGCTCTTGTGAAGTGGGCAAAGCGACCACAGAGGCGCTGCAGGCTTCAGCAGCAGATTTGAGGGCCAGGGTGGCAGCTGGCATGCGTAGGTGCGCAACGTATTTATACACTGCTGCACACTGATTGTACAGTGAACAGCTGCTAAGGGTCTCGCTTACATGCATGCTCTGATTGTAATGCGTGTATGTCGGACAGTATGTGTGACCCTGTGTGCCTTTTGGACCATATAGATTACCTACCAGTGTGGGCAAGCGCTACACATAAATCTGATGTTAGTTGCAATTGCAGCTAATGTGGCACAGGTTGTACAGTTGAGAACAGATCTGCCATTGTGTTGCAGAGCAGCTGCTGTCAGCAACGGCACACCCTCCCTTCACAGCACCTTGAGACACCTCAACAAGGAGCTCACCCAAGTGCAGCAAAATCAGCAGCCACACCAGATGCCAGCACCCACAGAAGGCCCTCTGGAAACCTCAGGAGCCGATGCAGGCGCAAAAGACACTGCACATAGCAAGAACAGCTTCAGTGCAGGCGCTGCTGACACATCAGGCGTCGAAGACAGTGGTAGTGATGATGACTCTGAGGAGGAGGAGTTACGTGAAATAAGGTGACTTTTCCTGGTTGAAGATGGAGCAGATGTGTTTGTTGGCTGATACAGTGCAGGTCTTGACTACGCTGCAGGATCAGCACACATTCACAGCTGTGTTGCAGCGGACTGCAGTCTTGGCAGGCCAAAATCTAGTTGTACTGTGAGCCCTGTCATCTTTGCTACAATGCAGCAGCAACAAGAGGAATAACAACAACGGCATCAACAACAGTAACACTGACAACAGCAGCCATAGCAACAACAAGATCAACAACAACAGTAACACTAACAACAGCAGCAAAGGCAACAACAAGAGCAATAATAACAGCAATAATCGCAGCAACAACAAAAGCAACAGTAGCAGTAGCAGTTGGAGCAATAATAACATCAACAGCTGGTTGTGAAGACAACACCTGACTGTGCTGGGTGCTGTCTGCAGTGGTGATGACACCAGCAGTGAGCAAGGGGAGGTTGCCGGCCTGTCATCCTTCATGGCCCAGGCTCTCAAGGTAGTGTCAGCTCCAGATGCCTTCCTACAGAAGGAACAGGGCCCTCGCCACACCACTCTGCCCTGTTTCTCTTTCAACAAGCGAGGCGCTCTTGTGAAGACCATGTCCAGGAAGCACAGTACCGTCAGTCAGCAGTCTGCCACTGATGGTGTGCTTCCCTCAGCTCGGGGACTGCACATCTCAGGCAGCTTGGCATCACAAAGGACTCAATCTGGGTTGACAGCATCTTCACACGGTCAGACGCTGAGCAGGCAGCCAAGCAGTCAGCAGGATGTGTCGACTCAGCAAGCGTCACAGCACCACGGCGCAAAGCAGCCAAGGAGTGAGCACACGGTTGCTGTATTGGCAGAGGCAGCGCTGGAAAGCATACCAGAGGAAGAGCCTGCAGTAGTGCAGAAGGTGAAGAAGGTGGTGAAGAAGAAGCGGAGGAGGAAGATGAAGAGGGGGTCCAGGCTGACTCAGCCTGGCGGCATGACAGATCAAGAGAAGTCAATCTGGCTGTTGGAGCATTGCAAGGTACTCCTGTCATCATGGATCTGTATGCTGCTGTGTCAGCTGTAGGCTGCATGATTCCTTGGTACTCAACAAGCCTTCTTTGAGCAGCGTGTATCAACATCCAAATAGTGAGCATCGCTCACTGACCAAATGAATCAAACCATAGAGCAGCTGATAGTTCACAAGCAAATTGCATGCCACCACTACTGCCCTGCTGGTGTGACATGTCCCCAAGCAGCAGAGGCTCTTAGGCTTACTCTGTCCAGTTCAATCTGTCGGCGGAAGCAAGGGGCGGGGGGGGGGGGAGGGGGGGGGGTGTGCTGGTTACATTTGCAAAAGGCTGATCATGACGTATGTCTGTACAGGTTGGTGAGGTGATAGCTGGACTGTTGGAGTACCAAGAAGCTGTGACTATGACGCGCTCAGCTAGCAGAGGTCTGGCTGTCAGAACTGAGCACACTGCTGCCAACACTCCAGCCAGCCCCATTCAAAGTGTCAAGCCACCACGGGTTTTCCAGAACAAGACTTGATTAAAAACAGTTAGCATGCATGACCAGCTGGACATTCTGCGTGTTGCTTATAAGATCTTTGGTGCTGTGCGCACCTGAGTTTAAAACTATAGCGAAACTGTAGATCAGGTGCTGTTGCTGCTTTGCTACCTATGCACATTCATTGGGTTATTGTTGCACAACGCATAGTGTGTCAAAGCTCTCGCCACGCAGTGACTCATGGCTGTACTGAAATGATTCAGCATGGAAGACATTACCTTTTCATGCTGCAACTTGACCAAGTGTGAAGTATGGACAGTGACTCTTGCAAGACTTGGTACATTCACGAGTTCATGCAGCATCACAGTATGTTTCTACACTGCCAGCAAAAAGCTGAGCTCACCTCGAGGTGCAGCCAGTCAAGACCAAATAGGTACAGTGCAGCTTGATTGAGGTATACTGGTATCTGTGTTGCTGACAGTGCTGCTCTGAATTGAGTAATTCACAATTGCAGGCCTGAAGTACGATCTGGTTCAACACTGTACAATTTAACAAGTGATTTCCGCTTCATGTCAGACTGTTGACTTGCACGATTTGCTGATGTGAGGCAATATTACAGGAGGCGTCTGCCAGGCTGTGATTAATCTTGCACAAACAGAGGGTACCAGGCAAACAAAAGAGCCGCAACATGCACAACCAGCTGTGACATTACTACTTGTACCATCTACTTAACTGAATAGCATCCCACAAAACTAATTCGATTGGTGCAATGTTGCGTCGAAGACAAGCAGCAACTCCTTGAATTTGAGTACAAGACGTTGTATGCTAATGCCCATTTGTTTGCCGAATGTAGACTGTGCCACTGAACAGGCATATGACTTGCTAACTATCAGATGCGGGTAGTGGGATCCACAGACACCACAAGAACATCAGAGCTGTAAGATGCCTCCGACGGGTGCAACCCATGTGTACGCAAGGCATCGTACACATCCTCCCTCATGGAGATGCCATGGGAGGCAGTGTAGTCGTTGACCTTAAACTGCAGTCCACAGCACACCTGATACACTGTTGCACTGAAACGCAACGTTGCAGCCCTGGCAACATCAAGTATGTGCATAAGAAGCATGCATGCACCTTGCAACATCAAGCATCATATCAGACTGAGGTGCACACAGAACTGATGTTTCAAATGCACAGCCTGCCATAGCAAAGATGTAAACCATGTCATGACATTGGGACTGCTGTAGTGAATCACTGTACACAAGTGAAGGTGCAGTATGTCAGCGTTTACCGCAAGAGTTACCACCCTCAGCGTTGCAGCCTTGACGTGCAGCTTCAGAAGACAATTCACCCTATTCCTCACGTCAGAAGGCAGGGGCACATCACACAAATTGTACTGCAATAACAAGGAAACAAAATTGTTATGTCTACCTGCAATGATGTTGGCCTCACTATTGGGACTGCACATTTGAGCAGTCTGTCTGTGCATGTATGCCCATACAGAGCATAAGCTTGCCTGTATGCCAGCAGACACAATGCTGTTGGGGTAGGAAAGGGGTGGTTGAGGGCAGGGGGCAGGCACAAGACTGCTGACCAACAATACTTTGACGATAGGGAAGGGCCAGCAGATAATGGGGCATGCAAACCAGCTCAGGAAGTGATACTTAGCATGGCAAGTTGGAGGCAAAGGGACGACTCCTACCAAGACACAATTTGCCTTGTGCCGATTACACCTGCGCAGGTGGGCTTCCATACCAGCATTGAAGCTGTCAGAGGCCCTCCTCTCATCATCCAGCGCCTCCTGCCAGAAGGCTTGAACGTCCAAGTCCCGATAGCCTGCAGTCAAGTTGTTGTACGTGGCTGCTGTGTGACATAGAAGTTGCAGAGCATTGGGTGTGCAAACAGATGGGTCGTTCATGAGACAACAAGATCCTCTGTTCAGTTGACAGCACCCATGAAGCTTGCCATGCAATATCATCCACTGCAAATGGTCTTGAAGTGAGGCGCCATCTGCAAACAAGATGATCAAACACAAAGTATGGACAGTACAAAGCAAGAGCCCGCAGTCTCAAACAGCAGCCGCAGGCAGCAATTGCAAGCAGCAGTTGTAAGCTGCAGTTGTAAGCGGCAGTTGCAAGCAGCAGCAGAAGCTGTTGACAAGGAGGACTCATTGCACAGTCTGAGGCCTGAAGGAGGTTCAGCCTACAAGTGCAGCCCACAAGAGCATCCTACAAGGCCATCCTACAAGTCACTCAAGTGAGCTCACACAACAATGGTGACCAGGCAACCTCACCATGCCATTTTGCCAGGTCATCACCCCGCTGCCTCTTCTGCTTTGCAGCACTGGCATATCTGCGATGAGCCATCAGGTGAAACTCAGCCAGCTCCTGCTCGGCTGCTGCGTAATCCTTGAGGCTGCGTGCAAGGCCCCACAGTGCAACCTTGAAGCTTTTCGCTGCAGCTTGGTTCAGGTGAGCAGGTGCATTTTGCTTGAGATAGTCTCTGTGACGTATGGCCCAAGCAAATGATGCCTTGATGTCAGCAGCAGACCGTGGCCGCCCCAAGAGCACAGCCAGCACGCCAGGATTGGGCTCCAGTATAGTGAACCGCTGATTGTGCAGGTAGTTTTTGATAGCTCCTCTCAAAATGGAGTAGCCATGTGGGCTGTGCTTCCCCTGGCCCATTATGAACTGCAAGGCAGCACATGCTATTGTTGCAAATATGGTTTTTGCTGCCGTACAACTAGTGCTATGTCATTGGCCAAACTGATTGAAGGGCGCAGATGTTTGACAACACAGAGTTGTAGGAAGATTGCATCAACAGGGTATTGCACAAGTTGGCTGCTGATAATGACTTTGTAAGGAAGCCTTGCTTGCAGTCACAAACAGAGCAAATGCAGTGTCGGCAGCATCAGTTGCTGCATGCTGAGGGGTGAGCATGGTTGTTTGGCACCCTGTACAGCATTAATCAATACTGAAGAGTGAGTTGCTGCACACAAAACATTCTGAGCTGAAGCATACAGAGCAGGAAGCTCACCCAGAGGTATGTCGGCTTCAGCTGAGATATGTTTGAATAGCAGTCCAGTAGAAACTTGACGCATTGGACTGCGTACTCCTCTTTCAGGCCATGAAAATCATACTGCATAGAAAATGGAAAACCTCAGCTTTGCACTGTATATGAGGCCACAGCAGGTCTATTGCAGGTGTCAAAAAGCCAACCCTGCCAGAACGCATCTAGAAAAACGCAAGCATGAGGTGTACAACGTAAGTCGTGCAGCGCAACACAGGAGGGAAGAACCACTCAGCTTGCAACATGCTGTATGATTAAGACCCTAAGCTAGCAAAGACTTCCTCAGTCCCCAGCATCTTGCCAATGAATCCCAAGCAGCAATTAACATGGCTCTTTTTCAAATTAGAACATGCAGCAGGCAGCCACATTGTTTTTCACAGACAAGCTTGTTATTTGCAGCATGAAGGCGAAGTTACTGACCATGACGCTATCAGCCTCTGGCTGTCCATCCGGCTGCACTGCTGCAGCACCAGTCGCTTCAGCCGCCACCTTGGCCTCCTGGTAGAACTGGTCACCCTGACTCCTCATCACATCAGCCAGCTGCTCATCTATGAGGCAAAGGCGCATGTGCTCATCCACTACACAGCACGACCAAGTGTGTTAAGCCAAAACCCAATAAGCAGGTTGCTTGGAAACACAATTTTGTGAGGTGAGGCAGGATAAGCTGAGTGTGCGAGTGTCTAGGCAGTTTGGTGGGAGGGTAGGTGTAAGAATAGGTGGGTGGCTGGGTGAGTGGGTGGGTGGCTGAATGGGTGGGTGGGCAAGCAAGAGACCATGTGAGTGAGGGAGTAAATGAGGGAGGGAGGGAATTAGTGAGAGAGTGACTTTGTGAGAGAGGGAATTAGCGAGTGAGTAAATTAGTGAGAGAGGGTGTGAGTATGCAAGCAGGTTAGGGAGGGAGGAATGAGCAGGGAAAAGGGAGCGATGCTAGATGAACATGACTGGATGGACAAGCTAAGCAACACAGGCAGTGTCGGCAACACATAGGTGAGTCAGGACAATCATCACACCTCCAAGCTCTGCTGCACCAGCAGCATCAATCCACATCTGAGCGATGCACTTGTTGAGCTGCACTGTATTAGAAAACTGCTGGCCAAGTCTCTGCTTGGCTTCCTCAAAGACACTTCGTGCCTGTGGCACCTTCTGCAGAGCCGTATAAACCTGCTGCACAAGCGCTGCATGAGTCTGGGGTGGATGTCTGCGCGCCACAGGCTGCGATGCCTGGAATTGCTTGTAGCTGACGTGTGCATGCTGGCCCCTGCTTTGAGGGAGTGACACAGGGGGTACAGCTGTCTTGAGCTGTGCATGCTGACCCTTGCTTTGAGGGGGTGACACCGGGGGTATAGCTGTCTTGAGCTGTGCATGCTGACCCCTGCTTAGAGGGGGTGACACAGGGGGTACAGCTGCCCTGAGCTGTGCATGCTGACCCCTGCTTTGAGGGGGTGACACAGGGGGTACAGCTGTCTTGAGCTGTGCATGCTGACCCCTGCTTTGAGGGGGTGACACAAGGGTTACAGCTGCCCTGAGCTGTGCAGCGCCTCCAGATGTGGATGAGGACTGGCGCAGACCAACGTTCTGCAATGGATGATGTGAGGAGACCACAGCGTTTGCTGTTGACTGGTCATGGTGGCCGCCAGAGTTCCATGTGATGCAATCAAGCCCAGCTCCTGAAGAAGCAACGTGATGACTGCTGTAGCTTGCAGCAGCCCCATTGGGCTTGACTGAGTGAGTCTGTCGAAGGCCCAAACTGCTGTTTTGCACAGGCTGTTTGGGTACCCCCTGGTGGTTTGCTGCTGCAGAAGCTGCAAGGTGCTGGTGCGGTGAAGCAGGTCTGTTGTTGACCTGCGGGGCCAATAACAGAGTCTGACAAAACATGCACACAAGATCATGCTGCTGACAAGCAACAACATGTGGTTGATCTGCGCAAGGTAGCACATCTTGCATTGTCCTACTATGGCAAGGCAGTACAGCCATCATGTGAGGTTATGCATAGTCCCCCCTGCAGGGGACGCACACTGCAGGGGGGGACTTTTTGCACCCAGGCTAGTGGGCTAAAGCAGAACAAGGCCTTACAGCAAGGTCAATCTATGTCTTCTGATGCATTGTTAATGCAAGAAGAAGATTGCCTTGGGCAAAATGCAAGCCCCACTGCTCAGTGCTGCTCTGCAAGAAAGCTTCACGACAGACTTGTGCCACTGCCATTACACCTATGAAGGTTTGCTCTTCATACAGCTAAGCAGTGACCCAA
>JAABUK010008431.1_pt1 | contig 14467 bp, 14 predicted proteins | sample 5559141 | NCBI WGS metagenome assembly JAABUK01 (sample SAMN10711869, study PRJNA513367) | rock metagenome | isolation source: Antarctica rocks | place: Antarctica: Victoria Land, Pudding Butte nord | collected 2016-01-03
TCTGCTCTAGCAATGCTCGCTCCTGTGCCTGCTGGCCTGTCTGGCTCAGCCCTCCTGATGCCCCTTCGCCCTGCCCTGAACCCAGCTGCAAGGCTTGCTCCATGCCTTGCTGCATCCCCATCTGCCACGCCTACACATCACAAATCCCCAGCTGAGGCAGACAGATCTCAAAAGAGCAGCACAATTGCCGTATGCACGTTGTTGCTGTGCTTTGCAGCCTGATAGCAACCATATTAAAGCAACTACAAGTCAGACTGACTGCAGAGTCAGATCCAGAAGTCACAGTTGCAGAATAGAGCTGTACATTCCAATTGTATGGGATTTGTCTACATGCATGATCGAGGGAATGAATCACAGTGCAGGATAAATCAGGAGCGGCTGTGGTATGATTTGGGCAACACTGTTACTGATGGCCCAGCTGCATATGTTATGCACATGTACTTGTGCAGCAGGACGTGCAGCATTACTCATGCTGGGGTGCTTTTGCCAGCAGCGCTCAAATGATGGTTGATGCCATTATATGTGTCAATTTGAGTTTGTCAGCCCAGGCCATCAATCAATATGCAATGTCCCTGCTGGACGACTACACAAGGTATGTGCCTAGCATGCCCTCAAGAAACCACATCTGGCATGTTTGATCGACAAGCAAACAAACAAGGGAGAAGAGCAACAGGAACGGACACACGGCACACAAGTACAAGTCGTGCTGTTGCTTGAATATAACAAGTGTCAAGTGTGCAGGCAAACAACCTGCAAATCTTGAGGAATTGTTTCAAAGGGCATTCCCACATTGCCCTGGCCCATGCCCGGTGGAGGCCCCATGGAGGCCTGCCTCTGAGTTCCACTCAGGGCACTTCCTGGGGCTAGGCCCAGAGAGCCCTGCCCTTGCAGCCCTAGCGAGGGCTGCCTGGAGGCAGAACCTGCAGAAGCCTGCCGTAGGGTTTGAGAAAGCCCCTGGGGCATCCCAAGAGCTCCTGATCCCATGGAAACCATTGCTGGAGGCAATCCCAGGGATGCTTGACGCTGCGTGCTGCTTTGAGATACGGAATTCTGGACCTGCACCAAATGACTGATGAGTCATGACTGATTCAAGCGTCAGCTGGGTGACAAAAGGCTCTTGCAGGGGAACAAAAATATCGGTTTATGAACAGAAACACCCTTTTTATGCCGTCAGTATAGCCTCAAACACTCAGGGCTCTAAGCAGCTCAATCAACAGCTAGGTGACAGCTTGCAGAAGCTGGTATCACTGGTCAAGCTTCTTGAAATCACTGTAGGCTGAGCTCAGCAGTGAACTGCATCTGGGCTCTCAGGGGTTATAAGACATGCTTGCTGACACACAGGGTATATTTAGGGGTTATGATTTGCAATCCACTTCTCACTCGCTAAGAAGGTAACCTAGGCCATGGTGCTGGTCAGATGGCCAAATCCACATGTACACATGTCAGACACATGCGCCAAGGGCGGCAATCCTGTCCCATGCATGACTTGTTCCATATGTTGCTCTGGCACAACCTCTTCTGGAAGTTTGTATATCTGTTCACCTCACAGTGCCATACATTGCGGTGATGCACCCTACATTGTTGACATGTGCAATGATAACTGGCAGCGTACTGTGCTCAAACACTGGCAGGTTTTACACCAACCCAACCTCAAACCCTGCAGGGCAGTGTTCAACTTGACTGATTGTGCAAGATACATCTGTGCAGTCTGGTCACACAGGGTACACCAACCTGGCTGTTGTTGCCAGCTGCTGCTGCTGCTGCCTGAGCTGCCAGGTAGACCTCATGCATGTGCTGGTCAGGATCAGGCAACTGAGCTGGCAGGGAGTATGACATCTGGGGCCTGTTGAGGCCGTCTGTGAGGCTAGTGGCCCTCGGCCCTTGCATCAGCCCTGCTAGTGCACCTGCATGCGACTACAGCGTTAAACCATGTTTTATGCATCTGCGACCTGATTGGGTTTTACACCCCACCCCCCCACCCCTGTCCCCCCAAAGTCAAGTTTGGGGCGTTCACCACCACTCATCCAAGGAGCCATGGTTGCACTTGACGCTAGCAAGCATGACATGCCAAGATGAGGTGTATGCAGCAATGCAGGATGAAAGAGGTCCTGATACAATCAATCAATCAATCAATCAATCAATCAATCAATTTACATTTTGTGTCTTGAGGACTCATCAGAGGAGTCAACAGACAATGCCTATGAAAATTCTGAGAATGCTGAGTTTGAATGAAACAAGTCATTCAATGCTGTTATGGAACGCACAAAAGTTCAGGTTTTGTAATCAAACAACTACATCCACATGCATTTAATACCAACAGTTGCAGACATGTGCGTTCATGTGTGCAGCATTGCGATGCAAAACATGTTCAAGCCCAGAGTGGGGTGTCTCTACTGTGTGTGTGCTGCTCACCCAATGTGCGCGTGCGTGTCTCCTTGGGAGGGACAAGCCCTAAGCTTCTGGCCATGGCATTGGACATCCTTGGGGCTGTTGTGCCCTGCCCTGCCCCTGGACCCAGCAGCTCTCCCAAGTCAGCAGAAGGGGCCCCAGAGCGTGTGCTTCCTGCTGTTGGGGATGGCAAACTTCCTACAGGACCAAAACCTGTTTCTGAGCTGTCTGCATGTGTGGTTTGCAAGCATGCTTTGAGTTGCAGAGCACGGTGCGCATAGACCACAGAAAGGACAGAATCTGTTTCTGAGTTTTCTGCATATGTGGTTTACAAAAAGCCAAAGAAAAGAAAGGAGTACGCTTCTCAGCGACCATTACAGGAGCCTCCAGAGGCGGCAGCCCGGAGCAATATGTGTTTGCAAAGCATGCTTGGAGTTACAGAGCATGGAGAGCCTGGACCACAACAAGGCTCTCAGTGGTGTGCAAACAGTTTCAAAGCTGTGAGATGAGAGCACGCACACTGTGCCAGTCAAGAGATATAGTGGAAGGGAACCAGCCCAAAGTTATGAGACGAGACGAGACCATGTACGCAGTTTGCATGAACACTGTGCATGTCTAGAGGTGTAGTGAGAGGGAACCATCCCAAAGCTAAGAGACAAAACCATGCAGGCAGATTGCATGAACATTGTACATGCGACAGGTATAGTGAAAGGCAAGCGGGCTACGAAAGCAACAGCCAAGACATCTGCTTGATGCTACACCAGGTGTTTGCATACATGCTTGCTTTGTCAGCCCAGCAGATGGAAGAGTTGAGAACATGAGCAACAGCCAAGACATCTACTTGATGCAGCGCAAGGTGTCTGCATGTGTGCTTGCTTTGTCAGCCCAGAAAATGGAAGAGTTGAGATCAGCAAAAGGAATAGTTGAGACCAGCAAATGGAAGTGTTGAGACCAGCAAATGGAAGAGATGAGACCAGCAAATGGAAGAGGGATGTATGACTGTATATTTAGGGTTTAGGGCACCTGCAGGGGCAGGACCTGACTGCTGCCTCTGAGTTTGGTGGTGGCGCTGCTGATGTGGCTGCTGATGTGGCTGAGGCCGTTGTTGGTGTTGGTACTGCTGTTGATGCGACAGCTGCTGTGAGTGGAAGCGTTGCATGGTCTGCAATCTCTGTTGCTCGCGCTGGTATGGGTTGCCATGGTGCAATCCACCCATTGTGGGGGCTACATCCATATACGGCCTGGGGGGCTGGGGGTACAGCCTGGGGCCCCCTACAGCTTGACCAGGCGCACCAAAGCCTCCTTGATTAAGGTCTCCCATTTGGGGCCCATTTGGATGAGGGTTCATGGGCATGCCCAAATAGCCATCCATGCCCGGATTCAGATTTTGATGGGGAGCATAGTAAGGGTCCATGTAGGCTTGGGGTTGCTGTGCAGGGGGGTAGGGGTACATGGCGGCTTGGTTGGGGTCAAGGTGATCATGCATGGAGGGGTGCTGGGCATGGCTTTGCTGTGGGTACTGAAATGCATGAGTATGACGACCCAAGCCCTGCAAACAAGATATCATCATCACCAATTTAGACTGTTAATTCAGGTAGATGCAGTTAATCAGTGATATCTTGATAACATTGTCAACCCATGTCAAATTCCAACTGGCATAGTGCAAAGAGCACAGATGCAGTCAATGAGTATTTGCCAGGCACAAGTTTTGATGTTGCCAGGATGCTAGACTTACATGGTTGGGGTATGGCAGCGGGCCCCTGTCAGATGGAGGTTCATGATCATGATTGCCGGGGGCTTGTCTGGGCTGGGGCAGGGCGCCCTCCTGCAGCCCTGCAGATGCCTGCCTGCCACTTGTTGCAGTGGTCTGTGAACAGCACTCACCCTGTCAGACATCTGTTCATTCTCTTTGCTGAAAAGCTTTCCATTGCAGATATTCTCAGTTGCACTTTGAATTCCCTCAGCGCAGCAGGTGAGCTGATTGGCTGACATTGTATGATGATGACTCGAGATGTACATCTACAACTGCTACTACTAATAACAATGATGATGACAATCACATTTCCCAGCTCATGATGAGCTAGGTACATTCAGGACAAGTCTTGTCTCTCCAGAGCAGTTTTGAGGTGTACTGTGCGCGCTATAAGCATGTGATCAGGACTCCAAACTACCTCACTGCGCCAAGCACACTTTTGATGTAGGCAAGAGAGCCTGGACAGACTACTCAAATGACCTCAATGCGCACCTCTCCATTCTCCCATGTGTACGTTGGGGAGCGCAGCTCTGACACCGAATGTGCAAAGAAGCACACGGGCCTCTGGCACTGTGCACCATCCTTGCAGAGCTGCGTTCTGTACTTGGCAGGATGCAGCCAGCACTCGTACACACCATGAGAGTATGTACAGGCGTCACCCTGGGCAGACATGCTAAAGTGACACAAGACCAGACAGTATGAAAGACGTGTTGTATGAGGAGTCCAACATGCAGAATCTGACATCTGACTATGTCACGGCAGACAGGTCATCTGCAGGATGCCAGGTTTCCAGCAACGCAGACAGACACATGAGAGCTGCAGAAAATGCTTTGCCTGTTGAAGATACTGTTTTGCCCCAGAAGCAGGTTTTGAGTTGATGATGCTGCTGCTGCTGATGACAATGCATCAGCATGCCCCTAGCGTATTGACTATGTCCAGCTTGCAATCTGAAGCACATATCTTGACAAAATGTAGGACGCACCATCAGGCATAACCCACGCTTGTAATCTGGACACGGGACTGGCATATACTTGACCTCACGGGGATCACGACGCCTAGCATTCTCTGTGGGATGCGCAAAGGGACAAGAGCGCCAATCATGAACATAGCGCTTGGGGCACTTCATGACCTGAAATTCAAAGGCTCACTCATGCAAAGAACAACCAGAATGAGCTATGTCCCTTCTGCTGGCGCCATGTGCATTGTGCCTGGCATGCAACAGAGTGAGAGTACAAGCACAGGTGACAGGACTTGCAACTGGGGACAACAGTAAGCTCTGCTAACAGGCATTCCTGAGGTTGCAGAGGGTTCTCCACAGCTGCAGTGTTGGCGCTGGAGGGTTAGCTAGGTGGCAAAGTGATAGTAAATACATTGAGGACTGTTGCAAAAGAAAGATGTATCGTGCAAAGCTACTTCAGATACAGATGCTGAAAGCGAAGCTGCGTTCTTACAGTCCCCTACCTTGAAAGTGAACATACGGAAGTCATCGTTCACGTACTCAGGATGGCTCAGCTCGTCACCTGGATACGCTGTATCGACGGCCGATGACAGATCATGAGCGGCAGCCTGAAGCAAGAGGGGAAATCTCAGGTCATCGTCAACTCCATGAGCCGGCGGAGCCTATCACAGATCAGTTGCTACAAGTCAAGAGAACCGTTGCGCGGCGAAGTGCTGATACAAAGCAAGATGCAGCATCTGGAGTGCACCTCGAAAGGGCTTCTGCCCGGCATTCCGGAAACTTGCTCAGCATTCATTGGATGACACGCGCCTCAGGCTGGACACAACGAGCTGCCGAGCTGCCTTCGCCAGGCTGGCGAGGTATCCAGCCCAATTAAGAGCTACAACCCAAGATGGACCGGCTCCATCGAAAGACGACACGCATCTGCCAGGAGTCGCGGCTTTGGCTTACCAAGCTCTTGAGCAGATGGTAGTGTTGAAGAAGTTTGCAAGGAAGAAAGATCATCCACTTTGTCATGTCATTATTAAGCGCCTCAAATAGCCTTGAAGCGCCCCAATTTTGCGCTCAACTCTGTTCAGTCTGCTGTCCAGTGCTCGGTTTGTGATACAACTCGGAACTGCGAGATAGCGTGTTTCAGCAGGACATCGAGAATGACGCCTGAGTGTGCAGAGCAATGCTGTGTCGTTGCATGAGTTGACCTAGGCACCTAAGCTTCACCGTTCCCGGATACAGCTCTGCACGTCTGCGTTGCTAACGACTGCTGAGGCCCTGTCTGAAACATCTGCAGATGCTACCCGTTGCGCTTTATTTACAAGGCCTGCCACTGAAGGACAAACTGGTGCCTTCCTTGAACTTGAAGCATGGCAACAAGCAAGCCACTCAGTCTTGGATGGTGTATTTTAGCATAAGTTTAAACTTACATGCTTGGTAATCAGGGAGCACATTACCTGCTGGGCGAACATGCAAGCAGGCAATGGCCATGAATGGCATGCAGCATGACCGCCCATGCATCTTATGCACTGAACGCCGTCCCAAACATTACCTCTGTTCACCTAGGTTCATGTACGCTCAAATCTCAAATTCCTTCTACATGCACAACGGTCTGCTGACCAGCACTCATTCATCTATGCATTCATCCATGCATGCATCCATTAGATTTCAAAGATCGCAATCGTGGTCGCAACAGTGATCGTTGGGGCCACGCACAACCATTTGACCTACAGGGTGAGATGTCAAACACAGGCACCTGAGAATTCTAAAGCATTTGTGCAAATATGCTGCTGCTTATATCTGACGGACTTTAAGCTAAAAAGTGTATGTCTACATTGTACTGCAACCAGCTGCAATCCTGCAGGAGTCTCCTATGTTCAAAACATTCCTTCAACAACCTAGCTTTGACTTTGGAATAGTGTAGGGGCTGGGCCCCCGACAACATATAACTGCCGTCCAAAGTATGCTGACAGTGATGCCACTGCTTCAGCAGAAACCTTGGAGTGAATGCTGTGCGCAATGCAAATGGCGGTGAGGCCAGCCAGTGTTAGCAGGCGAGCCTGCGCACCTGCTGCTGTGACCGTTATCTTTGAAAACGCTTGTGCCGCAAGCTGCAAGGCTTTGGTTAAGGCAGGTGAGTCAGGCAAGAAAGCTGGTGTCAGCCAACAGTCATATTTGAGGCTGCCCGGCAGGCAAGATTCATAAGAAGCAATACCCTGTGAAGGTCAGACCTTCTTGCAAAACAGACCAGCTGTGTTGCCTAGTATTGAGTAGAAAAGAAAAGAAAAGACTACGCCTTTTGGCGTCAATTTAATGAGAAGCCAAATGTTATATTGGGCTGCCCAGGGACATAGTATTGAGTAGTTTTAGCAAAGCAGCAAGCAGGAAGCAATTGCCGTTTACACAAAGGCTTGCTGCCTAGACAAGCTTGCCTCTGACAGAGGTTGAGCCTGATCAGTCAGCAACCTTTGTTTTGAGTGCAACCACTTGCAGACGCTCACTTAGCACATTGCCCAGTCTGTGCAGACAAAATGCGAGAGTTTAGCCCCAAGTTCCTGATGACTTTGATTTCGACTGCTGACTGCGTCAGGCTTTTCCATACCGTGCATTTGAATCTGGCTAGGGTTTGCAGGAATGGGTGTGCAATGATTGCTGACTCAGGTCATTTTGTTGAGGAACTCCTGCCTTGTGCAGATCCCAGCATGTGTCAAAAGCCTCAACTTTGCCTACTATGGGTTGAATTATATGGAAAAGAATCCGTTGCGGGACCTGTCCCAGCTTGATACCCTAGTTGTGCAGGACTTGAGGGTTCGGCCCGTCTTGAATGATAGGCATTATCCTGTGCCGCATGGTAAACCTGACATCACTCAGGAGCTTCTGCAGAATGTTCAACAGGTTCCAAACCACTATGCTTGCTGGACTTGGTGGAACATTGATCCGTTCGTATCAGAACCCTCTGATATCTGCAGCATCAAGAACAGAAAGAACATTGAGTTGCTCAGAGACTACGGTGCTACAGATACCTTCGAAAATGACGTTTTTGACTGCTCATTACAGCAAGGACATGGCTGCATTAATTTAGCTTCTGATGTGCATGGACTATCAGCAAACCATCCACTAGTTCGCAACAGCTGCACCATGCACAGTGGGCTGGTGAGGTTGTTGCAGTTGCTGTTGCCCAGACATTGTGAATTATACTGCAGACATGTGGGGCTTTGAAATTCATAAGATGATATGCTAGAGAAATCTTGGTGACAATCTGTCAAAGAAGTAGTTTGACATGTAAAACTGTTGATTAGATTCAAGAGCCAAAAATGATTGTGAGCCTTTCACTGGCAAATATACAATATTCAAATCGGCACCTGCAACAGTTACACCTTGGATGCAGCATGAATAACATACTGGTTTTTCAGATCATCACAGGCTGATTGAGCTGCATTACACCGATACTATTCACTTTACAAAGGCATTGTATGAAAGATCGTCTTCAGTCTGAACGTCGGGCAGGGCAAAAGCTACAAACACAACCACACAAACAGGAGCATGAAGAGTCCGCCAATATAGTATCCTGCCAAGGTAGATGAGTTGTTTTGGAAAGGTTTTCCTGCTTGATTTTATTTGTTACTTGGAGTTGGCTAGACGTTCATGCATGTGCATATGCTGCGTGTCTGCAGAAGTAAACAGGACACAACTGCCAGCATGCTGCTTTTAAGTAGGCTTTACTTGTCTATTACAACTGCATGCTCTTTGCAACAGAAAGTACACAACAAAGACTCTCGAAAATTGATGGCCGTCATGCAGCTGCACACCTCCTCACACAGTACACCACCAGGACAGGCTTGTTTGCAAAGCACCTCTGAACACATGCTCCCAGAGAGAGTCTTCTCAAAAATCAAGCTGAGCAAGCCTACACTTGCAAGATCTACAAGCTGTTCTTGCTGCCTCCTGGCTTGTCAGTGGCCACCCTCTTGGGGAGAGCAAAGGCCTTGGGCATCGCTGCAGCCTCTACCCTGGAGTTGCACTTGCCAGGCTCCCGGCCCTGTACACAAACCATTGCATTTCAGGAAAACAAACATGTTGAAGAAAAAGAAAAGGAAGAAGAAGATTGATCGGGCTCCTTGCCCTGCAGACAAACCAGAGGTTGACATCTTCCTCCAATCCACTTCATCCACTCGATTCACCAGGCTCCGCCAGAACACCACTCCTGACTCATGCATCTGTGTGCACGTCTGTATGCTGTGGCTGCAGTGAGATGATGTCAGGAAATCTGTTGAAGCATACCAGTTGTTGAGCTAGCAGACGGATTGCATGTATTGTGCCACATGCCAGCTGCAATAACTTACAGATTGTGCACGCTAGGAGACACAATGAGTATAGCAAGATAGCTGCAGGTGCATTAGCCAATTTGCGTTACAAAAAGAGCATAAGAAGAACAGCGCTAGAATAAGTACTCAGGCCATCTGCAATGTCTGCACGTCAGGCTAATGCCTTTCAATACATGTAAGCGCATCAACCAGAGAGCACAACATGTGGACAAAATCATTGCTTCCTGCAAGTTTGATGGAAGATTACATGACTTCAACAGGACATGAGTGAATGCTAGTGTCAACGATTGCAGTCTGGTAGCCCACTATTCAAAAAGCACAAGTCTTGGTGCAGGCCTTGTAGCTTCAAAGCCAGCCTCAGATGCAAGAGGAAGAGTACCACAAGACTGGACTGCCACAAGTCAGTAAAATCCAGTGCTGTCATTAAACAATGTCATGGATGCAGGTTATACAGAATACCTCGCACTCAATCTTGATGTCATCAGAGATGTACTTCACGTTTCCAGCTACCCTCTGGTTTCCGCATCCAAACAGGTTTTTGGGGAATGCACAAGTGCCATCAGCGATGGTCCTGCATTTTGGAACACCTTCAGGCATGTTGGTGAACAAACCAGTAGTTGAAGAAACTGATGGTGTCAGGCAGAATGGCCTGGCAGGGCAGGTATGCAGCTGGAGCAGTTTGCAATGATGAGCAACTTCAGCATGTGATGCATAGCCTGTCAGAAACAGTGCTGATCCTCACACAACATTGACATCAGTGCGACGTTGACACCTGGAGTTGTGGAAGTTGGCTCCGGATGTTGCAAGCCTCTGCCTGTCGTGAAGGGCTTTGTTGGTCTCAGACTTTTGCAGCAGATCTGCAACCTGTCATGACCACAGGCTGGTGAGCATTCGAGTTGGCAGCGAAGACACAGTGTCCCACACACAGTCCTGTCCATGAAAAGTGCTGTCACTCACCAGGTCAGCTCTGGCACCGGGCACCACTGCCGCAGCAGCAAACAGAGCACCGAAGCTCAACAACTGCAGGAGACGCTTTGTCAGCACTTTACGCCCAAGGACTGCAAGCTGGACATCCAGACCGCGTAAAGCGCGGTTCACGAGAAACCTACTTGACGTCGTGAACTTTGCTCGGTGCTGGCTCTGCAGGTCAATGTAGCGGATGTGCTTGCACGCTTTGGCTGCGTTCGAGCTTGCAATTGAGTCCTGCCAGGAAAAGCAGCAAGCCGTCGTCAGAGCAAAGTATGCGACTTTCACACAGACAAAGTGGCGATGGTCGATCCGAAAGCGCGCACCCTGCAAGAAGGCCGGAAGATGAAGCGAGAGCCTGCATTGTATCAGTCTTTAATTGCAGCGATATGAAGTATCAGCTGTTCTGTGTATCACCGTTTCGATGTGAATGTCAACAGCATGCAAGGCAGCGAATCAGGCAAGCCAATCTTCAAGCGGATTGAGTTCGCTACTAATTTGGAAATTGGCAATTACTGAGTTTCTGCTCTTCTTCAATCATGCCATTTCGCAGCGTTTGCACCTTGACCGGGTCAGCAGTGGTAGCGCCAGAGACTATCGCTCTCATTGTGTAGCAGTTTGTGTGCCCTTGCCAAATCCTAAGCGTCTGTTCCGGCAACTGCCGCCGGAAGAGCAAAAAGTGCTTTCTGATCACCAAGCTCGCCGCTGAAGAGGTGACATACAGAGCAAAGGCTCTGCAAGGCGAGATCTGCTGTAGCACGTCTTTTAGTTTCGAAAGTTTGTGTGATGTCCGATGACAACGCGGCGGCTGCAAGAACGCCAGCGGATTTCTTGAAGTCTATCAAAGGAAAGCCGGTGGTAGTGAAGCTAAATTCCGGTGTCGACTATAGAGGTACTGCAATATGCATGCATCTGTGTTAAAATCAGCTCAGACAGTTCCATAGCCTTGCCTGTGTAGGGATCCTTGCTTGCTTGGATGGGTATATGAACATCGCTATGGAACAAACAGAGGTGCGTGGCACCTGAAACACACATAAGTTGTATGGCCCTGCCGTGAGGATGCTGCATTTGGCTGCTTGCAGGAATACGTGCAAGGCCAGCTCAAGAACAGATATGGGGATGCCTTCATCCGAGGCAATAATGGTATGGCATCGCTTGTCCTGCAAGTTGTCTTCCCATGAAATGTAGCACCGCGTAAACATAACCATCTTGTTGCTTGCAGTTCTGTACATCAGTACCATCAAGCAATGAAACACAATACTGGAAACCACACAAAGGATTCATCTAGCAACACAGCATGTGTTACGGTTGGCTGTATCAGATGTGTACCCCTGCCAGGACAGCAAGCTTGTCAACCTGCTGGAACAATCACGCTGTCATGGCAGATCAAATTGTCAGCTGCAACTTGGCCATGGAGGTGCAAGATACAAATGCAAGTGACTTTTGGATTTTGGCCCCATCAGCACTTTAGCTCAGTACTACCTCAGCTTGTCCTGATAGCCTCTAAACTTGGGTTGCATAGACGATTGCAACTGTAGCATTCTCAGCATGTAGATTTCTGCCAACTATCAGACTACATGACCTCAAGCATTGCACAGCGACTGTATTGTGCCACTTGACTGTATTGTGCAATGCATTTGTTTACATCTGAACCAAGGCACAGGATTGTGCACACCACATCATCAAAATGCGGCTAAGGCACAATGTCGTCTGCATGTTATTACAATGTACAAACTCATTCATTATGCTTGTTCCTGTCATTCCTTGACACATGATGCTGCTGCAGTCGCAGCACTGCATCTGTGCTTGTGCTTTTCCTGCCTAGACTGTGAACAGAATATTCGAGTGTTGCGAAGATGTCAGCAACTGATCAGAACAGGCAGTTTAATGGCAAAATCTTTTCCCAAATTGCTGCAAGATAGAATGCAGACATATCAATTATTGTGCATGCATCTCGCATTGCTGCTGTTGAATACAGCACTAGAGCAACTACTATCCTCAGAGCTTAGTATGCAAAGTTTGGGCCTCTGTCTTTGATGCCCAACCCTGGGATCCCCCATGTGTGCTGATCAGCTTCGGGGTCACCCCACTCAGCTGGACCGTATACACCCACCGTTCTACTGGGTGCATACACCTGCAGACAAGCATAGATCCTATCAAGGATTGCCACATCAGCTCAGCTTGATGCTTGCAAGCAATTGCAAACTGCATGTATGTGTCTGATGTCACTAAAAGCCATCTTGCTTTGTTTGCAAGACAAAACACAGGGTAACAAGAAAGATATGGCTGTCTGAACGTCACGGATTGCAGTACTATGCAAATCAGACCATCAGATAGGACCGTGCAATATCATCTCAGCACTCTAGGAAACAAGTCTTGTCTTCGAAACCCTGGCAAAATCCATACAAAGTACACCACAGGCTTTGCGGCCAACCTGAATGTTGTGCGGCCGGCCGTCATAGTCAGCCTCACTGCTAGCAAACTCTGTGTTGAACTTCTTGCTCAGGTTCTCAAACCCTCCAAATGAGTCCTCATCACTGGATAGCATCAGCTGCAACAAACACGTCACACTGACGTCATTTACTACACAGTCTTGCTGCTGTACATTCAAACCAGGTAGCAGATGCAAAGGATGCTTTCTGCCTTCCAGCTTCACTATGCTTGAACTGGGTGCTTGCGCGACACCTTTGAGAATGTGCACAGAACCCCTGTTACACAGTGACTACACAACCCCTGTTACAAAGAGATTAAACGGCATTTTTTGCTGCACAATTGCGTTTGCAGCATATAGATGATGAGCACACTGACATCTGTTCATCAACCAGGCATGCTATTGTGATATCAAGATGCCCATGCTCAAATCCATGACCTAAGAGGCTGACGCCTCAAATGGGATTCTTAAGTCATCGACTAGGAACTTTGCAAGTGCAATGACTAGTTGAGAACGATGCAATGTCTGACCCTGCCATTGGCAAGAAACCCTCTTAGCTCAGCTAACTTTAACCATGTACCCTATGACTGTGCCACGTTCAGAGACTTGTCCTTCACATACCTACCTCATCATCAGCTGGAAACCGTTTCAACCATTATTATCACTACAATTATTATTATTAGTATTATTATTATTATTGTTGTTATTGTTGTTGTTATTATTTCTATTTATGTGCCATGTCCAGAGTGTGAACTTGCGAATGGCCCACCTTGTAGGAGCCAGCGTTCTTGCAGCCCACTCCGTAGTCCTTGTAGGACTTGGTAGGATGGAAATTGAAGACAAACACCAAGTCTCCACGCTCGCACACCACCACCTTATCATTCTCATCCTGCACAGCATGTTGTACTGTCATGCATGTGAAGAAAGAAAAGAAAAGTTTGCGCTTTTCAGCAATCATAACTGGAGCCTCCTAAGGCGGCAGCCCGGAGCTATGACCACAGGCCATAGCCCAACAGTCATGCATGTGAACTGGGAAGCATGATGCATTGCTGAGGAGTGTATGGAAGGCAAACAGGAGCCTGTCAAGGGTCTTGAAGAGAAACAGTAGTGCAGGCATGCACACAATCTGGCTGCATTTGTGCTGCTCTGCCTGTGCTGATGCACAAAAGGACTGCACTAAATACTTGAGGGTGTAAAGCATCTAGGTTGTGCAAACCGCATGGAATGATCAGCAGTACAGAGCAACCAAACATTGCATGGAATGATCAGCAGTACAGAGCAACCAAACATTGCACGGCCCCTCAATAGTTGGGGATGGAAAGCGGCTATGCACCAACTCAATAGTTGGGGGTGGGAAGCAGCTATGTTGAGCAAGGCACATCGATGCTATTGGAACGATGAATAATAGTGCATGTACGCTGACGGACGCTGCCAGGCAGGTAAGATAAAGTAGCATTGGTGCAAACAGGCGCTTGTGATCAGCATTTGCAGGGGTCTTGCATCAAGCAGTTGGAAGTAACATGAGGGTGCATCACCTTTCGGGAGATAAACTGATGTGAAGAGGAGACGAACCCAAACGCCTTGTCCAAGTGGTTCATGGCTCTGTCAAACGACTGCAAACAGCAACACAGGTTGACTTACATCGGCAGGCCCAT
>JAABUK010008432.1_pt1 | contig 14465 bp, 13 predicted proteins | sample 5559141 | NCBI WGS metagenome assembly JAABUK01 (sample SAMN10711869, study PRJNA513367) | rock metagenome | isolation source: Antarctica rocks | place: Antarctica: Victoria Land, Pudding Butte nord | collected 2016-01-03
TCCGAGCTCTGGGATCTGTCCCTGGTGGACCCGGACAACCGGCGTCCGGTCGACTACGCGAGGCGCCGGCAGCTGCTGGCCCGGCTGGACGCGGGCGAGATCCCAGGCATCGACGAATCAGGACTGGCCAAGCTGCACGTCGTGTCGCAGGCTCTGCGGCTTCGCGGCCAGCACCCGGCATCCTTCGACGGCGCCTACCGGCCCATTTTTGCGACCGGCCCGGCCGCCTCACATGCGGTGGCCTTTGTCCGTGGCGACGATGTGCTCGCGGTGGCGACCCGGCTGCCGGTGGGGCTGCACGCCCAAGGCGGCTGGGCCGACACCACGTTGCCGTTGCCGCCGGGCGGGTGGGCCGATCGCCTGACCGGTCGCCACTTCCGAGGCGCGGTGCCGCTCGCCGGACTGCTCGCGCACCTGCCGGTCGCCCTGCTGGTCGGCGAATCAGCCGCGGACTGGACAATGCCCTGATGGCGACATTCGACGTATGGGCTCCGCGGGCCGGCCGGCTCCAGCTCGAGATCGGCGGCGAGCGCCATCAGATGACCGCCCGCGGCGGGGGGTGGTGGCAGGTCAGCGCACCGGCCGAGGCCGGCACCGATTATGCATACGTGATCGACGATCTCAAGGCGATGCCCGACCCGCGCTCGCGGTGGCAGCCGGCCGGAGTGCACGGGCCTAGCCGGACCTACGACGACGCCTCCTTCGACTGGACCGACGAGCACTGGACCGGCCGCCAGCTGGCCGGCAGCGTGGTCTACGAGCTGCATATCGGCACCTTCACCGAAGCCGGCACCTTCGACGCCGCGATCGAGCGGCTGGACCATCTTGCCGACCTCGGCGTCGACCTCGTCGAATTGATGCCGGTCAACGCTTTCGACGGCGACTGGGGCTGGGGCTACGACGGCGTGGGCTGGTACGCCGTACATGCCCCGTACGGCGGGCCGGACGGCCTCAAGCGTTTCGTCGACGCCGCCCACGCCCGCGGCCTGGGTGTCCTGCTCGACGTGGTCTACAACCATCTCGGCCCGTCGGGGGCCTACCTCGAACCGTTCGGGCCCTATTTCACCGACCGGCACGTCACGCCGTGGGGGCCGGCAGTCAACCTCGACGGCGCCGGCTCCGACGAGGTGCGCGGCTTCATCCTGGCCAGTGTGGCGATGTGGCTGGACGCATTCCACCTCGACGGGCTGCGGCTGGATGCCGTGCACGCCCTCGTCGACGACCGGGCCACCCACCTGCTCGAGGAGATGTCGGTTGCGGTGGAGGCGCTGTCGGCCCATCTGGGTCGCCCGCTGTCGCTGATCGCCGAATCCGATCTCAACGACACCCGGCTCATTGCGGCCAGGGAAGCGCACGGCTTCGGGCTCACTGCCCAGTGGTCGGACGATTTCCACCATGCTCTGCACGGGCTGCTAACCGGTGAACGAAAGGGCTACTACGCCGACTTCGGGGCGATGGCCGCTCTGGTCAAGACAATGACCGGTGCCTACTTTCACGACGGCACCTGGTCATCGTTCCGCGGGCGCCGGCACGGCCGGCCGGTGGACACGAGCGTCACGCCCGCGAGCCGGTTCGTGGTGTGCCTGCAGGATCACGACCAGGTCGGCAATCGGGCCGGCGGTGACCGGATCAGCGCGACGCTGTCCACGCCGCTGTGCAAGGTAGGAGCCGGTCTGCTGCTGACCTCTCCGTTCGCACCGATGCTTTTCATGGGTGAGGAATGGGCGGCATCCACCCCGTGGCAGTTCTTCACCAACCAATCCGACCCGGTGCTGGCCGAAGCTATCAGCCGTGGGCGTGAGGCCGAGTTTGCCGGTCACGGCTGGCCCGATGAGGTAGTGCCGGATGCGCAGGACCCGCAGACGATGCAACGCAGCCGATTGCAATGGAGCGAGCTGGATGCGCCGGTGCACGCGGAGGTGCTGGACTTCTATCGAAAGGCCATCGCGCTACGGCGGCAGCGCGCCGAGCTGACCGATCCCCGACTCGATCAGGTGGCCGTTGACTTTTCCGAGGAGGCGCGCTGGCTGGTGGTGACCCGCGGCGGCCTGCGGGTGGTGGCCAACCTGGCGCCGCACCGGCAGGCCGTGCCGCTGGACGGCGCCCCGCGCCGCGTGCTGCTGGCGTCCACAACCGGATTCGTCTATGCCGAAGGCAAAGTGGAGCTCGACGGCGCGTCCATGCTCGTCGTCGAATTGGCCTGACAGCCGATGCGCCAGCTCAGGCCCGCATCGGAGTCGGCCGACCTGTTCGCCTTGTACGCCCATAACCCGTCGACGCTCCGGGTGAATGTCGTCGCCAGCGTCGACGGTGCGGCCACCCTGGACGGGCGTTCGGCTGGCCTGTCCGGGCCGGCGGACCGTCGCCTGTTTCACCATCTGCGGGCGATGTGTGACGTGGTGCTCGTCGGGGCGGGGACGGTCCGGGTGGAGGGCTACGGGTCCGTGCTGCCGTCGGCGACGCTGCAGGGCTGGCGGCGGGACCATGGCCTCTCCCCCTCGCCCCGGCTGGCGGTCGCCAGTGGGTCGCTGGCGCTCGACTCGCGCAGCGAGGTGTTCCGGCCCGCTGCCGCCCGACCGATCATCCTGACCGGGGCGCATCCTCCGGCCGGCCGGGTCGACGCCTTGAGCGCCGTGGCCGAGGTGGTGCCGGGGGGGTCGGCGGCCGGCTGGCTGCAGGTGCTGGCCGAACGCGGCCTGACTCGGGTGCTGTGCGAGGGCGGTCCGGGGCTTTTCAGCTCACTGGTGGCCGAGGACCTGGTCGACGAGCTGTGCTTGACGCTGTCGCCGCTGCTGGCTGCCCACGGCGGACCGGGCATCACCGCCGGCGTCACGCCGGCGCGGGCGCTGTCGCTGGTCCACGTGCTGGAGGAGGACGGCTGCCTCTTCCTCCGGTACGCGCGCGTCAGCGGCTCCGCCGGGAACGGGGGCCGGGCCGGCTGACCCAGCGTCGAGTCACCGGCGCAGACCACCACGGGCCCGCTGCGCCACGCGTACCGCCCACCAGAAGAGCGGGACTTGCAGCGGGAGCCGGCCCCAGGCGACCAGTCGCTGCGCGGTCGAGCCCGACGCGTCGACCGCCATCTGGATGTTGGCCGGGAACACCGCCACGAACAGGGCTGCAGTGGCCCATCCGGCGAGTCGTCGCGTTCGCCGGGTGGCCAGCCCGGCAGCACACACCAGCTCGGCTACCCCGCTGGCGGAGACCAGCGCCCGGTGAAACGGCAGCGCCGGCGGGATGATCCGCTCGTAGGGCGCCGGCGCGGCGAAGTGCAGCGTGCCGGCGACGGCCAGCACGGCGGCCAGCAACCAGGGCGCGACGCGGGCCCACCGGCTCGGTCGTACGTCGTCGGCTTGCATCGACCGATCCTCCCAGCACGGCAGGATGGCGGCATGGATCTTCCGGTGATGCCGCCCGTCGCCCCGATGCTGGCCAAGGCGGTCAAGGAGTTGCCGACCGGCGACGGCATGGTCTACGAACCGAAGTGGGACGGCTTCCGCTGCATCGTCTTCCGCGACGGCGACGAGGTCGAGCTGGGCAGCCGCAACGAACGGCCGCTCACCCGTTACTTCCCCGAAGTGGTCGAGGCGGTCCGCGCCCACCTGCCCCAGCGCTGCGTCATCGACGGGGAGATAATCATCGCCCGGGACGACCGGCTGGATTTCGAGGCGTTGCTGCAGCGGATCCACCCGGCGGTCTCGCGGGTGACCAAGCTCGCGGTCGAGACCCCGGCCTCGTTCGTCGCCTTCGACCTGCTGGCGCTGGGCGACGCCTCGCACCTGCCCGACCGCTTCGCCGAGCGACGGCGCCGCCTGGAGGGCGCCTTGGCCGGCGCCGGCGCACCGATCCACCTGACGGCGGCCACCACCGACCTCACCGTCGGCGCAGCCTGGTTCGAAACGTTCGAGGGCGCCGGCCTGGACGGGGTGGTCGCCAAGCCGGCCGACCTCGCCTACGTCCCCGACAAGCGCCTGATGTTCAAAGTCAAGCACGCCCGCACCGCTGACTGCGTGGTCGCCGGCTTCCGCTGGCACAAGACCGGCCCGATCGTGGGTTCGCTGCTGCTCGGCCTGTACGACGACGCCGGGCAGCTTCAGCATGTCGGCGTCTCGGCCTCGTTCACCGCCGCGCGGCGCAAGGAGCTGGTCGACGAGCTGGCGCCGTACCGGACGGAGGCACTGGTCGACCATCCCTGGCGCGACTGGGCCGAGGCCGAGGCCCAGGCGAATGGCCGGCTGCCCGGTGCCACCTCCCGGTGGAACGCCGGCAAGGACCTGAGCTGGGAACCGCTGCGCCCGGAGCTGGTGATCGAGGTCGCCTACGACCACATGGAGGGGACCCGCTTCCGGCACACGGCGCAGTTCCGCCGCTGGCGCCCGGACCGCGAGGCGGCCAGTGCCACCTTCGCCCAGCTGGAGGTGCCGATCAGCTACGACCTGGCGCAGGTGCTGGCCCGCTGATCGGCTGACCTGACCAGAAGCTGCATAGCCGTGACCCCTTGCGGTCAGCCGGCATCCAGGGCCAGGCTGCCGGGAAGCCACCCGGAGGAGCCGCACATGTCCCGACCCCGCTTTAAGTCCGCCCTAGTGGCGGCGGCCGTCGTCGCCCCGCTCGGCATCACCGCGTTGGGTGGCACCGCCCTGGGCGGCACCGTCCCTCGGGGCGCACCGGCGCTGGCACGCTCACCCGAGCTGTCGGCGACCACCCGGCTGGCCGACCGGCGCACGGTGGTGATCGGCGACCGGATGTATGAGGTCGGGGCCGAGGACGGCAGCTACCCGGCCGAGGGGTTCCACACCCGCGGCGAGATGGGGGGCTTCTGGACCCCCCCGATCAAGCTTCTGGACGGCGTGTGGTTCAAGGTCGGCGGGACATGGCTCACCGCCCACCGCTACACCAACGGCTGGGGCTACTCCCGGATGGAGCTCGGCTCGCACGACGGCGTGACGATCGCCCGGACCGACTTCGCCCCCGACGGACTACGAGCCGGCCTGATCGGCCTGACGCTGAAGTCCGCGACCGCGCGCACCATCTCACTCGCCGTGGACGCCCACTCGGAGCTGATGAAGTCCTACCCCTGGGGCGAGACGGTCCCCAGCCAGCTGACCTTCAACCAGCCCGACACCGGCGCGTACGCAAGCGGCAGCCTGCTCTTCCGCGAGCATGGCCGCAGCGCCGGCGACGCCGAGCCGCACGACTGGGCCGCCCTCGTCGGGTCAAGCCTGCAGCCGGTCAAGCACCTGCTCGGGCCGAACTTCCGCGGCCCTCAGGACCCGGCGGTGATCTGCGGCGCCTCCGGTCCGGGCACGCCGGAGACCCCGGCCCGTTGTGACGACACGGCCTACGGCAAGGGCACCGGCGGCCAGCTGCAGTACCACGTCAAGGTGCCGGCCGGCGGCACCACCGTCTGGTTCTCGGTGACCGGCTCGGATCAGGGGCCGGCTGCCGCCCGCGCCCAGCAGGGCCGGGCGCTCGCCCACCCGGCTGCGCTGCTGGCCGCCAAGGTGGCTCAACGGCAGCGGGTCGCGACCCGGACCGACGTCAGCCTCCCCGGGGACCCGCTGTTGCAGCAGAGCGTCGCGTGGAGCAAGCAGAATCTCGCCGAGTCAGTCCAGGAGGCCCGCAACCTCAAGGTGCGGGTGACTCACGCCGGCACCGTCTACCCCTCACCGTCGGGCACCGTGCAAACCGCCCGATGGATCGGCGCCGGCTGGCCGGACTATCCGTGGATATTTGCCACTGACGCCGAATACTCCTCGTTCGCCGCCGTCGCCTCCGGCCAGTTCACCGCCATCGAGAATCATCTGCGCACCCTCAAAGCGGTCAGCCTGGTGGCCAATGGGCACACCGGCAAGGTCGTCCACGAGGTAACGCCGGACGGCTCGGTCTATTTCGGCGCCAACGCCGACCAAGGCAATACGGACGAGACAGCGAAGTTCCCCAGCACCGTCGCGCTGATCTGGCGTTGGACCGGCGACAACGCCTTCCGCGACGAAATGTATTCGTTCGCCGTACAGAACATGCGCTACATCTACGCCCACCTCGACGTCGATGGCGACGGCTGGCCGGAGGGACTGGGCAATGTCGAGCGCGCCGGAATGGGCGTGGAGAAGCTCGATAACACCGTCTACACCATTCGGGGCCTGCGTGACCTGGCTGACCTTGCCGCCAGCAAGCACGACGCGGCAGTGCACGCGTGGGCCACCAAGCGGGCCGACAACCTGCAGCAGCGATTCGAGGCCGCCTGGTGGTACGGCGCCACCACAGCGCAGTACGCCGACTCCATCGACACGCCGAACAACGGCGTGAACGACAATACGAAGATCTTCCAGCGGCACTGGACCGGCCTGACGCCGGTTGAGGCCGAGCTGGTCACCCCGGGCCAGCCGGCCGGCCCGCTTGCCTCCCTGCCACACGCCCGGCTGGCGGTCGCCAAGCGCGAGAGCGCCTGCTATTCAGGCGAATTCGGCCTCTACCACACCGGCACGGGGGCCACCAGCGACCCGGCCGGCAACCCGGGCCCGACCTGTGACTCCGCAGTTTCCACGGTGGTCAGCGAGCGCAGCATCTTCACGCTCAACACCTCGATCATGGCCGTGGCCGAGGCCGCGCTGGGCCGCTTGGGCGAGGCGCAGTTGCAGCGATACACCACGGCGAATGCCCGGGTGCAGCTCGACCCGTCGGTGTGGGAGGTGCCCGGCGACATGCCGGAGATCGCCCCGTCGCCGGACTTTCCCGCCAACATCGACCACAAGTTCACCGAGCGGTCGATGGCGCTGCAGGCGTGGGGGACGTACGGCATCCTGTGGCCGGTCGTGCACTTCGAGCTCGGGGTTGCGCCGGATCTGGGCCGGGGCCGGGTGCAGGTCGTCCCGCAGATCCCGGCCGGGCAGCAGCGCATCGCCGGAAGCAACATTTCCCTTGGTGCCGGCTCGATCGACGTTACGGCCAGCCGGAGCGCCGGGACGCTGCGGACCACCGTCAGCCGGCACGGGGCGGTGCAGCTGACCGTGGGAGCGGTGCTGCCGGCCGGGGGCACGGTGAAGGCGGTCAGCCTCGACGGGCGAGCGGTCCCTTATCGGATGGTGCCGACCGCCCGTGGCCGCGAGGTGCTGGTCGCGGCCGGTGCTGGTGCCGCGACGGTCCGGCTGGTGATCACGCTCGGCTAGGCGGGGCGACCTTGCTCCGAGCGGCGGCGGGCGAGCAACGTCTGCACCAGCGCGGTGCCGGCGAACACGATCAGGCCGAGGCTGGCCAGGACCGCAAGGCGGAAGCCCATCGAGTAGTCCGACATGACCTTCAGCAGCGAACGCGGGTTGGTGGCCACGCTGATGATGTGGCTCACCGCGTGTCCGGTCTCCGCCAGCGTCTGAGCCGGATTGGTCGCGGCATGCACGACGCCACCAAAGGCATGCAGCACGTTTGTGGTGGCGTGAGTCAGCGCCGTAGTGGCCTGCTTGGCGACTGATGGGGCCGGCGTGCTGGCGTTGGCGGACCCGCCCGGCGCGGCCCCACCGCCCGGGACGGCCGGGACGGGTGAGGCGGGCTTGGCCGGGTCGGTCGGCTGTGGAATGGGCCGGTGGGTCGGCCCCGGGGTAGGCCCGGTGGTCGGTCCGGTCGTGGGGCTCGGCGCCACCGTCGGGCTCGGCGCCACCGTCGGGCTCGGCGCCACAGTCGGGCTCGGCGCCACGGTCGGGCTCGGCGCGATGGTCGGGGTCGGCGACGGGATGGGGCTCGGCGTGGGGCTGATGGTCGGGATCGGGCTCGGCGTGGGGCTCGGCGCCGGGATGGGGCTCGGCGTAGGAACGGGGCTCGGCGACGTCGGGTCGAGGGAGGGGCTGGGGCTCGGCGCGCCTACCAGTGCCGAGGACGGCGCCCCGGAGGTGCCGGCGCTGACCGACGCATGCGCGCTGGCCACCCAGGCCGGCCCCACCGACCACAGTCCACTCAGGGCCAGTGGCACACCGGCCACGACGGCGGCCGTACGGCGGGCAACTGACCTCGGCACAACAGGCATATGCTCGAAAACCTTGCTCTCAGTAATGATTCGGCAGATTCGTCCGGGCATGAGCAGTTCTGATCTTACCCTCCGTACCGCTCCCAACCGGTGGGAACGCCGCCATGCCCCGGTTCAGACGTCGGCAGCGGGCCGCTTCGCCCGGCTGGGCTGCACCCGCAACGGCTCCCCGGGCATCTTCGGATACTGCGGCGGGTACGGCGCGTCGCCCAGGCCGCGGTCGCGCTCGTCGCGGTCCGCCCACTCCAGCAAGGGCTCGATCGACACCGCGAGATCGTCGATCCCGGCCTGCACGTCGCCGAGCAGGGCGTAGCGCGCCGGCACGGTGGCCAGGGTGAAGTCGTGGCTGTCGACGTCAGCCAGCTCGTCCCACCGGAACGGGGTGGACACCCGCGCCTCCGAGGTGGCCCGCACGCTGTAGGCCGAGGCGATGGTCCGGTCCCGGGCGTTCTGGTTGTAGTCGACGAACACCCGCTCGCCGCGCTCCTCCTTCCACCAGCGCGTGGTGAGCAGCTCCGGCGCCCGCCGCTCGAGCTCCCGGGCCAGGGCCAGGGCCCCTCGGCGTACGTCGGTGAATGTCCAGGCCGGCTCGATGCGCACGAAGATGTGGATGCCTCGACCGCCCGACGTCTTGGGCCAGCCGGTCCAGCCCAGCTCGGCGAGGAGCTCACGGACCAGGGTGGCGGCCGTTCGTGCGTCGTCGAAGTCGGTGCCCGGCTGCGGGTCGAGGTCGATCCGCAGCTCATCGGGACGCTCGGTGTCGAAGCGGCGGGAGTGCCAGGGATGAAACTCCACGCAGGACATCTGCGCCGCCCAGATCACCGACGCCAGTTCAGTGACGCACAGCTCGTCGGCGTGCCGGCCCGATGGGAAGGTGACCCGGACGGATTCCACGAAGGGCGGCCGGTTGGCGGGCACGCGCTTTTGATAGACGTCCTCGCCGCCGACCCCGCTGGGAAAGCGGCGCATCATGCACGGCCGGTTGCGCAGGGCCCGGACGATGCCGTCGCCCACCGACAGGTAGTAGTTGACCAGATCCAGCTTGGTCTCACTGCGGTCGGCGAAGTAGACGCGATCGGGGTTGGACACGTTGACGGTGCGGTCCCCCACCTCGATCTCCACCGACGGCGTCGCCATGGACGAGAGCGTACGGGCGCAGCCGCCGGCCGGCCGGCTGCGGCAAGGCGGGTCGCCGTCGTACGGTGGAGGCATGCCTGGAGTCGAGAAAACCGAAGAGCAGTGGCGGTCCGAGCTGAGCCCGGCGGAATATCGGGTGCTCCGCGAGGCGGGCACCGAGCGCGCCTTCACCGGTGAATACACCGACACCAAGACCACGGGGGTCTATCGCTGCCGGGCTTGCCAGACGGAGCTGTTCCGGTCCGACACCAAATTCGATTCGCACTGCGGCTGGCCGTCGTTCTTCTCGCCCTTGGCCGCCGACCGGGTCATCCTGCGTGAGGACCGCAGCATGTTCAGCCGGCGCACCGAAGTGCTCTGCGCCAATTGCCATTCCCATCTCGGCCACGTCTTCGACGACGCACCGCAGACGCCCACCGGTGACCGCTACTGCATCAATTCGATCTCGTTGACGCTCGAGCCCGAGAGCAGCTGAGCGGTCATGCGGGCCCGGCGCCGGACAATGGCGATTGCGATTTTCGCTGCGCTGATGTCGGCCGCCTGTTCGGCCCAGCCCGCCGGCGGTGGCGCCGCCGCAACGCCGCGCATCCCGGCCGCGTCCCCTGCCGCCGTGTCCCCCGCGCCGGCGCTCAGCCGCACCGACTGGCCGACCTACCACCGGACCCTGGACCGCGCCGGGGTCTCCCCTGACACGCCGCCGGTGCACGCGCTGCGCCGGGCCTGGAGCACCGCCCTGGACGGTCAGGTCTACGCCTCCCCGCTCATCGCCGGCGGCTGGGTCTTCGCCGCCACCGAGAACGACTCCGTCTACGCCCTCGACCCGCACACCGGCGACATCCGCTGGCGGCGCAACGCGGGCCGGCCGGTGCCACTGTCCGGCCTGCCGTGCGGCAACATCGATCCGCTGGGCATCACCGGCACCCCGGTCTACGACGCCACGACCCAGCGCGTGTACGCGGTGGCCGAGACCCGGGTCGCCGGCCGGGTGCACCACGATTTGATCGGCTTGGACGCGGCCACTGGACGCGTGCTGCTGCGCCGCTCGGCCGACCCGCCGCGACAGGACCCTGAGCCGATGCAGCAGCGCGCCGCACTGGCGCTCATCGACGGGGTGGTCTACGTCGCCTACGGCGGGCTGGACGGTGACTGCGGCGACTACCACGGCCATGTCGTCGGTGTGCCGGTCGACCCGGCCGGTCCGCTCGCGGTCTTCCGGGTGCCGGCCGGTCGGAAGGGGGGCATCTGGGCCGCCTCCGGTCCGGCCCGGCGCAAGGGCGGCGCCCTGCTGGTCGCGGTCGGCAACGGCGACTCGACCACCACGTTCGACGGCAGCGACTCGGTCACCGCGCTATCGCTGCCGTCGCTGCGCAAGACCAGCCTGTTTGCGCCCCAGCAGTGGCGTGAGGACAACCGCAACGACGCCGACCTCGGCTCGATGGGGCCGGCGCCGCTGGCCGACGGGCGGGTCGTCGCCGCGGGCAAGAGCGGCGACGTCTACCTGCTCAGCGCCGGCAACCTCGGCGGGATCGGCGGCGCCCTGGCCCGGATCGGGGGTTGCCGAGCCTTCGGCGGCGCGGCCGTCATCGCCAACATCGTCTATCTGCCGTGCGACTCGGGCCTGCGCCAGGTGAAGGTGGGCCCGGGCGATCGGCTGACCGCCGGCTGGCAGAACACCGCCGCTACCGGCTCGCCGGTCATCGGCGGCGGCGCGGTGTGGACGCTCGACACCGGCTCGGGGGCGTTGCTAGCTCTGGACCTCGCCACCGGCCACCGCCGGGCGGCCCTCGACCTTGGCCCGGTCACCCACTTCGCTACGCCGGCCCTGTGGGGCAGCTACGCCTTTGTCGGCACGCAGCGGGGCATCGTCGCGGCCGCCGTCAGTTAGCCCCCACCGGCCAGATTCCGAGCTAGGGCAGGCCGGCCACCAGCTCGCGCAGCGGCTTGCGCAGCCCGGTATAGAACGGGATCTCCAGCCGGGTGTGCCGGCGCGCCTGCGCGCCGCGCAGGTGACGCATCAGGTCCACGATCCGGTGCAGCTCGTCGGCCTCGAAGGCCAGCATCCACTCGTAGTCGCCGAGGCTGAAGGCCGCGACGGTGTTGGCGCGTACATCTGGGTAGTCGCGCGCCATGTGCCCGTGCTCGGCGAGCATCGTCCGGCGTTCGCCGTCGTCGAGCAGGTACCAGTCGAGGCTGCGGACGAAGGGATAGACGCTGACGTAGCGCCGGGGCTCCTCCTCGGCGAGGAACGCCGGCACGTGGCTCTGGTTGAACTCGGCCGGCCGGTGCAGCGCCATCGCCGACCAGACCGGCTCGCAGGCCCGACCGAGTGCGGTCCGGCGCAGCCGCCCGTACACCTCCTGCAGGTCGTCGGAGGTCGGCGCCACCCACCACACCATGAAGTCGGCGTCGGCCCGAAATCCCGCCACGTCGTAGGTGCCGCGGGTCACCACGCCCTTGTCCGTCGACTGCTCCAGCAGCGACTCGACCTCGTCGCCGAGCGAGTCGCGACCGCCCTCGGGCAACCCGCCGCGCACCCGGAAGACCGACCACATCGTGTAGCGGATCAGCTTGTTGAGCTCGCGAGCCTGCTTGCCGTCAGCCATGCTCCCATTGTCCCAGGCGGGTCTGCTGCCGGCGCGGGCTGTCGAGATAGGTCGCGATCCGTTCGGCTGCGGCGTAGCCCGATGCGATGCAGGCCGGCACGCCCACCCCGTGGTAGGCCGCGCCCGCGACGGCCAGCCCTGGTACGGCGGACACCGCAGTCTCGATCCGCCGGACCCGGTCGAGGTGGCCAACCGCGTACTGCGGCAGCGCGCCCCCCCACCGGGTCACCCGCACGGCGACCGCGCTGACCGTGATCCCGGTCAGCGCCGCCAGGTCCCCGGCGGCCAAGGCAGCCAGGTCCTCGTCCGGGCGTTGCAGCACTGCCTCCTCACCGTGCCGGCCGATCGAGGCGCGTACGACGGTCAGGCCGCCGGCCAGATGCGCCCACTTCTGCGAGGAGAAGGTCAGGGCCTTGACCGACCGGCGCTCCCCCGCGCTCACCAACACCCCGCTGCCCGGCGGGAGAGCGGCGCCTTGATAGGCCAGCGTGACGATCGCGGTGCTGGCGTAGTCGACACCGGCCAGCTCCGTCACGGCCACCGGCGCCAGCTCCCGCAACAGGCGCCCGGCGGGCGCGGCCGGGACAGCGAGCAGCACCGCGTCGGCGCTGAGGTGGGTCGGATTCGGCACCGGCCCGGCGGTCAGCATGAAGCCGGTGCCGGAGCGCCGGATCTCGCGGACCGGCAGGCCCAGGCGCAGGTCCGCCGCCAGCGCCCGCACCACTGCGGGCACGAGGGCGCCGAGGCCACCGCGCAGCGAGGCGAACACCGGCCCGGAGCGCTGGGGCGCGGCGGCCCGGACCGAGCGGGCGGCGGCCAGCAGGGAGGGCTGGGCCTCCATGGCCGCGGCCAGCGCCGGCACCGTTGCCCGCAGCGACAGGGCGTCAGCGCGCCCTGCGTAGACCCCACCGAGCAGGGGGTCGACAAGCCGGTCGACGACCTCGTCGCCGAGGCGCTCGCGGACCAGCTCGCCGACGGAGACATCCCCGGCCGGCTCCGGGCCGTCGGACTCGGCTCGCACTCGAGCCAGCCCGGCCGGCGTCAGTACGCCGGAGGCCGCCAGCGCGGCCAGGTCGCCGGGGACGCCCAGCACGGTGCCGGTCGGCAGCGGCCGCAAGCTGCCGTCGACGGCGATCAAGGCGGCAGTCGTGGCCGGGTGCACGATGTCGCCTCCCAGGCCGACCGCGCGTGCCAGGTCCAGGCCGTGCGCCCCGGTCATGAGGAACGCCTCGGCGCCCTCGTCGACCGCCAGACCGTCGATCGTCGACGTCCGCAGCTTGCCGCCGAAGGCCCGAGCCCCATCAACGACGGTGACCGTCGTACCTGGGCTCCGGGTCAGGGCGTACGCCGCCGCCAGGCCCGCGATGCCACCTCCCACGACGACGACATGGCGGGCCACGCCGACCATCGTCCCCCACCGGTGACCGCGACCCAATCGTGACCGGGCCGGCCGGAACCGCGGCCCACGCGCGGCCGTCGGACCGCAGACCGACCCCTACCGACCGGAGGCCAGCATGCTTGCACTTTTTCCGACCTCGAAAGTCGCCGTCACACTCGCCGCGGCAGCCGTGTCGACGCTGGCCCTGGCCGGCTGCAGCAGCGGCGGTGGCGCCTCCAACACCAGCGCCAAGCGGGCCAGCGGCGGCACGGCGACGAGCGACACCCAGCCACTGTCGGCGGCCGGCCAACCCGCCGGCCCGAAGGCAGCCACGTCGATGAAGTCGCAGAACAGCCCGATCAGTCTCGGGGCCGCCAAGATCATCACTGCCGAGCTCACGGTCGCGGTCCGGCCGGCCGTCGTGGACAGCACCGCCGACCGCGCCACCGGCCTGGTCGAGGCGGCCGGCGGCCAGCTGGCCGGCGACCAGCGCAGCCGGGAGAGTGGCACCCGGCAGGCCGATCTGGTGCTGAAGGTCCCGCCGGTGCAGTACCCGAGCGTGCTGAGACAGCTGGCCGGGCTCGGGACGGAGGTCAGCCGGTCCGCCAGCGAGACCGATGTCACCGATCAGGTGGTCGATGTGGGCGCGCGGGTGGCCGCCCAGCGGGCCAGCGTGAACCGGGTCAGCAGGCTCATGGCCGGCGCCCGCAACCTCGGCGACGTCGTCCTCATCGAGGGCGAGCTGTCCAAGCGCCAGGCCGATCTGGAGTCGCTGGAAGGTCGTCAGCGGGCCCTGGACGCCCAGACGTCCGCCGCCACGATCACCTTGCACGTGCGCAGCACCTCGGCGGCCGCGGTCGTCACCCCGCCCAAGCCGGTCACCGGCTTCGCGGCCGGCCTGAAGTCCGGCTGGCGGGCTTTCACCGCCGCGCTGGCGCTGCTGCTGACCGCGCTCGGTGCGCTCCTGCCCTTCGCCGTCGTGGCCGCTCTGGCGGGCGGCGCCTTCGTCGCAGTGCGGCGGCGGCGTCAGGCTGCCGCGGGCCCTCCGGTGGCGGCCGCGCCCGCGCCGTGAGGCTGCTCCCCTGGCCGGCGCTCGATGGAATGCACCAGCTCCACCACGGCGGTCAGCACCCCGGGGTCGACCGTGGGCAGCACGCCGTGCCCCAAGTTGAAGATGTGGCCCTCAGCGGCGGCGCCCTCGGTCACGACCCGCCGCACCTCACGCTCGATCACCGGCCAGGGTGCATAGAGCACCGCCGGGTCGAGGTTGCCCTGCACGGCTCGGCCGGGTCCGATCCGGCGGACCGCCTCGTCCAGCGGCACCCGCCAG
>JAABUK010008435.1_pt1 | contig 14462 bp, 15 predicted proteins | sample 5559141 | NCBI WGS metagenome assembly JAABUK01 (sample SAMN10711869, study PRJNA513367) | rock metagenome | isolation source: Antarctica rocks | place: Antarctica: Victoria Land, Pudding Butte nord | collected 2016-01-03
TGACTGTGAGATGGATCGTCTTCATATTTCCCGAGACGCGTTCCACGGCGAATGGAACTATACGATCCACCCAACCGAAACGAACGCATCCCAGGTCAAAGCAGTTATCTTCGGATGAGCCCTAAGGTCCACGACCCCGCCTACTACGCCTCCAAGGCCGGTCTCGATAAGCTGGCGGACGTCTATGCGGACCATTTCCGACCGTACAACGTTGCCGCGATCTCCCTCTGGCCGGGCTACGTCGCCACGGAGCGGATGCTCCAGTCGGCCAAGACCGACCCCACCACGCATCAGCAGAAGGCGCAGTATGGGTTCGAGAGCACCGAGTTCAGCGGCCGGGTCATCAAGGCGCTGTATGACGATCCCGACCTCATGGCGCTGTCGGGGAAGACGGTGCTGACCGCGGAAGCCGCCGAGCGCTACGGCATCACCGACATCGAGGGCTACCAGCCGAAGTCCCTGCGCGGTACCTATGGCGGTCCGTTCAGCAAGCTCGACGCGTTTTCCGGAACATAGCCGCAGATGGGCAAGTCGGTCCCACTCAGGGAGCGTAGATGACCATGAAAGCAGAGACGGTCAGCATGACACGGCGGGCGGGCCAGACAGGTAGCAGTAGGTCGACGCCCCATCGACCCCGGCCAGCACGGGCGTGGCACCCTGGAAGATCTCATCGTGCAGGCCCACCCGGATGCCTGACAAGTCTTCATCGTGGTTGATGATGTCCGCCTGCCGCGTGGCCGACTGCAGCACGTGGTGAACAGTGCCGATGCTGGCGGGCAGGGCCAGCAGGTCGCGCAGGAACTCCACGACGCCGCGATACGAGCTGCGGCATATCAGCGTCAGCCCGACAATCACCTGGCGCAGCCACGTCTTGGTCACTGCCAGCTCGAACAGCACCTCGTCGTCCGGCGTGGCAGGCGAGAAAGCATCTGAACAGCCAGGTTCTTGTGGTCGCTCTCCGGCAGCCTTGCTGCGGCTCCAGTACGTCGCTGCTGCTCCATTACGTCGATCCATACTCGCACCACACCTGAAAACGTCAGGGTGACATCATCCGTCCTGCCAGCGCCAACCCGGCTTCACCTGTAACCCAACTTTGAACCACGCCCCCGGTCAGCGCCTTCAAAGCGGACACGTAGGAACGGCGCGCCTATTCGCATGAGGTTCCCTGAAACGAGCGAGGTGAGCGGCCAACCCAGCGCCGGCCGCCCGACCCGCGGATGTGTCACGCCGCCTTCGACAGCCCCTCCGCTGCCATCGCGGCCTGGACGGCGGTGCGGGCGATGACACGCTTGCTGAACTCGCCGAGGCGCGGCCAGCGGGCAAGATCCACGCCGAGGTTCGGCGCCCAACTCAGCACCACGAAGAGATAGGCGTCGGCGACAGTGAAGTTCGGACCGGTGAGGTAGGGGCGTCCGTCGGCGAGCGCCTTTTCGACCACGTCGAGCTTGCGGCCGATATTTGCGACCGCCGCCTCGCGCGCCTCGGGGGCGAGCGCCGGGTTGAAGAGCGGCCCGAACGCCTTGTGCAGCTCGGCCGAGATGAAGTTCAGGTGCCCGTTGACCCGCGCGCGCTCGACCGTGCCGGCGAGGGGCGCGAGCATGCCGGGCGCGTGCTTGTCCGCCAGGTACTGAACGATGGCCGCGCCCTCGGTCAGTACCTCGCCGTCATCGAGCTGCAGCGCCGGGACGTAACCTTTCGGGTTGATGGCTGTGAAATCCGCGCCGGACTCGGTCTTCTTGGTCTTGAGGTCGACGGCTTCGAGCGCGAACGGCAGGTCGAGTTCGCACAGCACGATATGCGGCGAGAGCGAGCAGGCGCCGGGGGCGTAGAAGAGCTTCACGGGGTTTCTCCTGTTGCGAAGTGCCCGGAGAGATACAGGGAGCTGTTACTCTCGGAAACCGGGTAACTTGTTGTGACCGTCTCTTTCCAGTATCATCTGAGAAACTAGGTTGCATCAGCGCGCCGAGGTGAATGTCATGGCTCTGAAGCTAAGGGCCCATCCGAAGTTAAACGCTCAGACGACTGGCTGTAAGGCACTGGATCGACTCCAATATCTCGTCGGAATGGATTCGATTATCTTCGGCTGGCCCCTAAGGAAAAAGGTTCCGCCGCCACCGGGCTGCCCGATGTCGGCCTGTATGAGCTTGCTCGGCGGGATTTGGACGCCAGAAATCATCTGGAACCTGAGCAATGGGCAGCGCCGCTTCTCCGAGCTGCGCAGTGCGATGCCGGTGATCTCGGCCAAGGTGCTCAGCGCGCGGCTGAAGGACCTCAAGGAGCGCGGCGTGCTCTCCCGCGCCGTGCTGGCGACGACCCCGCCGAGCGTGGAATATACCCTGACCGACCTTGGCAAGGAGCTCATCCCGGCCATCCGGGCAATCGTTGAGGTCGGCTCGAAGCTGCATCTTCGGACGACTTCGGAAGCAGCAAGCTGCGCGGCTTCGCGAGGACGAGTAGCCGCTTAGGGGTCGTCAGCAATCAACTGATCGACCGGAGCAGCATAACACGCTGATAAACCCCGTTCTTCCAATGCGAGCCGATTCGGTTAAATCCTTCCGAGTCCTTAGGGTCGAAATCCGGCACCAGATGCCGGAGTGGAAGGAAGCGGTCCAAGGCAACGCTCGCCAGCGCCTTGATTGATTATCCCCGTATCAGTCCGGGAAGAGGGCTGACGTAGGTCGGGCCTGTGGGAGGCGCGGTCAGGGAACCTGGCTGAGTGCCTCCTGGGCCGGGGCCATCAGCGGCAGGAGGAAACGCGGCATGTCCTCAACCGCAATCCTGCTGGCATGAACCGCGACGTTCAGGGCGGCCAGGACGATGCCACGTGTGTTGCGGATAGGCACGGCGATTGTCCGCAGCCCCAACTCAACTTCCTCGTCCACCACGGCATAGCCGCTGTTGCGAACGGCCGTGAGCTCGCATTCCAGGTCCTTCCGGGTGCAAAGCGACTTCGGGGTCCTGGCCTCGAAGCGGACCTTCCGCCAGTAGCCCTCAAGCCATTCGGTGGAGGCGTAGGCCAGCAGCACCCGGCCGAGCGCCGTGCTGTAGGCCGGCAGGCGGCTGCCCACGCTTAGGCTGGTGAATACTAGGCGGGGCGGGGCGGCTTGCGCGATGCAGATGACGTCGGTGTCGTCGAGGATCGCGGCCATGCTGGGGTCTCCCGCCTCACGGGCGATACTGTCCACGTAAGGCTGCAGAAGCTTCGCGAGCGGCGTCATGGCTAGGTAGGCATGCCCGAGGCGCATCACACGCGGCGTGAGTGAGAAGAACTTACCGTCGAACTCGGCATAGCCGAGATGGACCAGGCTCAACAGGTAGCGGCGCGCCGCTGCCCTCGTCAGGCCCGTCAGGCTGGCGGCTTCGCTGATCGCCATGCGCCGCCGCGTCTCGTTGAACAACTCGATGATGGCGAGCCCTTTTCCGAGGCCAGCGACCAGGTCACGGCTTGGCAGGGCGGGGGCGAGTTCGTCAGGCATGTGGGCGCATATCGCACAATTCGGTTTTTCTTGACAGCGTGTTCGCTTCCATCTGATATTGTGCGAAATATAAACAAAGGGCGATATGCGAACAATGCCCGTGTGGGAGGTCGGCTATGCCCAGCGCTCGAGAGTCCTTTCCTATTCGTCAGAGCCGTGGCGCTGCGCAGTTCGGCGTCGTCGGCTGTGAGCCTCCGCGTCAAAGATACGCGGTTCAACCCCTCACATGACCCCGTTTACCTACGAGGCCCTGCCTGCGCGGATCATTTTCGGCAACGGCACGATCTCGGGGCTGCCCACGGAACTCTCCCGCCTTGGCCGCCAATGCGCGCTCATTCTCTCCACGCCGGAGCAGCGAGGCACGGCGGAGATGCTGGCCGGCCTGCTGGGAACCGCGGCCGTCGGCGTGTTCGCCGGCGCGGCCATGCACAGCCCCGTCAACGTGACCGACGAGGCCCTTCATGAGGTCGACAGGCTGCGGGCCGATGCCGTCGTGTCTGTCGGAGGCGGCTCGGCGATTGGCCTGGGCAAGGCAATCGCGCTGCGAACCGACCTGCCGCAGATCGCGGTCCCCACCACCTATGCAGGTAGCGAGGCCACCCCGATTCTGGGCGAGACGCAGGAGGGCAGGAAGACGACGCAGCGCAGCCTCAGCGTGCTGCCCGAGGTCGTCATCTACGACGTCGACCTAACCCTCACCTTGCCGTCGGGCATGACGGCGACGTCTGGCCTTAACGCGATCGCTCATGCGGCGGAGGCATTGTATGCCGCCGACGCCAACCCCGTCGCCTCCATGCTCGCCGAACAGGCCATCGGGCTGCTCGCCCGGTCGTTGCCCGCCATCATGCGAAATTCTTCGGATCGGGCCGCGCGGTCCGATGCGCTTTATGGCGCATGGGCCTGCGGCACCTGCCTCGGTCTCGTGGGGATGTCGCTGCACCACAAGCTCTGCCACGTTCTGGGTGGAAGCCTGGGGTTGCCGCACGCCCCGACCCACTCCGTCGTGCTGCCCTACGCGATCGCCTACAACGCCGCGGCCGCGCCGGAGGCCATGCGGCGGATTGCCGGGGCGCTCGGTTCCAGCGACGCCGCTGGCGGTCTGCACACGCTTGCTCGTTCCCTGGGGGCGCCGTTGTCCCTCGCCGAGTTGGGCATGCAGGTTGGCGACATCGACCGAATGGCAGATATCGCCGCCGCCAATCCGTACCCGAACCCCGAACCGCTAACGCAAGACGGCCTACGCCGCCTGTTGCATGCGGTCTTCCACGGCCGCGGCCCCATCTAGCCCGAGATCCAAGGAGACGAACATGGGAACCTATGTCACGGACGTCTACGGCGAGGAGTTCACCCCGGGGCGCAAGCGCCAGGAACGCACCGTCCTGGGCACAGTCACAGAGCCCGCCCGGGACATACCCGTCCTGCATGATGTGGACGTGTTGGTGGTGGGCGGCGGCCCGGCGGGCACTACCGCCGCCATCGCGGCTGCGCGCCTCGGGGCCCGCGTCATGCTGACCGAACGCTACAACCACCTCGGCGGCCTCTCCACCGGGGGGCTCGTCGTCTGGATCGACCGGATGACCGATTGGGACGGCAAGCTCGTCATCCAGGGGCTGGGCAAGGAGCTGCTCGACCGCCTGCCGCCGGGTGCAATGTTCGGGCCCGACCCGTCGTCCTGGGGTTCGCGCGAGGCCGATGCGGTCGCGCGTTGGAAGCCGCGCTTTTCGGCGCACCACGATACGGTGACCTGGGCGCCGATGATTGACCCCGAGCAGCTGAAGGCGGTGTCGCTGGCCGCGGTGCGTGAGACGGGCGTGGAGCTGCTGTTCCACGTTTGGGCGTCGGGAACCATCATGGAGGATGGCCGCCTGCGCGGTGTGGTGTTCGAGGGCAAAGGCGGCCGGTTCGCCATCAAGGCCCGTGTCGTCGTGGACACGACCGGCGATGGCGACGTGTTCAACAGCGCCGGCGAAGGGGCTGCCAACGACATCGAGCCGTCCTCGATCCAGCAGTGCATCAACACCTCATGGCTATGGGCCGGGGTCGATTGCGAGCAGTGGCTAGCGTTCCGCCGATCGGACGACTACGAGCCGTTCTCCGCTCAGGCGCGCCGCGAACTTGGCCTGTTCGAGTGGCCGATCGCGTCCTGGCGCAACGACATCGCCGTGTTCATGGGGCCGCGCTGGGCCGGGTACAACGGCCTGGACCCCCACGACCTGACGGAGGTGGAACTGCGGTCCCGCGACAAGATGATGGAGTTGCTGGCCTACTACCGCGCCCACGCGCCCGGCTTCAAGGACGCGTGGATCATGCTGACGGCATCCCAGGTCGGCGTGCGCCTGACCCGGCGGCTCCTCGGTGCTCAAAGCCTCCTGCGCGATGATTGGTCGGCCGGGCGGGTGCACGACACCGAGGTCGGCGTCAGCCCGAGCCTGGCGCCGAAATGGGAGAGCGTGTCGGTGCCCTACGGCAGCCTGCTGCCGCGCGTGACGCCGGGCCTGATCGTGGCCGGGCGGCACCTGTCGTGCGACGCGTCGTCGCAGACGTTCATGCGGGAGATCCCGCAATGCTGGATGACGGGCCATGCCGCTGGCGCCGCGGCGGCGTTGGCTGCCAATGGCGGGATCGATCCCGCCGCGGTGTCTATACCGCAGCTCCAAAAAGTCCTGGTCGAGCAGGGCGCGTATGTTCGCATGGCGGCCGCTGCCGAAGCCGAACCGGCAATGTGAGGGGCGACTGTCGGCTGAGCGTATCCACAACAAAGAACAAGGGAACGTCCATCATGCTGCAAGACCGGAAAAGCTACACGATCGCGGAGATCGTCGAGGGCGGGGGGTTCGGGCGGCCGCTGCTGCTGATCCTCGCGCTCTGCTTCCTGCTCATGGTGTGTGACTCGTACGATGTCGCGGCACTCTCCTTCGCGGCACCCGTGCTGATAAGGCAATGGGGCATCACGCCGGCCGCCATGGGCGTCGTATTCAGCACGGGGCTTTTCGGCTTGCTGGTGGGTTCCATCCTGTTCGGTTGGGTAGGCGACCGGTTCGGTCGAAAGCGCGCTATGATCATCGGCGCGCTCTGCTTCAGCGTGCTTACTGCAGCGACAGGGCTGGTGGGATCGCAGGCCGAGCTGCTGGTGCTGCGCTGCGTGGCCACCATTGGGCTCGGCGGCGCTGTCCCGAACGCCGTGGCGTTGGTCACGGAGTTCACGCCGAGGGCGCGCCGCATGATGGCTGTCGGCATCATCTTCGCCGGCTACTCCGTCGGCGGCATCATCGCCGGGCTCACTGCGACGTACGTAATTGGTGTGCTCGGCTGGCCGATGATGTTCTACATCGGTGGCGGCATGTCATTGGCGACGACGGTGGCCTTCCTGCTGCTGCCCGAATCCCTCTCCTTCCTGGCAACCATACCAGCCCGGCAAGCCGAAGCCCTGCGGGTGGCGGCTTTCCTGCGGCCCGGCATGCCCTTCCCCGCCGGGAGCCGCGTGCTGCCCGATGTGGAAGTCGATGCTGCCCATAGCCGGCTGGCGGACCTGTTCGCCGGGCATCTGCGGATCGCGACGCCGGTCATGTGGCTGATCTACATCGCCAGCTCGATCACGGTGTTTTCCTTGTCGAGCTGGATGCCCGTCGCAGTGGAATCGGTGGGCTTCCCGCGTGCGATGGCGGCGACTGCCACGGCGGTCCTGTTCGCCGGAAGTGCCGTGGGGGGTATCCTGGGTGGGCGTTTTGCCGACCGGAAGGGCCTGACCGCCATCATCGTCCTGGCGGTCCTTGCCTGTCCCACCGTCGCAGCACTCGGTGCGCTCGGCGGCAGCGGCCTGTTGCTGTTCCCGGTCAGCTTTCTGGCTGGCTGCTTTGCATTCGGCGGCCAGACCTGCCTGCATGGCTTCGTCGGCTCGCTCTATCCCACGAACCTTCGCGCCAACGGCGTCGGCTGGGCAATCGGCATCGCGAAGATCGGCTCCATGGCCGGCCCACTCATCGGCGGGCTGCTGTTGCCGCGGTTGCCCGGTGAAATGCTGTTTGTCGCCGCAGCCAGCCCGCTCGTCGTAGTCGTGGTCCTCGCCACCACGCTCAAAGTCCTGCTGTCACCAATCAACACAGCCGATGCCGCCAAGGCTGTGGCGACGGCAGGATGAGGCTGGTCATGGCTCTAGAGGGGCAAACCCATGCGTAACTTCGACGAGAACACCATCACGGACGCTGTGCTGGAGCGGGTGAGCGAAGCCCGCGATCCCCGTCTCCGGGCGATCAGCGAGGCGGTCGTCCGCCACCTGCATGCGTTGGTGCGGGAGGTCGAGCCGACGCAGGCAGAGTGGGCGGCCTCCATCGAATTCCTGACCCGAACCGGCCACATGTGCAGCGACACGCGGCAGGAGTTCATCCTCCTGTCCGACGCCCTCGGCGTCTCCATGCTGGTGGACGCCATCAATCACCGCCTGCCGTCCGGCACTACGGCGACGACGGTGCTCGGACCCTTCTACGTGCAGGCGGCGCCGGAGCATTCGCCCGGTGACGACATATCTGCCGACATGGCCGGTGCGCCGCTCCTAGTGGAGGGGACCGTATCCCAGCTCGACGGAACGCCGATCAGCGGCGCCGTGGTGGACACCTGGCACACGGATGGCGACGGATTCTACGATGTGCAGGGTCCCGCTGGGCTGGAGGGGCTTGCGGGCCGGGCGCGGTTTCGGACCGACGATGCCGGACGGTTCTGGTTTCGCTCGGTGGTGCCCGCGTCCTACCCGATCCCGGATGACGGCCCCGTGGGCGACATGCTGAAGGTGCAGGGACGCCACCCGTTCCGTCCCGCCCACGTCCACTTCATGGTCGGGGCGCCAGGTTGCGAGACGCTCGTGACGCACATCTTCATCGCTGGCGACCAATACCTCGACTCCGATGTCGTGTTCGGCGTCAAGGATGCCTTGATCCGGTCGCTCGAACGCCAGGGTGCTGGACGGACGGCGCGGGGCAACATGGTCGAGCAGAATACATCGGCCCTGCGCTTCGACTTTGTTCTTGCCGATGCACACTAAAGAGATAGTCGACTTGGGATTCCAGACTGCGACGGTATGAATATTTCGTCTGCAGCGGCCCGGTTCAGAGAGGCCATCCGCATCCCGTTCGCGGCAGAGAACCGCGCAATATGGCAGCCCTCGTGAGAACGAGAGCCCACTATCCTCTATCAGATACTCTCGTGTTCTTAGGGTAGACCCCAGCGGCGCGCCAACCTGGGACACTTTCTCCGTGCCATTAGGGTTGCTTCAAGCATTCTGGAACGGCGATCTCAGCCTCCTCGGCGAGAAAGCGACCGTTCTGTTGCCAAAATGCAAGCTGGGCGGCGAAGCCGAGCTTACCGGCGTCCGCCATGCCCGCCAGCAACGCGATGTCCTGCGGGCGCAATGACCACTGCATCCCCAACTCGTCCGCCGACCAGTCCCGCTGCATACCGCCTACCCCGTCTGCCCCACCAGGCGAGCCTACGGGACGGAAGCTGAAAACGACCCCCAGATGGCCAAAACGCACAGCTTCGCGGTCACTGGGCCGTGTAGATGACCAGCTTCAATGCGGGATCATCGTTGGACTGGAAACTTGCATGCTCGAGGCGCATTACGCCCTTTTGGGGATGATCGAGAACTTTCCAGCCGCCGTCGGCGGCACGGATGTCGTGCATCTCCCACCATAATGCGAATTCGGGGCTGCGCTGACGGAGGCGCTCTAATAACGCCATGAAGGCCGGATCGCGCGACCACATGGCGTGGCTCGCCCTGAATTGCGCGACCATGCGCTGTGCCTCATTGGTCCAACTGGCCCCGAACAGAAGTCTTGCCTCCGGATTAAGTAGAACGTAGACAAGTATATTACGGTCATCTTCAGCAAGCTGTCCAAAGTCCGTAAAGATATCGGCTGCGGAAGCGTTCCAAGCCAATATGTCCCAGCGCCGGCCAGTCACGTAGGCCGGCTGATTTAGGCTTCTGACCAAACGCTCGATGTGTTCCGGCACAATCTCGCGAGAAAACGCGCGGCGGTCGGAATGCCGCGCTAGCATTCGCAGATGGGCGTGCTCCGTCTGACCAAGCCGTAGCGCGCGCGCCAGAGCATCTACGGTGGTTGCAGAAGGGCTGACATCGCGGCCCTGCTCCAGCCGTGTATACCAGTCCACGCCGATGCCAGCGAGTTCCGCCACCTCCTCGCGACGCAAGCCGGCCGTCCGCCGCCGCTGCCCGGGCTGAATTCCTGCTGCCTCCGGGCTCAGCCGTTCCCGACGCGATCGGAGGAAATCGCCAAACTCGCTCAGAACCCTGTTCGACATGGTCCGTCTCCCGCAGCCCGCATGGTAAGGACTATCCTAGGACTACCCCATACCTTCATCCAAGACGCGCGGCGGTGGCAAATGCGCACCACGCGTTGAAGGAAAGAGCATGAAGGCTGCGGTCCTGGAGAAGTTTGGCTCTCCGCTTGCCGTGAAAGAAGTGCCCGACCCGGCAGCCGGGCCGGGGCAGGTCATCGTCGATGTCGTCGCCGCCCCGGTCCTGTCTTATGCAAGCGAGGTGTTCAGCGGCGCGCGGAATTATCCTCTGGAACCGCCGGTCGTGCCTGGGTGCGGAGCGATCGGCCGGGTACGCAGCTTTGGGCCCGATGCCACCAAGTTTGCTATCGGCGACTGGGTATTCTGCGATCCGACAGTCCGATCGCGAGACGATGTGATGTCGCCGGACATTACGTTGCAGGGCTGGAGTTCAAGGGGCGAAGGGGGGCTTCGCCTCTCGCGGACCTACCATAACGGGCCATTCGCCGAACAGATGATGCTGCCGACGGAGAACGCCATCCGGATCGGCCCGCTAAGCGACGCGGAAGCGACCCAGTGGTGCGCTTTGAACACGCTGCTTGTGCCCTATGGCGGGCTTATCGCGGCCAATTTGCTGGCGGGGGAAACGCTTCTCGTCAGCGGCGCCACCGGAAATTTCGGCAGCGCCTGCATCGCCGTCGCCTTGGCCATGGGGGCAGGCTGCGTGATTGCGCCGGGGCGTAACGCGGCGACGCTAGCGGATTTGGCTCGTCGGTTCGGGGAGCGCCTGCGGACGGTGCAGCTTTCCGGCAACGAGGATGATGACCGCGAGCGGATGCGGGCGGCGGCGCCGGGTCCGATTGATTGCGTGCTGGACATTCTGCCGCCCTCGGTGGCCGCCACGACGGTCCGGGCCGCCCTGATGACGGTGCGTCCGTACGGACGGGTGGTGCTGATGGGGGGCGTCGGGATGCTGGGGGGCGAGGACCTCAAGCTGCCATATCCTTGGATCATGCGAAGCTGCATCAGCGTGATCGGCCAATGGATGTACTCGCCCGATGCAACGATCAAAATGGCGCGCCTGGTGAGAGCCGGTCTGCTGGATTTGACCCAGTTCGCCGTGAAAGCCTTCCCGCTTGCTGACGTGAATGAAGCGGTCGGGCACGCGGCGGCCAATCACGGGCCATTCAAGATGACTGTCATCCGACCCTGAGGCGATGCCATCACGCACGCCGTTCGGCGTTGCGGAGAATGCAACGCGCCACCCTTGCGGGACGGTCGTTTCCGAGGGCCTGTGCGATAACGCTGCCGTTCCACCTGCAACGAGGCAATCCAATGACCGATCCCGCGCATTCCAACCAGGAACCCATGCCGAAGATCGCGCGCCTTGGCGACATGACGCCGACTAAGCGTGCACTAGCAGCGGCGAATGCGGTTCCGCCCGAGGCCTATGAGATGCTCGCCGCCAAGGAAATCTTCCTGATGATGGCGCCGGAAGGCAACTTCCGCAAAAACTCAAAGCCGGTCATCCAGGGTGCCGAGGGTCTGGAGGTTTCCGTCGTACGCTGCCCGCCGGGCAACGGCCCCGGCCTGCACTCGCACCGCCTGACTTACGAAAGCTTCATGTGTCTGACGGGCGAATGGGAAGTGACCTGGGGTGAGCAAGGCGAGCACAAAACGACCATTAAGCCGTTCGACCTGGTGGCCGTTCCGCCGGACATATTTCGTGCCTTCACCAATATTTCGGCTGAGCCGGCCTTGTTGCTCGTGCTTGTGCAGGGAGCCAAGGAGCATGTGATGGGGGACATTGCCTACTCGAGCAAGCTGGGGGATGAAATCGTGCGCAAGTTCGGTTCGGAGGCAGCGGAGGGATTGAAGGACATCGGGATCACGTTCAGCAAAATGGAGACGGCCTAAAGCGGCCGCCCGGCACGACTGACGCGAGCATTAAGAGTGGATATGCAATTAGACTCCGCTTTGGGCGGAGAACACGCGGGTGCAAGCCTGCGACGGTTCGAAGATGACGGCCTGCTCCGCGGCGAAGGACGTTACACGACGGATGTGCAGTTACCGGGCCAGCTGCACGCCGTCTTCGTCCGGTCGCCACATGCGCTCGCCGAAATTTTGTCTATCGATACCGCGGCGACGCGCGACATGCCGGGCGTTGTCGCTGTCTGGACGGGCGCGGACTTGGTTGCGGATGGCATCGGTCCGCTTCCGTTCAATGTCTTGCCGGTTTCGGGCGGGGCGGTTCAGCCGACGGTCTCGCCGCCCCGGTTTCCCCTCGCTGTCGGGGTCGCCCGCCATATCGGGGATCCGGTCGCAATCGTTGTCGCGGACACCCGCGCAGCCGCGCAGGATGCCGCGGAAGCGTTATATCCCGAGTACGTCATCCGTGATGCGCTGCTGGATCCGCGTGAAGCCGCAGCCGCCAAAGCGCCGCAGCTCAGCGCGGAGGTCCCGGGCAATGTTGCCGCGCACTTTCAACGCGGCGACCATGCGGCGGTGGAACGGGCGTTTGCGGCGGCCCGACACGTCGTGACCCTCGACCTCACGCATCACCGGGTTGCGGCAACCTCACTCGAACCACGGGCCGTCGTTTGCGATTGCGATCCCTCGTCGGGGCGGACAACCATCTACGTGGGGTGCCAGGTTCCGTTACTGCTCCGTGCTCATCTAGCGGAGCATGTGCTGAAAGTCGCGCCGGAACGTCTGCGGATCATAGTGGGCCACATTGGCGGCGGGTTCGGGATGAAAGCCTTCATCTATCCGGAATACGCGGCCGTCGCCTATGCCGCGGGAAAGCTGCGACGCCCGATCGGCTGGCGTGCAGACCGTTCGGAGTCGTTCATCAGCGACGCCCAGGCGCGCGATCATGTGACAAGGGCTTCGCTCGCCTTAGACGATCAAGGCACCTTCCTCGCCCTTCGCGTCGAGACCTTGGCCAATGCCGGCGGATACCTCTCCTTCCTCGGCGCCTTCATCCCGACCGACTCGTACCACCGCGTTATCACCGGTGTTTATCGCACGCCGCATGCGTTTCTGGATGTTCGGGTGATGCTGACGACCACGTTGCCGGTGGATGCTTACCGTGGCGCTGGCCGGCCGGAGGCAATCTACGTCATGGAGCGTCTTGTCGACGCCGCTGCGGCGACGACCGGGATCGACCGCGTATCGCTGCGTCGACGCAACATGATCACACCGGGCGAGCTGCCGTTCCGTAATCCCATGGGTTTCACCTACGACAGCGGCGCCTTCGCCAACACGATGGATCTTGCCTTGGCGCGCTCTGACTGGGCGGGCTTTTCGACGCGTGCGCAAGCATCGCGAGATCGCGGAAAGCTGCGCGGGATCGGACTTTCAACCTATATCAAGTCGGCCGGCAAACCCGGCGCGCTTGCCGAACAAGTGGACTGTTCCATTGAGTCGGACGGGTCCGTGATCGTGGTGTCCGGTACCCAGGAGATGGGCCAAGGGCTGCCGACCGCCTATGCGCAGCTGGTCGCCGCCGTGCTGCAGATTCCGGCCGGACGGGTCCGAGTGGTGCAAGGCGATACGGACGTGGTTACGCGCGGCGGCGGCAGCGCCGCCTCACGCTCGCTATTCATCGGCGGGTCCGCCGTCCATACCGCCACCGTTGCCGTGCTCCAGCGCGCCAAGGCCTTGGCGGCCGATGCGCTTGAGGTCGCCGAGGCGGACCTTACGTACGCGTCCGAGCGGTTCAGCGTGACAGGGACCGATCTTGGCATCGCACTCGGCCAATTGGCGTCCCGGCAAATCGGGGCGCGCATCCAGGTTGCCACGGAACACACGGTGAACGCGTTGACATGGCCATGCGGCTGCCACGTCTGCGAGGTCCAGATCGATCGTGCGACCGGTGCGGTATTATGTAGCACCCGCCACCACAGGAAGGTAGAGGCACCCCTGCTTCGTTCCTAGTCTTGGGGTATGTTCGATGCTCGACGGGTCGCCGCCACCCTCTACGCCAGACGCCGACGCCTGACACTAGGTCTAGCCGACTTTGATCGTCGTGCCGAAGCTTACCGCTCGGCGCTCACTGAGGTAGAGGCCGAGCTGCGGACCATGGTCCTATTCGTCCCGCCGCTGATCCTGCGCGGAACTCCCTTTGCCGTGGCACGGGACATTCTGGGCTTTCTTCGGGAGGCGCAGACGCCGCTCACGACGCAGGAGATCACCCTTTGGGTGATGGCGAAGCGGAAGCTGCCACCAACCGATCCACGGATGATCCGGTTGGTGCAGAAGCGCGTCAGGGCCGCCCTGAACCGCCTGGCAGCGCGCGGGGTGGTGCGGTCGGAGGCAGAAAGTAGGCGTGTTGTGCGGTGGGGGTTTGCAGGGTAATTCCAGGGGAATTCAGATTCTTTACAGTGACTTAGCAGAACGCCGCCTAGGGCGCTGATTCCACACATAATCTTGTTGACCTGCCGATCGGCGGCAGGCAAGATTCCGCCATGCAAAACACATCGCATGCAGTCATGTCTCAGCGACTTGAAGCAGCAGACAGCCCTGATGACTTTCCCACACCGCCGTGGGCAACTCGGGCGCTGATGGAATACGTGCTGAGGGGCAGCTTGGCCGTGTCGGATATGTCGTGTTTAGAGCCCGCTTGCGGCGCAGGACACATGTCAAATGTCTTGGCGGATTATTTCAGGTTCGTCGAAAGCTCCGACATACACGATT
>JAABUK010008437.1_pt1 | contig 14458 bp, 18 predicted proteins | sample 5559141 | NCBI WGS metagenome assembly JAABUK01 (sample SAMN10711869, study PRJNA513367) | rock metagenome | isolation source: Antarctica rocks | place: Antarctica: Victoria Land, Pudding Butte nord | collected 2016-01-03
GCCTAGGTGAGTCAATCAGCGAAAGTCAGGGTTGAATAGTGCTTGATCTTTAGAGGTAGCTATAACTGAATATTAAGAATACAGAAGAAGATGAGTACAAGAGCTTCTATTTAAGTAATATTCAGAGGCTGTGCTAAGCTCGAAGAAGATGTGTTTGTGACACGAATAGAATGTGATGTAGAAAGAAAGATGATGTTGAACAAAGAGATGTTGGTGAAAGAAAATAGAGGCTGAGCCAGATCTGAGCTAGAGGCACTGACTAGTTCTATTCAGCCTTGGTACGCTCGTAACAATAGATCATTGCATTGACAGTGTCATTGAAGCAGACTCACTGATCGACTTGCTCATCAAAGAGATCAACTTTGAGCTCGTCATTGTAGCAGACTCACTAGTTGCATGTGAATGTATGATCAGATTCACTGATGAGTAGAGCGATGAAAGCAAGTAGATCATTGCATTGAGAATAGATGTCATTGAAGCAGACTCACTAGTTGCATGTGAACTGATAGACGAATTGATTCACTGATAGATAGAACGATGAAAAGATCATTGCATTGATGATGTCATTGAAGCAGACTCATTGAGAGTTTGCTTCTTGAGATAAAGACTTCACGCAGTTCTATGACTGATCTCGTTTGATTGTTCAACAAATTCGAAGAATTTCTTGCGAATCTGAATGAACGGTTAATTCGCTGATCTTTGACCTAGTCGAATGATTTCAATCATTTGTTTATACTCGCTGATCAGCGCATGAGTTTGAATCTTTTGTTTATTCTTGCTGAATCAGCTCACGAGAGAAGAAAGATGAGTGTTGCTGCACGAACGCAAGTCACTAGATCAAAGTCAATAGAGAATTGAAGAACTACTAGCAGAAGCACTTGAAGAAATCGATGCAGATTATTTCACTTCGTCTGTAACAAAGAAGCATTTATATAATGTTAAAGATCAGCATAGAGCGAGTCATATAAATGTAATGTAACAAGTATATAAATGCTAAGAAAGAAAAGTATCTAGAAGGGAAGAATCGACTATCTATATGACTCAGAAGAACATAAGCTAACTCTGAATAGAGTTGACTTCGAAACAAGTCTATGTTCTAGCAACGAGCGATCGACGATAGTTCTCAGAATAGTCATCAACATAGTCATCAACATAGTCATCAACGAAGATGCGTAGCTAAAATCATAACAGATTTGATCTTGTAAGCTTGAATTTAGAATTCACTGTGATATTATTTCTACTTTGCAATCAGTTTTGCAATCAATTCAAGAGTAATAAGAAATGAAATACATACATAGATTTGTGCAAGTTGAAGAATTCATTTGAATTTAAAATCAATTTTAAAATCTTGTCAGTTGCAAAATCAAAGATGCTGAGTAGTGTTTTATTATTAAAATTAAGCTCATTATTTCTGTATTGCAATCAGTTTTGTGATCTTCTATAAACTTGTAAGATTGATACATAACTTATTGAGCTGTTGCAATCATGATTGCAGTATGTTGTTGTTGTTGTTGTTTGAAAATAAAAGAAGAAGAAAGTTGATGATTACACGACTTAATTAGTGTTGAAATGATGATGATCTAAATCTTAAAATCTTAAATCAAGATATCGAAGTTTAAATTTCATATCTCATCATTGCAATTAATCTTCACTATTTCATCTCATTACTTAAATCACTACATCATTGTTTTTACAAGTTAACTATTGTTCTGCATTTGCAATGATATTTACATACAAACGCAAGACTATTGAAGATTATTTTGACAATACATATTCAAAAAAGACTAGAACTTATGTGCAAAATATGATAAACAATGAGAAGAAAATTGAAAATGTGAAAAACAGAGATAGAAATATTCATTTCTATTGAATCAAGCAATTCAAAAAATCGAATGTTTATCTACAAGCATTAAATGATGATCATGAGTTCTTGTTGACTGCGCATGTGAATAGCAAATGAAATCAACGATATTTTTTGCAATCTTTTTTGCAATCAAATATTAATAAATTCATAGAATTGCAAAAGAAAATACGATGAATCATGTAAGAGCGCATCTTGATGTCACAAGTCTCAATCAAGATTCTTCAGTACTAAGCACTCATTTCAATATGAATGTAAAGAATTCTTAATGAAAGAAGCTCTCTGACATCAATGATGTTCAGACGAAAGAACAATATCAGATGAATGACTTGCTTCTGAAAGAAAAGTTCAAGATGATGATGAATGAAGAAATGATGAATGATTCAAATGTCATCAGAGAAGCATTGATAATGAAGATTCTTCAACAGTTTCAAAATTTCTGAAAAAATGTAATGTATTGAAAGAATAGAGTGAACAGTATTACATATGATGAAATTTATGCAGATTGTAGAGAGAAGTTGTAGACTGCTCTATCTATATACTGCTAACGTGATTGAATCGCGACACACGATCTTTTTCCTGACGCTAGTCTACAAAGAGCTGCTAGAAACGAGTCTGTCATTGCACTTCTCAACACTTTCACTTGATGCTTGCAAGTTTCTCAGCTTTCACTGCTTTTCAGTTTCAGTTGTTCAATGAATCTCTTGAAGTTCTGTCGAGATAGTGACTTGATCAATTCGTCTGCTATCATATCTTGACTAAAGACGAAGTTCACTGAGATCTGATTCTTCTTGTGCAGATTTCGAATGTAATGATAAGCGATGTCGATGTGCTTCGATCATTCGTGAATATGAGCATTCTTAATCAGCATAAGAATCGCTTGATTATCTTCTTTAAGCTGCGTGAGTGAGACAAATTGATGAGTAATCTTCTCAAGAATATTGACGTGACTGTGACTGATGCTCAAGTACTTTGTCAGATTCATGTTCTTGAGCACTTGACTGATTCATAGACTCTTCTTGATGCAGATTGATAGAGTCATGTACTCTGTCTCAATGATCAATGTGACAACGAACTTTTGCTTTCAACTCATTCAAAAGACTGATTCTTCATCAAGCATGTAAATGTAAATGAGAATCAACTTGCAATCTAGTCGATCTGAGATGTAGTCTGAGTCAGAGTATTCTACTAACTTCATGCTTTCACTGACTTCGTACATGATGTCTAGATCAATGATGAAACGAACGTATCACATCAACTTCTTCAAGATGTGTTCATGATGTTTTGCAGAATTGCTGAGATATTGACTTAGTCGATTGAGAGCAAAGATGATGTCAAGTCGAGTGTGAATTGCAGCATACATGAGACTTTCAATGACTTGTTGATACTCATGCTGATTGATTCTCACGTCTTCGAGTTCAGCTGAGTGAAGAGCATCATATTCATTCATTGAAAGATCTGTTGTCTTGTGCTTGTCTTGCTTCATGTTGAGTCTTTCAAGAACATCATGAAGATAGTGAGTTTGATTCATTCGTAAGATTCGTGTCTTTCTGTTGCAAGTAATTTGAATATCAAGAATCTTCTTCATTTCTCTCAGATTCTTGACTTTGAAAACACATTGAAACTCATGCTTAAATCATTTAATGTTGCTCAATGATTTGCAAATGATGACTATGTCATCAACGTATAGTAACAACATGATTTCTTTTGATCTATGAATCAGAAGACATGAGTCTGCAGCGCATTGTGCAAAGTTGAGTTCAGACAGCGTTGTTACACAGCAATCATGTCAGTCTCATGCAGCTTGCTTGAGATTGTAAAGACTTCAAAGAACTTTTAGAACACAGTCAGATTTGACTTTCATTTCAGACAAAGAAAACATGTAAATGATTTCTTTGAGAAACGACTCAGTAAATGCATTGTTCACATCGACTTGATGAAGTTTAAGATCTTTCATTGTCGTGATAGTTAGAAAGACTCGCAGAGTGTTAAACTTGATGATTGACGTGAAAGTATTCTCATAGTCAACTTCATGAATTTAAGAGAAATCTCTGATCACTAGTCTTGTTTTCAGTTTGTTAAAAGAATCATTGACGTGCATCTTTGACTTAAAGACTCATTTGCTTGTTACAATGTTGATCTTTTTGAGTGACAATTCTTCTTGTCAGATTTTGTTGACAACTAGTGTCACAAGTTCTGCATTGATTGCTTCTTTTCAAAGTTTCTTTCAAACTGAGTTCTGCATTGCGTCTTTGTAAATGTTCAACGTGAGAATTCTTATTGCTTTAAAAGAGTCAGATTCATTGATGTTGAATAATGCTTATGACATGCTTGTGTCAGAATCACTCTCATCATCATCAACTTTCTCTGTGATGAATCAGATCATCATAGCTTGCAAGATCTTGAATGCGCGATCTTTCAGTTGTTGATTTTCGCTGTCTCTTTTTCTCTTTGAAATGACTACATGCAGAAATGTTTGAACTGCTGACTTCAATGTGCTTGATGCAAAGACTTTCTGAGTGATCTGAACATTCAAGTGAATTTCGCGATCATCTGATGCTTGTGACATGATCTTGAATAGTACATTCAAGTTGATTGCAATAGTCTTCAATGCATTAGTCGATTCAAATGAAACGTCAATCATGAAAGCATCAGATTTTGAAACGTCAGTTGACATGTTATTCTTTAATGATCTTCTTACAGATCTTTGCTCTGAAAGAACGTTGAATGTTTGTTTGCAAAGTTGTAAGTTCATGTTTTCACTCTTTTCATCTTTAACAAACTTGACAGCATGATTCTTGATGACTCAATCAAGATCTGAGACTCAAAGATGATATTGCTTATCGATGTCTTTCACATATTTCATGAATGCATCAAGTCTGTCTCTGTTCATGAATTTGTCTCATCTGTTTTCAATTGACAACAACTTAAAATCAACGTGCAAGTAGCATTTGCATTCTCATACTCATACATGATCAATTGAAAGCTTGATCTCGATGAATATCTTCTTCAAGATCATGAAAACTTCATTGATTAAAAGTCTTGTGATGATTCAATTTTGCAGATAGACATTTGTTTTTGCAGCTTTTGCTCAGAACTCAATGAAAAGTTCAGCATTCTTGATCATGACTTGCATCAAGTTTTCTGTGATGTATATGATTCTTTCGACTACTTCATTTTGAATTAACATGTGTAAGACAATGTATTAAGAAGCAATGTCAACTGATGAGCATCAGCTATTCAAGATGACTTTAAGTTTCGTGATGTTGTTGCTGCATACTGAGAGAAGTCTGACATTGCTGTAAAGCTTTACGCTGAGTTTTCATTTTTGCAAAGCATCTGATGCATTGAATCGTTGCTTCAAAGAAATGCATCAAGTCTTTCTGAAGTGATTGTTCACTATCTCTAGAAAGTACGACTCGCTATCGAGAAACAACGATAGTGATTCACAGATGTTTATGAAGATCAGAGTCAAGATACTTGTCTTTCAATTGTTGACGTTGTGTTCTCATTTGTTGATGAACTTGATGAGCGCACATATCTCACACACATTCTTATGACTGTCGTTAATGAGAATAGGTTTTTTCAGAGTGATGATCTTATGAAGCTGACGAAGCTTTGCTGATTCAAGATGAGCGAAACAACGATGTCACAGCTTGTACAACTTGAAGCTTTTGTCATTTGCGAAGCTAAGTTGATCGTGATCAACTTCGACCTCGTTCTCATGATGAATCACGTTAGTGTGAGACGCAGAATGATCTAGATTCATTGAATCGTCGAGATTCATTGAACTGTGCATTGCTGAAAATGCTGATGAGATGTCACGCTGCATAGCTGATAGTAATGCAAATTCATCAAGATCGTTTGCAATTCTCTTTACTATGTAGACGTCTTTGCATTTTAAAGTCTCAATCATCTGCTTTTCTCGCTTGTCATGCATGTACAGATCTTTATCATCAAAGCTCTCTTGCAGATCTTTCTCACACATTCTTCTTTCAGAAAGAAGATTCATCTCAAGCTTAGAAACATGAAGAACAGAGAACAGTTTGACTGAGTTTTCATGACGATTTCACATGACTGCTGTGTCACAATGATTGACATACAATTTTTTCCCTTCAACTTTGATGATACGTCTCTTAATGCAAATTAAAGACTCACTAAAAAGTCGAAGTTGATCAGTCATGTGCAAGAAGACATCAGAGTTTGCAATTCAGTTGAATTCAGAAATCTTACTGACAATGTTCTTTGACAGAGCTGCAATATTCTCACTCTCTTTGTTCTCATTGTTTTCATCATTGTCAGAAATTTCAGAGTCGCTTTTCACGTTGTAGACTCTGTGCTTCTTGTATTTATTCTTCAGAAGCTCAGCGAGAGTTTGAAGATCATCAACGCTCTTGTGTCTTGTTTTGTCTTTGTCTTTGCGTTTCTTCACAAGCTCTTGAGCTGCAGACAGATGAGAGTAATCGACTAAACGATGTTTATCTTCACAGAGAAAACATTTTAGAAATCGATGACGTGATTGATCGTTGTCGAAGTCTGAAAAGTGTTTGCAACGATGACTGATTTTGCGTTTGTTCTGCTCTCGATCAGTACGCTCGCGTTCGTTTTCTCGCTTGACTCATAGTGCAGTCTCTGTTGTCTTCAATTATGCTTTCTTCTTTTGTAGCTTTTGAAGTTCTCTCTCAACGTCTGACTTGTTCTGTGCATCAATGACATCTTGAATGATCATGTATTCATCTGACAGCAATTGAAGTAAGACTTGAAAGCAACGTTCTGACTTAAATAAATCGCTCATGTCATTCTGTGTTGCGACGATCTTTTGAGTCAGCTTGACGAGATGTGTTCATGTCTTTTCAATAAAGATATTCGTCGACATTCTGTAGTCGATAAAGTTCATCAGATATTGTCTCTCAATGATTTGTAGCTTTTCTTTGTATTTGTAGCTCAAAGTATTTCAAATCTCTTTTGCTGACGTCTTGTCTGCAATGTGTTCTTGATCATTGATGATGATGCAGATGATCAGTCAGTAGTGAGCTTTCACGTCGATTTTTTGACTTTTGAAATCGAGAGATTGAATTTCGCTGATGATGTCAATGACGCTGTCGAGTGTGTTCAAGTCAGACTTGTTTTCAATGATGAATCACAAGTCTTTCTCAATGAGTCATCTCTTCATGAGAGAAAATCATTGATCGCAGTTCTCGTAAGTGAGAATGAAAACAGATCGTCGTTTGACGAAGAAGTCATCGAAGTTCATGACGTTGATGTAGACTCAGCTTGTTGTTAAAATCAAAGAATAAAATAAGAATATTAGATAAATTGACGAGTGAAGTGAAGAGAATGTAATCTCGTCAGTGATAATGAAAATTTTATGCGTTCTTCGACGCGTTCAAGTATGTCTATTTGTTCGCTTTCTTAAGAACTCGTAGTAGACTGTTAATTTGATGTGAGTGCTTATTTATCTTCTTGTGAGATGCGTAGTAAGCTGTCGAATTTCACTGAACTTCTCTAAGTCAGTGTACTTATTTGTCTTCTTGTGAGACGCGTAGTAAGTGATTGCTGATTGCTCGTTTGAATAAGTCTCATATCGAGTTGTCGAGCATCAAATGCTTAGAATGTTTCAATCTAATTACGTTGAAAGCTTCTTGCTAATCAAGACTCATAATTTATTGAAAGAGTAGAGTGAACAGTATTACATATGATGAAATCTATGCAGATTGTAGAGAGAAGTCGTAGACTGCTCTATCTATATACTGCTAACGTGACTGAGTCGCGACGCACGATCTTTCTTCTGACGCTAGTTTACGAAGAGCTGCTAGAAATGAGTCTGTCATCGCACTTTTCAACAAAAGACATCATTTCATTCTTGTGTTCTTGAATCATGATCGATGTATACAAAGCATGTGTAATCGACTTTTGATCAAAGATTTCATTATACAATCAAATTGACTTTGATTTTGACAGCGATATTGACTGAATATCAAAGCGTTCACATAGCTTTAACATCAAAGATTCATTGATGAAAGTCATGTCAATGACTTTAGTATTTATCAGAGTGAAAGATCTGAATATCTTTTCTAAACTATTCAAGATGACATCAACAATGAACGACTTGAAATCAAATGAATCATCAGACATGCTGATGAAACAAAATATGAGTATATTGTTCTCAGTCACTACTTTGATGAAGACAGATCGTTTTTCAAATTCGCAGCGATCTCATGCACTTGAGTCATTTTAAGACAATCATATGCTTTATATTCTGACTTCTTGCATTTAAAGCAGAGTTTTTTCTTAAACAACTCTTTCTGAATAGAATCAAGATTCAATCTTCTGAGTTTCTTTCACGCAGAAACTGATGACGTAGATCGAGCAGACGAAGTGCTAGCGACAGAGTGAGCAGCTGAGATCGCTGAAGCTTTGATGATCAATTGAACGTTCAATTCAGTCAATCTAACATTGACTTGCATGCAAATGTTGATAAACTCGTTCAAATTCGTGATTCATTCATTGAGCGTTGCTCGTTGAAGATCTGAGCTGATCTTATGCTGAAGATCATCTAGCAAAGTCTCATTATTGTACTTTAGTTCTGCGCTGAATCTTTGAAATTTCATTCAAAATTCATGAAAGAAGATCTTGTTCTGATACAGCTTCAAGTACTGTTGTTGAGCTATGTGATGATGATTGAGATCATTGTACATCTTATCAATGATTGATAGTACTTCTTCAACTTCTAGAAATGAGTTCAAGAAGATATCTTGCATGCGAGAAGCTATGTGCTTGGTTGCAACTTCACTGACTCGACTTTCAATGTAGATAATCTTCAACTCTTCAATAGAAAAGTGATTCTTGTTTGCCTTCAGCTTATTTTGCATTCGCGATAGTCAATTGTCTACATTCTGCAATAAATCTTCAAACAGTAAAGAATTCAATAATTTGATCAATTTCAAGAAACAATCTTCAGAGATTAAAGTGCTTTGTCGACTTGATGTAGTTTCTAAATGATGTATAATCACGTTCTTGTTTCTCATCTCTTTCTGCAGACACGTCTGCGCAGCTTTCAACATGATGTTTATCTCGTTGACATCTTCTAACATCTGAATCATGTCATTGTAAGTCTTGATTTCGATGTCGTGCTGTTGACATATGTACTTGATAAAGACAATGATGTCATCTGCTTCATGAGTGCTTATTTAAGCATTTAGTTCAGTGCTGATGCTGATCTTGATCATTTCGTGATTAAAAAGCAACGCGTTCGTGTTTTTTTCTTCTGTATCTGTTCAATTCTGTGATAGAAGTGATTTTCTTCTAACATTTTGAAAGTCATAATGAGCAATGCTTACTGATTCTGATTCTGTGCTTCTAGTCATGATATGAATAGAAAATTGCTGGTCGAAATTTCAATGTTACTCTATTGAACTTTCTGAGTTTGAGCAACGACTAGTACTTTATTGAACTTTCTGAGTTTGAGTACTGCTGAAATTTCTGATTTCTGATGACGAGCTCAATAAAGAGTTAATCAAGAGCAACGCGTTCATGTTCTTTGATTCTGATTCTATCGAAATTTCTGATTTCAAATCAAGATTCTTCTTTAGAAATTTCTGATTTCTATTAAGCTTTCTGAACTCAAGTTCTGATTCTGCTGTCAAAATTTCTGGTTTCGACTTTTGATTTGAATTGTGTAGCTTGTTTTTATATCGTTTACACGTCGATAGCAAGATTAATGAGCTTTGAACTAATGTTATGAGTCTGCATAAAGTGAATCATATGAGTGTATTCTAACTAGAAGTTCAAAGCTGAAGAAGAAAGAAGATGCAACACGTCATGAGTTTTACTCATGAAGGCACGCTAGGTCGCTAGCGTGTCAACATCAGCTCTATACTAGTCTATAATAGTCTGACATGATTTATGTTAAACTAACTTGAAGTGCACAATCGCAACAATAATTAGCGAGTAATTTTTTGTTTCAACAATGAATATTAATTGTAATTTTAATAAAACGTCTTAATCTTTGAATTTACGATTTTTATCGTTATTTTTAATTTTTTAATTTTGCTTTTTCTTTTCTTGCTTTTTAACTTGATAATATTCTAATTTTTGAATTATCAATCTTATATTTCTAAGTTTTGAAATTTAAAACAATCACAACACATGCATAATAAATCTTGAAAAAGAGCATTACATGCAAGACAGAGTAAATCTAAAGAATGATTAAACGACAATGAATTGCATGAGTTGCAGCAATGCAAGTTCGAAGATGATTGCAAGCGACGTTGACATGTTGCAAGAAAACAGCGACGCAAAATCACAACGCTTATGCAATGATGAAGAGAAGATAGTTGATATTATTGATTTACTAATAAAGACATCAACGTTAGAGAAAAAGATGAGCAAAGATTACTTATGAAAAGAAATAATACTGAAGCTGATGTATCATCTTCGACTCGATTCAGAAGAAAAACATCACATGATTCAAATGCATTCATCACAAAGAATGTATAGAAACTGAAGACATCAGTTCAACTGCTAAGCAAGCAGTTACAAATGCAGAAAAATACGAGTTTCTCATCGAAAATCATGTCATGAACAAACGTGACAAGAGAAGAATTATTAATGAGAAAGCAACATTTCAAAGAGAAATCATCATCGCTTTGCAAAAGATGCAAAGTCATGATAAAGATAGCAGACAGAGAAGAAATAGAGAAGATGCAGAAGAAGATCATTAAGCAGATTCTTCAGAAAATAGCAGACATGTCAATGAGTCAATGAAATCTGATCATGTTTCTTTGCAAGCTGAGTAGCAAAGACATCTTTCTTCATGCAATCAGTTCAGATGCATAAGCAAATCTGAAAAAGACTTAAGAATGAGCAAAAGAAATTGCAAACTTGATGCACATATCACAATGAATCTTTGCAATGCTGACATATGAGATGCACATTACAATTGACATGAGCAATCAGAAGAAAGTCATTAAAAGACTGATAAAGAATAACACAAGACTTCATGAGAATCTGAAGATTCTAAGAATAGTCTGACTCAAGAAAGTAGCAAAGAGCGAAAAGACTCATTCATCACTCATCATGAAGATAACAATCAAAGTGATGACAAATTGATTGATGAACATGTGAATGCTAAATGCATATCATGAATGTGCATGTGAGCTGTTCAAGAAGAACTGTTGCATTACACAGTGCTTCAAATGTTAAGAATTTAATTACATGATCAGATTTTGCAGAAAGAATTAACGCTGCGTCAAGTATGCAGACAAACATCACATCAAGAAATGCATGATATTCTCAAATAAAAGATGTTGTATTAACTGCAACGAAAATCACGAATTCTGAAGACACATTTGTCTCAAATGACAACAGCAGATGAAACAAGTGTTTGAAATTTATAAAAACAGATCATTCAGATATTCAGAAACATTTAAATACAATCATACATTCTTGCAATTCTTGAGCTTTTTGCTGTCTTCAAGCTTTGCAGATTCAATGAACTCTTCAAGTTCAATGAACTTTTTGAGTTCAATGAATTCTTCAAAGTTCACGAATTCTTTCAGTTCAACGAACTCATTAAGCTCAACAACAGTTATGTTAAAAACACACAGTCTAGTCGCTCATGAATCAACATGACAAATGATAGAAGTCAAGAAGAGACGCGTCAATCATTTCTCTTACGTAAGTAGCGACTCAGTTAAGACGTTGTCTGAGCAGAGTCAGAAATGACAAATCAGAAGATGAAACAAACTCTTAATAATTGAAGACATTCAAAGAGTCTTTTCTTTGCAGAGTCAATAACAGCTACAAATAACTTTATGATAAAACAATCTTTTCTACAAATATTGCAGTACAACACCAGAAAATCATTGAAAATTCAGAAATCATTTTTAATCAACAGAGAAGTTCGTGATTTCAACATTGTAATCATACAGAAGCAGAGTTGCAACATTAACAACACTCAATCATTTAACTCAGCTCACAACTTCTTTTATCTAGTGAAAAACACGTCATCACAGTTAAGAACATGCATATATGTGAACAAATACTTAAGACTCAATCAATGAATGATAGAAACAGCTGAGTTAAACATCTGCTTAATCAGAATATTAACTTACAACATAGATAACAAAACGCAGATGTTGCAACTTATAAATGTTTACAATTTGTGTTCATTGTTCTTTACATCTACAGAGAAATCTTCAATCATTTCTCGCTTAAGTGAGTTACTTAAAGATGATTGCAAACAACTGATCATAAAAGATTTCAATCTACATCACTTTCATTGAAAAGAACAAAGATGCTTCACTCAACATGCAGCGATCAACAGTTTACTTGACATCATTACTAACACTAAGCTGAAATTATTGCTGAAATCAGACACTATTACTTGCAAGACTTACAATCAGTTTACAATTATTAATTTAGTCTTTAGCAGCGAGAAAATACAGTTCATGACACTTAATGTTAGAGATCTGACTAGAGCGAGTCAGATAGAGATGTCATTTAACTAGTAGATAAATGCTAAGAAAGAAAGATAGCTACAGAAAAGAAACTGACTACATATGTGTATTTCTCAGTCGACGCTAGACTCAATAGAAACTAGTCAAGATGACGAAGCAAGAATAAGTCTGACAAGACTAAAAGACTGAGTCTGACAAGACTAGAAGACTGAGTCTGACAAGACTAGAATCGTGACATTATTTCTTTTCTTCAATGATTCATGTTTGCATGAATGTATTTTCTGCTCAACTCAATTGATGTCTGTTAAATCATGATTGGTTGAATTGTTGATTAACGCGATTTGTTCAAGTATCAAATATGAAAATCATCAATGATCTTCTGAGCGTTCATAAATTCATCATCATCAGCGTTGTATCAATTGAGATCATTGTCATAGACATTTCATTTGACTCTATACTGAAGTCATCTTCAATATCGACAAGAATTCAATATATCATCGATTTTTCACTCGTCTTCGTCATTTATCACTATTGAACCTGAGAGTTCATTCTTTTGATCAGGCAAGAAATCATCAACGACAGAGCGAAGCAAATCAGAATGAAATACATCATGAATATGCATAGACTCTGATAATTTCAGTTTATATGAAGAATCAACGAAATTTAAATTGGTGAAAGAATTGAGCATTTTGTCATCTAGCTTCTTGAAAAATCTCGCTGTAACGATGTTTCTTTCATTCAGAAACATCTTTGATTCAATCTTATAATTAACTTCTTTTCTATGTTTATTGACTTGTTTCATCATTTATTCTTGTGTTTTGACTAGCGACTCGCGAGCAAACTTCAGTGTTTTGTTCATATGTTCAGATATATTCTCGACTTTAGTTGTCTGCAAGCGTTCATGAGAACTTTCATATTCAATGACATTGAATTCAAAGCTCATACAAGAATGAAAGTCTTTGTTTAGAAAGAAAGAGATTGAGAAGATGACTGAGAACAGAGCATTATTGTTGATGAACTCGATCATGAGTAGTAGCTTAGCTCAGTCATTCTACATGTACAAACAGAAGAATCAAAAATATCTTTCAACGTTCTGATTGACTCATTCACTTTAATCATTGATCTGAAAGTGATAGACTGTGAAAAGTCAAAGATTAATGTTTAGTCTTTTGCAAAGCGACTTTCATAAAATGAAGGTAAATTGAGAGTCTTGATTCAAAACAATGAAATCAAGTAAATCATGTATTCAATATTTTCACTGAAGCATTAGCTCAGCTGTTTTTTCTGCTGTGATTTCTTCGTCATCAGTGAAGCAAGAAATATAATGTTGTTTCTTTGTCAATCTACATATCACTGTTAGTATGATGTTTTTGTCTTTAGAAGAAGATAAGTCAATGACGAAATTCATGACTATGTTCTTTCATTGCTGTTCAAATATGAGTAGAGAATGTAGTAGTTCATTGAATTTATTTCAAGAAGTCTTTGATCGCTGACAAATGTAGCAGTTTCAAATATATCAATCTATTGTCTTTTGCATTGAAGATCAATAGTAGTATCTTCTTATAATCTTCATCGTTCTGAGAATTTCGAAATGATTAATAGAAGATTGATCATGAACTTCTTGAATTAACTTCATTTGAAGATGCTCATTGAAGAAAACTCATAAAAGATCACTCTGATATAGTATTTCGTTCTGAACTCGACAATTTCTTTATTTAGTATCTTTATATTGAGCTTCATCTTTTAATACAACTTCACGAAGTAGAATATAATTCTCGTTGATTCTGTTAGCTTCTAGAATCAATCAATAAATTGATTCATCATTCTCTTTCTCTTCTAGATCAGCGATTTTCATTCGATTCAACGTAAGAATTGTAGTTCGCTGATAGCGACATTGTTCATTCTTAAAGCTTCTAGAAACTGAATCGACTTGACGAGTCAATGCATTGACTTTGATGTTTTATTTACCTGAGCAATACATGATTTTGAAGTTAAAGTTAATGAGCTTTTGTACTCAATGCATTTAACGTTTACTTAGCTCTTTATCTTTCATTAATGACGTTAAAGCTTGATGATCAGTGAACATCTTGATGAATAGCTCAGTCAATTTCAGCTCAGATCATCAATGCTTGAAGAC
>JAABUK010008438.1_pt1 | contig 14456 bp, 11 predicted proteins | sample 5559141 | NCBI WGS metagenome assembly JAABUK01 (sample SAMN10711869, study PRJNA513367) | rock metagenome | isolation source: Antarctica rocks | place: Antarctica: Victoria Land, Pudding Butte nord | collected 2016-01-03
GACATCATGCCGCGCGGCGATCGCCGTGAGCGCGCCCATCTGGAGGGTGGTGAAGTCGGCGTAGCGGTCGGTGACGATGGAGATGAACATCGATTGGAGCATCTGCGCGAACCACTCGCGGCGCACTGCGGGATCGCCGAAGACGCGTGCGAAGAGTGGGTCCAGCGCGGCGAGATCGAGCAGGGTTTCATTGACGTCGAAGGCGATGAGGGGTGCCATAGTATCCTCCCGTTCATGGGCTACCGCACGATCGACCGCCATCCTACACCTTAACTAGACACGGCGAGAGGCGATAACTCCGCTTCTCTTCGTTATCGGGTCATACGGCGTGAAAGTGATATGTTGATTGAGACAGAAAGGGGCTGTACGCGGGGGAATGAAGTGTGGCAGATGACGAGGTGATAAAAGTACCAACCGTGGCCGCAATCCTCCGGAGCACCGATGGTCGCATCCTGCTCCAGCAGCGGGATTATGCACCAGGTATCAGCTTCCCCGGCTACTGGACGCTGCCCGGCGGTAGGGTAGAAGAGGGGGAGAGTCCGGAGCAGGCAATCGAGCGTGAGCTGTGGGAAGAACTGGAGTTCGTGCCTTCCTTGGCCCTGTGGAAAATCTACGAGCGTCAGCACCAAGGAGTGGCGAATGTGGTAATCGTACAGTATGTATATTTTGCAGAAACGGACAGGACTGCGGAAAGTCTCGCCGGGAATGAGGGACTTGGACTCCGCTATTTTGATGGCCACGAGCTGGCGGCAATACCGATCGGGTTCGACTTCCTTCCATTACTCACAGAGTTCTGCTCGCTGCACAGTGAAGGGAGGAGATAGTCTCGGAAGCCAGTAGTATAAAGATCAATCGAGACGTTGATAACGAGACGGGTAATGATACCGAAAAGTCTGGGGAAACCTCGACAAATTGAACAGGGTACAGGGGCGTCTCTTTAATGCTCCTTTTTGGGACGATATGTGCTCACCGGCCCACAGGGGCGCGGATCGCGCGTCCGCAGTGAACCAGTACGGGCTCAGCAGGCGTAGTTGCCGTCGTAGTCGCCGTCCAGGTACTGCACCAGCCATACCGGCCCGCCCGTGAAGCCCACCCCGCACTGCGTCGGCGCGTTCGCCTTCGTCCCCCCGCCGATCCACGCCGGCAGCCCGTTTTGCCACTTCCCGGTGATTTCCTCCCACATTGCCGGCGTCGAGTAGATGCCCACGATGAAATGGCGCTCCTCCTTGAGATAGCGCACCGCCCCCTCGATCACCGCCCGGTTGCGCCCGAGGTCCTCCTCCGCCCACGAGTTCTCCGTCTCGATGTCCAGCCACCACAGCTGCGCGACGAAGTTGGGCCGCTCGCGCGCCGCGTAGGTGTAGGCGCTTGACGCGGCGTTGTAGCCGTAGTTCAGCGCGTGGCATCGTTCGCCCTCGCGGCAGATGCCGTACGGGCCGGTGTCGCCGTAGAGGGAGGTGGTGCCGAGGTCCTCGTTGAGGTTGAGGTAGACCGCCTCGGGCGCCATGCCGGCCGCCCAGGCGTACTGGCCGGCGAAGCAGGGGTTGTTGCGGAAGGCGTGCCCGCTGGTGACGCCGACGACGCCGTAGCGATAGAAGCTGCCGACGGGGTAGGCGCCGCCGCACTGCGGCCAAGAGATGTCGTTGCCGGACCAGCCGCTCGTGTAGATACCGTCCGCCGCCGCGCCAGGCGCGAGCATCACGAGCAGGCAGAGGGCCAAAGGCACCGCCGCTCCCCGAACGAACCATCGCCGCTGTGCCATCTGCGCGTTCCTCCTCTTTGCCGTTGATCTCACCTGTTGCGTCGGGCTACTATGCGGGGCCGAGATAGGCCGCGATGCCTTTGTAGATCGCCCGGGCTTCTTCCTGCCGATAATCGCGGCTCGTATCGTTGAGCCGACCATATTCCACCGTATTCGTGAGGAAGAACCCCTCGCTGCTGACCCGCCGCGCCCGCCGTGGCGCGCAATCGGAAACGTCGTCGCCATCGTTCGCCGCAGGGATGGAAGGTGGGCAGGCGGCGAATGCGGCCCCGCTACGTGATCCTGTACTCGATATAACGTAGATCGCTCGCCGTTTATTACGGCCTGCGCGATTTGCCCAGAGTTTCCTATCCCCGCCGCGCGGCACACCTATCCGGAGCCGAGGCGGGGGTTGATGTAGGGTGCCGGTATCGTGTAGACATGTACGTAGTCGAACTGCGCCCGGTACCCCGCCCCGCCCATCGCCACCAGCCCGATCCGCGCCTCCCGCCCCAGCGCGTGCGTCCACGTCCCGCCGCGCACCCAGCGCACGCCGTCGCGGCTCGTGTAGGCCGTGTAGGTTTCGTCGTTCTGTCGGGTGCGCTTGACGATGCGCAGGTAGGTCCACTCTCCGGGCGGGCCGACCACCGTGTTGCCGTAGCGCGGGTAGCCGGGCGGCACCGGGTAGACCTCCTTGGCGAACTCGGTCTGCCGCGTCTCGAAGCGCGCGGTGTGCACCAGCTTGAGGTAGTTGTCGTCGTCGCGGTAGATCACCAGCCCCGCCTGCACGAAGGTGTCGCAGCACCCCTGCGCGGGCACGTCCAGGCGCACCCGCACCTCGACGGTGTAGTCCGCCAGCGGGGCGGGCTCGCTCAGCACCGGGGCGGTGTTGCCGCCCTCGAACAGGTCGCCCGCCTGCGTCTCCATCCGCAGTGCGCCGCCGGCGACGCCGTAGCTCCCCGGGGGCGGCGGGCGCACCCACGACCAGCGCGGGCCGAGACTGCCAGAGAACTCGTCCGTCGCCGTCGCGTCGATCGTCCCGAGCGCGTCGTCCGGTCGCCGCTCCGTGGCGCGGGGGGGCGACTGACCGGGCTGTGCTGCGGGCGCGGGCTGCGGTGTGTCGGACGGCCCCAGGCCGCCGCGCACCATGGGCCAGCCGTCCGCCCAATCGAGCGGGTCCATGAGCGGCGGCCGCTTCGTGACGTCCGTCCCCGCGAAGTACGGATCATCCCGGGCAATCGCGTGGTAGAGGAACCAGTCCCGCCCGGCGGAGTCCGTGAAGACGGCATTGTGCCCCGGCCCCACCCAGCGGTTCCCGCTCGCGGTCAGCACCGGCGTCCCGCCCGCCCGGCCGTCGAGCAGCGAAACGCCCTCGCGGTCGGCGTACGGCCCGAGCAGGCTCGCCGACCGGCCGACGAAGACGGCATAGCCGGTGAGCGGGCCGTTGCAGCAGCTCGTCGCCGAGGCGAAGAGGTACCAGTACTGGCCGTGACGGACGATGGAGGTTCCCTCGTAGCGGTTGGCGACGGTAATCGGTCGCTCGCTCGCCGGGTCGGTGCGCAGGCCGTCTGCGGAGAGGCGGCGGGCGGCGATGCCGCCGAAGAAGGAGCCGAAGAAGAGGTACCGCCGCCCGTCGGTGTCGGCGACCACGGCGGGGTCGAAGGTCCAGCGGCGCGAGTCGGCGCAGCACGGGGCGGGCGTGGGCGCGACGACCGGCGCCCCGCTGTCCGCCCACGGGCCGGCGGGGCTGGTGCTGGTCGCCACGCCGATCGCGCTGCCGCCACCGGGGAGGGTAGTCTCGGTGGCGGTGTAGTAGAGGTAGTACCGGTCGTTGAAGTATTGGATGTCGGGCGCCCAGAGATATGCGGCGGGGGCGACCCAGGGCGGTCGGGCGGGGAAGGCGTCGCCCGCGTACATCCAGTGGACGAGGTCGGCGGAACGTAGCATTGGGATGAGGTGATAATTGAGGGAGCCGTCGGGCAGCCGGTCGCGGGTATTGAGGGGGTCGGTGGTGCAGTAGAGGTACCAGGACGCATCGCCCGGCCGCTGGGAGTGGATGATCGCCGGGTCGGCGCAGCTCTCCACCGCCGCGCCGGCGGGCGTGCGCAGGGCGAGCGGGTTGGTGAAGGCGGCTGCGGGCGGGCCCCCTTGGGCCGCCACCGGTGGCGGTGCCGCGAGGGGGATACACACGAGGGCGAGGATTGCCCAGGCGGACAGCCGCGCGTGGCAGTGTCGGTATCGCCGTCCCATGCATCCCTCCGCGCTCATCGTACCGAACGGGCAGCCGGCGCATGATAGCACACGTGGCAGGTTTAGCACCGGCGCTATTAGCGATACCATCGAACGCCGGTGACGGAAAGGCGGGCGCGGGCAGAGCGCCGCTTTCGCGCCACCGATTTTCACCAGGCTCTGGTATTCTGTTTACCAGATGGCATCCCGGCGTCGGAATGAAGAGTCGATATTCTGTTTACGTCGCATCCCACGTCGTTCTTGATAGGGTTTTCTCTCTCGCAATGGAAAGCCGCCTGACAACACAGGCGGCTTTCCCGTCGTTCTTTGTCGTTATAGGATGTGGTTCGTTTGCTTCGCAGTTGATCGCGAATGACCGCCGCATCACTCCCAGCCGTTCAGCTCACCGCTTGCTTCACGAGCACGGTAATCCTTGCCTCGTCATCGGCGCTCAACTCCGTCAGCGCGAATTCGACGGGCCACATCGCGCCGTCATCGAGGTTCGCCGCCTCGCTGAAGCCGAACGTCGCGTACCGCGTGTTGAACTTCTGCGCGCATTTGAAGAAGCAGACGACCTTGCCGTCCTTGGCATATGCGGGCATCCCGTACCAGGTTTTCGGTGAATGCTCTGGCGCGTTGGCTTTGACGATCGCATGGATTCGCTCTGCCATGGCGCGATCCGGTTCCGTCATCGCGGCGATCGCCGCGAGCACGGCGCTTTCCCCGTCTGCCCTGTTCTTGTCCGCGCGCGCTTCCGCCTTCAGCTCGTGGGCGCGCGCCCTCATCGCGGCGCGTTCCGCGTCCGTGAATCCCTGGGACTGCTCGCCGCGCGCGGTGGGGCGCTTGGCGGACTGCTGCGTGGCCTTCGTGTCGACTGCTTGCATAGCGGATTCCTTTCTCCTGCACGAACGTGCTTCACCGCGAATCGCACGAGACACCTGCCGCAGGGTGCTGGTTGGGCGCCAAGTGTAACTCGGGCGCTGGCCCGTCATACGACTGACGCAACCGGATCGCAGAATGTGACAGGATGGATCGAGACCGGCTGGCGGAGTCGTCGTCGTTCTATTGCCAGTGACGCGCTACCTCCGTTCGTGAGCAGCGGACAGTATACGTGCACGAAAGACTGCGAGGTCTGCGCAGCCGTTCTCGCCGCAAGGCGAATGCCAGCGAAGCGACCCAACAGCAGGGTACCCAGCATCACATTCCTGCTCTGACGATTGCTGGAACGTCCTGCTGGTATTTTGTTCAACATAACGGCCCTTTCAGGTAGATGTCGCGTCGAATCATGATCATCCCCAGCCTGTCTCGTCACCATAAGCGGTCTGCGTGGTGAAAACGTCGAAGGCGAGCCAGTCTCGGATACCAAAACACCTCCAACGGGCACAAAATGGGCCGTCTCGCACGCGGATGTGCCCTCGAACCGGCAGAAGTCGACCGCAAGACGGAGTGTTTCAACACGCTCGACCCTTTTCGAGACATGACGAGCGATGCGAGGCAACAATCCCCACGCGCCTATCACGGCGTGATCCATGTGCGCTGGTCGGCGCTTTGATACAGCGCTTCCATCACCGCGCTGCGCGTGGCCGCCTCCCGGGCGCTCACGAGCGGTACATCCGGCTGTCCCGCTACTGCATCGAGGAAAAGTTCAAAGGCATGGGGGAGGGCATCGGGCAGCGTACGCCACGGCTTTTTCCCATCCGCTGCCGCAACGGTGGCGCTGTGGAAGTACAGCTCGCCGTTCACCACATGCGCGTGGCCCTCGGTGCCGCACACCTCGAGCGTGACGGGGTTGCTGACGTCAACCCAGCCCGCTGCAATCGTCCCGAGCGTCCCGCTCCTGAATCGAAGGATACCCTCGCCGCACTCGTCGCACGGGGCGTAACGACCGGTGCCCGTTTGCACGCTGGCCGTCACGCTCTCCACATCACCGAGCATCCATACGAGCAGGTCGAGCGCGTGCGTGCCGAGATCGCCGAAGCCGCCGAACCCGGCAATGCGCGGGTCGGCCATCCAGCGCCACTCCGCATCGAACCATCCCTTCAACGCGCCCGCATGGCAGTTGGAGGCGCGGATGCGCGTGAGCGTACCGAAACTGCCTCGCCGAATCTGCTCGCGCACAAAGCGGTTGATCGGCTGGCCGCGCATGAAGTATCCGGTCTGGAACCGCACGCCCGCCCGTTCGATCGCATCGGCCATCGCGAAGGCGTCCCGTCCGGTAATTGCCAGCGGCTTCTCAACGAAGAGATCCTTCCCGGCCGCCGCTGCCGCCACGACGAGTTCCGGATGGCGATCCGTCTCCGCACAGACGATCACCGCGCCGATAGCGTCATTCGACCAGACGGCGTCGAGCTGGGTTACCGGAGCGCCAAGTATGTCCGCAGTCTTTTGTGCGCGTGCATTATCGTGATCCCACACCGCGAGAACCCGGACATCGCGCCGGTTCTGCAGCCGTTTGACGAAATTCGGGGTGTGGATGTGCGCGCATCCGACGAATGCGACACTGACGGATGGCTTCTTTCCGATTGCCATGTTGCCTCCTACTGCTTCGGCTCGTTTCACCCAATGGGGTGCTCCACGCTCGGGGTGCATTGTACGGCACGTTCCGTGCATCCCTCTCGATCCCGTCGCGTGGCCGCGTCTCCGCCGCTATCTGCTATCGTTGGCGGCACGCGCGGCCTCTTTGTCCTGGTCGCCCGATGGAGTGGGATGGCATGGCGACATTCGAGATTACCGGCTCCGCACAACCGAAAGAGGCTCGCTCGTACCGGCTGATCCCGTTCACCGTGCCGCCGGGGACGCGACGCATCGCCGTCACGTATGCCTACGGCGGCGCTTCGGGAGCGCCGGGTGCGAAGACCGGCACTACCGTTGATATCGGCATCTTCGACGCGCGCGGCCCGGATGCGCGCGGGTTCCGCGGTTGGAGCGGGAGTCGTCGATCCACGTTCGTTTTGACCGAGCGCGATGCAACGCCGGGATATATGCCCGGGCCGATCCTGGCGGGCGTTTGGCACATCATCCTGGGCCTGTATGCGATCGCGCCGGGGGGCTGCCGGTATACCGTCGCGGTGACGCTGGACGATGACGCCGGTCAATCATTGCCGTCGGCGCCCCACGTCGGCGTTGCCCTCGACCGATCATCCGGCGCGCGGCCCGACACGATCCCCGGCTGGCTGCGGGGTGACCTCCACTGCCATTCCGAGCACAGCGACGGCGACGCATCCCTTCCGGATATTCTGGCGACGGCGCGGGCGCTCGGCCTGGACTTCCTCGCCGTCACCGATCACAACACAACGAGCCATCACGCCGCCCTCACCACCCTCAATCCCGGTGGCCTCATCCTCATCCCCGGTGTCGAGGTGACGACCTACTTCGGCCATGCGAACGTCTGGGGACTTCCAGGGCAATTCGTCGAGTTCCGCTGCCGCACGCCGGAGGAGATGACGACAGCCCTCGCGGACGCGGTAGGGGAGGGCGGAGTGGCGAGCATCAACCACCCCAAGCCGTACGGGCCACCGTGGGAGTTCGGACCGCTCCCGCCGTTCTCGTGCGTCGAAATCTGGAACGGGCCCTGGCCGTGGTTCAACCCGGCCGCCCTCGCCTACGTGGATGCGATCCTTCGCACGGGCCGCCGGATCGTCTTCGTCGGCGGCAGCGACATGCACCACTACCATCCGCCGCGCATCCCGCGCCTCGCCCGCCCGACGATGTGGGTTTATGCACCGGACACCACAATGCCGGCCAATCTCCTCGATGCGATCCGTGCCGGGCATCTCTTCATCTCCCGCGATCCGCGCGGTCCCCAGATTGTTCTCACGAGCGGCGATGCACTGGCGGGCGATACGCTGCTGCGGCCGGAGGATGGCCGGGTCCCGGTGCGCGTCCATGTCCGGGATGCGGCCGGGATGACGGTGCAGTTGGTCACGGAACACGGCATCGTCGGGACATTGCCGGTCGAGCACGATGACGAGACGTACGACGTTCGTGCCGACCTCGGCGCGGCGTGGACACTTCGCGCGCAGGTGATGGACGGCCCGACCGCGTTGCGGGGCATCGATATGCTCGCGATCACCAACCCGCTCTTTTTCAGTGGGTGATCTCACTCCTCGGCAGCGGACCCTGCGGCGGCGTTCTCCACGACCGAGGCGGCGGAAGACTGGCGCCCGGGTTCATGGAGGTAGCAGGCGGCTCGCTGCGAACCGACGGCGTACATCGATGGCCGTTTTTGCCAGCACGACTCCATGACGTGTGGGCAGCGTTCGGCGAAGAGGCACCGGTCGCGGCTCACCAGTCGGCCCTCCGGTGCGGCATTCCGGGCGAAGATCGGGCCGGTCGCGCGGTCGTCGGGGTCGGGCGAGGGGATGGAATGGAGCAGCAGTTGCGTGTACGGGTGGGCAGGCTGCTTCATCACCGTTTCCGCCGGCCCTTCCTCGACGACGCGCCCGCGCGCCATCACCATGATGTCGCCGCCGAGATAGTACGCGCTCGAAAGGTCGTGGGTGATGAAGAGGGTGGACATCCCATACTTCTCCTTGAAGTCGAGGAGGATGTTCATGAAGATCGCCCGCACCGCGACATCGAGCATCGAGATCGGCTCATCCGCGACGATCACCTTCGGCCGCAGCATGTAGGCCCGCGCCAGCATCACCCGCTGACGCTCGCCGCCGCTCAGTTGATGCGGGTAGCGCCCGAGGACATCACCCGGCCGGAGGCTGACCGCCCGCAACGCCTCCTCCGTAATTGCCGTACGTTCCTGCCTTGATGAGGCGAGGTGGAACTTCTTGATCGTCATGTTGAAGACGCGGTCGATGCGGTAGTACGGGTTGTAGATGCCGTACGGGTCCTGGAAGATCGCCTGCACCTCCTTGCGGTACGTCGTCATCTCGCGCCCGCCCAGTTTGTAGACATCCGTGCCGCGATAGAGCACGTTCCCGCTGGTCGGCGGGTTGAGGCCGAGCAGGGCGCGGGCCACCGTCGTCTTGCCGCTGCCGCTCTCGCCGACGATGCTCAGGATACGGGGCGGATCCGGCTCGATCGTCAGGGAAACGTTGTCGGTCGCGACCGTGCCCTTCGGGCCATCGCCGCCGAAAACCTTCGTGACATTCCGCATTTCGAGGATCGGCCCAGCCATCATTGGTTGCCCCCGACGGTGGATTCCGGGTAGAGATGGCACGCCGTGAATCGCGCCGATTCGACCTCGCGTTCCTCCACCGCGATCATGCGCGGGCCCGGCGCAATCTCCGCGAGTGCGGGCACGCGGGTCGCGCAGATCTCCATGGCATGCGGGCAGCGCGGATGGAAGGGGCAACCGCCGGGCCGTTCGAGGGGGCTTGGCGAGACGCCCGCGATGCCGCCGAGGCGCTTGCGCTCCCCGCCAATCGCCGGGATCGAGTCCATCAGCCCCTGCGTGTACGGATGCAATGAATTCTTTAGTACGGGGCGCACGCCCCCAATCTCGACGACCTGCCCTGCATACATGATGCCGATGCGGTCAACGAGTTGAGCATGGACGGGGAGATCATGGCTGACGATGAGGATCGCGACGCCGAGATCGCGGCGGAGTTGCAGGAGGGTATCGAGGATCACGCGCTGCACATTGACATCGAGCGCGGTCGTCGGCTCGTCCGCGATGATCAGTTCCGGGTCCATCGAAATCGCGGTGGCGATGATCGCCCGCTGCTTCATCCCGCCGCTCAACTCGTGCGGGTAGAGGCGGCCGACCCGGCCCTCAAGCCCGACTTTCTCCAGGACCGCCGGGACTTTGGCCCGCGCCTCCTCGCCGTGCATACCGTGGGCGGTCATGCCGTCGATGATCTGCTCGCCGATGCGCATGACGGGGTTGAGCGAATTCATCGAGCCTTGCGGCACATAGGAGATGTGTTCCCACCGGAACCGCCGCAGCCGCGCCGGGGAGAGCGCCATCAGGTCCACGGGCGGCGTCTGGTCGTCGGGGGAGAAATAGACATGGCCGCGCGTGATGCGGTTCGGGAAGCGGATAATCTGCAGGATCGCCTCGACGAGCGTCGTCTTCCCGCAGCCCGATTCGCCCGCCAGCCCGAAGATTTCGCTGCGGTGGATCGTCAGGTTCGCGCCGTCTACGACGCGGGCGATGCCACGTGGCGTGCGGAAGTGGATTGCCAAGTCCTCGATACGCAGCAGCGGCGTCTGCGTGCCGGTGGCAGCTACAGTCTCGCGCTGTGGGGCCGTTTGCATCTGCTCATCCTTCCACGCCGCGGAGTCGCGGATTGTAGAATTCCTCCAGGCCCTGATTGATCAGCACGACGCCGAAGAAGAGGAGGACGAGCAGCCCTACCGGCGCCGCGAAAATCGCCCACTTCCCCAGGCTCAGCACGCCCCACTGCTGCGCGAAGTTGATGAGCAGCCCCAGGTCCATCGTGTCGCTCGGCCCGAGGCCGATGATCTCCAGCCCGACGAGCGCGAACGCCGCGCCGAGCGCGGAGGTGGCGAAGCCGATGCCGATGTAGGGCAGCATGTTCGGCAGGATCTCCTGGAAGATGATCTCCGCATCGCGCATGTTCGTGATCTTCGCCAGTTCGACGTAGGGCCGTTCCCGCAGGCTGAGCACCTGCGAGCGGATGACCCGCGCGGCGAACGGCCAGCTGAAGAGGGCGAGAATCAGGGCGATCTGTGCAATCGATACATGCTTCACATACGCGGCCAGGATGATGATGAGCGGGAGGGTCGGGATGACGAGGAACATATCGGTGAAGGTGCGCAACGTCGCGTCGATCTTCCCGCCCTTGTACCCCGCGAAGAAGCCGATCACGACGCCGATCACCGTTGAGATGCATCCCGCGATTGCCGCGACCAGGAGCGAGTTCGGCAGGCCGACGAGCACGAGGCCGAGGACATCCCGGCCGAAACGCTCGGTGCCGAGCGGGTGCTCCCTGCTCGGGTTGAGGAAGTTCGCGAACGAGCCGGTCTGCAGCGGCTCGGTATCGCCGATGACGAGCCGGATGAGCAGATTGTGCAGCAGCGCCGTGGCGATCAGCAGGAGCGTGATCACCGCGCCGACCCGGAACTTACCGCTGCTGCGCCAGATGCGCGCAATCGCCATCCACATCTCCTAGCGTCGGTACTTCACCCGCGGATCGAAGAGCGGCAGGCAGAGGTCGATGATCAGGTTCAGCGTCAGCACGAGGAAGATGAGCAGGATGACGATCCCCTGCGCGGTGTTCACGTCCTTGACGAGGATGGCGTCCACGAGCAGATTGCCGACGCCGGGATAGCGGAAGAGCCGCTCCACCAGCACGTTGCCATTGATGACCGCGCCGAGGGCGATGCCGAGCGCCGTGATCTGCGGCAGCCAGGCGTTCCGCAGGACGTAGCGATTGAGGATGCGCCGCGTCGAGAGCCCCTTCGCGGCCGCGAAGGTGAGGTAGTCCTCGCCGAGGATGCTGAGGACGAGCGTGCGCGTGGTGATCAGCCAGTTGCAGGCGCCGACAAGCGCGGTCGCCGCCACGGGGATGACGGCGTGTTTGCTGACGCTGAGGATGAACGGCACGTTCCAGCCGATTGTCAGGCTCGCGTCGTAGGCGCCGTTCGGCGGGAAGAGCGGCGTGCGGTAGGCCAGAAAGAAGACGAGGAAGAGCGCGACGAAATAGGCGGGGACGTGCGAGAGGAGGAGCGCGAGGTTCGTGACGAAGCCTGCGACGCGCGACGTGCGCGCCCAGCCGACAAATGTGCCACCGATCACCCCGATGACCCAGGCGAGCAGCGTCGCGGTGCCGAGCAGGCCGAGCGTCCACGGCAGCGCGCGCAGGATCAAGGTCTGCGAGGAGGTGGGATAGGAGACGATCGAGGGGCCGAAATCGTGGTGGAGGAAGATGCGGTTCAGGTAGTGGACGTACTGGGAGAAGAGGTTGCCGTCGAGCCCGAAGGTTTTCCGGTAGTAGTCCACGATCGCCTGCGACCCGCCCTGCGCCCCGTACTGCCCCTGCTGCTCCAACTGCGCGACGATCGCGCCGATCGGGTCGCCGGGAATGAGGCGGAAGAAGATGAAGGCGGCGGTGAACGCCCCCCAGAGCGTGATCACATACAAACCGAACCGCCGGGCGACATAGGCGAGCGTCGGATGCGCCCGCCACCGTCCGCGCGTCTCCGGCGGTGCCTCGATTGCATCAACCGCGACTGACTTGACCGCTTCCGTCGGTACCTGGATCGCCATACGCCCCCCTGGAAGTAGCGAGTAGCGAGTAATGAGCGGTCCCATGTCCCTCGTTACTCGCTACTCGCTACTTCCCTGTCGGTTCCAGCTTGCCGATCACGAAGAGGAAGTTCTGCCACCACTGCGCCGGGACGTTATAGAGGTTGTCCGGCGTGGGCCAGCCCGTCCAGTACGTCGTGTTGTAGGCGAGTGGGTAGATCGTCTGGATGCTCGGCGTGGAGGGTTGGTTCTTCATGAAGGCCGCCAGTCCCTGATCAAAGAGGGGCTTCGCGTTCGCGTCGTCCGGGCTGGTGAGGTCCAGCTTCATGGCGATGGCGTTCAGGTCGGGGAGTTTCGAGCGGGTGTTCTGGCCTTGGGTGGAGCGCTCGCCGAGCGGCTTGAAATACCGATCCTCGTATTGCGAATAGAGTTGGTTCGGATCGAGCCCGGTGTCCGCGCTCATCCACTCCGACCGCATGTCCCACTGACCGAGTTGGTTCGCGTCCGTATACGCGGTGCCGGGGATGCTCTTGACATCCACGGTGATGCCGACCTTCTTGGCGTTGGTCGCGAGTGTCTGCGCGATCTGGTACTCGGGCAGGCCGACCGCCACCTGCGTGATAATCGTCAGCGCGAGCGGTTTGCCGTTCAGTTGGCGGGTGTCGCCCTGCTTGGTCGCCCCGAGGCCGTCGAGCAGTTGCTCCGCCTTCTTCTGATCGTAGGTGAGGTCGTATTGTTTCTGGATATCCGCGTTCTCCCAGCGATCATTGGACTTGTATTTCGCCCAGGGGTACTTCGCCGCGTTCGACGATGGCTGCCAGATCGTCTTGGCGATTTGATCGCGATCGAGCAGGTAGGACATCGCCTGGCGACCCTCGGCCGTCTGGAAGAGGCCGCTCGGCGATTCCTGGTTGAAGTAGATGGCACGCGGCCACGGGTCGAGGAACTGCACCTGGACCATGTTCTTGTAGCCGCCGGTCCGAACCGATTCCTGCAGCGGGAAGTCGAAGACGTAGCCGGAGCCGCCGAGGACCGCATCGATATTGCCGCGCTTGAAATCCTCCACGGTCGCGTCCGCCGGCAGCGTCTGTCGCCAGACGAGAAACTGCGGCTTCGGGTCCATGACGGACTTGTTCCAGTAGTCCGGGTTCTTCTTCCAAACATAGATGAATTGCTGCGGGATGACCCGATCCAGCAGATACGGGCCGGTATAGATCGGGGGGTTGTTCTTGAACGTGCCGGGGTCCTGCTTCTCCCAGACATGCTTCGGTGCGATCTTGATCTGGGATTGCGAGACTGCGGAGGTGAAGTAGTAGTGGACACGCGGGTTGGGCTGCTTCTGCTTGATCACGACGGTATTCGGGTTCGGGGCGGACCAGGAATCGAGGAACGTTGTGACGATGCTTGATCCCGAAAAGTTCGTGTTGTCCTTGAGCATCTGGAGGGTGAACATCACATCGTCGGCGGTGAAGGGTTGGCCGTCGCTCCATTTCGCCTTCGGATCGAGCGAGAGGGTGAGTTGCGCGAAGTCCGGACTGTACTCGTACTTCGTCGCCAACCAGGGGATCAGCTTGCCCTGCTGCGAGTTGAAGTAGAAGAGGGTCTCGCGGCATGCCTGAATCGTGCCGCAGTTTTGCTCGCCATTCGGGATGTAGGGATTGAAGGAGTCGAAGACCTGCATCTTATTGACTTCGCTGACCATCGTCTGGTTACGCGGCGTGGGCAGGTTGCCGGATGCCGCTGCCTGGCTGTTGGCGATGTTCGGTGCGGTTGTCGGCGTGCCGCCGGTCGTGGCGGGGCTGGCTCCGGCTGCGGTGGGTTGCGCGCCGCCCGCCGTTGGGGTCTTGCCGCTCGATCCACAGGCCGCGAGGATGGCTGCCGCACTGCTCGCGGCGATGCCGGAGAGGAACGCGCGACGGGATAACGACCGATCATCGCTCATTTTATGCTCCTTCTGTGGATCGTTACGCCTCCAAAGACATCTCGCTCGGAACGGAAGGAAGTCGTCGGAATTCGATCCGATGCCAAATCATCGCTGCGAGGGCAATGCCGCATCCCCTGCGGAAGATCGGCGTCGGGCGACATTCGGTGTACGACGAGTCGAGTATCGGCGTGCGCATGGGGCATGTCAAGCCAGTTTCACTGACATCTGGACATAACTCGGTGAAGGTAGATATAGCAAGCGAAATGGGAGGGTCAAGTCCCTGAAGTTCTGTACTTTCCTCCACGCACCTTCATTAGCCGACGAGAGCCATCAGCGCCTCCTGACGGGAGACCGGCGGCGACTCGGTCATGTCGAGATACTGCCATCCGCTCTCC
>JAABUK010008439.1_pt1 | contig 14455 bp, 14 predicted proteins | sample 5559141 | NCBI WGS metagenome assembly JAABUK01 (sample SAMN10711869, study PRJNA513367) | rock metagenome | isolation source: Antarctica rocks | place: Antarctica: Victoria Land, Pudding Butte nord | collected 2016-01-03
ACCGGAGCGAGATGGGTCGTCGGCAATGCCGATGCGATGGCCAGCCTGTGCGGCCTGAGCTACAGCGATCACTGGGACCTCTATTGGGCCTCACCCAACTGAATGCCGGAATCCGCTGGCGCACCCATCCGGCCGGGCGGGCCGACGGACCCCGTTGACTTCCGGCCGGGCCGGGGATAGCTTCGAACCCGATCGATCCCCTGCCCCGCCCCTCGGCTCGGCGCTTGTCTGGCGGCTCTTCATGAACGAAACGGGTCAGCGAGAAGCCCCGACGATCTTCGAGCTCTGCGAGGACGTGCTCGGCTATTCCTTCCGCGACCCTTCGATCCTCAAGTCGGCGTTGACCCACGCCTCGGGGGCAGACCACCGGCTGGCCTCCAACGAGCGGCTGGAATTCCTCGGCGATGCGATCCTCGGGGCGATCGTCTGCGAACAGCTTTACTTGAAGTTCCCCGAATACCTCGAAGGCGAGCTGACCCGGATCAAGTCGGTCGTCGTCTCGCGGCGGACCTGTGCCAAGATCTCGGCCCGGCTGGGGTTCGAGGAGTTCCTGATCCTGGGCAAGGGGATGGGGTCGCAGGACCAGACGCCGTCGTCGGTCCTGGCCGACGTCTTCGAGAGCCTCGTCGGGGCGATCTACCTCGACGGAGGGATGGACGCGGCCAAGCGGTTCATCGTCCGGCACATCGAAGCCGAGATCGACGAGACCGTCGACGGCCACATGGGGGTCAACCACAAGAGCAACCTCCAGCAGGTCGCCCAGCGCCAGTTCAACGAGACCCCGACCTACCTGCTGCTCGACGAGAAGGGCCCGGACCACTCGAAGTGCTTCAAGATCGCCGCGCAGGTGGGCAAGCACCATTACCCGCCCGCCTGGGGTCGGAACAAGAAGGACGCCGAGCAGCGGGCCGCGCTCAACGCGCTGAGCCAACTCACCGGCGACCCGATCCCCTACGAGGCCGAGTGACCCCGAGGCCGCACCCGGGCCTTGCGACGCCGCTCGGGGCTCCCCTAGAATGGCGATCGATCGGGACCGGGACGATGCGCAACGGGCCGGGTCCGTCCTCGCGAGCGGGTGAGATTTCGGATCGGATCGAGAGGCCTTCGTGGATGGTTCGCTGGTGGCCGACCTGGGGATCGGCCCGGGAATCTGGGTCTTCGGGACGCTGCTGCTCTGCGTCACCCTCTTCTTCAAGTTCGGGCGGTTCTGGAGCATCCGCAACCTCGACCTCGTGCTGGTCTTCGCCCTCGCGCCGGGGATGATGATCCTCGTCGGCCATCGCGACCGGGCCCCCTGGTGGGCCTTCGTCTGGCTTTTCCTCGGCTCGTTCCTCTGGCTGGTCCGGTGCCTGCTCGACCTCGGGCTGACCCGCCGGCCCCTGCTGGAGCCGAACCTCAACGCCTCGGGCCTGGCCTGCCTGGCGGTCGGGGTGATCGGCCTGTTCGTGGCCGAGACCGTCAGCCTCCCGGTCGACGAGGGGGCCAAGCGGAACCCGGCCGACTCGAAGTCCGACCGCCTGACCGAGCGCCCGCCGGGCGAGTCGATGGTCGAACATGCCTTGCAGCATTCGCCCTTGCCCCGATCGCTCAGCAACGGCGAGAAGCCCCGGGTGATCCTCAAGCGGGTCCTGGCCTGCCTCGGGCACGTCGGCCTGGTCATCGCCTTGATTGCCGTCGGCTGGCGACACTTCGACCGGCCGATCTCGGGCCTCTCGGTCGCCTCGTGCTACCTCCTGCTCCCCTACTCGCGGTTCGCCCTGGTCGACACCGGCCAGATCATCCCGGCGGCGTTCATCGTCACGGCGCTGGTCTTCTACACCCGGCCGAGCCTGGCCGGGGCATTGATCGGCCTGGCGGCGGGCTGGATGCCGGCCTGTCTGGGGCTCATCCCCCTCTGGGCGGGATTCTACCGACGCCGAGGATTCTGGCGGTTCGGCGGCGTCTCGCTGGCCGTCGCCGTCACTTGCGCGGTGATGGGCCTGACGATCCCGGGGCTCGACAGCTGGGCGAGGGTGCTCGGGGCGCGGAGCCTGGCCGAGGCCGGGCTCCTTCCAGGGCTCGACGCCCCCGAGACCGGGAGCTTCTGGCTCGGGATCGACCCGAGCTATCGACTGCCGGTCCTGATCGCCTACCTCGCCCTGGTGATCGCGGTGACCCTCCTGCCGAGCGAGAAGAACCTCGGCGAGCTGATCGCCCTCTCGGCCGCCCTGCTGGTGGCCAGCCAATTCTGGTATCTGGCCGCCGGCGGGACCTTGATCGTCCTCTACCTCCCCCTGATCATCCTGATGATGTTCCGGCCCAACCTCTCCGCGAGGCGGGGGATGGCCGGCGTCCCCAGGGCCGGTGCCAAGGTCCAGACCAGCTTGTTCTCGGACGAATGACGGCCACCCCCCTGCCCGACCTGTCCGCCGACGACGAAACCCCGATGGAGCCCGCCGCGATGGAGCTGACTTACGATTCGATCGCCAGGCGGATCGACCATTCCCTGCTCGGCCCGACGATGACCGAATACGACCTCGAAGACGGCTTGCATCTCGCGGCCGACTACCGGGTGGCCAGTGTCTGCATCAAACCCTTCGCCGTCCCAGGCGCGGTGAAGATCCTGGCGGGGACCGGGGTGAACGTCGGTACGACCATCGGCTTCCCTCATGGAGGCCACGCTACGGTCATCAAGACCCTGGAATCACGCCGGGCGATGGACGACGGCGCGACGGAGCTGGACATGGTCGTCAACATCGGCCAGGTCATCGGCGAGGAGTGGTCGGCCGTCCGCGACGACATCCAGGCCGTCACCGAGGCGGCCCACGAGCACGGGGCCATCGTCAAAGTGATCTTCGAGAACTGCTACCTGACCGACGCCCAGAAGGCCCACCTCTGCGCGATCTGCGGCGAGGTCAACGCCGACTACGTCAAGACCTCGACCGGCTACGGCACCGGGGGGGCGACCTTCGATGACATCCGGCTGATGAGGGCGGCCGCTCCGGCCCACGTCAAGGTCAAGGCAGCCGGGGGGATGCGGGACCTCGACGCGGCGATCGCTTTCGCCGAGCTGGGATGCGACCGGCTCGGCCTGAGCCGGACGGCCGAGATCCTCGACGCCTTGCTGGTTCGGCTGGGCGAGCCCGCCAGGGCACGAACGCCCTCCCGCGTTTCCCGTGGAACGGTGGCCGGGGCGAATCCGAACTATTGACCGGCCGGAGTCGGGGCGACCAGATTCGAACTGGCGACTTCCTGCTCCCAAAGCAGGCGCGCTACCAGGCTGCGCTACACCCCGCCTTATCCGAAGACGACCCTGACTATAAAGCGGCCCGGCCCGGCGGTCAAGGTCGGGCTCGTGGCGTCCCGCTCCGCCTCGGCGGCATCAAACATCCGACGAGTCTGATGAAGCCCTCGAAGTCGAGCGGCTTGGAGAAGACGGCCTCGAACAGCCCGGCGGGGATTGCCCAGGCCGGCTGGTCGAGGTTCTGCCCGGTGACCAGCACGATCGGTACGCCGGGGAATCGCCTGCGGAGTCGCCTGGCCAGGGCCCGACCATCGGGCCCGGGCATGTCCAGGTCGGTCACCACCAGCGCCGGCCGCCGCTGGTAGCAGCAGGCCAGGGCGTCGGTGGCCGATTGGGCCGCGATGCTGGGGAACCCGGCATAGCGGACCAGCTCCCCCAAGGGGAGGAAGCTCGACTCCTCGTCGTCGACGAGCAGGACGTAAGGGGCGGCCGGGAGCCACTTCGCCCCGATCGAGCGGGTGAATACGGTCATGGCGAGTCGACTCGGGGGGGATCAAGGCGTGACGGGTTGAGAAGGCCAGGTGATGTCCAGCCGCCAGCCGCGTTCGGACTGGACCCGCAGATCCCCGCCGTGGGCCTGGACGACCCGGGCGAGCAAGGGCAGTGACCAGTCGCGGCTCGGGGACGAAGGGCCTTCGAACGCCCCGGCCGGGTGCGACCCCGTATCCTCCCAGGCGATGTGAGCATGCCCCGCCTCGACCCACCAGCGGAGCCTCGCCGGATCGCCCGGAGCCACGACCCCCGCCCGCCAACCGACGAACAGGTCGAGGACCCAGCCGAGCCGCTCGACGTCGAAGCTGGCGACCGCCCGCTCGGCCGGCGGGATGATCTCCAGGTCGAGGCCCGCCGCCGCCATCGTCCGGGCCCATTCGTCGCGACGGTCGTCGATCAGGAGGTCCAGCCCGATCGTCACCCGCGAGAGCGTCATCGGCCGGCAGAGGGCCTGCACCTCTTCGACCCGCCGCTCCAGCTCGCGGTAATGCTCGTCGACCCGCCGCCAATCCCCTTCCGAGGCCGGCGGAGCCTGCTGCCTCGCCAGGTAGATGCTCAGCTTCAGGCTGTTCAGGCGATTCCGGCACTGGTGGCAGTACTCGCCAAGGCGCCCGTAGATCCGCCCGCGAAGCTCGGGGTCGAGCGCGATCGCCAGGAGGGGATCGCCCCGGAGTTCCTCGGTCGCGGCAGGCATGGTCGGGCCCTCCATTGGCACTCGCGTTCGGCTCTCGGGCGTCGCCGCCCCTTCCATGATCGTCGTCGATGCCGCGCCCGGGGCCGGCCATCCGGTGCCTGACGGGCGAGGCAGGGACAGCCAGGGGTAACGGCCGCCCTTCCCTCTCGTCAATTCGCCGGATTCCGGGAAGCAACTCCGGTGCCTCAAGGCCGGATCGAGGGGCTTCCCGCGTCCGACCCGCGATTTCCCCTCTCTAGCGAGCGATCGGGGGCGTGCCAGACGCCGCGCGTGGAAACGAGACTTCCCCTTTTCCGGTCGGGCGACGGGAAAAGGAGAAGCCTCGGTTCTGGCGAAACCGGGAAGGGCCAGGTCAGTGGCCGCGGATCAGGCCGACGACCCGGTCGTACTCGTCCTTCGAGTTGTAGTCGATGACGATCTGGCCGCGATCGGCCCCGCGGGGCTTGACGGCCACGGCGGTCCCGAAGCGGACCTTGAGGTGGTCTTCCAGCTCGACGAAATGCGGGGCCCGGGTGGCGCCGGCCTGCCCGGTGTCCTTGCGGATCCGGGCCTTCGAGGGGGTCGGGACTCCGGTGGAGACCAGGGCCTCGGTCTGGCGGACGGTCAGCGCGTCGGCGATCACCTGGCGGCAGGCGGCGACCCTCGCCTCGGACTCGGGCAGGCCCAGCAGCGCCCGGGCGTGGCCGGCGGTGATCGCCTTGATCAGCACGGCCTGCTGGACCTCCTCGGGGAGCTCCAGCAGCCGGATCAGGTTCGAGAGTGTCGAGCGATCGAGGCCGAGCCGCCCGGCGAGTTCTTCCTGGGTCCCGCCGTAGCGGTGCAGGTAGTCCTTGAAGGCGACGGCCTTCTCGATCGCGTTGAGGTCCTCGCGCTGGAGGTTCTCGACCATCGCCAGCTCGGAGACCTTGCGGTCGTCGAGCACCATCACCCGGGCGACGATGTCGTGGACCTGCGCCTCGACGCTCGCCCGGAGCCGACGTTCGCCGGCGATGAGCTGGTAGCGGTCGCCGACGGCCCGGACGATGATCGGCTGGAGGACGCCATGCTGCTTGATCGAGCCGGCCAGGGCGGCGATCTCGGCCGGGTCGAACTGGCGGCGAGGCTGGAACGGGTTCGGGTCGATCCGGTCGACCGCGATGTGGAGCTGGTCGCCCTTCTCCAGCGACGAGGCTTCGGAGCCCCCTTCATCGGTGCCGAGCAGCGAGTCGAGGCCGCGTCCGAGTCGGCGCTTGTTCATGGGTCGATGACCTCCTTGTCGAGTCCAAACGGAGGACGCCCCGCCGAATCCCGGCGCGTCGAGGCGGCTTGGCGAAGGGCGTCCGTGCCCATCGTCTCCGGGCTGGGGTCGAGCCCCGGCCCGGATGGTTTTCGAATCGTATCCCCGACCCCCGGCAGTGTAAAGCTCAAGATCACTCCCGGATTCGGTCCGCTTCGCGGGCGACCTCCCGTCCTGCCGATCAGTCAAGGTGGGCGAGTCACCCGAGCCCGAGCCGACTCGCCTCGGCCTCCAGCGCCTCGCTGTATTCGAGCGGATAGCTGGCCAGCACCCGGACACCCCGGAGGGCGGCGGGCAACCCCTCGCGCTGGATCCGACAATGCTCGCGGATCGCGTCGAGCCGGGGCAACTCCGCGACGAGGACCCCGCCCCGGAGGATCGGGACCAGGAGGGCCTCCCCCTCGGCGACCTCCCCGGCCCCGGTGATCCGGTCGCGGGCGAACTTCCCGTCCGGACTTCGGGTCCGGTAGACCTGCTTGGCCATCGGATACGTCTTCTTACCCGGACTCCGCTTGATCCGCCCTGCCCCATCGAGTTCGACGAGCTTGTAGACCATCGAGATCGCCGGGGCGTCCCGGCTGGTGATCAGCTCGGTCCCGACCCCGAAGGCCTCGATCGGCGCCCCCTGCCCCAGCAACTCGGCAATCTTATATTCGTCGAGGTCGTTGCTCGCCAGGATTTTCACCCCCGGCCGGCCCAAGGCGTCGAGGCTGGCCCGGGCCGCCTTCGACTCCGCGACGAGGTCGCCGCTGTCGATCCGGATCGCCTGGATCGGCGGCTCGATCGCGGCGGCGTGGCGAACCCCCTCGGCGGTGTCGTAGGTGTCGACGAGCAACGTCGTCGCCTTCGGGAACAGCCTCGCGAAGGCGGCGAAGGCCCGAGGCTCGTCGCCGAAGGCCTGGACCCAGGCGTGCGCCATCGTCCCCACGGCGGGGATGCCGAGCCGGAGCGCCGCCTCGACGTGGCTCGTCCCCGAGAACCCGGCGAGGTACGAGGCCCTGGCATTGAGGAAACCCGACTGCGGCCCGTGACCGCGTCTGGCCCCGAAGTCGACCACCGACCGCCCCTTTGCCGCCTCGACGATCCGCGCCGCCTTCGAGGCCACCAGCGTCGGATAGCCGAGCGACGAGAGCAGGATCGTCTCGACCAGTTGCGCCTGGGCCAGCGGGGCCGAGACCCGCAAGAGCGGCTCGCCCGCGAAGACGACCGACCCTTCGGGGATCGCCCAGACGTCCCCCTCGAACCGGAAGTCGATCAGCGAGTCGAACCAGCCCGGGTCGATCGCCTCGAAGATCGGCCAGGTACGCAACCGGTCGACCTGCTCGCGCGAAAACCGGAGGTTGAGCAGCGTCCCGATCGCCTGCTCCAGGCCCGCGAAGATCAGGTAAGACCGGCCCGGCGGCAGCTTGCGGACGAACAGCTCGAACGTCGCCGGGGCGCGGTCGATCCCCGAGGCGGCGTAGCCCGCCATCATGGTCAGTTGATAGAGGTCGGTCACGGTCCCCAGCGCGGCCGGATCGGGCCAGAGCGAGACCGGCGGATCGGGCATCATGGCAGACCCTTCGCGGTTCGAGGACGGAGGAGCCAGAGCGGATACGACGGGATCGCCCCCGAGGTCGACCGCGAGGCCTCCGGGTCGAGGTCCAGCCAGGTCGGCAAGCCCGGTGTCGTCGGGAACTCCTCGACGACCTCCCAGCCCTTCGCGACCCGTTCGAGGAACGCGCGGCCCGACCCTTCGAAGCTAGGCCCGGCCTCGGACCGGAGGATCGCCGAGTCGACCACCGCCCAGACGCCCGGCTCGCCCACGGATCGGAGCGAATCCGAACCGGGCATCGGCGAGGTCGCGATCCGCCCACCGAGGTAGAACGCGACCGGCGGCCGGACCAGGGTTCGCAGGCCCCGGAGCCCCTCCGGCAATCGGCCGGCCACCGCGACCGTGGCCCGATAGAGCGAGTCGCTCGGCGCGAACAGGCCGGGCCGGGCGTCGGCTTGAAGAGTCCCCCGAGTCGACCAGTTCAGGCCGATCGCCAGCCCGAGGGCCACGACGAGGCACCAGAAAGCCCGACTCAGGGCCATCCGCCGGGAACGGGGGCCGGTCTCGATCCAGGTCCGACAGCGAGACGCGACCGAGGGCGTTCCCGAGCCCACCAGCCACCCGAGGAAGAGCCAATGAGTCGCCTGGAGCGGGAGCCAGAGCCTGGCATACGGGTGATAAAACGGCGTCAGGATAGCCAGGACGAGCCAACAGACGCCAATGAGCCGGGCCGCCAAGCCGGCCGGGCCGAGGAGGTCGACGAACCGATGACCGGGCAGCCCCAGCAGCCAGGGCAGGACGATCAGGCCGAGCAAGGAAGGGACCCCGAGGAAAGACCAGGCGACCAGGCCGGAGACCAACGCGATCCCGAGCCTCCAACGCCCCGTCATCCCGGCGGACGCCAGGATCCAGACCGAACCGGGGGCAACGACCAGGCTCAACGTCGCGAATCCGACCGCGAGCAGCGGCAGCGTCGGGCTTCCCGAGAGCGCGAAGGCCTGCCGCTCCTGGATCATCAGATGCCGGCCCCAGTCCTCGAAGCCACCGAGGTAATTCCTCTGATGGCGGAGCAAGGCGGCGTAACCGCCGTGACGTTCGACGAAGGCGTACCAGGGCCAGACCACCAGCCAGGCGACGACCGCCGCCAGCGACCCCCAGCCGAAGACCCGGGCGAGGCTCCGAGATTTACGCAACCCCGGTTCGACCAGGACCCCCAGGACCGCCGAGGCGACCACGATCTCGCCCGTGAGCCAGCCGTTGTATTTGAACTCCTGGGCCAGCCCGACCCCGAGCCCCATCACCAACGCCCGGCCGATCCCCGGCCGCTCTAAAAACCGCATCCCCAGGCCGAGCGCGACCAGCCAGGCCAGCAACGCCGAGGCGTCGACCAGGGCCATCCGGGAGAAGGCGATATGCGGGCCCGAGAATGCGCAGAAGGCCGCCGCCGCCACCCCGCACCCCGGCCCGAACGACCGCCGGGCCAGCCAGGCGACCACGGGGATCGTCAGGGTTCCCGCCAGTTGCGAGACGCCGATCAGCGCCCCGTCCGACCGCCCGAGGATCGCGTAAGCCAGCCCGCCGAGGATCGGATACCCCGGCGGCGCGTACGAGATCAGGACCGGGTCGAGCCTGGCCAGCCCCCCGGGCCGCAGCGACCACGACGCCACCAGCGCATAGATCCCCTCGTCGAAGTGGGTCAGGCCGAGCCCGCCGATTGGCCAGAGCCGGAGCCCGAACCCGATCACCGTCAGGGCCGCCACGGCGAGCCATTCGCCCCGATCTCCGGCAAATTTGGTCGAAGTCATCATGGCCGAGATCGTAACCGACCCCCAGCCCGATCTCATCCCCCTGCCCCTCGCCCGTTTCACGTGGAACCCGGATTGGCTTCGATCCGCAGAAAGACCTTGGGTTCGATCCGCAGCAAGACCCTGGCTTCGATCCGCAGCAAGACCTTGGCTTCGATCCGCAGCGAGGGCTTGGGTTCGATCCGCAGCATGAGCTTGGCTTCGATCCGCGCCGCGGCCTTGGGTTCGATCCGCATCAAGTGCTTGGCTTCGATTCGCAGAGAAACATCGGGTTCGATCCGCAGAGAAACATCGGACTCGATCCGCGATCCGACCCCGCTCCACAAGCTGGGTTCGATCCGGTTCTCGGTCGTTGGCGAGGTTCGGGGATCGGGACGAGGCCTCGGGCATCGGTCGCTCTTCGGCTTGGATTTCGGCATCGAGGGGCTTCCACATATTCCTTGCGGATCGGGCTCGCCTAACACACTTTCCGTCGGGGCGGCCTCGATTCGGTTGATCGTCGGCACAAGTCCGTTTATGGTCGGTCGTCCCGCTGACGCCCGGAGCGCCCCGCAGAGGACGGCCATGGTCACGTTGTTCAGCGACCCGAGGATGATGGAGCACGTCCCCAGTCCCACCCATCCCGAGAAGCCCGACCGGCTCCGCGCCGTCCTCAAGCACCTCGACCGGACGGGGATCACTCGCGCCAACCCGATCCGGCCGGCGCGGCCGGCGACCGACGAGGAGTTGCTTCGGGTCCACTCGGCGGCCCACCTCGCGGCGGTCGATGCCTTCGCCGCGCGGGGCGGCGGGCAGATTGAGGTCGACACCTGGGTCTCGCCGGGCTCGCCTTTGGCGGCGAGACTGGCGGCGGGCGCGGCGGTCGACGCGGTCGCCGCCGTCATCGAGGGGCCCGATCGCCGGGCCTTCTGCGCCGTCAGGCCGCCTGGGCACCACGCCAGGCCCGACGCGCCGATGGGGTTCTGTCTCTTCGGCAGCGTCGCCGTCGCCGCCGCCGACGCGGTCCATCGCCTCGGCCTGTCGCGGGTCCTCGTCGTCGACTGGGACGTCCACCACGGCAACGGCACGCAGGAGATGTTCTACGGCGACCCTCGCGTCGGCTTCTTCTCGATCCACCGCCACCCGTTCTATCCGGGGACCGGGGCGAAGGACGAGACCGGGACCGGCGCGGGGCTCGGCCTGACCCGGAACGCGCCGATCGCGTTCGGGACCTCGCGGAGGAACTACCTGGACGCCTTCCGATCGGGCCTGGAAGCGATGGCCGAGAAGGTCCGGCCGGAACTGGTGATCCTCAGCGCGGGGTTCGACGCGCACGCCGAGGATCCGGTCGGGAGCCTTGGCCTGGAGTCGGAAGACTTCCAGGCGATGGCGCTCGACGTGATCGGGGTGGCCGAAGCCCACGCCCACGGGCGGCTCGTGAGCGTGATGGAGGGCGGCTACAACGTCTCGATCCTGGCCGGCTGCGTGGCCGACCACGTCGGGGCTCTGGGCTCGGCGGGCGCGTCGCACGAAGGAAAGGTCCGTTGATGGCAAGTCGAGGCCGGGTCCGGTTCCCGATGGTCGCCCGGATCCTGGTCGGGATCGCGCTGGGGGTGGTGGTCGGCGAGGTCTTCGGCGCGAGGGCCGAGCCGCTCAGCCAGATCGGCACGGTGATCCTGGAGATGATCAAGGGCCTGGCCGGCCCGCTCCTGCTGTTCGCGGTACTGGACGCCTTCTTGCGGACGAAGGTCGAGGCGAAGAGCGCCGGGGTGATGGTCGCGATCTCGTTGACCAACGCGGCGATCGCGATCGCCGTCGGCCTGACGCTCTCGAACGTGGTCCAGCCCGGGAAGTGGTTCGACCTGGCGGGCTCGACCGCCCCGAGCGTGGCGACGGCCGAGTTCGGCAAGATGACGAAGCAGGTCGCCCCCGGTCGGTCGATCGACTTCCTCAAGGACCTCGTCTCGTTCCTGCCGACGTCCTTGTTCCGGCCGTTGGTCGACAACGCGATCATCACGATCGTGATTCTCGCCGTCCTCGGGGGCGCGGCGCTCCGGCGGGTCAAGACGGAGCAGATCGCCCGGGGCGAGGCGGGCTATCGGGCGATCGAGGACGCCATCGCGGCGACCTATCGGGCGATCGAGGTGATCCTCGGCTGGGCCGTCGGGCTGGTCCCGCTGGCGGTCTTCGGCGTGGTCGCCAAGACGGTCGGGCTCTACGGCTTCGCCTCGTTCCGGGGCGTCCTGGGTTACGTCTCGGTTGGCGTCGTCGGCCTGGCGTTCCAGGTCTTCGTGGTCTACCAGGCCTGGCTGATCCTGGTGGCGCGGATGCCCCTCCGGCGGTTCTGGTCGGGGGCGAAGGACGCGATCGCCACGTCGATCGGCACCGGGAGCAGCCTGGCGAGCTTGCCCGTCACCCTCAAGGCACTCGACGGCATGGGCGTCTCGCCGCGATCGGCCCGCCTGGCGGCCTGCGTCGGCACGAACCTGAATAACGACGGGATCCTGCTCTACGAGGCGATGGCCGTCTTGTTCGTCGCCCAGGCGATCGGCGTCCCCCTGGGATTCGGCGAGCAGATGCTCGTCGCGGCGTCGTGCGTGATCGCCGGGATCGGGATCTCCGGCGTCCCCGACGCGGGCCTGATCTCGCTCCTGATCGTCCTGAAGACGGTCAAGCTGCCCGAGGAGTCGGTCAACCTCGTCGTCCCGTTCTTGCTCTCGGTCGACTGGGTCCTCGGCCGTTGCCGGGCGGCGACCAACGTGACGAGCGACCTCCTCGTCGCGGTCTTGCTCGACAAGCTCACGCCGGGAGGGCAGGACGAAGATGGGGGAGGAGGGATGCCGGAGCCGGGAGGACTCGCCGCCGTCGAGGGGCAGGAATCAAGATCAGGGCAGGGGGCGGGAAGCTTCGCGAACCAATGACCCCGACGGGATTTGAACCCGTGTTGCATGCGTGAAAGGCATGTGTCCTAGACCAGGCTAGACGACGGGGCCGGATCGCCAAGAGCGATGGACTCATGGTAAGCCGCCGAAGGCCCTTGGTCAAGGGCCTGCCCAACCGGCCGATCGGACGTGGAGACGACTTGCAGTCGGCTTCGGGAGTCGTTAGCCTGACGAACCTGGCCGGTCGGCCAATCCTCTCCGAAGGGCTCGCACCATGAAGCGCATCCTGATCCTGACCGGTGACGCCGGCGAGTCCCAGGAGATCTACTACGCCAAGTACCGGCTCGAAGAAGAGGGCTGGGTCGTCGACATCGCCGCCCCCCAGAAGCGGACCTTCCTCTCGGTCGTCCACGACTTCGAGCCCGGGTTCGACACTTACACCGAGAAGCCCGGCTACCGGGTCGAGGCGGACCTCGGGATCGACGAGGTCGACCCGACGCGTTACGACGCTCTCGTGCTTCCCGGCGGCCGGGCCCCGGAATATCTCCGCAACAAGCCGAAGGCGGTAGCGATCACCCGCCACTTCGTCGAGTCGGGCAAGCCGATCGCGGCCAACTGCCACGGCCCGCTCCTCGTCGCCGCGGCGGGGGGAGTCGAGGGGAAGACGCTGACGTGCTTTCCTGACCTCGAACCTGACATGAGGGCTCGGGGCGCGGAGTTCGTCAACCGCGACGTGGTCGTCGACGGCGCTCTGGTCACCGTCCGGGGGTGGCCCGACAACGGCCCCTGGATGCGCGAGTTCGTCAAGATGCTCAAGGCCGGCGATTGACGAGGCGGGCAGGGGCCTCAGCCGACGCCATTCTCCGGGATGACGGCCGAGGAGGCATCCTCATGGGCCTTGAGCTGGTTCTGGATCGCCTCATAAATCTCGCGGCGGTGGACGCTCACGTCCTTCGGGGCTTCGATGCCCAGTCGGACCTTGTCCCCGCGGATCTCGACGATGGTGACGCGGATGTGATCATTGATGATGATCGACTCATCCTTCTTCCGCGAGAGTACTAGCATCGTCGCTCCTCAAAGAAGCCGAGCACTCTAGATGTTGAGTGGCGATGGCCGCGCACCCGGGCCCGAAACCCCCTGGGGTTCGCGCAGCGGTCCCGCCACCTCCCTATAACCAGTCTAGCGCAGGCCAAGGCCCGGTCAAGGGGCTTGGTAAAATTCAGCCGCCGATGAAGACCAAAAAGGTCAAGAGGCCTTCGGAGGTACGCGAGCCTGGGCGGGATGGGGGAGGGGGATCGGACGAGGGCGGATCAGTCGCCCTCGGCCTGGGCCAGGTGGCGGCGGTAGAGGTGTCCGAGGCCGAGGGCCTGGATCTCGTCCTCGATGTCGTCATCGGTGGCCGGGTGGATCGTCTCGCGGAGTTCCTGGATCAGGAGCTCGAAATACTTGCCCCGGGCCCGCTGGAGGGTTTTTCGGAACGACTCGGCGGAGATCCGGGCCCCAACCTCGCGTCCGAGGACTTCGGCGATCTCCTCAATCGACCTGTCGGGGTTGTCGCGTCGGAGCCTGAGGACGGTCGCGTACCGGTTCTTGGGGGTCTTTAACTCGTAGGTCTCGAGCCGGGTGAGGGCCCGATTCAGGACGGCCTCGCGCCAGACCTGGTCGTAATCGGCGTCGGGCTCGCTCGGGTCAAGGAGGTCGCCGGGGGGGAGGGCCTGGAGCTTCCGGCCGCGGAAGTGGTCGATGATCAGACGGTGCAGGACGGTCCGCAGGTAGTCGCGGAAGCGGCCCTTGTTGCAGTCAGCCCCGGCGAGCTTGCGGGTCAGCAGCTTGGTCCAGAATTCCTGGAAGACCTCGTCGGCGAGGTTGGAGTCGCGGAGCTTGAGCCGGAGGTAGCGGAGGACGGCGTCGTGGTAGCGGCTGATCAGCTCGCCCATGGCCGCCTGCCCCTCGGGGCTGACGCTGTGGGCGTTCTGGATCATGCTCCAGTTCGTCTCCAGCTCGGTCAGGTGATTCCCGCCGCGTTGGGGCGTCGGCATGTCGCTGGGGTTCATGAGTTCGCCACGCCCAGGGGCGCTGCTCCTCTTGACGGCCGTCACGGACCACATCGTCCCTCGAAGCCTGGCCCCGTTCCACGTGGAACCGGGGATGGACTCGCCCGGTCGTCCGGGGGGGGTCTTCGGCCTCAATCATAGCACCCGAGCGGCCGACTCCTGTCAATCGCCTGGCCCCGGACCCCTAATAACCTGGTCGCATCGGATCAATACGCCCGGCAGGATTCGAACCTGCGACCGACGGTTTAGAAAACCGTTGCTCTATCCGCTGAGCTACGGGCGCGCCGGTCGCTCGAAGCCAATCCGGCGCCGAGTGGGCCGAGGGCAGGGGAGTGCGCCCGGCAGGATTCGAACCTGCGGCCTGCGGTTTAGGAAACCGCCGCTCTATCCAACTGAGCTACGGGCACGTCGCGCCGCCGGGATGCGTCCCGGACGAGGCTGATTTTCATCCAATCG
>JAABUK010008442.1_pt1 | contig 14451 bp, 14 predicted proteins | sample 5559141 | NCBI WGS metagenome assembly JAABUK01 (sample SAMN10711869, study PRJNA513367) | rock metagenome | isolation source: Antarctica rocks | place: Antarctica: Victoria Land, Pudding Butte nord | collected 2016-01-03
ATGGACCAGGTCATGCCGTCCCCTTCCTTGCGAAATGCTGCTCACCCGCATACAGACCCGCAACCCCGGGCGAAAGCCTTGTCGGGCACAGGAGACGGCATAGCTATGGATCGAATCGACGTTGCGGCCCTTCAGGTCGCGCGCGAGCTGCATGATTTCGTGGGCGAGGCCCTGCCCGGCACGGGCGTCGAGGCGGCCGCGTTCTGGTCCGGGCTGGCCGCGCTGATGCACGACTTCGCGCCCCGCAATGCCGCTCTCCTGGCCCGGCGCGACGAACTCCAGGCGCAAATTGACCAGTGGCACCAGGAGCACCGCAGCAAGCCGTTTGATCAGCCGGCCTATGAGGCGTTCCTGCGCGGCATCGGCTATCTGCTGCCGCAGCCGCCGCCCTTCGAAGTGGGCACGGCAAACGTGGACCCGGAGATCGCGAGCATGGCCGGGCCACAGCTGGTGGTTCCGGTGATGAACGCCCGCTACGCGCTGAATGCAGCCAATGCGCGCTGGGGCAGCTTGTACGACGCCCTGTACGGCACCGACGCCCTCCCGGACGACGACGGTGCCGGCCGGGGAACAGGCTTCAACCCGGTCCGCGGCGGCAAGGTCGTGGAACGCGCCAGGCAGTTGCTGGACCGGGCGGTGCCGCTAGCCGCCGGGTCGCACGCGGAAGCGACGGGGTACCGCGTCGCGGACGGCGCGCTACTCGTGGCCAACGGCGAGGGCAGCACAAGCCTGTCCGACCCCGCGCAGTTCGTCGGCTACCGTGGCGAGCCCGGTGCGCCGACGGGTGTCCTGCTCCGCAACCATGGTATCCATCTCGAGATAAGGCTCGATCGAAGCCACGCCATCGGCGCCACCGACCCGGCCGGCGTTGCCGATGTGATGATGGAATCGGCCCTCACGACGATCCAGGACCTGGAAGACAGCGTGGCCGCGGTGGACGCCGCCGATAAGGTCGAGGTCTATCGCAACTGGCTCGGCCTGATGAAGGGCGACCTCACGGCAACCTTGGAGAAGGACGGCAAGCAACTGCTGCGCCGGCTCAACCCGGACCGCGAGTACCGCGGGCCGGACGGCGCCATGCTGCGCCTGCCAGGCCGCAGCCTGATGTTGGTCCGCAACGTGGGCCATCACATGTTCACGGATGCGATCCTTGCCGGTGGCGTCCCGGTGCCGGAAGGTTTGCTGGATGCGGCCATGACCTCGCTGATCGCGATGCATGACCTGCGGGGCTCTGGCCCCGTCCGCAACAGCCGCGCAGGCTCGGTGTACATCGTGAAGCCGAAGATGCACGGGCCGGAGGAGGTCGGCTTCGCCGGCGAGGTCTTCGCCCGGGTGGAGGCCATGCTGGGCCTGCCCCCTGCGACGCTGAAAATGGGCATCATGGACGAGGAACGCCGGACCAGCGCCAACCTGGCCGCCTGCATCTACGCCGCCCGCGACCGCGTGGTGTTCATCAACACCGGCTTCCTCGACCGCACCGGGGACGAGATGCACACCTCGATGGAGGCGGGCCCGATGATCCGCAAGGGCGAAATGCGGGGAACCGCCTGGATCAAGTCCTACGAGGACCGCAACGTCGATATCGGCCTGGCCTGCGGCCTGCGCGGCCGGGCGCAGATCGGCAAGGGCATGTGGGCGGCGCCGGACCGTATGGCGGACATGCTGGAACAAAAAATCGGCCATCCCCGCGCCGGCGCGAGTACGGCGTGGGTCCCCTCGCCCACTGCCGCCACTCTGCACGCTTTGCATTACCATCAGGTAAACGTCGCCGCCCGGCAGGCCGAACTGGCCGGACACCCACGCGGCACGATGCACGACCTCCTGACCATCCCGGTCGCCGACGGCGCAAACTGGGCGCCCGACGACGTGCAACAGGAGCTGGACAACAACGCCCAGGGCATCCTCGGCTACGTGGTCCGCTGGATCGACCAGGGCGTCGGCTGTTCCAAGGTGCCCGACATCCACGACGTCGGCCTCATGGAAGACCGCGCAACGCTCCGCATCAGCAGCCAGCACATCGCCAACTGGCTCCGCCACGGCGTGGTCGGGGAAGCCCAGGTCCGCAAAACGTTGCAGCGCATGGCCGCCGTCGTGGACCGCCAAAACGCCAACGACCCGGCCTATCGGCCCATGGCCGAAAATCCCGGCGGCCCCGCCTTCCAGGCGGCTTGCGACCTCGTCTTCCAAGGACGTGCGCAGCCGAACGGCTACACGGAGTTCATCCTGCACGCCCGCCGGCGCGAGGCGAAGGGTCAGGCCGGCTCGGTGTCCAGCGCGTAACCCGCCGCCCGCACGGTCCGCACCACATACCTTGCCTTTCCAGGTTGTAGCGCAGCATGGTCACCAGCGGCGCCTCGTCCTCGACGATACGCACCATCGGCTTGCTCGCGCCATTCATCAGCCGGCGTCCTTGGGCCGCACCACCGCATACGCCGAGCTGTCGCCGCCCTTGGGCCGCTGCTCCGTCAGCACCATGCCGGTCGCCGCATAATGGACGGTCTCGGCGATGTTGGTCGCGTGGTCGCCGATCCGCTCCAGGTTCTTGACGATGAACAGCAGATGCGTGCACGGCGTGATGCTCCGCGCATCCTCCATCATATAGGTGATCAGCTCGCGGAAGATGGAGTTGTAGAGGTCGTCGATTGCCAGGTCGGACTGCCAGACCTGCACGGCCTTCTTGGCGTCGTTCTCACCCACCGCGTCGATGACCAGCTTCAGGTTCTCCTGCACCAGCCGCGCCATGGTCTTGAGCCCGGTGAGGCTGAAGGGCAGCGCGAACTGGCCCAGGATGATGCTGCGCTTGGCGACATTCTTGGCGTAGTCGCCGATCCGTTCCATCGCTGCGGTGATCTTGAGCGCCGCCACGATCTGCCGAAGGTCGTTGGCCATCGGCTGGCGGAGCGCCAGCATCCGGATCACGAGCTGCTCGGCCTGGCGCTCGAGCGCGTCCACGGCCGGGTCCTGCTCGACCGCGCGGGTGGCGAGGTCCGGGTCCTGGCTGACGATCGCCTGCGTCGCCATCGCCACCTGGCTCTCCACCATCCCGCCCATCTCGGTCATCAGGTCGCGAAGGCGCTGCAGCTCCTGCGCATAGCTTTTCACGATATGCGGCGCCTCGGACATCGCTGCCTCCAACGAACGGCCGCTCATCCGAAGCGGCCGGTGATGTATTCCTGGGTTCGGCGCTGCTGCGGGGCGGTGAACATCTGCGCCGCCGGGCCGACCTCGACCAGCTCGCCGAGGTAGAAGAACGCAACCTGGTCGGCGCAGCGGGCCGCCTGCTGCATGTTGTGCGTCACCATGGCGATGGTGAAATCCTGCTTCAGCTCGTCGATCAGCTCCTCGATCCGAAGCGTGCTGATCGGGTCCAAGGCGCTGGTCGGCTCATCGAGCAGGATCACCTCGGGGCGAACCGCGATGGTCCGGGCGATGCACAGGCGCTGCTGCTGGCCGCCGGAGAGCCCGGTTGCCGAGGTCTGCAGCCGATCCTTGACCTCGCCCCAGAGCGCGGCCCGGGTCAGCGACCACTCCACCCGCTCGTCCATCTCGGCGCGGGAGAGGCGCTCATGCAGCTTCACGCCGAACGCGACGTTGTCGTAGATCGACATCGGGAACGGCGTCGGCTTCTGGAACACCATGCCGACTCGGCTGCGCAGGTCGTTCAGGTCGAGATCGGGGGAGAGGATCTCGAGTCCGCCCATCGCCACCTGCCCCTCGGCGCGCTGGCCGGGATACAGGTCGTACATCCGGTTCAACACCCGCAGCAGGGTCGATTTCCCGCACCCGCTCGGCCCGATCAGCCCGGTCACTTGCCGCTCCGGCAGGTCGAGGTCGATGCCTTTCAGAGCCTTGTTGGTCCCATAATAGAAATCGAGGCCGCGGATCGAGATGCGGGCCGTGTTCAGTTCCGTGTCGGACCGCGCCTGCATGCCTCCGCCCGGCCGGGTCTGCGCCAGGGTCGTCGCCGACTGCTGCTCCGGCATCGCTGCTCCTATGATCGCTTGCGCAGCGCAAAGCGCGCCGCGATATTGATGGCCAGCACGCCCGACGTGATTAGCAGCGCCCCCACCCAGGCCAGCTGCACCCAGTCGCTGAACGCCGCACCCGCATACTGGTATATGGTAACCGGCAGGCTGCTCATCGGCTGGGCCGGGCTCAACGACCAGTTGAGGTTGCCGAGGGAGGTGAATAGCAAGGGCGCGGTCTCGCCGGCCACCCGCGCGACCGCGAGCAGCACGCCGGTAAGGATGCCGTCCAGCGCGGCGCGGTAGCAGATGAACACGATGGCCTTCCACTTCGGCGCGCCCAGGGCCACCGCCGCCTCGCGCAAGGCGACCGGGATCAGCCGCAGCATGTCCTCCGTGGTGCGGACCACGATCGGGATGACGATGATCGCCAAGGCCATGCAGCCCGCCCAGCCGGAAAAGCCGCCGAACGGCGCCACCGCGATCTGATAGACGAAGAGGCCGATCAGGATGCTCGGCGCCGACAGCAGCACGTCCGACACGAACCGCACCGCGTCGCCCAGCCGCGACCCGGCCGCATACTCCGAGAGATAGGTCCCCACCATCAGCCCGACCGGCGTTCCGATCAGGGTACCGATGAACGTCTGGATCAGGCTGCCCACGATCGCGTTCAGCAGGCCGCCGTTCGAGCCCGGCGGCTTCGTCACCTCGGTCAGCACCGACCAATGCAGCCCGCCGAAGCCCCGCCAGACCAGCGTGAACAGGATGGAGGCCAAGAAGAACAAGCCGATGCCCGTCGCCAGCCAGCACAGGAGGCGCACCAGGCGATCGGCCCGCCGCCGCGTTCGGCCCAGCGCGAGCGCCACGTCGGCACTGCGGGCCGGATGCTCCAACAGGGCGGCCGTCGCGCTCATGCCCGGAACTTCGGCTTCAGCAGCGTCCGCGAGATTGCGAGCACGATGAACGAGATCACGAACAGGGTGAAGCCAAGCGCCAGCAACGAGGACAGCTTCAGGCTGCCGGCGGGGCTCTCCGGGAACTCGAGCGCCACGATGGAAGCGATGGTGTTGCCGGGCCCGAACAGGCTGCCGCTGATCCGGTTCGTGTTGCCGATCACGAAGGTCACGGCCATCGTCTCCCCCAGGGCGCGCCCAAGACCCAGCATGATGCCGCCCACGACCGACACGCGCGTATAGGGCAGCACGATGGACCGCATGACCTCCCACGTCGTGCAGCCCACGCCGTAGGCCGATTCCTTGAACACCGGCGGCACCGTCAGGAACACATCGCGCATGGTGGCCGCGATGAACGGGATGATCATGATTGCCAGGATCAGCGCGGCGGTGAGGATGCCGGTGCCGAAGGGAGGCCCGGCGAACAGCCAGCCGATGCCTGGCACCTCGCCCAGGGTGTCGATGGCCCAGGGCTGCAGGTATTCGGCCATGAGGGGGACGACGACGGAGAATCCCCACATGCCATAGATGATGGACGGCACGGCGGCGAGCAACTCGATCGCGGTGCCCACCGGGCGGCGGACCCAGACGGGCGCCAGCTCGGTCAGGAAGAAGGCGATCCCGAACGCGACGGGGACCGCGAACAGCAAGGCCAGCGCCGAGGTGACCAGCGTGCCGTAGATTGCCACGGCCCCGCCGAACACCTCCTGGACCGGGTCCCAGTCCGCGTTGACCAGGAAGGTGGTGCCGAACTGGCGAAAGGCGGGCAGCCCACCAACGAACAAAGTCGCGATGATCGCGCCCAGCAGAACCAGCACGAGCACGCCGGCGGCGCGGGCGGTCGCGGCAAACAAGGCGTCGCCGAAAGCACCGCTGCGGCGCGCCGCGGCTGGCGCGGTGGAAACGTTAGCCTGGGACAATGGGGTGCATTCCTGTCGAGCCGATCAGGCGCCGGGCCGTCCCGGAGGCCCTATTTGTAGACGGGCTGGCCGTCTGCTTTGACCTGGCTGCGCCATGCCGCCCGCACGGTATCCTGCACCGCCTTCGGCAGGGGGATATACTCCAACTGCGTCGCGATCAGCCCGCCATTGGCATATGCCCACTCCACGAACTTCAGCACGTTCGCGCTGCGGACGGCATCCTTCGGGTCCATCGGCAGGAGCAGGAAGGTAGCGGACACGATGGGCCAGCTCTGCGGTCCGTTCTGGTCGATCAGGTTCACGGCAAAGTTCTCCGCCCCGGCCCAGTCCCCGCTTGCCGCCGCCGCCGCGAAGCCCGCCATGCTCGGGCTGACGAAGGCGCCGGACTTGTTGCGAAGCTGCGTGGTGGTCAAGTTGTTCTGAGTGGCAAACGCGTTCTCCACGTAGCCGATGGCGCCGCGCGTGTTCTTCACCGTTCCCGCCACGCCGTCATTGCCACGCGCGCCTGCGCCCGCCGGCCATTTGACGCTCGTGCTGGCGCCGACCTTGTCCTTCCACTCTGGGTTTGCCATCGCAAGGTAGGTGGTGAAGACGAACGACGTCCCGGAGCCATCGGCCCGATACACCGGCGCGATTGCCAGGTTCGGCAGCGTCACCCCGCTGTTGAGTTCGGCCAGCTTGGCGTCGTTCCATTTGGTAATCTTGCCCAGGTAGATGTCGGCCAGCACCGGCCCGGTCAGCTTAAGTTGATTGGCGGCTATGCCGGGCAAGTTCACGATCGGCACCACGGCACCCATCACCGTGGGAAATTGCAGCAGGTGCGCGGCTTTCAGCTTCGCCCCGTCCATCGGCGCGTCCGAAGCACCGAAGTCCACGGTACGGTTGGTGATCTGATTCTGCCCGCCGCCCGAACCGATCGCCTGGTAGTTCAGCTCGATCCCGACTGCCGCCTTCGCCGCCTCGCCCCACTTGGCGTAGACCGGCGCCGGGAACGTCGCACCCGCGCCGGTGATCTGTTGTGCCGACGCCGGAACGGCAGCGAGCGCCAGGCTTCCAAGCGAAAGCGCCAGCGCAAGACGGTTGAGCTTCATCGATGATCCCTCTGCTGATAGGCCAAGCTTGTGCGGCCGAACCCTAGGCGCAAGCGGCGACGCAGAGATTGCACTTCGATGACCGTTCGATGACACATCTCAGCCCCAAACAGGTCCGGATCCCATAACGGACGGCATCTCACGTTCGCGTGATATCATCTGTTCGAATGACGTGCGTCGGGCCGCGTGACGATAGCAGCGGTTTGGCGCCGTGGATCCATCTGCGAGTTCGTCGCTGTCACCTTCCGGCCTGTCATCCTCCCCCGGTCTATCATCCTTCAACGGAGAGCCAACTCGATAACCACGTACACCGTCAGTTCCGGCCAGACCAGTTCCGGCATTACCCTCGGCAGCCAAGATATCGAGAACGTTCTGTCCGGCGGTGTCGCGCTCAGCACAGTGGTCAACGGGGCCGGGCTCGACGTCGTTTCGGCCGGTGGCGTGGCAAGCGGCACGATGATCTTCAGCGGCGGCAGAGAAAACGTGTCCGGCGGCGTCGCGATCGCGACGACCGTCAACAGCGGCGGCAACCAGAATGTCTCGAGTGGCGGGGCCACGACGGGCACGGTCGTTCGAGGTCAGGCCTCAGAAAACGTTTTCGGCGGGGGAGTTGCCTCCGCCACCATCGTCGATGGCGGCTTGGCTTTCATCCTTCCTGGCGGCGGATCGATCGGCACGACGATCATCAACGGCGGCTTCGAAACCGCGGCCGGAGCGGCGAGCGGGACCATCGTCACCAGTGCCGGCAGTGAGATCGTGGACACGACAGGCATCGCGACCGGTACCACGATCAGCCGGGATGGTCAGCAGATCATCAACTCCGGCGGCGTTGCCAACGGCGCCATCGTCACCGGCCTGCAGGACATTGCCAACGGTAGCCTCTCATCGAGTGCCACTGTCGGCAGTGGAGGTCCAGAGGATACGGCCTGGCAGTCTCTCGAGCGGCACGGTCCTGAACGTCGGCGCCGCGCTTCGGTTGACGTTTCTCACTTTCAACAGCGCCGGCACCGCGACGCTGGACCCGGCGACCGACCTGTTGACCGTCAGCGAAGGTGGCCAGACTTACACGCAGCAACTTGCGGGAAACTACACCGGCGACACGGTCCAGCTGGCAGCGGCTGCCGACAGATCGACGTTGGTGACGGTGTTTGGAACGGCCTGCTACTGCCGAGGAACGCGCATCTTGACAGAGTGCGGCGAGGTGGCGGTCGAGGAGCTGCAGATCGGCGACCGGCTGGTCACCCACGCCGGTCTCGTCCGGCCCATCCGCTGCATCGGCCGGCGCAGCTACGCCGGGCGGTTCGCGGCGGGCAATCCCGACGTTTTGCCGGTGCTGATCCGGGCAGGTGCGCTCGGAGACGATATCCCGCGCCGCGACCTGTTCGTCTCACCGCTGCATGCGATGTATCTGGACGGCATGCTGTTCCCGGCGGCTGTGCTGGTGAACGGCCTCTCCATCGTGCAGGAGCAGTCGGTGGACCAGGTGGATTATCTCCATATCGAGCTGGATACGCACGACGTCATCCTGGCCGAAGGCGCGCCGTCGGAGACCTTCGTAGACGACGATAGCCGGGGCATGTTCCACAATGCGGCGGAGTATCGGGCCTTGCACCCCGACGCCAGGCCCGTGCCAGCGGTCTACAGCGCCCCGAGGCTGGAGCATGGCTACGCTCTGGACGCAGTGCGGCGGCGCATCGACGCACGCGCCGGCCTTGCGCGCACGGATACCCTGGGCGCCCTCCCCGGCTGCCTCGATGTCGTAGACCAGGACGGCGTGCACGATTGGGCACAAAGCCAGTACTACCCGGAAGTGGCCGTGTGCCTGGACATCTTGGTCAACGGCGAGCTGGTCGCTCAGACATTGGCAAACCGGTACCGGCCTGATTTGGCGCAGGCTGGGCTCGGAAGCGGCTGGCACGGGTTCAGGGTGACGCTGCCGGCCGCGCCGGTCCTCACGCGCCGCTCGATCGAAGTACAGCGGTCGGCCGACGGCGCGGCGCTGGCCTGTTCGCCGGCGGTGCTTGCCGCCTGACACGTGCGCCGTGCTGCGCGGGCACATCGACTGTGCAGAGCGGGGGCGGCTGCTCGGTTGGGCGCAGGACACGGACGACACGGGGGCTCCCGTCAGCCTGTTGATCACGATCGAGAGCGTGATGGTCGCACGCGTGCTCTCCAACCGGTTCAGGCCGGACCTGCTTGCAGCCGGGATCGGGACCGGGCGGCACGCTTTCGAACTCGAACTCGTGCACCCCTCGTCATCGCTGATCCGCCACGTCATCCAAGTGCAGCGCGAAGGGGATGGCGCACACTGTCCAGGCTCCCCAATCGTGCTCGAGGCCGCTTCTAGCTTCGACATCGCCGCGCAGGGCCATGTCAGTGCGCTACTCGCCGCGGCGGAGAACGACGAGGAGGTGCTGCAAAGGCTTGCGTTTCTGGACAGCGAGATCGATCGTTTGTTGCAACGGCGCGCCCAAGGCTCGGCGAAAGCGCCGCGCGATGAGGCCCGCAACAAAGAGACGGGCTGGGTCGCGCCGTAATCGTGCAGAATGTCGGTGCGCAGCCCCTCATGCAAGTCGAGGGGCTTGAAGAACGCGTCGAACATCTCGCTTTTGGAAAACTCGAGATCCGTGATGCTATCACGCACCACGACGACGTCGGCCGCCCTGCACGCCGGGCGGCGTTCGCCCAGGACGCTGCCGCGGTGCCAGCGCTGCAAGAATGCGGTATGTTCGGCCTGATCAATGCCGAACACCCCCATGCTCGGAGGGTTGTCTCGCTCAGGCGTGGTCAGGATCATCGCGGTATAATGGCAGCGGAAGCATTCGGCCAGGTGCGAGAGCACGACGTGCCAACGGTCGGGATACAGAACGGTATCGTAGATCGAGGTCATAAGTCGCCCGAACGCCGGATCACCCACCCTGATTGCCCTCGTCTCGACGTCCTAGAAAATGGATCGGGCAAACGCAACGGCGGGCCGCCCGACTTGTCCTGCGGCGCTGATTGTCGGCCGGCCGTTCAACAGGCGCACCGTGTTTCAACATCCCATCTTGGTCCTTCGACACGCACTCGGGGATCATAGCGGACCGCACGGAGAACTGTCCAAACAACCCAGCCGTCACGGGAGATCAACGCGATGCTACCCGGTTGTCACCGGTTCCATCGACGTGTCACTCTGTTCCCAGCTTTGCCAATCCAGGTTTGGGGTGAGGGTACATGCTCATCAAGCGCTTGCTGCTCGTGGCTACGGCCGCCGCCGGCCTGTCGGGAGGCGCCTTGGCCGGCGAGAGCCTCGACGCCATCCGGGCCCGGGGCGTGCTGCGGGTCGGCAGCACCGGCGATTACAAGCCGTTCACCTTCCGCAACGCCGATGGCAGCTTCTATGGGGCGGATATCGACATGGCGGGCCGGCTGGCCCAGCGCCTCGGCGTCAAGCTGGAGATCGTGCCCACGGTCTGGGCGCGGCTCATGGAAGACTTCAGCAGCCGCAAGTTCGATGTAGCGATGGGAGGTATCACGGTGTTGCCCGCCCGCGCGCAGAAGGGCGACTTTTCCGCGGTCACGTTCGTGGACGGCAAGCGCCCGGTCGCGCGCTGCGCGGACAAGGATCGTTTCACCAGTGTGGACGCCATCGACCAGCCCGGCGTGCGCGTCGTTGTCAATCCCGGCGCAGCAAACGAGGAGTTCGCCCGCGCCAACTTCACCCATGCCAGGCTGACGGTGCATTCCGACAATGCGACGGTGTTCGACGAGATCATCGCCAATCGGGCCGATGTGATGGTGACCGACGGGATTGAGGCGGACCACCAGGGGTTCATCCATCCCGAACTCTGCCCGACCCAGGTGGCCCAGCCGTTCACACGGCTTGAGAAGGCCTACTGGCTGCCCAAGGACACGGAGTTGCTGGCATTCGTCAACGACTGGCTGGCGGTCGAGAAAGCAAGTGGATCCTGGGATCGAACCCTGGAGGCCGCACAGAAGACACCCTAGCCGGCACCCCCCCCACGCATGGGGGGGGTGTGCCATGGAACTAGGCCGCCGCGACAGCCTGGCTTGCCTGGCGGCGTTCCGCCACCTGGGTCTTCATGGATTTCTGCAGCTTCTCAAAGGCGCGCACCTCGATCTGGCGTACCCGCTCGCGGGAGATGTTGTATTGCTGCGACAACTCTTCGAGCGTCGTCGGATTGTCCTTCAACCGGCGCTCGATCAAGATATGGCGCTCCCGCTCGTTCAGGGTCTTCAAAGCGCCGTTCAGCAGCGCCTTGCGGCCGCTCAGCTCCTCCTGGTCAGCAAGCACCACTTCCTGGCTCTCGCTCTCGTCGATCAGCCAATCCTGCCACTCGCCTTCGCTATCGGCGCGGACGGGCGCGTTCAGGCTGTTGTCCGGCGCGGCCAGGCGGCGGTTCATGCTGACCACATCCTGCTCCGGCACCGCCAGCATGCGGGCGATCTTGGCCACCTGCTCGGGCTGCAGATCGCCATCTTCGATGGCCTGCATTTGGCCCTTCAGCCGCCGCAGATTGAAGAACAGCTTCTTCTGCGCGGCCGTCGTGCCCATCTTGACCAACGACCAGCTGTGCAGGATGTACTCCTGGATAGCTGCACGGATCCACCACATGGCGTAGGTCGCCAGTCGGAAGCCACGGTCGGGATCGAAGCGCTTGACCGCCTGCATCATCCCGACATTGCCCTCGCTGATAAGCTCGCCCACTGGCAGGCCGTAGCCGCGGTAGCCCATGGCGATTTTTGCCACGAGGCGCAGGTGCGAGGTCACCAGCTTGTGGGCGGCACTATTATCCTGCGCGTCGCGCCAGCGGCGGGACAGCTCCAACTCCTCCTCGGGCGCCAGCATGGGGAAGCGCCGAATTTCCTGCAGATAGCGAGAAAGATTCCCCTCGGGGGCGACATTTACGATAGCAGCAGCCATATCAAGCCCTCATGCGTCGGAGAACAGCGCGTCTGCACCCTATACGGCGTAGCGGAACTCGCAGTTGCGACACAAACAAAGATAGGCGCGGGGGTGACCATCACGTCCCAGAGACCGCCCCGAAGCAGCGCATCCCTGGACTGGCCCGTCGCCGCACGCCCGCGGCCCCGGTGAGGAGTTCTATACCGGACTAGGCAGGTCCTGTCAAGAATTGTTGCAACTACACTGGTTTCACCTCGTCCAGCGCGTCTAACAGCGCCTGCATGTCGGCAGGCATGGGCGTTTCGAAGTGCAGCGGTGTGCCGGTCCGTGGATGGGCGAAGCCGAGTCGTGCGGCATGCAGGGCCTGCCGGGGAAAGTCCAGCAAGACCTGCCGGGCCGCTCCGGCCAGGCTGCGCGCAGCCGCGGGCACGCGTCGCAGGTAGACCGGATCCCCCACCAGCGGGTGGCCGATGCTGGCCAGGTGTACGCGGATCTGATGCGTCCGCCCGGTGGCGAGCTTGCAGTTCAGCAGGCTCGCGCAGGGGAACCAGGCCCGGGCCGTGTCGTAACGGGTCAGCGCCGCCTTGCCGCCACGGGCGACGATAGCCATTCGCTTGCGGTCGCGCGGATCGCGTCCGATGGCGCCCTCGATCTCCGCAGCCGCCGGGGCGGGAGCGCCCCAAACCAGCGCCAGGTAGGCGCGATCGAGGTCTCGCGCAGCAAAGGCGGCTGAAAGCGTGGCCAGGGCCTGCTCGGTCTTGGCCGCGACCATGACGCCCGAGGTGTCCTTGTCCAGCCGGTGGACGATGCCGGGCCGCCGTTCGCCGCCGATGCCGGGCAGGCTATCGCCGCAATGGGCCAGGAGCGCATTGACCAGCGTGCCGTCCGGATTGCCCGGCGCCGGATGCACCACCAGCCCGGCCGGCTTGTCGAGCACGATCAGGTCGGCGTCTTCGTAGAGGATCGTGAACGGGATCGCCTGCGGCTGCGGCGTGGCGGCGACCAAAGCGGGGGGCTGCACGCGGTAGCGCGCGCCGGGCCGCACCGGCTCCGAGGGATCTCGCAGGGCCGCGCCGTCCCGCAATACGGCGCCCGTTTGCATGAGGGTCTTGACGCGGGATCGGGACATCGTGCCGATGGCGTCGGCCAGGAACCGGTCGGTGCGCTGCCCGGCCGCATCCGGACCGGCCAAGACATCAATGGCCGAGGACAGGACGTCAGGCAAAAGGGGGCGGCGGAGTGCGCGGGTTGAAGGTGGCGGTCGTGGCCATGGGTGTCCTGATCGTGGCGGGAACGGTGGTGCTGGTGGCGGCGCTTGCGGCCCGAATGTCGTCCGCGCCGGGCGGGATTGCCAGTGCGGTGCTCGACGAGCCCGCGGGCACGCGCATCGCCGGCGCCGCGATTGCTCCCGACCGGCTTGCGGTGCAGTTGCAGGGCGGCGGCCCCGACCGCGTGGTGGTGCTCGACACCAAGGCCGGCCGCGTGCTGGGCCGGGTGGCGCTGGCCCGGTGAGGAAGGCGGATCTGCCGGAGAAGGTCTGCGCCGCCTGCGGCCGGCCGTTTGCCTGGCGCAAGAAGTGGCGGGCGACCTGGGGGTCCGTCCGGTTTTGTTCGGACGCATGCCGCACCGGCCGCCGGGCTGCGGCGCGGGAGAAAGCCGGCAAGAGCGAGGCTTGATCTCCAAGCACGGCTACCATAGATAACCCGCCTGGCCACGTCCTGTTCGTCTAGAGGCCTAGGACACCGCCCTCTCACGGCGGTAACAGGGGTTCGAATCCCCTACGGGACGCCAGTAAATTCAATAGCTTAACTGCCCTACAGTATCCCGATCTGTCCAAGTGGGGAGATAGGTGGGGAGTATGGCGCGTGTAGCCCGTCCTGGACGGGGGTGGACAGGCGGCCAAGCGGGGTGGCGATAAAAAGTCCGTGCGGTGGCTGGCTACGACACGTAGCGTCCTCCGCCCGCCTCGCGGGCCTGGCCCATCGCCGCCAGGACTTCGAGCATAGGCACCAGCTTGGCCGGGCGTACACCGCGGAACTGCCGGGCCAAGTCGGTAGGGCCGGCGCGTCCGGTGCGGGCCAGGGCGGCGCGTAGGGCCACGTATTGCGCGCCCACCGCCTTGGGCCAATTCGGCAAGGCCGAGTCGGCCTCCATCGCCATCGTAAGCTGTTCCTTGCGCGCGGCTTGCGCCACCTCCCCCGGGGCCTGGTAGGCAGGGCGCAGCCATCGCACCTGGCCGGCGGCTTCCTCCGCCACGCGCTCCCGGTTCAAGGCCACCGCACGTTCCACGATGGCGGCAGCGGGCAGGCCCGCGGGCCAGCCGTAGGCGGCGGCAACGGCGGCGTCCAAGCGGTCGTGAAGGTGGCGCAGCACCTCGACGTGTCCGGCATCCAGCACGTCTCGGTCCGCGGGTGTGAGGGGTTGGCCGGCGCGGATGGCGGCCAGGACGTTGTACAGCCCGGTCAGGGTCAGGTGCGGGTGCGCGGCCAGGCGTGCCTTGCGAAGCGCGTCCAGCTCCTCCGCCAGCGCGGCAATCTCGGCAGCCTGTGTCGGGGTGGCGGCCGGGAACGGGAAGGGGTCAAAGCAGCGGGTCTTGTTGTAACGGGGGCGGTCCTC
>JAABUK010008443.1_pt1 | contig 14444 bp, 22 predicted proteins | sample 5559141 | NCBI WGS metagenome assembly JAABUK01 (sample SAMN10711869, study PRJNA513367) | rock metagenome | isolation source: Antarctica rocks | place: Antarctica: Victoria Land, Pudding Butte nord | collected 2016-01-03
GGGGGATCAACGCTACAGGTGCCAGTTGACACCAGGTATTGACAGATTGAGGCTAGGAGACAGCAGACCAAAGGAAGGGGTATTCATTCAAGGGTGTCACTACTGCTTGTGATGCTGCTGCTGCTGCTGCTGCAGGGGCATCGGCGGCCGCATCTGTTGCACACCTTGCATCTGCATTGCACAACACATCAGAGCAGGCCTTCATACAGTCACATTACATGGTGTGTAACGCATGTAGATACCGTTGTTGCAAACAAAACACGTATGACAAGCTGACAGTCCCGCAAGCATAATGGTATTTGGCAAACATTTCAACATACGTACTGCTTGCCCAAATAGCCTGCACTGGGCTGAAGAACTGCAAAGGAAGCTGTGCATGAAGTGAATCAGGCACTAACATGGCACACATGCAGGGTTCACAATCAAACCACCAAATGTTCATCAAACAAGGCGTCGCATTCCTCCACATCAACCTTTCACTTGAGAGATGTGTACTCACTGCTTGAGTGCTACTATGAGGGGGCATCATTCCAGCAAGGCCCGGGGCTGTTGGTTGCTGGCCCATCATGTGGGGATGCATGCCCTGCTGATTCATCATAGCGTTGGGTGGCATTCCCATTCCCATGCCATTCATCTGCAGGCAAGACCCAAGGAAGCTTGCATGCTATGGCTCATCAGCTGGGAAAAACAATAATAACAATAATAAATAATAATAATGATAATAATATTAGTAATAATAATCATAATTACGCTTTGCAGCTCATGATGAGCTAGGTATGTGCAGGGCAATTCTTATCTCTCCAGAGCTGCCTGTCTGCTGGGTGCCGCAGGTATGTACTGACAGTAGTAGCAAAGTTGGCTTAATATGCAGACTGAGTGCACATTGCCACTATTTGGTGATGTCTCATGCAGCAAATCTGCAACAGCTGTTGAAAGCAAAGCAGCAGAGTTGCTGGGGTAGCTGTACTTTCAGGCACAATGCTCAACCCAGCGCGTGAGTGCAAACAGATGTACAACAGTGCGCTGTATGCTGTGAGAAACGACGCAATTTGTAGGCAAACAAGTTGGTTCTGATACAAACCTGGGGGGGTTGCATATTGCCTACGCCTGACATGACTGGTGACATGGCCCCTTGGGGCATGCCCATGTTGCCCTGACCCATGGCCATGTGGGGCCGGGGCTGCCCTGGCATGGCCCCAGAATATGCATATCCAGGAGGCCTCATGGATTGCTGCAGGTCACAGACGTGCAAGCTGTGAACTAATGCAGATACACAATCAGTGTGTCATTCAGACCTGTTGCAATGACTGCAAGGAGTGGTGAACTGTTCAACCAAAGGTTTTGATGCAGTCTTGCAGCACTGACTGCAATTCCTCAGCTGGAGCGTCTAGGATACCAGCATGCAGCATGCAAGGAAAGCAGTTCTTGAGATAGTCATTGAGAGTAGTCTCAAATCATACAGATATGTTAAATGTTTGTACATGAGCCCTGATAAGGCAAGAAGCACCTGCCAGCATGCATTCTGCGGGTCCCAACCACCCGGCTATGCAAAACGACACTCAGACAAAGAATGCAAGGTGTTCGCTACCAAATGCTATTCAACTCAATGGTCACCTCGTTTTCACTTTGGCTTGCAAAGCGGCCTCACCTGTGACGCTTGAGCTTGAGTCATGGGCTGCATCCCCTGTTGCTGCTGCTGTTGCATACCAGGCTGTTGCATGCCTGGCTGTTGCATGCCTGGCTGTTGCATGCCTGGCTGCTGCATGCCTGGCTGCTGCATCCCAGCTGGTTGCATTCCGGGTTGCTGCATGCCTGGCTGTTGCATGCCCTGCTGCTGCTGCTGTTGCCGCTGCTGCATCTGCATCTGCTGCTGGCGCTGCTGCACGTCTTGGATTGGCTGTGAGCAGCAGAGCTGTCAGTACGGACAAGCAACAACAAAGATCACCTTGTTACTGATGCAGGGCAGGCAACGCACTGAGCACCTGTTTGCAATGAAGTATCAAATGCTAGAGCTGACAGCAGCAGATGCACTTATATCATGTGATCTGACAATCTTGCAAGCATTCAAGCATGACAAGGCAGACAGTGACAAGCAGGTGTGCCCTACAAAAGAGTCCTGAAACCCTTCAACAATGCTGGCAGATGGCGTATACTGACTGTGCCAGGTATATCAACAATGCCGCAAACATTCATGCAAAGTGCGTTGCATTCTGCACAAAGAGGCCGCGTTGTTGACCATATACAAGCAAGCTGAACACAGAATGGCCAGAACGCAACAGAGGTAGGAGATACTGTGGCGACACGAGACACTGTGGAGACAGGAGACGTTGTGGGAATAGAAGTAAGTGGGGATAGGAGAGATTTGTGGAAAGAAGTTGCTCACCATGCCAGTCCGCAGCACGTTATACTGCAGCTGCAATTGCTTGTAGTGGCGCAGCACAGCTGCATGGTTGTTTGTGTAAGCCTGTCTCTGCTCGTCTGTCAGAGTCTGGCCAGCACCATTCTTGCCTGTACAACAGCAAACAGTCAGTCATTGTGGCTGACATTTGCAAGCTTTTGTGTTGCTTTTATCATAGAATACGTTCTTAGAGCTATATGGTCATTGCTACCATATCTGCATTTAGTGTTATCACGACAAGGACGGAGGCAGGTTCACACTCTGCAGCCAGCTGAAGACCGCTGGTCAACAGCTTTCCGAGACATAGATTACAGGCCGCAACATCATGCGTGGTCCCAAATGGGCTCCGCTTTGCACGCTGGCAACTGTGTGAGCTGCAGACAATGTTGCTCAGGTCTGATGCACAGACAAAGTGGTACGTGGAAGTGAGACGCTTTGAGCATGCATGCAAACTGCTGCTGCTGCCCAGTGAATGCTGTTGCAGCTTTGCAGCTGCCATGTTGCCAGACGTGCTTAGCATGCAACATTGTCTGCATGACAGTGCAGTCACAATTCTAGACAGCAAAATGACAGCTGTTTGACAGACACAATGTGCTGCGCAACACAGGCTGTGTTTCTGCTGACTGTTACTGTTACCAGCCTAATCATGCAGACCCAGCCACCTGAGCAGGCCTGCCCACAACATTTATGCAGGAGGGTTGCTGTTTGCTCTAGGGTTGCAGCTGGGGCAACAAGGTGCACCTGTGTTGAGCATCTGCTGCAGCTTCTGCATGTTGGCCATGCACTGCTGCATCTTATTCAAGATGAGCTGCTGCTGCTGCTGGGAGGGCTGAGGGGCAGTTCCAGGAGGTGCCCCGCCAGCAAAGGGTTGCATGGCAGGGTTCACAGCAGGGCTGCCACTGCCAGGGGGCATGCTGCCCATGGAGGGCCTCACCCCAACCCCTCCTGGGGCTGACGACATGGCAGGATCCCCGTTGGTTGTCCCAGGTAGCATGGGGGAGGGGTGGGAGGGGGGTCCCATGGTCTGCCCAGGGAAACTTTGCTGCACTGCAGCAGCTCCAACAGCACCTGTGACCTGCAGATGAGGTCAACGCAGACTTAGCCTTGACAAAGTGACTGTCAAGAGAACGCCACGTGGGCAAGTTAAGTTTTGCGCCACACTAAGTGCAGCCGCGTACACCATGCAGACAATTCACGGGTGCGGCCTCTGGACAACAGCCTCGCAGTGAGCAACACAGATCTTGCCTCCAGCATGTGGGCTGCTGCTGCGCATATTGCAGCAAACAACTTGATGGAACAAAGGACATGAGGCACGAAGATCAATTGATAGCAACAGGCAACACATGGTGCTGTTTTTAGCGCTGCCATCCTGCCAATTCCCGCTTTCAGTGAGGTGAAGACAGCAGCCAGTAGCCTTGAGCGCTAAACTCCCCAACAGTCACAAACAGGCATGCTGACACAACAATCACATATTCAAACAAACATAGCATCTGTGCATGTCAGCATGGCCTCCAGGAAAGCTGTTTGAAGAAGCCCTGAAGACACTGCTGCAGCAATGGCTGGCATCAGTGATCAAGCATCAAGCACTGCATGCCACATGATCCACAGCAAGGCTGACAGGCAAAAATGATATGCAAGGCCAACATGCAAGGGAGGCTTGCTTACTGCAGGCACAGCATTTGGCTGAGGCTGCTGCATGTTGCCTCCAGGAATGCCACCCTGCTGAGCCTGCAGGCGCTGCTGCTCAAGGGCCTGGGCCTGCTGCTGCTCCAGCTGCTGCTGTCGGATCTGCTCACGCTTGTGACGCGTGGAGGCCCACTCAATCATCTCCATTGCGTTCAGGTGGCGGTTGGCGGTCTTGCTGTGCACAGCCTGCTGGACCACTGCTTGGGAAGGGTGCGGGGGCTGACTCTGCTGCACCTTCTCCTGTTCCCTTGCATGCTCCTGTGCGCAACAGCAGACACGATGAAGGGAAGGGAAGGGAAGGGAAGGGAAGAGTAGGGAAGGGAAGGGTGTTGTGTTGAGTAACAGGTAGTAGACTTTCTGTCCTTGCCAATGTGTCTAGGGCACATACTCATTACCAGCACAAAATGCGTGAAGGGTTGTGGGAAAGACCAGAAGGATTTGGGCAGCATGTGAAGTGCTGGCACTGCTAGCCGCATCCTCTCATTCACTGAACATGCGACCTCCCCTTGAGTCAGGTGCATGTAGCCCTGAGTAGCTCTAAGTATGAGGCTTGGTTAGCGCAGTTAGCATGCCAAAATCTGGAGTGTGTGATAAAGAGAATGCTTGAACAGTAACACCTTTTGCTCCTTGAAAATGTCTGAGCATGTGGTGACGAAAGGGAAGAGAGACAAACATAGCGCTGGCTCAGATCCTACCTGTATGTGCATCTGCTTGTGCTTGACAGCAATGCTGACCAAGCTGGAGCAGTGCGTTTGCAGAGCAGTCTCCGGGACAGGCATGTACTTCTGCATGATCTCGCGTGCCTGCCCTTTGGTTATCTGCTGAGCCAGTGCAGTCTCCTGAGACACCTGTCCATCTGTGGGGGCCTGCGTAACACAAAAATGCCTCGGACTTGCAGTGGTCTGGGCGATGTGGACTTGACAGGAGCTTGTCTGTCAGAACATGGCGCTTTGCCTGTCTTGATGAGTAATCAAAGCTAGCCACCAGCATACATTGAAAAGGTGTGCTTCAACCAGCACACTGGCTGTGTTGCAGCTGTATGCATGCCTGCAGTATATGCTACAGCCTCACTGCATGTATTGCCCATCAACAGAACAGCAATGACCAGACATCCTGGGCAGCCCAGTATAATACTTGGCTTCTCATTTCATTGCTGCCGAAAGGTGTGGCTTTTCTTGTCTTTTTCTTATCGTTCTCTAATGACCAAACACAGATACAGGATGAGCTGAGGTTGCAGCTGTGGGACAAAGATGCAGCCGTAGCGCCCAACATCATGCATATTCTAGAGAAAGGTGTGTACCGTGAGCTGCTTAAACTTCTCCCTGCACTGGCTGGCTCTCCTGAAAATGCCTTGCAGCTGGCTGCAGGCCCCCAGGACATCAGCCGCAAAGGCAAAGTTGGGCCCAAACTCATGCACCACAGCACACAGCAGCTGCTCCTCCATGCTTGACCAGGGCACAGCATTGGGGGCTGCACCCGGATGCCGTACCTGTGCACACATGTAAGGGGCCCTGAAAGGGTGAATGTACTTAAGGAGCTGTTGCACAGCGGACTGCAAAGCAGCAGAGTTAGAGCCTTATGAACCAACAGCCCTGACTGTGATGACACAGGTGACCCAAGCATAGGCTTGTCAGTCAAGCATGAGCAGGGAGTGAACATCAACAGGTGTGACCAGAGTCTTTGCAATGCTGCAGAGCTGAGGGGACTAGTTCCCATGACATTCCCACGTCAGACAGCTGCATCCAAGCAGGTGGATATGCAGGGTGTCTGTGCACCAAACGTGGCAAATGCAGACCTGTGTGCCATCAAAGCGGGTGCCAGGCGCGCTGAGCCGTGGCGGTTTTGTAATGCGCTTGCCGTTGTCATACTTGGATGTCGACTTGCGCCCCATGTCCACAAACTCCCTCCTAGGCTGTTTGGAGTCCCTGCATTGCAGTATGCTGCAAGTTGCTTGTACATTCATTCATTCACTTGTCATCTCATGCGTGCCTCCCTATAGGGCTAGGTATGTGCAGTCCTGAGTAGCTCTCTGCATGGGCATGCAGGCACACAGCTAATAGTGCCCTTAGACTCTCACACCCCAAATGACATGAGACACATGTAAGCAGCAAGAGCTCACAAAGACTCAAGATGCTCTGCACTGTAATAAATCTTGGTGAGATGCTGACATGTGGCATCACAGCTGTTCCCGTGATAGGTTGGTGAGCGTGCACACACACACACACACACCATGCGCACACACATCATGGATTTGAGATTCTGCTGGTGTGCACCTTGTCTCGAGAGGAGGCGGTAGTCTGCGCTTGCGGTCGATTGCGCTTCTCCTAGGTAGGCCTGGCATCTCCATCTCGTCATCAAAGGCAGACTCAAACTCGTCCAGGTGGTGCGGCTTCTTGACGCGCCGTGGCTTCTTATCTATATGAGATGACAAAACGGGTGTTGGGGTGTATCCAATAAGTCATCTGTTATACTGTGATACTATCATGAATGTCATCATCATGCTGCAGTACCAGGCAGCAGGAGCAGGATATTTCAGAGGACATCCCATTCTGAAACAAGTAGCAAGGAAAAATACTTGCTTCTCAGACTGGCATTGCTCCTGCAGATGCAGGCTTAGTACAGAATCCAGCATGATCAAAGAACAAGGTAGAGTAGGGTTTAGTAGAGTAGGGAGTAGGGAGTATGTATGTGCATGAAGTGTCATACTGCATTTTGTGGAGGAGTGTCTTCAATGGCTGTGATGTCTTTAACCGTATGGAACAGAACTGGCAAAGGTATTGTCTGTTTCTGTGCTGTGGACCCCATAAACAGCATGCATGAAGGTGCATGCCAATGTTTTTGCAGTCCCATTGATGCTTGCAGCAAGATCAAGAATGCCCTTGATCACAGGCTGAGCACAGCAAGCATCGTACCAAAATTGAAATCCTCTTCTTCTTCAAAGCCAGGCAGCTCGCCGAGAGGGTTCTTCTCCAGCATCTTGATGCGCCGCTCTTCTTCCTTCTCTGCCTCGATGGCCACAGCTGCAGCTGCCTTCTTGGCTGCCTCGTAGTCCAGCTCATACTCCCGTATGTCCTGCAAGCCGCCATTTTAGACATGTTTTGGCCCTTGCCTTTTGCTGACAATGGCCTACTTATCAGCAGCCATTGGTGCGAGCCTGTACAGGAGTAGTCACCAAAGCACAACTTGGTTTTGAGCTCAAAAGGATGTTGCAGCTCATGGCTATGCCGAAACAGACGGATTGCAGCCCATAAGTAACAATAACAAAGGACAGTACTTCAAAGCTTTCTGGCTCATATTGAGGGACTGACATGACATTGCATTGAAACAGACATTGCATAGTAACAGACAAGGTCAAAGGCTGAGAGGACCAGATTTTGGCCTGTCTGAGTTGCTTAAAGGCACTGTTTGTAGCAGCTCTTAGCATCAAAGATGCTTTCAGATGTGACAAGGTTTTCAAGCCTATGCATACTCAGCTGTGAGTTGTCCTTATTCTTGGAGCTACACGAACTGCAATGTCTGAGCAACAATAGTGCATGGCAGCTATAAGAGCAGTCATGCACACAGCTGGCTCTAACAATGTTTGACTCAGGGCTGGGTGTGCGCACCAGCTCGTGTGAGATAACCTCAGCCTCTGCTATCTTGTGAAGGTAGTCTGACAGGAAGTCTGTGACTTTGTCATTGGCTGGATAGCTGAAAAGGAAGGCTTCCTCGTTCAAGGGTGTACCAGGTGCCAGACTCCCTGCAGAATTACTCACCCCTTTCACAGACTGTTGCTATGAAGCCGGCAAATGCTCAGGGTCCAAAGGCACTGTTGTGTTTAGAAGACACTAATTACTGCAGGAGATGCTGACTGTGGGCACTGGCAGCAACATACAGCAGTGCAGTACATGGTCTGCAGATGCCTGAGTGCAAGATATGTCCTGCATGCAGCTAGCCCATCACGAGATGGAAAGTGCTGTTGTGATAATGATTATTAGATGGCTGAGTGCAGAGCAGGAGGGCATACCATCCGTGTCTAGATCAGCAAAAATGGAATCCTCCTCCACGCCTGGTTTGCTGTCAGCTTGGGAGGTCGAGGCTGCCTTGCCGCTGTTGATCCTAGCCTTCAGCATGTCAGCAACTTCGGCCTCCTGCAGGCAGGGCATGAGCAGTATTGTGATAGCAACACTTGTGATTCCTTAGCCCTGCTGTGAAAGCTGCCCAGCCTGCTTTTGGTGGCAATCTGCTATACATGTTGCACTGCTCAGGAAGCAAATGGTATCCCTTTATAGAACAATGACCGCCTATTTGGGTTGAAAAGATGGAGAGGCTCTCGGCATTCATGACAAGCAGGCGAGCAAGGCACCATACCTTTTGCTGGCAAGACTGAAGCTCCTCGTCAATGGCTGCAGTGTGTTTCAGCATAGAACTGCGAGTAACAGCAGCAATCTCGTGCGCCACAGCACGTGCCATTGCTCTTTTCCAGTGCCGCTCCTGCATCAAGCAAAACATCATTAAATCAGACGCACACACCATCAAGCAATTCCTCATTAGATCACAAGTACAAACACTGTGAACTGGCCATGCAAAACTCTTTCGCCAAAGTCATAGTCACATGCAAATCAAGCAGTCTACACAAGCAGCAAGCATGAGAACGACAGAAATAACAACCTGTTTACTGGCTTGTGTGCCAAATGCATTTGTGCATGCTGTGCCAGGCGGACCAGCTGAGCTGGGAGTCGTAAGTGTACTGCAAGGTGATATGCATCAGGCAGGGCAGGGTGTGCGCAGCAGAATTTTTGCAGCACAGCGCTTGCCTCTGTGAAGTCCACAGCCATCCAGCGCATTTCTTTTAGGACAAAATCCCAGTGAGAAAGAGGTCGAGCAGGCTCCTTGAAGGGCTCCATGGTGGCCAGCTGGAGCACTTTGCGCTTTTGCTCAATCTGTATCAAAGGTTCCACAACATGTTGACGATATTTTATTCGTAGGCAAGGCAGTAGAGGTGATAGACACAATCATCAGGTTGGACTGTGCACATTGTGACAATAGACCAGTATGGCGTGAGGACAGTGTGTGCATGGGCTCCAGTCAGACTACATTTTGTGTTGAAGCAGTCTGGCTTTGCAAGGCACATACCTGCTCTGCATCCTTGAGCAGCTTTTGAGTGGCTTGCTCCTCATCTTTGGTTGCAACAGCCTTGCCATTTGCCTGTGGTGCCTGCAAAGACATTAGTGACAGTTTCTTCTGAGTGCCTGAGTTGTCAAAGCTTGTGGCATGCAGTGATGCTTGCGCGCGTGCTGTAGCATCATTGTGGTAGTCAAGTGACTGAGTTTTTGATTGTTGTTTGTACCTGACGCGTTGCTGCTGGCATGCTCTGCTTCTGTGCAGGAGCCACAGCACCAGGAGGCATTTTCAGTTACTATTGATGGCGATCTGTCACTGTGAGATTGGATTGATACTGACATTCTGCCAACCCATCGTTTGTGTCAACCAGCCAAGTCAGTGCCTGGCTGCAACAACTAGGCCTGTACTGAGGTACATGTGTGAGTCACCTGCGTGAAACATCCATCACACCCTTCAGCCACACGTGTATCTGCTGTGCATCACCACAGTATGAGCCACCACCATATGTTTGCATCATCAAACACAGATCATGCAGAAGACGGGTCATCTAGGCCTGAGCAACCTACACATGCAGTTGTGGAATGTGTATAGATCAACGACTCTAGCTTGCTGTTGACGCACAGATCGCAGCGGATCAAGTTGCTGAGAAAAGACCAGTTCAACAGGTCCGTCCTGACGCGATCGCCTCTATCCGAGCATAGTACTAGCGCTATTTCGGGTTCAAACTTTCAGTGTTAAGCAGGACAGGCAGAGTTGCGGGGTGTGCTGCGCCTGTTGGCTTCAGGAACTGTTAGGACACATGCATACAAGCACATTGAACACCTCCCTAGCCTCTCAAGGCCAATGGCATGTCACACGCCTTGCTGCAGACATTGTTAAGAGTGCAGTCTCTTACTTTTGGACGCGTTGAACAGCCTCGTTTCGTCATCAATCGCGGAGGTCTTTGTTTCATCGTGACAAGAGTAGGTCAGTGTTGCTGCTCCAAGTGCCTCACTATACGAGTGCCGGCAGATTGCGGACAACTTGCCGCGACTGAGGCCTCACTAGACGACGATGTTCAGCAGCATTTGGGGACTCTGTCACCGATTTGGGGATTTGAACAAAGAGACAGGGATTTCCAAATGCGAGTTGGTTCGAGTCAAAGCTTTTGCAATTGCATAGGATCAGCGCACATAAGCGGGTACATCAAGGTCACGTAGCATCTCCGCTATGGCTTCGACACAGCAGGTGCAGTTACCACAGACAGCTCAAGTGCGGGAGATGGATGAGTACATCAACAATAGCGACTTTCAGCAGGTGCAAGTTGAACTATTCCCAAGGGGTCCAGCTGCTGTTACTTGAATACACTTCGCGTGTGCAACTCCCTGCAAATGCTGTCTGCAGTTAATGCACAGTTTGATGACCGAGGTGTTCACGAAGAAGCCTGAGAACACTATCGACTTTATGCTTCAATGGTTAGAAAAAGAGAAGGAACGACGGGTGGATGAAAAGCTAGCCATGCAGCATTAGACAGTGCAGCCATTGCTCAACCCAGTCAGAGTTTTTGCAGTCGATATTGGTACAATGCTCCATGCTACATTTTCAGCACTTGACTGGTCTGGAAACTTTACAGCGTCAGCTAGATTGTAATTGCAGCCAATTTCACAGTAAGCTTGTGCTACCTTGAAGGTCCCTTCAAGCAGCAGGAAGGCTCTGCATGCCTGACGTTCCCACACGATTGTGCCAAATGCTTTTGACAATACGAGAACACAGGCACTCACATTATCAAATGCTGCTGCTGCAGCTGCATGTGTGATAAGCTGCAAGGCCTGCTGGGCTGGCTTGTTATGCCTGTGCAGGTGTCCGTGTGACTCAGCTAGACGTTTTGAGCTCAAGGGTCTATTTCAATTATCCTGTTGAAGTGATGCAGCACAAAAGAAGTGAAGAGGCCAAGCCGTATATTGTTTCTGCCCACATCAAGCAGACATCTCAGCACAGAGTCACACAGCCAGCATGACAGCAGCAGCATCATCAGAGTCACATCAAGAAATGGAGCATAAAGTACTCACCGTGCAGGTAACATGATCAGTCACAAGCAGTTGATACCACTGGCACAGTGAGGATATCTTGTTGTGCACTCAGCTGCTTGTAAAAGCAAGGTAGCAGCTTGGTATAGCAGCCCACATCTGCTCTGGGCATTGTCAATGTTGTCTCACCATTTGAGTCAGAAGTGTGTTAGCCAGGTTGCTGATTGTTGAACCATCATCAGTCTTGACCTTGTTGTTTGAATTGGTACATACACCAACACCAGACTGTCTGACAGCATTTCCATTGCATCCTGTAAAGCAGAGCTTCTCTTACCAAGCCAGTCTGCAGAACTATAAAGCACAAGAGATGGCTGCCTTTGATCACACCACACCAGCAGGTAGTCATGCATGGGCAGCCTGGAGCTCAGCGGCTAGAGAAATGGGGTGTTTGAAGTGGTTGGAGCTGATCGTAGAGACCAAGCAAGTACTTGATTGGATGCTGCAGATCTCATAGCACTTGTATCTGCTGGAGATAGCCTGTTTCCATGCTGGCTGAACTGACTGATCCCCATGACCTTCTAGCGTCATCACCGCTATGATCTGATAGAGGTATGACACATCGCCATCTGACTTGTAGCGCCACAACTGGGGTTTGTGAGCTGCATGCTACACGAGAGAGCCTAAAAATTCATCAGGCAAGGCAGATGTGTATAGCGTTGGATCTCTGTCCTCAATGCCATTTCCTCACCATCACTTTGCACTGAAAGCATGCTGCTGCATGTGCATGACAAGAAGATGTTACACTCCCCACGCTGTTGCATCTGCACAGGACTTTTAGGAGCAGAATCTTGCCTTGCAAGCTTAATAGTCTACTTCCTCATGTTCTTCTGAGGCCCTCAGAGGGCAGCAAACCAGGTGGCAGCAGCAGCTTGTAATCTGGAGACACAACGGCACCAAAACTTGTACGATTGCAACCAGAACATGGCCATAGGCCTCACATCTGAAACTCTTGGCTGCTCACTTGGTCGTGTAATCGTCCCCAAGCAGATCATGGCAAGGCAGAGCCAAACTGACATGATCAAAGACTGGTTTGTGCAGCTCCTGCCCTCACTCTTTGACAGCTGCTGCAGGCAGATAAGCTCTTTTCAACTTCACAAACATTATGAAAGCTGATCAGCCTCATGAAACACTTGACCAACAGACAGTCTGTCTGCGATTTCTACTCTTGTATACTCAATTACTAACAGGTACTAAGTTAGACAAATCTACTTCCCAATGCAGCTATTATAAGACAAGGAAAACATTCGCTGAGAAAATACCACATGCATTTCGCGCACACTTAGCTATGAATTCAACTTCGAAGTCTGGTACCATATAAGTTTGCTGAAAAAGATTTGCATGCTTGTTCCTAATGTGACTGTAAGTCGGCCAATCCATCCATGGATATTCAAGGATGAAACGTCCTCTACATCCTGTAACGAATGATACAGCTTGTCCTGCTTACCCAACGTCCTATGTCGACATGCAAGCCATGACAGCCCTGATGACAGCCACATGTGAATTCTGCAAGGAGAGAGACATTAGAGAGATTACAATGCTGAGAGACATTAGAGAGATTACAATGCTGAGATGAAGGCGCACCATCGTTTCCACGCCCTGCGCCTTGCACGCTCCGTGTAAACGAATAAGATTGTTCAAGCTGAGACGCTGACTCAACTGCTCGCCGCTACTCCCTCTCTCTCTCTCTCTCTCTCTCTCTCTTTATCGTCAGCTTGAGAACATCTTCAGGCTTTTGCAAGGGGCCCTTTCTGACACCGAGAAACGCGAAGGGAAAACCTGCAGGTGCTTGCTTGCATATCGTTTGGTGTGAGCAAAAAGCTGACTCTTCGTCATATACTGGTTTGTCAAGGTCTCTGATGTCCGCCTAGGCTGAGACTCGAGTCTCAGCTGTTACAATACACACAACAAGCTTCTCTTAGCCTTCATAGATGGGCTGGTCTACGGAGGTTCATGATAGCAGACTCACAACAGCAATTTTGCAAGCAAAGCGTGAAGCACGCCTGCGCCGAGCTCACAAGTTACCAGAACCTCAAGGCAACTCTGGACCATGGCCATTGGCAGCTGTAGCTGGGATTGTTCTGTCTGCTGTTGCCCTTCAACGAGATGGACGCTGGCAGCATGCAAAGTCCAAATTAAGCCAGTTTTGCAGGCAGCTTCAGCAAAGGCCCCAGCAGGTGTGGCACCGCGAAAGCATTCTTGTCATCTGTTTTGTACTATCAGTGCTTGATCAGCCATGCAGCTCAACGAGGCAAACAAAAACAGACCTCACAGTGTATAGTCCAGCTTCACAGCATGTAACACCTGAGGGGCATTAGTGTACTTTCCACCCTGCGTTCTGTACCAGCAGTATGTCCCTATGCTGACATGTAGAGTGGCTTTAGGTTGCAAGAACTTTCTGTCCTGGTTTGCACCAAAGATTTGCAATTTGGAAACGCTCACAAGTAGTGTGATGTCGCATTGACTTCAGGCACCAGCGAAGGCTTTCAATGTCCTTTCCTCCCACTGACACTGTATCCGAAGTTGCAATCACAGCCAGCTATACCTGATCTCTGTTAGTGGAGACATTCCTCAAAAGTGTTCAAACCTGCGCTCAATGGTGCAGGGCGGTTCATCAAACAGCAGACCGCACTCATCGCAGTCCAGCCCAAGGGACAAGACAGCAACAGCAAGCTCAAGCGGCAGGGTGGCACCGCCTGCTGCACAGTCACAAGAGACAGGCAGCTCTCAGTCACAGAGGAAACCTAAAGCCAAGAAGAAGAAGGGCAGGCGGCGCTGACCGTGGATTTGACATGCCGCACGCTGGCATGCACAGGCATGTGTGGCAAGGAGTTGCGCCTGATGGGCTCTGACAAAAGCGTGCTGTGTGTAACTGTCACATTTGTACACATAAGATGGTGTGTGAGTAGGAGGCATACTCTTACAAATGGTATTCACATAGCTATAGTGAGTGCACGCCTGGAGAGACTTCTGCATCCTCTGCTGGTTGCAAAATGCGTCTTTTATTAACTGTTCATCATTTCATTCATGAGTTGCATAGGAATGATTCTTGGTGAGACTTTATTTGGTACTTCAGATCTCTATCAGCAGTCCTGCTTTGTGGAACTGTTCAAGCTGTTAGGGGCATATCGCAATTATTGTGTGCCTTGCCATGGCCTTGAGCTGCCATAACAGATGTGCCGTTTATGTTTGCA
>JAABUK010008445.1_pt1 | contig 14442 bp, 8 predicted proteins | sample 5559141 | NCBI WGS metagenome assembly JAABUK01 (sample SAMN10711869, study PRJNA513367) | rock metagenome | isolation source: Antarctica rocks | place: Antarctica: Victoria Land, Pudding Butte nord | collected 2016-01-03
ATCGCCGCCTTCTGGCCGGCCTCGTCGCCGTCGAAGAGGAAGATCACCTCGCCGCGGAACTCCTCCTGGTCCATGAGCAGGCGGCGCAGGACCGCGATGTGCTCGGCGCCGAAGGCCGTTCCGCAGGTGGCCACCGCGGTGGGGACGCCGGCGAGGTGACACGCCATCACGTCGGTGTAGCCCTCCACCACCACGGCCTGGTGCCGTCGGGCGATCTCCTTCTTGGCGAGGTCGACGCCGTACAGCAGGTTGCCCTTCTTGAACAGCGGTGTCTCGGGGGTGTTGAGGTACTTCGGGCCGTCGTCGTCGTCGAAGAGCCGGCGGGCGCCGAAGCCAACGACGTCGCCGGTGATGTCCCGGATGGGCCACAGCAGCCGACGCCGGAAACGGTCGATGAGGTTGCCGTTGCGCGACTCCTTGGCCAGCCCGGCGGTGACCAGCTCGACCTGGGTGAACTTCTGGGCGAGCAGGTGTTTGCTCAACTCGTCCCAGCCGGCCGGCGCGAACCCGCAGCCGAAGGCGGCCGCCGTGCCGGCGTCGAAGCCGCGCGCGTCCAGAAAGTCTCGGGCCGGCCCGGCGTCGTGCCCTGCCAGCTGCTCGGAGAAGAACGCGGCCGCGGCCGCGGAGGCGGCGACGAGGCGGCTGCGCTGGCCGGCTGGCCGGGCCGTCCCCGGACCGCCCTCGGTGTAGCGCAGGGTGATCCCCGACCGCTCAGCCAGCCGCTCGACCGCCTCGGCAAAGGTGAGGTGCTCGACGTCCATGACGAACTTGATGACGTCGCCCCCCACGCCGCAGCCAAAGCAGTGGAAGACGTTGCGCGCCGGGCTGACGTTGAACGACGGGCTCTTCTCGTCGTGGAACGGGCACAGCCCCTTCAGGCTGCCGCCGCCGGCGGTGCGCAGGGCCACATGGTCGGTGACGACGTCGACGATGGAGGCCCGCTCCCGGACGGCCGCCACATCCTCGTCCCTGATCCGTGCCGCCACGGCCGCGAGTCTATGACCGGCCGGCGACACCGCCGACCAGTCGCGCATGCCAGGTCTGCACCGACCGGTCGGTCAGCCGGGCGACCTGGTCGACAACGACCCGCAGCCGGCCGGCGTCGTTGTCGGCGGCGAGCCACGCCGGGCGGAGGGCGGCGTCCAGCTCGTCCGGAGCTCGCTCGGCCAGGGCGCCGGCCAGCTCGGTGATCACCACCCGCTGGCGGTCCTGGCGCTCCCGCGCGCCCGTACGGCCCATGACGTACAGGGCTGCGACACCCTTGAGCAACGCACATTCCAGGCGGGTCCGCTCCGGCACCACCAAGGCGGCGCCGTAGCGGGTGAGCGGAGCCGCGCCGAAGCGGCGCCGGGTGGCCTCGATCGCTGCGGACACGAACCGACCGGTCAGCTCACTGGTCATCGTCTTGAGCGCCGCCTGCGCCCGCAGGCTCCCGTCGTAGTCGGGAAGGGCTGCTAGCGCCGGCAAGGCCATAAGGTCGTCGAGCACCTCACCGATGTTCTCGGCACCGTCGATGGCACCGTCGATGGCACCGTCGACGGCAACGTCGGCGGCATAGCCGAAGTCCCGCGTAGCCGCGCACACCGCGGCGCGCTGGTCGGGCCGGCCCAACAGCGCCGGCACGACATGCCCCGCGTGTACGCCGTCCTCCACGTCGTGCACGGAGTAGGCCACGTCGTCGGCCCAGTCCATGACCTGTGCCTCCAGGCACCGCAGGCCGGCCGGCACGCCCTCCCGGATCCAGTCAAAGGCCGGCCGGTCGTCGTCGTAGACGCCGTACTTGGAGTTGCCCGCGGCACGTGGCCAGGGGTACTTCGTGGCCGCGTCGAGCGACGCCCGGGTGAGGTTCAGGCCGGCGCCGGCGCCGGCGGGGTCGAGCACCTTGGCCTCGAGCCGGGTCAGGATGCGCAGCGTCTGCGCGTTGCCCTCGAAGCCGTCGCAGTCCCGCGCCACCTCGTCGAGCGCCGCCTCGCCGTTGTGCCCGTACGGCGGGTGGCCGATGTCGTGGGCCAGGCAGGCGGCATCGACCAGGTCGGGGTCGCAGCCCAGCGCCTGCCCCAGCTCACGGCCGATCTGAGCGCACTCGAGGGAATGCGTGAGGCGGGTACGCGGGAAGTCGTCCTCGCCGGCAACCACCACCTGCGTCTTGCCGGCCAACCGGCGAAAAGCCGCCGAGTGCAGCACGCGGGCCCGGTCGCGCTGGAACTCCGTCCGCTGCACCCGGGCAGCCTTGGCCGGCTCGGCGACGCGCCGCGCGCGGTCGGTCGCGTCGTAGCCACTCATGCGATGGCGCGGCGGAACTCGTAGTACAGGTACGCCTCCGTCTCCCGGGCGACGTAGCGCGCCTCGGTGCCACGGGTAGCGACCGCCGGGCCGCTGCGCACCGGAGAAGTGGTCGCCGCGATGCCCTGGTCGGTGGCCATCCGCCGCGACCGCGCCTCGTGCCAGGGGTCGGTCACCAGGACCACGCTGCGCCAGTGATGCTGGCGCATTGCCGTAGCCAGCGCCGTGATGCTCTGCAGCGTGTCACTGCCCTTGCCGACGGCGAGCACCTCGTCCGCGGCCAGGCCACGGGCCTGGAGGTAGCGCTCGCCGGCCGCGGCCTCGGTGAAGCGGTCCGTGGGCCGCGACCCGCCAAGGGTGATCACGCGGGGCGCCACGCCGGCGCGCCGCAGGGTTGCCGCATGGTCCAGCCGGGCCCGCAGAATGGTCGACGGTCGCCCGTCGAATTGTGAAGCACCCAGGACGACGATGGCGTCGACCTTGTCGCGCTCGTCATGACGCGCGACCGACCAGACGCGGAACGCGGTGAAACCGACCACTGCGACCACGGCCACCAGAAGCAACCCGACCAGCCGGCGCAGCAGCCTCACCGCGAGTCCGAGCCGCCCGTCCGCACCGACGCACGGCCGGCCTCCAGGCGAGCCACCGGCACCCGGAACGGCGAGCAGCTGACGTAGTCCAGCCCCACCTCGTGGAAGAAGTGCACGGAGTCGGGGTCGCCGCCGTGCTCACCGCAGACCCCGATGTGCAGGTCCGGCCGCGCGGCCCGACCCTCGTCCACGGCGATCTGCACCAGCCGGCCGATGCCGTCGCGGTCGAGAGACTCGAACGGGGAGACACCGAAGACCCCCAGCTCCAGGTAGCGGGAGAAGAATGCCGCCTCCACGTCGTCGCGGGAGAAGCCCCAGCCCATCTGGGTCAGGTCGTTGGTGCCGAAGGAGAAGAACTCGGCCGACTCGGCGATCTGGCCGGCAGTCAGCGCCGCCCGCGGCACCTCGATCATCGTGCCGATGAGCGCCGGCACGTCCACGCCGCTATCCGCTGCGACCGAGGCGAGCACCCGCTCGGTCTCCTCGCGGATGATCTCGAGCTCCTGCACCGCACCGACCAGCGGGATCATGATCTCCGGCCGCGGGTCGCCGCCGGCCTTTTTCACCTCGGCGGCGGCCTGGGCGATCGCCTTGACCTGCATGGCGAACAGCCCCGGGATGACCAGGCCGAGCCGGACGCCGCGCAGGCCCAGCATGGGGTTCTGCTCGTGCAGCCGGCGGACCGCGTCGAGCAGCGCCTGCCGCTCCGGGACGCGTTCCCCTTTTGACTCCGCAACCGCCACCTCCACCGACAGCTCTTCGTACGACGGGAGGAACTCGTGCAGCGGTGGGTCGAGCAGCCGGACCGTCACAGGCAGGCCGTCCATCGCCTGGAAGATCCCGATGAAGTCGTTGCGCTGTAAGGGTTCCAGGGCGTCAAGAGCCGACTGACGCTCCTCGTCGGTGTCGGCAAGGATGAGCGTCTCGACCAGCTGCCGGCGGTCGCCGAGGAACATGTGCTCTGTCCGGCACAAGCCAATCCCCTGCGCGCCGAACCGGCGGGCTCGCTCGGAGTCCTCGGGTGTGTCGGAGTTCGCGCGTACGTCCATCCGGCGCTGGGCATCGGCGTGGCCCATGATGCGGTGCACCGCGGCGACCAGCTCGTCGGCGTCGGGAGCGAGCGCGCCTTCGAAGTACTGCACTACCGGGGACGGCTGGACCGGCACGTCGCCGAGAAATACCAGCCCCGACGTGCCGTCGATCGAGATGACGTCACCCTCCTTCACCACGACGCCACCGGGAGCGGTGAAGCTCTTCCCGCGCAAGTCGACCTCGAGCTCCTCGGCGCCGCATACGCAGGTCTTGCCCATGCCGCGGGCAACGACTGCCGCGTGCGAGGTCTTGCCGCCGCGGCTGGTCAGGATGCCCTGTGCAGCGATCATGCCGTTGAGATCGTCGGGGTTGGTCTCCCGGCGCACCAAGATGACGTGCTCCCCGCGCGCCGCGGCCTGCTCGGCCCGGTCGGAGTCGAAGACCGCCTTGCCCACGGCCGCGCCAGGCGAGGCGCTCATCCCCTTGCCGATCTGCTTCTTCTCAGCCGTCTCGTCAAAGGCCGGAAACATGAGCATCGCGAGCTGCGCACCCGTCACCCGGGTCAGCGCCTCGTCGAGGTCGATGACGCCCTCGTCGATGAGCTGGGCGGCGATCACGAAAGCGGCGGCCGCGGTCCGCTTGCCCACCCGGGTCTGCAGCATCCATAGCTTGCCGCGCTCGATGGTGAACTCGATGTCGCAGAGGTCCTGGTAGTGGCCCTCTAGCGTGGCCATGTTGGCCGTTAGCTGGTCGTACGACGTCTTGTCCAGCTTTTCGAGGTCCTGCAGCGGCCGGGTATTGCGGATGCCGGCGACGACGTCCTCGCCCTGGGCATTCTCCAGGTAGTCGCCGTAGATGCCCTGGTGGCCGGTCGCCGGGTCGCGGGTGAAGGCGACGCCGGTGCCGGAGTCCATGCCCAGGTTGCCGAACACCATGGACTGGACGTTGACCGCCGTGCCCAGGTCGGCCGGGATGCGCTCCTGCCGACGATAAAGAATGGCGCGGGGCGCATTCCAGGAATTGAAGACCGCCTGGACGGCGAGGTCCATCTGCTCGCGCGGGTCGAGCGGGAAGTCGCGGCCGGACTGCTCCTTGACGATCGCCTTGAACTGCTCGACGATGCCGCCCAGGTCGCCCTCGTCGAGGTCGAGGTCGTTCTTGGTTCCCTTGGCCTCCTTCGCGGCGTGGATCACACCTTCGAAATGCTCACCGTCGATGCCGAGGACTGTCTTGCCGAACATCTGGATGAGCCGACGGTAGGAGTCCCACGCGAAGCGCTGGCTGCCGGCCTGCTTGGCAAGCCCAGCCACCGACTCGTCGTTGAGGCCGATGTTGAGGACCGTCTCCATCATCCCGGGCATCGAGAACCGCGCGCCCGACCGGACCGACACCAGCAGCGGGTCGGCGGCCTGGCCGAGGCGCTTGCCCATCGCCTGCTCGAGGGTGCTGAGGTGCTCGGTCACCTCGTCCCGCAGCTCGGCCGGCTCCTCGCCGGAAGCAAGGTAGGTCTTGCACGCCTCGGTGGTGATGACGAACCCGGGTGGCACCGTCAGGCCGAGGTTGGCCATCTCCGACAGGTTGGCCCCTTTGCCGCCGAGCAGGTCCTTGAGGTCGCGGTTGCCCTCGGCGAAGTCGTAGACGTACTTGGTCACGCGGCAGGCTCCTTGCTCGGGACGGTGAAGCCCGAATCTAGCCCAGGCGCCGCCGGTCAGGCGCCGGCGTTGGCGCGGGCGAACCACCGCCGGCCGGCCTCCTCGACAGTCAGGGGCAGCCCGAACGCCGCGCTGAGGTTGGCCGCGGTGAGCACGTCGCCGAGCAGGCCCTGCGCCACGATGCCGCCGCCGGCGAGCAGCATGCCGTGGGTGAACCCCGGCGGGATCTCCTCCACGTGGTGGGTCACCAGAACCATGGCCGGCGCGTCGGGGTCCTCGGCGAGCGCGGTGAGTCGGCGCAGGAGGTGCTCGCGGCCGGCCAGGTCCAAGCCGGCGGCCGGCTCGTCGAGCAGCAGCAGCTCCGGATCTGTCATGAGCGCTCGGGCGATCTGGACGCGCTGGCGCTCACCTTCGGACAGCGTTCCGTACGCCCGCGCGGCCAACGGTGCACAGCCGAGCTGGTCCAGCAGGCGGTCGGCGCGCGCCTCGTCGGCCGGGCCGTAGGACTCCCGAAAGCGGCCCACAACCCCATAAGCCGCAGTGACCACGACGTCGCGGACCCGCTCCCCGGCCGGGATCCGACTGGCCAGGCCCGCGGTCGAGAGGCCGATCCGCGGGCGCAGCTCGAAGACGTCGACCCGACCCAGCTCCTCGCCGAGCAGACGGACCGTTCCCTGTGACGGGTGCAGCTGCGCCGCGGCCAGGGCGAGCAGCGTCGTCTTGCCGGCGCCGTTCGGGCCCAGCACCACCCAGCGCTCGTCGAGCTCGACCTGCCAGTTGATGTCATGCAGAAGCGTCGCGCCCCCCCTGCGCACGGCAACCCCGCGGCAGCAGATGACCACATCAATGTCATCGTCATCGTCGTCGGAACCGGAGGGCGACACGCGCTCATCCAACCGCACCGGCTGTGCATCCCCGGCCCATAAGGTGGGCATCCGACGGGAGGATGTGACAAATGGCCGCCGACGCGGTGATCGAGGTCGAGGGCCTTCGCAAGACATTCCGCGGGTGGCGGGGCGGGCGCCGGCTCGCGGTCGACGGGCTGGACATGGCGGTGCCCCAGGGCGGCGTCCACGGGTTCCTCGGACCGAACGGGTCCGGGAAGACGACCACAATCCGCATGCTGCTCGGCCTGGTCCGGGCCGACGCCGGCTCCATGCGCCTGCTCGGGCATCCGGTCCCGGCGTCGCTGCCGCGGGTGATCGGCTCAGTGGGGGCCGTGGTCGAGGCCCCGCAGTTCTTTCCGGCATTCTCCGGCTACCGCAACTTGTCACTGCTGGCCGGCGTGGCAGGGCTGAAGCGCTCGCGGGTCGAGGACGTGCTCGACCAGGTCGGACTCCTGGAGCGGGCCGGTGACCGCTACAAGGGCTACTCGCTCGGGATGAAGCAGCGGCTGGCCATCGCGGCCACCCTGCTCAAGGACCCCCGGCTACTGATCCTGGACGAGCCCACCAACGGCCTGGACCCGGCCGGCATCCGGGAGGTACGCGAGACGATGAGCCGGCTCGCGGCCGGCGGAACAACCGTGCTGCTGTCCTCGCACCTGCTCGCCGAAGTCCAGAACGTCTGCGACTCGGTCACGATCCTCGCCCGCGGACGGCACATCCGCTCCGGCACCGTGGCGCAGGTGCTAGCGGACCGAGGCGCCGGCGGGCTGCGGGTGCGGCTACCCGACCTGGTCGCCGGCGAACGGGTGCTGGTCGAGGCGGGCTTCTCGGTACAGCGGGAGTGGGATCACCTGCTGGTCGCCCGGGCTGAGGACCCCGGCCAGGTGACAGCTGCTCTCGCCGCCCGATCGCTCTACCTCACCGAGCTCACCCCGGTCGGACTGGACCTGGAGAGTGCCTTCCTGGAGCTGACCGGGACCGCAGAGCACGGGGTGCCGGTCGGCCTGTCGGGGCCGGAGTCGGCCCGATGAGGCTACTGCGGGTGGAGCTGCGCCGGCTGGCTGCCCGGCGGGTGTTCCGGGTGCTGGTGCTGTTGGCCTTCCTCGCGCTGGCTCTGTTGCTCGGCAAGGCCGCATGGGACTCCCACCCACCGACCCCTGCGCAGCTCGCCGCGGCGCAGAAGCAGGCAGAGCTGGCTCGCAAGCAGATGCCGCCCGTCGAACAGCAGATCAAGGACTGCGAGAACGCGAAGGCAGCCGGGCAAGGCCCGCCCAAGGACTTCGACTGCACGACAATTGCCCATGAGCCGCAGACGTCGGACTTCCTCACCGACCACATCTTCCGATTCCGGGATCAGGCGCCGAGCGGCCTGACCGGCTTCTCGGTCGTGCTGGCTCTGCTCGGTTTCGTCGTCGGCGCTTCGTTCGTCGGCGCCGAGTGGTCGGCCGGCACGATGGGATCCCTGCTGACGTGGGAGCCGCGACGGCTCAAGGTTCTTGCCACAAAGGGCGCCGCATTGGCGCTCTTGCTGGCCGCAGTCGGAGCCGCCCTGCTCGCTGGCTTTCTCGCGGCAAGCTACGGCATCGCGGCCTGGCGGGGCGACACCACTGGGGCCACTCGAGGGCTTCTGCTGTCACTCGGTTTAACCGGCCTACGCGGCACCGTCCTCGGCGCCGGCGCGGCGCTGGGCGGCTTCGCGGTGGCTGGCACCCTGCGCAGCACAACGGCCGCCCTCGGCCTGGGCTTTGCCTACTTCGTGGGCGGGGAGATCCTGCTGCGCAACTTCTGGCGCGGATCGCCGCCGTGGCTGCTGACCTCCAACGTCGGTGCGTGGTTGATCCACAGCTTCCACATCGACACGTTCGTCTGCCCCCCGCAGGGCGGGCAGTGCCTGCAGAAGACCGTCCGCCTCAGCCAGGCGCACGGCGGGGCCTACCTCGGTGTCCTGCTCGTGGCGGCCTTGCTGGTGTGGGCGGTTAGCTTCCGCCGGCGCGACGTGACCTGACGCTCGTCCACCTCTACATCGCCCGTTACTCCCCGTAGTTTCCATCGCGGCGCTGGGTCAATGGCTCCAAAGGGCCATGTTCGGCACGTTCGGACTGCGGTCATGCTCCTGGCTCATCGACCACCGTGATTGACAGTTTCGGGGAAAACGCACATGGGGGCACTCGGGGGCGGGAGCCTGCGTCGGAAGACGGCGCAGGCGCTCGTGGTGGGGATCGTGGCGGCCGGGTTGTCGACTGCAGGGGGGACGGCAGCCCGCGCCGACACGATCGCTTTCGGCAAGAGCGTCCTGGCCGGCGTGACCGGCGTAGTCAACCCGACCACGCTGCAGTTCGGGCCGGACGGCAGGCTGTACGTCCTCCAGGGCGACGGCACCATTTCCCTTTTTGACATCACCCGCGGCGGCCCAAACAGCTACACAGCCAACGCCGCCGGCACCATCAGCCTGATCAAGTCGATCGACAACCACGACGACAACGGCGCCCTGAACCTCACGCTGGGTAAGCGACAGGCCACTGGAATGCAGGTGCTGGGCACGGCGACCACCCCGGTGATCTACGTCTCATCGTCGGACCCTCGCTACGGCGGGGGGCCGCGCGGCGACCTCAACCTCGACACGAACTCCGGCATGGTGTCCCGGCTGACCTGGACCGGCACCGACTGGCAAAAGCTGGACCTCGTCAGAGGCCTGCCGCGGTCGGAGGAGAACCACGCCGTCAACGGGCTGACGATCGATGCGGCCAGCAACACCATGTACCTCGCGGTCGGCGGTCACACCAACATGGGTGCGCCGTCCAACGTCTTCGCCCAGCTGCCGGAATACGCCCTGTCGGCGGCGATCCTGTCGATCGACCTCACCAGGATCGGCGAGACGACGTACGACCTACCAACGCTGGACGACCCGGCGCAACCGGGGACGGCCGACGCCACGGACCCCTTCGGCGGCAACGACGGAGCCAACCAGGCGATTCTGGTGCCGGGCGGACCCGTCCAGGTATTCGCGTCCGGGTTCCGCAACCCCTATGACGTGCTGCTGTCGAGCAAGGGACTGCTCTACACCGACGACAACGGGCACAACGCCGGCCAGGGCGACGTGCCGATCGGCGAGGGCCCCGCCGGCACCTGTACCAACGCCTCTCACGAGCCCGGCGTCACCGGGCCGGACAGCCTGCACCTGCTCACCGCCGGCTACTACGGCGGCCACCCCAACCCGACCCGCGCCAACCTGGCCAACACCTTCAACGGCCAGACCCCGGTCACGGTCGCCAACCCCGTCGAGTGCGACTACCAGCCGGCCGTCGCCGGCCAGGGTCAGGTGCTGGCGACCGACCCGAGCTCCTCCAACGGGCTGGCCGAGTACACCGCGTCCAACTTCGGCGGCGCGATGAAGGGTGACCTGCTTCAGGCTGCCTGGGACAACTACGTCACTCGGGTGCAGCTGGACCCCACCGGCCGGTCGTCGCTCGGCTCGTCCACGCTGTTCTCCACCGTGGGAGTGCACCCACTCGACATCATCAGCCGCGGCGACGGCGACTCGTTTCCCGGCACTATCTGGGTCGCTGACCGCGGCAACAGCACGATCTACGTCTACGAGCCCAACGACTTCGGCGGCATCGGAAGCACCTGCAGCGGCGCCCCCGGCACCCTCGACGAGGACGGCGACGGCTTCACCAACTCCGACGAGATCGCCAACGGCACCAACCCCTGCTCTGCTGCGGACACGCCGCACGACTGGGACGGTGACAAGGTCTCTGACCTCAACGACCCCGACGACGACAACGACGGCCTGCCCGACACTGCTGATCCCTTCGCCATCGACCGCGCCAACGGGCTGAACACGGCGATGCCGGCGACGTACACGTTCGACAACAACGCCGGCAACCCCGGCGGCCTGCTCGACCTCGGCTTGACCGGGTTGATGAGCAACGGCATCACCGACTACCGCAACCAGTACGACCCGCAGAAGCTGACCGCCGGTGGCGCTCCCGGCGTGCTGACGGTGGACGCGCTGCCGGCCGGCGACACCACGACCAACGACGCCGGCTACGCCTTCCAGTTCGGCGTCAAGGTCGACCCCGCTGCCAGCCCCTTCGTCGCGCACACCCGCCTGGTATCGCCGTTCGGCGGGGCGACGCCGACCGGCCAGCAGTCCATGGGACTGACCCTTGGCACCGGCACCCAGGACGACTACGTCAAGCTGGTGCTCACCGCCAACGGCGGCGCGCCGGGCGCGCAGACCATCGGTGAGGTCGGTGGCGCGGTCACGCGGTCCGCAGTGACGCCGCTCGCCCTCCCGGGACCGTCCACGGTCGACCTGTTCCTGCAGGTGGACCCGGCCACGAACACCGTCCAGCCGAGCATGGCGGTCGGCACCGGCCCGCGGACCGCGGTCGGACCCGCCGTCCCCATTCCCGCCTCGTGGATCGATGGGCACGCCGGCATTGCCGTCGGTGTAGTGGGCTCCTCCGCCGACGGGCCGCCGCTATCTGCCAGCTGGGACATGTTGGAGGCTCGACAGGCGACGCGGCCGGACGCCACGATCCGGCTGCTCAGCGACTCCACTGTCCTGGGCAACAACGTCTACAACACCACCGCCGCCGGCCAGACCCGCTCGTTCACCTCGGCCGGCAAGGCGCGGACGCTGCTTCTCCGGGTGGGCAATGATGGCGTGACCACCGACGGGTTCACCGTCAAGGGCCCCGGCAACACCACAGGTTTCACGGTGAAGTACCTCCAAGGCGTCAGCGGCAGCACCGACGTCACCGCCGCGGTGGTCGCTGGCACCTACCGCATGCTGCGGGTGGCTGCCGGCGGCACTGCGGCCCTGCGGCTGGTCGTGACTCCGGTGGCGGGCACGCCGGCCGGCACCGTCGGCAGCTGGCTCGTCACAGCCACCTCCCGGCGGGATGCGCACCTGGTCGACGCGGTGCGAGGCCGGGCGACGACATGAGGTGGCCAGCGGCCGCCCTGCTCGGGATCTCGGCCCTGGTCACCGCCCAGACCGCCACCGCGCCGCAGGCCCTCGCCGTGACGAGCGCCGCCGGGGTTACCTCGACCGGCACGTGGACCATCGCTGCGCCGAGCGGCCTGAAGCGCCAGGAGGTCACCTACACCGCAGTGGGCGGCAAGCTGTATCTCGCCGGCGGCCGGTCGACCGTGCAGCAGGTGTTCGACCCGGCCACCGGCACCTGGGGCCGAGTGGCCCCGCTGCCGGTGGCGCTCGACCACATACAGGCTGTCGCCCTGGACGGTGCCATCTACTACGTCGGCGGGCTCACCGGCTACCCGCAGGGCGCCAGCTTCGGCAACGTCTACGTCTACCACCCCGACAGCGACTATTTTTCCACGGCGGCACCGCTGCCCACCGGCCGGGACCGCGGCGCCGGCGGGATCGGCGTCTACCAAGGCCGGATCTACCTCGCCGGCGGCTTCCACGCCGGGCACAGCGTGGCTTTCGTCGACTCCTATGACCCCGCGACCGACGCCTGGACGCAACGTGCCGACCTGCCCGGGCCGCGGGATCACGTCTCCGCCGCCGTCGTCGGTGACCGCATGTATGTGATCGGCGGCCGCCAGTTCGGCGTCGCCTTCCGGGGCGACAACGACGCCTACGACTTCGCGACTGCGGCCTGGGTGACCGGGCTTGCGTCCCTGCCGACGCTGCGCTCGGGTGCCGCCACCGCCGTCTTCGGCACCGAGATCGCGGTCATCGGCGGCGAGGGTGGCGGCGCCGGCACCGGTGCGCACGTCGAGAACGAGGCGTACGACACAGCCACCGACTCCTGGCGGGTCCTGGCGCCCATGCCCACCGCCCGGCACGGGATGCAGGCAGCGATGGACAACGGCACCGCCTATGTCGCCGACGGCGGCACGCAGGTCGGCGGCCGGAGCCCGACGGATGCCCAGGAGGCCTTTGCCATGGGGCCTCCCCCACCCAGCCAGCCGGACTGCCGGGTGCGGCTGGCCAGCGAGACCGCGGTGACCGGCAACAACGTCTACGGCACCGACGGGACCGCCCAGACCCGGTCGACCACCGCAGGCGCCGGCACCACGACGACCTTCGTGCTCTCGGCCCAGAATGACGCCTCCGCCACGGATACCCTGCGCCTGGCGGGCTCGGGGAGCCAGCCAGGGTTTCTCGTCCGCTACTTGGCCGGCGTGCGGGGCACTACCGATGTGACGACCGCCGTGGTGGCCGGTCGCTACCGACCGGCCACCTTGGCACCGGGCGCCCGGCAGGCGCTTCGGCTTGAGGTGACCGTGGCGGCCGGTACTGCTACCGGGTCGGCGGCTCGTTGGCTGCTGAGTGCTACTTCCACCTCGAGCGGCGTCCAGGATGTGTGTGGCGCAGCGGTATCCGTTCCCTAGGGCCCGTATTGCCGGGAGTGGTCACGCCAGGGTGACCAGGCCCAGCTCCGCCGCACTGGTGAGCATCTCGTGCTTGGGCAGCACTCGGACCGTGTAGCCAAAGGCTCCCGGCCGCTGCAGTGAGACATCGGCCTCAAAGAAGTGGGAGCCGTCGACCGCGACGTCATCGACGCACCCCATCGACGTATGGGACACCTCGTGCAGCGTGTCGGTGTCGTCGACCCGGCCGTGCACTGCCTGCACATCGACGTCGCTGGGACTGATGCCGTCGAGTGCGACCTCGGCGCGCAGCCGCAGCGTCGCACCGAGCTCCGGCGTGTCGCCCACTCCCCAGGAGTCGACGTGCACGACCCGGAGCCCGGGCCATCCTGTGCGCACCTTCCCCGACCAGGCGGCCAGCTCGCGGGCGCCGGCGAAACCGTCCTCGGTCAGCTTGGCCGAGGCTTGCGCTGCCGGCCGGTAGAGCTGGTCGACGTAGTCACGCACCATCCGGGAGGCCAGCACCTGAGGGCCGAGCGACTGCAAGGTGTGGCGCACCATCTCCACCCAGCGCAGCGGGATGCCGTAGGCGTCCCGGTCGTAGAAGCGCTGCGCCACCTGGCTCTCCAGCAGCTCGTACAGCGCGCCGGCCTCCAGGTCGTCCCGGCGGTCGTCGTCGGTCACCCCGTCCGCGGTCGGGATCGACCAACCGTTCGCGCCGTCGTACATCTCGTCCCACCAGCCATCGCGGATGGAGAGGTTGAGGCCACCGTTCAGCGCCGACTTCATCCCCGACGTGCCGCAGGCCTCCAGCGGCCGCAGCGGGTTGTTGAGCCAGACGTCGCAGCCCCAGTAGAGGTACTGCGCCATGCCGATGTCGTAGTCGGGCAGAAAGGCGATGCGGTGCCGCACCTTCGCGTCGTCGGAGAAGCGCACCATCTGCTGCAGCAGGGACTTCCCACCGTCGTCAGCCGGGTGGGACTTACCTGCGATCACGATCTGGATGGGCCGCTGGGGGTCCAGCAGCAGGTCGCGCAATCGTTGGGGGTCGCGCAGCATCAGCGTCAGCCGCTTGTAGGACGGCACGCGGCGAGCGAAGCCGATGGTGCACACATCGGGGTCGAACATCTGGTCCACCCAGCCCAGCTGCGTCTCGTTGGCACCGCGGTGCAGCCACGACTCCTTGGTCCGCCGGCGCACCTCGGTGACCAGCCGCCCCCGCAGCGTCCGACGCAGCGCCCACAGCGCACGGGTCGCCTCGTCTGGGCCGGTAGCGCCGGCCGAGTCCGTCGCCGGCAGCGGACGCCCGGCAATGTCGAGCAGCTCGCGGGCCACCCAGGTCGGAGCGTGGACGCCGTTGGTCACCGAGCCGATCGGCACCTCCTCGGCGTCGAAGCCGGGCCAGAGGTCGGCGAACATCTCACGGCTGACCGCGCCGTGCAGCCGGCTGACCCCGTTGGCCCGCTGAGCCAGGCGCAACCCCATGTGCGCCATGTTGAAGATGTTCCGGTCCTCCTCGGCGCCGAGCGCCAGCACGCGGTCCGCCGGCGCCCCGGGCGAGCTGTTGTCATCGCTGAAGAAGCGCTCGACGATCTCCCGCGGGAAGCGGTCGATGCCCGCCGGCACCGGGGTGTGGGTGGTGAACAC
>JAABUK010008446.1_pt1 | contig 14441 bp, 23 predicted proteins | sample 5559141 | NCBI WGS metagenome assembly JAABUK01 (sample SAMN10711869, study PRJNA513367) | rock metagenome | isolation source: Antarctica rocks | place: Antarctica: Victoria Land, Pudding Butte nord | collected 2016-01-03
ATCTCAACTGGGCAATAAGGGAATCGAACCCTTAGCCTTCTCACAGATGTGAGTGCTCTACCAATTGAGCTAACTGTCCCAAGTGTGGGGTGGAAGCAGCGAGACAGCCATTGCCCTTCATATGCAGAAATGGGTGCAAGATACATGACATAACATGAGTGCTGGTAGGCCTGGACCACTTGATCTGACAAGATACCTTGTTGAGATAGCTTTCAAAGTCAGGCTTGGGCTGACTGCTCTCACTGAATTCTGGTACCTGAAAGAACATATGAAAATGGTATCACACCACGTACTGTAAACGCCACAGTTGAGGATGCTTCAAAATCACCAGGAAACATCAGCAAGAGGTGGCTACTGAGTGGCAGAAACCAAGACATGAATCAAACATACCATGTAGTGGTAGTTGGTGTCGAAGAACTTTGACATGTCCAGAGCTACAGCGCCTTCAGTTCCACGAGCCATGGCGAAGTACAGGTCGTAGCCTGACAGCTTGGCAAACCGAGCTGGGGCCAGACCGAGGGCGAAGATCCAGTCCAAAACCTGATCGTAGAGGGTTCCGTCTAGACCAACCTTGGAGATTCCTGCAGTGGGTCCCAAGGGCTCGCGCATGTACACATAATTAAATGAGCAACGAATGAGCGTCAAGCCAGAGTGCACAGCCGGCTTCTTACCGGCCTTAGACTGTAGCTGCCAAGCATCCTTCTCTGTCTGGTCGTTGACCTTGAGCAACTCGTCCAGGCTGAGCTGCTTCTTCCAGTAGCTGCAAAGGCATGTTCCCAAATCAAGCGTGTCCAAGAGAGGCTGCATCAACCAGGTCGACCACAAGCAAATGCGCGGGTGATTCAAACGAGTTAGTAGACGCCAACCTCTCAAGAGCCTTTTTCATCTCCCTGTTGGGCCCGATTCTGGGAAACCCAATGGTACCTGTGGTAATGCTTGAGCTGGCCATATTGACAGCCTGCGCAGTAGCAAAACAACAGCAGGTCAGTAATCGTCAGGCAAAAATCACAGTGGCAGCAGCATAGGTTGCAGCTAGTTTATGCAGACTCACTGTGAAAATCGACTGCAACACCAAAGTGAACCTCTCGGAAAAGCGGAAGTCTACAGGGGTAACTGTTCAAGCGGAAGATGCTGAAAATTTGACTGTGGAGGGGCGGCGTTGTGGCTCTAAGTACGCGCGATCGTGCCCTACGGCGAGCGTCACAGCGTGGCAGGTCGTAGCTTTGTCATCGTGGCAACGTGTGGAAGCACCAATCCCAAGATGGGATGATATGCCACTGCCAATGAAGAGGTGCATGCCCGCTGAGGCATTCAGTCGTGATTTGGTCATTGCATTTGCGCAGTCCTGATGCCACTCTGCTCTACGTACATCATGCCGTTGCACAGGTCAGGTTTGTACAAACACATGACATGTCTTTGCATAATCAAAACACTATTCGTGGCTGCATGTGAAGATTGTAATGTTGGACAGAGTCTTACATGTAGAGTACCAATAAGCATTGGGCTTGAACGGTCAAATGTAAGGCAGCGACTACTGTGCAGGTGCCTGCACATTGCCGCAACATGCAGGTCACTTGTATGTATCTGTCCGCAGGTAGGCAGAATCAATTTTACCTCAAAAACTATCACAGTCAAAATGCATTCATCCACCGCACACTCGACGTTATGCTGCGCTCTCCAGAAGTCAGATCAAGATCCTGTTGGCTATACTGAGCTGGGATGGTGCCCTTGCTGCTTCTGTCAAGTTGAGCCCTAGATCCAGCATACTTCTGCAGAAACTCATCAAGCGCCTCAGCATTGCCACTGGCAGCCTGTTCCTCCAGCAGCTGCATTGCACACTGTGAGTCACAAATACATCTATGCAGATGATGCTGCACACTCTGACCCTGAATCATGTGCATAGCTGACACAGAGCGACTTTGAGAGCTGTGCTTTGATGCATATGACCGTGTGTTGGCAGCTGTATGCCCACCATTGGCCTTCCAGCTGGGCTAGGCACCAAGCCCAACCCAGTCAAAGAAACAGGTCACCCGATGATTGACATGTGGTCCATTCAACAAACAGTGCAGGAGACACCACATGTCATGGCAATTGGCATGCATGTGCTCGACCAGTACATTGCAGTGCTAGAAGCGCTACCTTGAGAGCTTTCAGTTTGTTCTGATTCTGAGCAAACAGCATGCCAACATCAGTGAGGGGGGTGGCAGCACCCCCTTGGCCCCTCAGGGGGACTGCAATGGCTTCTGCTTGCAGCTCCTCATCTCCTTCTTCATCACCTGGATGGCTGGCTGCTGCTGCAGGTGCCCCTGCATGTCACCCTCCCAACTGTCAATACAACCTAAGTGCATGGTACCACCGCTGTCAATTCTCTGTCAAAAGAAAGTTGACCACCATGTTTTGACAGTGCTTTTGTGATACCATCCCTGAATAATGGGACTTGCACCGCAACTATTGAGGTTACTAGCTTTGGTTAGCTCGATATGTTTGGGCTAAATAGGCTGCATGCATGGCATCCTGCCATCAACAACATGTTCACCAAAAGGTTAGGAGACATTGAAGTTCTGCTGTGTCAACCAGCTAGCTGATCTTGCTGATCATCAAGTGACAAAATTGTAAATCCAATAATCACCAATATTCTGGGCAATTGTTCAATTGAGGGCCAAGGGACACCAGGACAAAGGCAGACCTTCAGGACGGTGGCTGCCAGCTGACTGGCGCAATGAGGCTGCAGGGGCAGCAGGGCGCCCCTTGGGGTAGATGAGGGTGGTCTCAGCCGCCATAGATTGATCCAAACCTGAGTCCAAGGCTGGCTGCCAGCCCCCTCCCAGACCTGATCCCAGCCTGCATGTCACCCACTCAGCTTCCTCTGCAATGACTTCAAGACACGACATTGGCTTTGCCTGAATGTTGTACCATGCACACATCAGCAGACCGAAGCTGACCCCAAAGACATGAAGTTGCGCTCAGTCCAGGTCAGGATTCTTTCAAGCCAATGTAAACTAGCAGGGCATGGCTGACAGTGCCAAGTCACAGGCCAGAAGGTGCAACCCAGCAGGCCTCTGTGCAAGGAGAGTGAGTGTTAGGTTGAGCAAGTGGGGGTTGACAACTTTGTGCATTTGTGATGTGTGTACGGTCTTGTTCAGACATGCAGTGATGGCTCACCTGTCTAGGGCAGAAGACCCCGAGCTGGGGGGCCGTCTGAAGACTGCCGAGTCCCTCAGGGATGCTCCATAATCCCCAGGATTGGTGGCGCTCCACATGGCCAAGCCAGTTGGCATTGATGGCTCCGCCCCACTGTAGTGTGATGCATGTGACCTGGGCCTGCAACACAAACAACTTGTATAGATGAAATTGACTGTGAGATGCTTCTGCAATGACTGAACATGGCACTTGCACATGGTTGCATCAACCGCAGTACTTGGACATGAGATGGGTGGCGGTCCTGCAGCTCCAATCAATACACAAGTGCCAATTGGGACACTCTGGCCTGAAAGCAATGGATCAGACCAGAACTGGTCACCTGTAAATGGAACTGCAAACTCCACTTTGCGCTTTACAGCGCAAGGTGCCCAACTGACACATCTGTGAAGGCTTGAGCCACAGCAGCAAACACCGGCTTGACTGTTGATGTACTGGTCTCGAGCGTTGCAATGTGATCAGCTGTTTGCTAACCATAAACAGGAAGTCAGCAAGATTGCAGGCGTTTGTACCTGGAGAGACCTAAATCCGGCAAGGGCTCATACTCCCTTGCAGTCTGGGCATCCTGGAAAGGCAAGCCTGTGTGACGATTAGCCTGGGCATACTGGGCAATGGCACGCTCTGCCTGCTGCTGTGCCGCAGCTTGCCTCACTGCAGCTGCTTCAGCACGGGCTGCTGTGCTCTCCTGCTCTGCATGCTGGGCTCTTCGGTTCAATTCCGCCACCTCAACTTGCTGCAACAGCAGTCAACTGATCAGTGCATCTGTTGGAGAAACAAATGCACTGCCTCAATTTGCCAGGACCTTTGGAGTTGTGTACATACCGCTTGCCGGAGCTTATTCAATGGGGTGCTATGCCAAGGAATGACAGCTGACCTGACTGCATGCTGTTGCGATTGTCAGATGGACTTTTAGGTGCATGTTCACACCAGATATGACTATCAGATATAAGTACAGCATGCCTAGCTGTGTGGCATACAACCACACAATGCAGTTGGAACAACATGCAATGAATGCTGCCATACAGTCTGTACGCTCAGGTCAGCCTGGGGCGCAAACTGGACGCAAACAAATTGTATGTTGCTTGTATGGCATGCATTGTATATTTCTTGCATGGCAAGCCTGTCAGGGTTTAAGATTTAGGAGCTAGAACCTGACGCTCTACAGCAGCACGCATCTTGGCAGCTTCGGCCACCATTTCTGCTCTGAATTGCTCCAGCTGGGCGGCTGCAGCCTGCCTGGCTGCCAGCATTGCAGACCCATTTGCAGCCTCTGCCAAGCCAGCCAGAGCTGCAGGAGACATGACACAATTTGTCAGTATGAATGTTTTGCTGTAAGGCATCTTGCCGGCAGACTGCACTTGACATACCAGTACCTTGGCAAGTGTCTGCAACAGCTTTGTCCCTATCTGCATAGACTGGGGGTGGAGGGGGGGGAAGCATGTGCACGTCACCATCTGATTGCTGCTTGCGTTGTGCGTCACACAGTCAGCCTTCTTGGCAGTAAACACAACAGGCAGCATGTGCTCTGGAGACAAGACAATACATGTGCCTTCAGCAGGAAGACTAGGTGTAGTAAAGACTTTTGGGGCTGCACTTCTCAGAAGCTCTCCACAAAAGAAAGTTATGTACCCATGGATGATGGTCTTGCAAGGCGAAGCAGTACCTTGTCCAGCAAATGGCATCTGGCTGCTGCTTGCATTAAGCCCCTGCCGAGCACTTTCACTCAGGGCTGCTGCAAGCTGCCCTCCATTCAAGCCTGACTGCCCAGCAAAGGAGCCTCCACCACTATTACCAGCACTGTCGCGCTGGTCAGCATTATGAGCCTGCGCATTTGCTGGTATGCTATCACGGCTGTCCCGTCTGCTTTGCTGTCGCTCAGTGTTGTTGGCTGACCTGTGAGCTGCATCTGAGTTGCTGCTGTCGGGCTGGCGTTGCAGATGGTCCGCTGCATTGCTGTTGGAGGAGGCAAGGTTGCTGGCGCGCTTGTTCAGCGGCTCCTTGCCCTTCACGTTTGCCCAGGCTTGTTGGACTTGCTGACTCGCCTGCAGCAAGGCAGATGTGGCGCATGTGTTTCACACACACATACCATGTTGACCTGCCTCCCGCAAGGCAAAAGTGGCAGACATGCTGATGAGTGGACGCTCCCCTGCTCCAGTGAATGGAATCATATCACATGATAAGCCCATGACTCACAGGCCATTTGAATTAGGCACCCATCTATGTATATCCTGGAAGCATTGGATAATCATGCTTGCTGAGGCTTACAGCTGCTCATCTTCTGGGTGTCAAGCAGGTGATACTCTATTTGTTGACACCGTCATTTGGATAGTGTCTTTGGTGCCAATCCAAGCAGTGTTTGGGTGCAAGCATGATAGGCAATGAAACAATGACCTGTACATTGATGGAAGGCTATAGTATATCGCTCACCCCGGACTCAAGGGCCCTTTTGGCCTTTTCAGCTTCTTTCTCCTCGGCGAACTGCTGCTTCAGCTTCTGCTGCTCAGCTTGAAGACGGGCCTGCTCCCGTGCATCCTCTTCCTTCTCCTTCCTCTGTTGCTCCTCCTGCGACATCACAACAAACCTGACAACTTTTGTAACTACCGGGTCTTGGTATTGTAAGTCATGTACTCTGTAGTCATTCAAAACAATCATCGTCATCACATCACTTTTGGTGACTGAGGAAGTCAAGCATCATGACGATCCTGCCAACCTTTGCAATTGAACTTGCACAACAAGCTTGATGACTGCTGCAAAGAGGGATATGCTTGTGAAGCCTGCCAACCTTTGCAACTGAACTTGCACAACAAGCTTGATGGCTGCTGCAAAGAGGGAAATGTCTGTGGCAGTGCATTGTAGCCTGCTTTCATTGCTACCAACAGGCAGAATTGCGTACTGTTGCGTCCATTGAGTGACAATGTTGCATGCTGACCTAGGGGTGAGTTGAGGGGAGGCAATGTGCATGTTTGAAACATGATTTGAGCTGACATGTGCTGACTATCCTACCTTGCTACAGATTTGAAGCAGAAGAGTGGCTCTGCAATGCTACTACAGACTGCCACCCTCCGGAAGGCCAGGTGTAGTGTGAGAGCAGGAAAACCTGGTCTTGAAATAGGTTTTGTGGTCATTCATGCTGCAAGTCATGCCCTGTGCCAAACGATGTGTACCTTGACACGCTTCTTGGCCTCAATCTGTTTCTTGAGCTCATCCTGCAGCTCAGATGCCTGCTGCTGCTTTGCAGCAATCTCTTCTGGCTGCATGTTTGCCTTGTCGCTCCTGAAATATACCTGCAACCATTGCAACAGCCCTCATTGGACATGCATGTGATTGACCATCACAATGGCTATATTGCTCCTTGAATACACCTGTGACTGATGTTCGCAACAGCTGAAGCAAGTCTTGCTTTGACACACAGCACAGCAGCCCAATGATGTGTGCAAGCCTTTGCCACAAATATGTTGCATGATCTGCTGAGGGAATGACTTTACGATTTGTGGACTGCGGGGTAAAAGATGTGTGAGACAGATTATCAGGTGCCCAAAGCTCAGCAACATGCAGAGTGTAGGATCAGAACAAGCATCATTGAATAACAGATACGCCCCTTGGTCACTTGAGTGATTCAGAATTCTCACCTCTGCTCTCTGTGGAAGCTTGTTTTGCCCTAGCCCAAGCACAGACGCAGCGCCTGTGCCCTGAGCCGGGGGTGGCGTCTGACCCCTGCTGAGGTTTGCCCCTTGGCCCCGCCCATACTCACCAGCTCCTCTTCGACCCATGCCAAATTCTGGTCCCTGCCCATCATTTGGCATGCTTTGTTGCGCATTCCCAGAAGGCTCTGGGCCCCTTCTGCCTGTGGGTGGCTGCCCATAAGATCCCCCACTGTATTGCTGGTCACTGGGACCCCCTCTGTCTGGATATGGCCCTGCTCTATTGCCAGGGGCTGCTGGCCGCTGATGCCCTGGTGGAGGTTCATACAACCCGGTGTCTGACAGCTGTCTCTGGGGGTTGGCATATGGGTCCTGCTGATGTCCGCTGGGTGGGTGTTGTTGAGGAACAGGCTGCCTGTTGTACTGGTCATAGTTGGCATAGAACTCACTCGATCGCTGCTGTACGGCTGCATTTTGACGTGGCGGTTGCTGCTGTGACTGACCATGCATCTGCAGAGGATCAATGTTCAAGGTACTCTAGTGGTGTCAGCTAGATCCAATCAGTGGGTAGATGGAAGGTCAGTTGTGCAAGCAAGTATTGGGCAGCAGCCACAGGTAGCCTTGTTGCTTCCGTGATGCAGTGCAACAGCTTTTGTGCTGTGTGCTTTGGTCTGCAATATGGTCATACATTTGGTACAAATGAAGCGTTGCTCAAGTGACACAGCATGAAGCTAAACACAGTTTGCTCTGCCTGTCAGGCATTACAGCAGCGATGGCAACTTAGCGTGTGGCATCATGACTACCTGATGTAGGTCGCTGATTGGCTGACCAGTGGGTGACTGGTGAGGGGCGCCGCCCCCTCCCCGGCCCCAGGGGTCATACCTAGCAGCCTCTCTGTGCACCTTGAGGTCCTCCTGGAGCCGGTCTGCCCTCTCCTTCTTCTTGGCCTCCTCCCGAGCCTTCATCTGAGCTTCCAGCTCTGCCCTGCGATGCTGCTCAACTAAGAGTGACTCACTGTGATGAACTGTCTTATGATGACTGTGCTGGGATGTGGGCTAGTGCATTTCATGTTCAGTTGTAATGTATTGCGCCTTTTCATACGGTGCTGAGTCAAGCGTGCTAGTAACCAACTAGCTGCTCATACAGTGTGAACATCATAAACTATGTACAGCACCGGGTAAGAAGATCAAATTGCTCAGATACTGAAGAAGTATGATGCTGCTGACAGTAATTCGCCGGCAATTGACAGGCCTCGTTTCAGGTAGAGGAAGCTCCAACATGCAGCTTCTTGTAGCACAAGATACCTCCAGACATCTTTCAAAGCAAACAAAGCCTGGCGTGTTCATTGTGCATGACACTAGTCAATCAAGCTGGCTAGCATTGCAGAACACAAGGAGCGCACGTTTTGTAGTGTCTTGCACGTACATGACAACAAGCAAGGACAGTACCGGTAGACAGCCTTTTTGGCTTCTGCCGCTGAGGGAGACTGTGGCGACAATGGCTGGGCATTGGAGTTGGCATAGTCCTGCCTCCCAGCAGCTGCAGCAGGCCTGGCATCCTCATATGCCCTGCTGTTACCAGGGTAGCCCCTGCCAGCATCAGGGCCGCCCTTGCCATACTCCAGGGGGGGACCATACCCTCTTGGTGAGTCTGTATCAGCAGTAGGCTGGTAGTTGTAGCGTGGGGCAGCAGGCTGTGATGATGCTGCTTGTTGAGGTGCTGCCTGCTGCCTAGAAGCCTGGGTATAGTCTGGCATAGCAGAAGGTCTGCTGTATGATGTCTCATTGGGCCTGTACTGGTCACTGGAATTGGGGGTTGCTGCATCGGGGTACTGCATGGCAGATGGATAAGTCTCTCTGGTTGGCTGAGACGAGGGGTATGATGGTGACAGCATGGCTCTGGGAGTTTGAGTCTGCATTGGTGGTCTGTTCTGCTGGTTTGCAGCCCCTTCAACCTGCAGTACAGAGCAAGGCATGGTCACATCATTGCCTCCAGCACAGTAGGGCAGGGGTCGTGCTGTTTTGAGGCTGGAGCATAAACAATGTGATGCATCAATGCCAGAGACTGGTGCCAGGAGGTTGCAGCATACCAGTCCAGATGGCCTTGCCATGCGCTGAGCTAAGAGGTCCTGAGACTGGCGCAAGCTTTCCTGTCTCTCCATGCGCTTGCGACTTTGCTTCTCAGCTATCTGTGCTTGTAGCTCAGCTGCATAGCCAGCCATGCTCTGCTGCCGTTGCTCCTGTATGCAAAGCAGCAAGCATGCCTGGACATGAGATTCAATTGGATTGTGCTTGTTATTCACCAGTACCAGCTTGCGCTGGCTTCAGGTAGAAGGCAGCATACAACATTAGACAAACGCGTCAAGTGTAGAGTGCAGCACGGAATCACCTTTGACCTCTGTCCCTGCATCCCGCCTTGCAGCAGACCTTTCACCTGATCAGCTGGCTGCGTGCTTTGAGTCATAGTGGTCAAACGATTTGTGACATACAAAGCCTTTTTGCCCTTTTCAAGACCTCAGCCTGACTATAGAGGGTGTCAATGAGCTGCTACAAAGACCTTGTAGGTCATGACAGCGTTTGCTGGACCGCGCTGTTGCTTCGACCGATCAGAGTATGATGGGGTCCACAGACGGCTATTTCGTGAACAACGTGCAGCCCTGATCGAGTCAATTGCATTGAAACCACTCAGCTTGTGAGAGCACAGTACGACACCCAGCGCTGACACACAGTCGCTGCCTGATGATCTGACAATTGCAGCAGTGTGAAGTTTGACTATGGCGATCAGAAGCCTAGTTGCCTAATTTGGTCACATCGAAAGGCACATTTGAAAGGCACATTATTAAATTTATCTTTAAGGATGGGAAAAATGCAATGCTAGGAATCGATTGCCAGCTGTCCTGCAACAGAGTCAAAGCCTCGGAAGCTTGTCGACTTTGCAGAGCCTTCCTGCAGCTCTTCGACGGCGTATAATGTCATTTTATCATCTTTAGAGTATTTTGTCAGTATTGCACACATCCATCAAGTGTGAGAAACCGTCCGGCGTATTGCTTCCCCGCTAGGTCAAGCTTTGGTCAAAGCCGGTCAAGCCAAGCAAAATGGCTCTGGCGTTGAGAAACAACAGGCCGGTTGCATTCAAAGAGTATGCCATGGAACAAACAAAAGATAGCATCGCTTGGTTACGAGACTATATCACTGCCATCAAGAACGGCAGGTTTCACCCTTTCACTGCTCTGGAACGCAAAACAAGAGAGGCCACTCGCAATGAAGCTTGGTAAGCAACGCGTGCACAACATGTTGTATTGCCATGATGACATACCTGCACCGCCGCATAAGGTGTACAATGTATGGTCTTTGAGTTGCAAGATGGTTACAGGGGTCCAACAGGCACTCTGCTGAATGAATTGGCAGATGCATCATTTGATGGCGCGGGCTGCGAAATCATTTATGTAAGACGACGCTTCAATGTTGCTGCTCTCAATTCATTGCATGAATCCAGAGGACGTCAGTAGCGCTGACCATTTCTGAAATGGCAGTGGTGTTCTCGAGACCTCAGTCAAGGCTGTAGATATTCTGCCATATAATCTGGCACTCACCGTAGATCTGCCAATTTGCGCAGGCTGTAGTTGAGTTTCGTCTGGGGTATCCAAACATGAAATGGAGAAATGTCTACAAGGTGCTCTTGCTGTGTCTCCTGCAGCATGCTTGTGTAGACTAATATTGCAAACTGCTCATGCAGTCAAGGTCTGCTGGCATTGGCTCATATCAAAGCAATACAATATTGCATGCAGGCCCTCACAGTTCTGGAGTTCTTGATCAAACGAGGGAGCGATCAGTGTGTTGAGAATGCACAAAACCTCAAAATGAGGCTTGAAGATCTGCAGGTATTTGAGTACACCTCGCCGGATGGGCGTGACCATGGTGTCAATGTGCGACACAGGTACAAGCCAACACCAGCATCTCTAACTTGCCACATTGCACCTGAGCTTTTGATCAATGCTCATGCGGGCTTAATGTCTTTTGAGTTTGGCAGCTATAAGCACAATGTATGCAGTACATTCAAGCAGTTGATGAACACGTGTAAGCTTAGCACCCTCCATACAGCCCTGCTTAAGCAAGCTCATCACTGGCCCTCTGAGACAGCTCTGCAATTGTTGTGCTGGCCTCCATTCTGTCAACCATTTTCCCTAGCATCTAGAGCATAGTTGCTGATCCCCCTGGGGCACCCGAGCTGGGGTAAACTTGACCAGACCCTATCGAACAACACCCATGCAAAATGTTGTGCCCACACAAGGCGTTGCATGCCCACACAATGCGCTGCATGCCCACACAGTGAGTGCTTTGCCCACACAATGAGTGCTCTGCCCACACAGCACGCTGCATGCAGGGCTTTAGCAATCTCAGTGCTGCTCAAGGACACAGCGCGCCTGGAGCAAGAAAGGGCTGCATTTGCAAACAAACGACAAGTGTACAAGGGTTTCTCAAGAGAGCAGCTGAGCAATGGGGCTGTTCAACGAACGCACTCGGCAGACTCCATGGATGGACCCTACTCATCTGCCAATGCTTCGCACAGCAGACAGCAGGTAATCTTGACACTTGTGCCCACCAACAAAACCTGCTGTGCCTCTTGTGCACTACCTGATCAGGTGCTGCCTTGTCAGCCATGAAGCTGTGATAAATAGACTGCTTCCCCAGATAAAGTTCACAAAGCTGAAGCACATTTGCTATAGCTTCAGCACAACACTGATGTGATGCACTTAGTGGCACGCTACCCTTTGGAATTGGTGTTGCTCCGTGTGTTTACGCATGCAGCATCTAAGCTAAGTCGGGGCACTGTCCTGCCCAACCCTATGTTTTGTAGGGATCACATGCCCATTACAAGCTGGTGCAGGCACCAGAGAAGTCGCTGCTTGTACTTGTATGACAGCTCATGGCCTGCACTATGCAGGGGTCTCATGAGCAGGAGGCAAGCTCCAGATACAACTCTGGCTATGGAGCGTCAACAAGTGCTGCATCTTCTGCAAGGTCTGCCAACATCTTCACTTTGTCATTTCAGGATGTATTCGTGCTTGCAGCTTCCATGCCTGATTTGGATGGCAGGTTTGCATTGCTGGTATGCAGGGCTCATCTTCCCAATTGCTGTCACAACCTGTGCTGCAAACAGACATAACCCATGTTTCCCTGCAGTCATTGTACTCATGAAATCTTTGCCGTCAAAGCAACAGCACTTGCATGCTTCGCTTTAGTGGCCCTCGACCAAGTCTCTGCATGAGACCAAGCAGTCCTGTACCTGTCTGTTGTCAAGCGCACAAGTGAACATGCATTGGCCAGTCGTACAACGATTCAGCTTTGGTCTAATGTGCCTAGCTTTGATCTAGCATTGATCTAGCTTAGCTTTGATCTAACATGCCTATTGTGCTGACAGGAACGCAGGTGAGATGAAAGGGGTGACCATGGAGGAGAACAAGCAGCAGCTGGCAGCCCTGAAGAAGCTGCTGGACTTGCCACACAACAAGCAGTGTGCAGACTGTGTGGGGGGCGGGGGCGCCGCCCGTGCCAGCTGGGCCTCCATCAACACTGGTGTCTTCATCTGCATGCGCTGTGCTGGCATCCACCGTGGCCTGGGCGTGCACGTCTCTAAGGCATGTGCAACAAACTCTTGAAAGAAGCAAAAAGACTAGTGTATGCCTGACAGCAATTGTAATGGGTGTGCACGTCTGCAAGGCATGTGCAGCAAACTCTGGAAAGAAACGAAAAGACTAGTGTATGCCTGACAGCAATTATATTGGGAGGCTCCTGAGGCGTCATCCTGGAGCCGAGACCACAGGCCACAGCCCAGCCATCATATACTGTACTGCATCTACACGCAGCTGCAGTTCAGACAAATGTCTGTCTGTGAGTTTTGACTGTCAGGCTGCCTGCTGACAACATACTGCAGAGCACTGTGATCTATGTCGTGCATGTCATAGCATGCTTGTTCTCAAGTGTTAGCTCATCATGCATTTGAGGTGTGCCAAGCAAGCTAGCATGACAACAGTTCCGTGACTAGGCTGCCCTTGTGCAAGCATTGCTCATCTGCTGCAGGTGAGATCATGCACACTGGACACATGGCTACCACAGCAAGTCAGCTTCATGGCAGCTACTGGCAATGCAGCTGCCAACAGCTACTGGGAAGCCAAGCTTGGTCCCGGTCAGAAGCCTCACTATGAGAGCTCAGACCTGGAGCCTTTCATCCGCCGTAAGTACTGTAACAAGGAGTTTGCAGAGGGCGAATGGCCGCCAGCATTGCCTGACCAACCAGCCTCTGCCACCACAGCTGATAGCAGCCTGGCAGGGGTGGCCAGGCAAAAGCCTGGGGCCTCAGCCAGCGCTGCCACCTCCCCTGGTGCTGTGCCACAGCTGGCCTCTGATCCCTCTGCTGGCAGGCTAGAGGCAGGTGGGTTCTGGGGTAGCCTGACCCCTCAAGAGAGTGGGGTACCCATTGATCAGCTGCTAGATGGTCCAGTCATCGGCAGCATCACTCCAGGCAGGTTGCAGAGTCAACGCCTGCCGCAGTCAAGGCAGCCGATCAGTGTCAATGCAGAGTCCCCAGCGCTGCTGATTGACTTGATGGACTTTGGGGCAGAGTCAACCTTTCAGTTGCCCACGACACCCCGGCGGCAATCATCCAATGCACCGTCTGTCTTTGACACTGCCAGCAGCAATGTCACAGCAGGCAATGCTGCTGTGTCCAATGCTGGCAGTAGCAAGGGCCCCGCTTCTGCAGCTGCTGCTGCACCAGCTGTAAGCAGACAGCGGTCCAGCTTCCCACTGCTGCCACCGCCTCCTCAGGTCAGCTTCAGCAGTGCTTTTGTTGCTCCTGCACATGCATAGAGTTCAACATAGTGTTCTGTAGGAGCTTAGACAGCACACGCCTTTTTGACTGAGGTTGAGCAAATGGACCATGGCAAATGGACCATGGCAGCAACGCTGTATGTTGTGTGTGGTTGCTCTTTTATTTTTTGTTTGCAGCATGTGTGTATCTGGACAGCTGCAAAGGAGTGACGTCTGTGTGCATGTCTGTGTGCAGGTCACAAGGCAGTTAGGTCCTCAGGCTCAACAGCCTACACAGGTCCCTGCCGCTGCCCCCACCCCAGCACCCCAACCCCAAACCTGCCCCTCCAAAGACATGGCTGTCAACACAGACATGGACATGGGCAGTCTTGAGGAGTTAGTCATGAATCCAGATGTCATGATCCCCAACCCTGCTGATCCATTTTCCATGCAGCATAGCTATCCCCAGCCACACATGTCTGATGCCAGTACCTCAAGCAGAAGCCACCAGTATGACGCACAGCAGCATGCTGTATACCCTCAGCCGCAGATGGCAGATGCCAGTTCTAGCAGCAGTCAGTATGGGGCACAGCAGCAGCCTAGGAACCCTATTGTGGGCAATGCTGGTGTGAATGGAGTTGGTGGCGGTGATGGGGGGCAACCAGCGCGGCAGCCCAGCCAGCCCATCTTCTTCCAGGGCCAATGGTTCACCCCAGCGCCCCCCGGCTTCACCCCTCCCCCACCCCCACCCCAGCAGCATCAATACGGGGTGACGCATCAGCAGCAGCAAGGG
>JAABUK010008447.1_pt1 | contig 14440 bp, 15 predicted proteins | sample 5559141 | NCBI WGS metagenome assembly JAABUK01 (sample SAMN10711869, study PRJNA513367) | rock metagenome | isolation source: Antarctica rocks | place: Antarctica: Victoria Land, Pudding Butte nord | collected 2016-01-03
AGCAGGAAGCAGTGGCTGTTTACACAAGAGGTAGCAAAAGCTTGCTGCCTGGACAAGCTTGCCTCTGACAGAGGTTGAGCCTGATCAGTCAGCAAACCTTTGTTTTCACTGCAACCACTTGCAGAGGTTTACCTAGCACATTGCACAGCCTGTACAGAAATAATGCGAGAGTTTAGCCCCAAGTTCCTAATGACTTTGACTTTGACTGCTGACTGCGTCAGCCTTTTGCCAACAGCTTATACCGTGCCTGGCTGAAAATTTGAACCTGGCTAGGGTTTGCAGGAATCTGACCAGCTGGGGTTGCAAAGTTGGGTGTGCAATCCCTGATGGTATGGTGACTGATGTTCATATGTCAGTTGGGGATGCACAATAATGTTCAAGGCCACAGAAATGCAAAGGTGTGTAAGCAGACTTTTGATGGCAGCTGTAGTCAACTGCACCTGCTTTGGCGCTTTTGAGCACTGACACTGGGAGAGATGTGTCCATCACGCGCACTTGTCATAGCTAGATCACCTCCATTTATATGCTGTGGAACCACTTCAGGGCCGGAAGGAAACCTTGGAAGCAGAGGTTGCCGCTGCTGAAGCTCGGTTGCACGAGCTGAAAGGTAGACAGCGGCAGCTTGAAGCAAGAAATCAAGTTCTCGCTACCGTTGGGAGCCTGAGGCTCTTCGATGAGCCGGACAGGTCTCTGGTGCGTGAATCGCAATGGCTGTGTTTGCCTTGGATCAATAACCTGCACTCTATATAATAGGCCACTCAACCTGTTCTTCTCACTGCTGTTGATTCATGGATCAGCACTGTGCTTCACATGGAGCCGCTAGTCAACTATGTCAAGTCAGGTTGACGTAGTGCATTGAAAGCGCTAGCACAGTCTGCCCATTCACAGAAGTCATGCATACAAGCGTTTGACGGCTTCGAAGCAGCAATCGTCAGCCAGCAGACTTCACAACAACTGACTGCAAGCTGTGTCATTGCAAAAGATCTTCAGAAAGGGACTCTTCAAGCAGTCTGAGTTCTTAGGCTTTGCCCAAACAGTATGTAAACAGTCACCCTATCCAATATGCTGGTCACTGTGCTGTGCAGTACATACATGACCCATGACAAGTCATCTGCATACAATCCACATGGGGTCTGTGAGCCCTATTGCGACTATGACTATGAGGCAATGGCTGCGTACAGGCATATGCTCAGAAGATCAGAGATTGCCTGGCACAGATTTCACACGATGAGAACAGCATAGCTGCAGCTCAGGAGGTGCGCATGTGGACCTGCCAATGCAACTCCATGAGGATCTTCCTGGCAATTGGAGATCTGGGCAAGTTTGCTGCCTTCTCCAGCAGCCGGCTAGATGGTGTCATGGGGGCCAGGGCCAAGGATCTGACTGACACCTGGTATCAAGCATTCCTGGTGAGCTGTACACCACCACCCACCTGTACTGCTCACATCTTTGACACCTTTTGTTGCATGCAACAATAGTTGCTTGCTGAGACGCTTGTGGGCGCAATGTACTCTACAAAGTGAGAATTTGTTCCTGGTTGGCAGTCATTGCATGTCAAGCATACACGCACTTTGTTTACACCAGTTTGGTATGGTTATGTAATGTGTGCTTCTGCTCATGGGGTTTGGTAGTGATGGCGTAATTTTGCAGCCAATAAGGACATGTGTGTTGGCTCAAATCATTTGACAGCTGTGTCGCACAGCATCTGCACTTCAGGCTGGGCTGTAGGGACAATGTCCATAAAGGTTCATCAGCAGATGTGTTGCCAGTAGGGTTGCACATGTCAGCCATTTCCTTCACTTTTTGTTACAAACACTACCAGTGGCCAATAATCATTGCTGGCTGCAGTTGCATCACCTTATGGTGCGCATCTAAATCAGGTTCCTGAACTGCAGTATACATTGCTTGTGAACCTTTGATGCCGCTGTTCCACACCTCACTGCTGCACATGCATGCACACAACGCCAACTCATTGCTTCTCCTCACAGGCAGCTCTGGAGCTGACAGAGGCTCAGCAGGTGGATATGATGTACCTCAGGATGCTGTTTTATGCCAGGCTGGGTGCTCTGTCACGCCAGCGCAAAGAGCTACTCCAGCAAGCCAGTCACTTGGCTGAAGTGCCGGCTGAAGACATGGATGCAGTCCAGGCTGCCTCCCGGCTGGCAGCAACCAATGCCCTTGCACAGCAGCTGCATGACAACAGCGCTGCAGAGTTCAAGACCTATATGCAGCTCACTTCTGCTTACCGCCGTGGGGTGAGTCCAATGACATGTGACTGCACAAGCAGATGAGTACAGTTGTATGACACAGGGACAATACAAGAGTGTTCGTGCTCCTGATACATTTTCATAAAAGGGTCGTTCTGTTGCAATCTGCTGCAGCTGCTGCAGCTTTCTTTCCTTTGCTTCGCTGCTTGTGTGATCACATGATTTGCATGTGAATTCATATAACACTCATATCAACCAGTGCATCCCTTTATCGTCTCTGTTCACATGCGTGAGTAGCTGACTGTATGATCCGAAATCAGCATGCCAAGGTTTTGCAACAGGAGTTGAGACAATGTCAAAATCACTCATAGAGCTGATACAACTTGCTGTGACATTGCAGATCCTCACATACATGCAGCAGGCAACATGTATCACAATGGCGTATCCGTACATAGCAGACGAACCAAGCATCCTTGAGACGCTTGCAGCTCAGCGCAATAAAACTCCTCTGAGCATGCTGACTCAGCCAGCAGGACTTGACGGTTTTGAGCTTGAATCCAGCTGGGTGCAAATTGCAAGCTACTTGAGCTCTGTGACACAGGATAAGCTTGATGAACATGTTCCTCTTATGTCAAGCCATTTGGTGGCTTTGTTCCAAATGTCTCGAGGAGATGCAGTGCCTAGTGGTGAAACCGTGGTGGCCACCTGACAGGAGAAAACTCTGGCACCAAACAATGCTGCTGCGTAGCTGCAACAGCCATTAGCTTCACCTCACCAAAAATATTTTTGTAATAGATGCTGCTACAGTATGTTTTCTATAGAGCTGACTAGAAAACTCAAGCTTTACTAGTGAACACTTTATCGCTTTTGCATTGAGGTGCAAAGGTGGGTTGCTATTCTTTTGTAGAATAGGATGATGTTACCAGACTGACTCTCATTAGTTTTGATGTAGCCTGCCGATTGTCTCCCACTAATGCAGAAAAAGAGCTTCAGGATTTGCAAAAGTGAGGAAAGCTTAAATCGTAAAATCAGCCGCTGATCCTGAGCTTTAGGAGTGTCCATTGTGCACAGCATGAGCATTGGCGCTCCTCCATTGTGGCGGCCGCGAGCAACAATTTATTTGACTTGCAAGCCATCAATTGAAAGCCATCGATTGAACCAAACAGCCAGGCGCAGCAGCAGTCGCAAGCTGTGACGCATCCTTGCTTGCGGCCTGAGTAATTTCCATTTCCTGCATTATCTTGTCAAAGACAGAACGTACTGGAAATTATGTCACGCACTTGGCACAGCTTTGTCATAGGTCGACCGTAACTGCAACAGTATGACAAAGGTTTGCTGAAGAACAACTGAAGGCGTGCTTTAGATGCCCAGCAAGGCCTCAGTAGCGCTATTACAATGATGCGCGACGTTGGCTGTAATATACAACAAGGCTTACCAGCTTTTGGACGAGATTCGAGCACAATGGACTCGGAATTCACCGCGTACAGTTTGATGTCTCTGCAACAAGACATCCCAGACGATCTCCCAAGCTGGGAGTTTGCGGAGGACGTCCTCGGGGGTTTTGATCAGTTCTTGGACGTCAGCAGCTTCTCTCAATTAGATGAGGGTACATCTGCCGTCACAAGAGAGCAGGCTCCGGTAGCTGCAGAGCCTGCAGGCCCCTCGGTATCAGATGCCGACGAGCTCGAGCCTGCGCACGCGAGCCGGCCCTCCAGTTCGCGCAGCGATCCGGACGGTAAAAAACAGCGGCAAAACCGGCAGGCACAGCAGAGGTTCCGCCAGAGACAAAGGGTAAGTTTTGGGTGTACGTTCACCCCTGTGTCCCTGCGCAGCTGCAGCTGCAGCTGTGCACTGCAGACCGTGCCAGCTTCACACAGATCGACGTACTTTGACTGTCTGCTCACCGGTAAAAAAGTGGCCAGAATAGCCCTTCATCTGATTGCGTGGCTTGCAGGCTCGGACGGAAAGCCTAGAAGCTCAGGTGGCCCTCACAACAGCTCAAGTGCAGGAGTTGCAAGCAAGTCAAAGGCAGCTGGAAGCAAGGAATGCGCTTCTTGAATCTGTTGCAAGCAGTCTGACATCTGATGTGCAAGAAGCATCTGTGGTAAGCTATCAAATTGTGCCATCACACACTGAGCCCTATGAATCGGCTGCGGAGACACCAGTTCATACACCTATGTTCAGCTGGGACTGCCAATCATGCATTTGTGTGCATGCAATATTGCTGCTATTAATACTGGCAGCTTGGCAGCCAGGCTTTGCCAATGGGGGGTCAGCGACACGTCTATAGCACTGATCTGCGTGTACTACGCATGCACATAAGGCACTCCATTTCATGCACAATCCTGGCCAGCAGTGCATTTTCCAAAATTTGCAGTTCGCATATTTCTAGGCATATGCATGCTCATTAGCACAACTACTTCAGCTTGTCTACCATGCGTTGCTGAATGTCAAAAAGTGCATGTAGCTGATGGCAAGGCAAGACCCAGCAACAACACAAAGATAAGTGTATCCACCTACGGGCCCAGCTGTAACGACTGCAAGACAAGCCTTCTGCAAAGCATGAAATGATGGGCTTTATCTGCAAGACATGCCTTACCTGCAGCTGCAAACGGGATGTTTGCACAAACCTGGCATCTGACCACGTATTGTTTCTCACAGGCTGAGGCTGATTGGAGTCACCTACCTGCATCAATCTCGGACCAGCAGCGCACACTGGTCCTGTCAGTGACAGATGGTGAAGACCTTGTCAGGAGCGTGCAAGACATCAGCAGGATGCCTTTTACTGAATTTGTGAGCCTGTACACGGTGGGACCTCATCACATGCTCATCACCTGTAGATTGCCTGTCCCTCAAGCTTGGCTGCAGAACAGCTGAGCACAGACCATGCATAAGGTTGGTGTTACATATAGTATGGGCCAAACTCAAAACCAATGTTGAGCAGGGCAAATGTGATGTTCTCAAGCTGTCAGGGTGTACAGCAAGTCTCAGCTGTTGCTAGATCAGAGCTCCTGTTCTTGTTTTAGGGTGCCTTCCAGGATGCCAAGCGCTTCTTCTTCGCCACAAGCTGTCACCAAAGAAGCTTGACCACCTGTATGCTGCCCTGCGGCCTTAGGCTACTCAACTCTGCCAGTCAGTCTTGCTCACTATACTACACGTGATAGAAATGTGTGTCTAACAAGCATTGCGCTTCCCTGATGGTCACAATCAGAGAAATTACTGATCTGAGTGACATGCAGGCATACGCTCGCAAGATCAGCCAGTGTCTGACGCAGATAGCTCAGCAGAGTGGTAGCACATCTGACCTCATGCAAGAGCTCCACAAATGGACATCTGAAGTGAGCGGCATGCTGGTCTTCCTAGCAGTGGGGAACCTCAAAAACTACCTGGCCTTTTCCAGCAGCAGGCTAGATGGCAACATTGGCCCTAGTGTGTCACAGCTTCCTGATAACTTCTACCAAGACTTTGAGGTGAGTAACAAGGCTGTGCTGCATTGCGGAGTCCATTGCTGCTAAGTGTGTTTGAGTGCTTCTGTGCTGAGTGCATCTGTGCTGTGTGCATTTGTGCTGAGTGCTGAGTGCATCTGAGCTGCAGCTGTGCTGAGTGCATCTGAGCTGAGTGCATCTGTGCTGTGTGCATCTGTGCTGAGTGCTTTGCAGTCCATACTGATTGCATCAGGATGCGCCGGTTGCAGTCACACAATTTCAAAATTGTTGACAATACACGCACATGTTCAGCTGTGGCCCTACAGTCAGAACTGCATGCTGCAGACCAGATTGCATCTCACAGAAGCGCAAAGGACTGACCTGATGCATCTGAGGCGCCTGTTTTACGCTAAAATGGGAGCCTTGAAGCGCGAGCGCAAGCAGCTGCTACAGCAGGTGCCTGCAGGAGCAGCAGAATCAACATTAGAGGCCAGCACTAGATTGGCAGACATCACAGCCATTGCGCAGCAGCTGCATGACAACAGCGCTGCAGAGTTCAGAACCTACATGCAGTTTGGCTCAGCATACCGGCGGGGGGTGAGTCATTGCTTGGTGTATTTGCTGACTTGGCCAGTGACTGATTGCTCACTAGCAGTACAGACAGTGCTATTGCAACTGTTGTCTTGTCACTTCGTTGACCCAACACACCAGCATAAATTGTCACTGTTGCATCCAAAAACCTTGCTGCCAGATCGGATGTGAAAATTGCAATTGCTGCTTCAGAAGAATCTAGAATCTATACTCAGTCAAGTGCTGCAATCAGCATCAGCTCAATGGAAGGCACTGCTGTTGTCACAACTATGCTGAACTGCAGTTAACCCAATACCGCGTGCACGCAGCATACTTGCTGCATGGACAGAGCAGCAACGTACGTTGTGTTGACAAGTGTGGTGTGTATGTGTGTATGTGCAGATCTTGACTCTGATGCAGCAGGCAGTGTGCATTGTGAAGGGCTTTCCATACATTCCAGACAAGCCAAGGATCCTGGAGATCCTGGCACATCAGCGCAGCGAAATGCCTATAGTGGTTCTCAGTCAACCTCTGGGCGTTGATGATTTTGAGCACCACACCAATTGGCAGCTTGTGGTGAACTACCTGAGGATGATCACCAAGGAGAACCTGCACCTGTACCTTCCCCTGACCAGTCCTTCCTGACATTATGTATGCCAGTAATGCGACGGTATTGTTGCATTAGTGATGACACAGATTATGGCAACTACTTTGGGAGCCAAGACCTGCGTGATGGATGGCAGATTTGAGACAGCAGAGTTGCCTTTGGCAGGTATGGCAGAAGTATTGCTGTTTGTATTGGGCACAACCATGGGGCAGTGGTGTTAGTGCACACCACTGATGCTAGGATGAGGCATACTGCTGATCATACGGAGGGTTGATCAGCTGAGTGCAGTCTTTGGGTATGACTTGATTGGATCCTCAGGCCCTTCACACTGTACTTTGGGGCATTGACTTGCATGTGATGATGTATCTTTGCTGAAGTGGAGGACAGGTGTCAAGCAGATGACATATAAATATGACAGCTCCACAGACAAAGTGTGCTGCAGTTGTGCAGACAATGTGTTTTTTTCTGGAAATATCTGTTGGGACCCAGGGCCCTTTGATGATCCCAAGGACTTGAACATTTTTTGATTTATTGAATTCAATGATTGATTGAGTAAATATTATATCACAAGATCACTGCATACGACGGCCAGATGGCTGTACTGTGTCTTTTGAATGCAAGGCATTTACTGCTTGTTGTGTGTGCTGATGATCCCAGGCCTAGGCACTGTATACACTGCTTAGGGCCACCTGAAAACCAAATCATGATGCCCACTGCACTCAGTGACGCTGCAGACAGGTAACTTGTGTGACACCGACAAGTCTTGGGAATGATAGTGCTCGTAGGCTTGCGCTGTGGCATGATGTCTCTTGAAAGCTATGCTCACTCTTGGTATTTTCTGATTCATGAGTGATCAGTGAGACACATCGCTCCTAGGTTGGCAATTGTGGAGATATGTAATTACTAGCATGCCGTGTAATTACTGGCATGCCAGTCTGGCATTGCCAGAAGCCATCACTGAAGCTTTTGACGCAGTTGTTGATTGGCCAGTTGCTGCATGGTGACTATCATCTTGGGAACACCGGGAAAATAACCAATAGCCTTCTCAACAACGCGTGCCAGTGTTGTTTAAGTCTCACAGCAGCGTAGCCGAGGTCTACGTTGCTATGCATGCTCGCGCAGGAGCAGTCCGGCCGCGTCGGATAGGATGGTGCCCCCTGCCTGGCAAAATGAGCCGTGCAGCAACAGATGCCGTGAGAGGCTTATGCAGTCTCGAGGAACAAAAGCAGCTCTCACAAGACCTTTGCAGACTTTGCCAGTTTGCACTTGATGACCTGTGGTTGTTGTTGCATTGCCCACTGCAGCAATGTACACCTTGCCGTGTCTGTGCTAAGAGCTGCTGAGTGAGATGTAGCAAGCCTGATAATATCGTTCTAGCACATGAGCATGGCTTTCTTTTGCGTGTCAAAGAGCTGCATACGTCACCTGTAAAGCATGCATGGTCTCTGCATGCAGCAACATGTTCTTTTGCTGTTTTGCAAACTGCGGACCACATCAAGCCTTCTGCAACCTTTCTGAGATCATCACCACACGTCCTGGCATGAGCACAACTTCCCAGACATAAGCCCTGTTCCAACAATATATCTGATCATGACTGTAAGATGAGCAAATCAGGTCCTTGGACTTGCACCAGGATGACATTGCTGCCCGTGCAGGCTTATGCAAGCAAGGTTGGGCAGTGCATGAACAGATTTGTATGACAACAGGCGCGACAATAGCAGAGCTGCCCTGGCACTGCTGCGCATGTGGCCATGTGAGGGCTGTGTCAGTGGAGTGTGCCCCAGGTGGTATTCACTGCCAATGCAACTGCCTACATGAGCAACAGGCTTGATGGCAATGCTGGGCCTAATACCTTCCAGCGTAGCCTGATACCAAGACTTTCTGGTAATGGTGCCCCTTGCGCATCCTTTCAACACACATTGTGCATCCCCATGCAGAACTTTCTACCACATTGGATTTAACTCCTGGCATATCTCTACACTAAACTATGTGTCACCGGTCTGACGCATTGCATGCGTCCCTTTGCACACTGGTCTTTCATATTGAATGCATTTCATTGTACATCTGAACACCAAGTTGGATGCATCCTCTTGCAGATCTGTCTACTGTATTATGTGCATCCCTTGCATACCTATCTTCTGCCATACATCCATCCAGCTCAGCTGGTCTTCTGCTCTTGTTCTTAGCAGCTGTGACTCAACAGCAAGCACGCATGCTCCTTTGAGTTTGTGTTTTGCTGGCAGTTCTGCTCATGAGTCTGGCTCATGAGCGCAAGCAGCTCCTGCAGCAGCTGCCATCAGGTGCTGCTGAGTCAGCAGCTCAAGCAGCCACCAGACTGACTCACATCAGAGTTAATGTGCCACGGTTGCAGGACAACTGCCATGTTCAGTTTCAGACGTCAGACGTCAATGCAGCTGCCATCTGTGCACAGACTAGGGGTGAGACCCGGCAAGAAGTTGTGCTTCAGTGTAACTTTGCGCAGAGAAGCTAGAGCTCCACATCCATTGCAGCTAGCTTATCCACTGCGCCTATGTTGACAGGGTGACGGTGTTGAGACATCTCAAATCTGTGGTATGCGCATTGCTCAGACCTGAAGAGCTTGTGACAGCATGCATGCAACAACGCGTACTAGCAGTGTATCAGGCACCTGCTACTCAGGCAATCACTGGACAGGCTTGATTTGATCTGTTGTTTTGGTTTATTCATTGTTTTGTCTATGTGTTCTTACGGCCAGCTTTTAGACAAGCCCTAGTTGAGCATCATGCATCTTTGCTGAGCTGCGCTGTGACTGGTTTCAGCTTGTACAATGCGGTGCTCACACACCTTTTGCAGGTTTCAACCCTCATGCAGTGGGCAGTGGGTGTGCTCCAGCCGCACCCTTACATAGCAGATCATTTTAGAGGCAACGAGGTACTGGCAGCTGCATGCCAAGAACCCTCAGCAGCTGTTCTCATGCAATTGGGCAGTCTTGATGATCATGAACATGACGCAAAGTGGTGATAAATATGCGAGTACTTGGAGACCGTCAATAAGGAGAACCTGCATCTCATAATGCCTTTTGCCCAGTGGTACTGCTCTGAGATGCCATCCAGCTAGGCTGTACTGCTCCTAGACTGCTGAATAGGCTTGCCTTTTGACAGTGGATCGTTTTACACACTTTCTTGCTTGATTGAGGCTGAAAGCTACACCTAGGGGGTTAGCCGCTAAGTGGTGTGAAGAGTTGTTGCAGCTTGCGTGCTGTATGCAGTGAACATCAAACAGCTCAGCACAGGCTGTGCAATGCTACTGCTTATACTGCTGATAGATGGTGCAGGTTGCATTGTCCTGAAACCATGTGTTGTGTGGTCTGCTGAGTGTTTTGGGATGAAATTGTCGCAGTTTTCGGCCGTATTGCCGAAAACTGCGACAATTTCCCGCCGTGTGCAATGATGCAACATATGTTCTCTACACTGAATGCTGATTGGTCATATCTGATCCAGCATTGGTAGCCAGTTCATGACTAGCACGTCTTGTTCTGTGCTTGTTGATCAAGGCGCCTCATGAGGCGCGGTTGCCAAGAGCAGAATCAAATCCAGACACAATACCTTCCCCTTTATAAAAGTAAGCGCACATGTTTACAGTATTAAGTTAGACTCGAAGTTTTTGGGAGGAAAGGCGCATGTACTTGAAGCCAGTTGGCCTGCACAGTGCAGTTGTAGAGATTGCAGTCAAAGGTCTACCGGTGTCTCAATCCCTGGGACGGGCAGCGTCCTGCTGAGCTGGCCACAAGCAAATAGAAGTCTCGATTGATTATGTCACGCTCCTGAGAGCATGTTGCAATACCGCCACCGTAACTACCGTAAGATGACAAAAGCCTCTCCTTGAAGTTTAAGTCAGATGCATCTCAACTGCACAGCTTAGGCTTGCGCTTGTAGGGCTGGAGCCGACGGTAGCAGCATGATTGATACAAATAGCCAAATGCAATGGTATCAGACTCCAGTTCGTCCTGTTTCATGTCGCAACAACTGGAACCCCTCAACGATCCTCCCACCCTTCCAAGCTGGGACTTTTCTGACGACTTGCTGTTAGGCCTTGATCCGTACGGTGACACGAGCACAAGCTTGGAAGAGACGCCCAGCCCCGGTGTCGGTACCCCCGCTGAACAGCCTTTTAGCGCAGAGCAGGCTGGGCCATCAACAGCCGTAGCACAGCTCGAGCGTGCTAGCAAACCACCGAGAGGTGTCCGGAAGCAGTCTCAGAACCGTCAGGCGCAGCATCGCTTTAGGCAAAGACAGAAGGTGCGGTGCAGGCGTTCGCCGAGTTGCAAAATTTGCTCTGCTCCTGTTACCACTCACGCGCATGTCGCTGCGGTTAAGACCTGCACAAGACCCCATGAGTGCATGGCTGAAACCAGCTGCACAAAATGAAGTGGGCCTTGCCCAATGCAGGCTCGAACCGAGAATCTGCAAGCCCAGCTAGCAGCTGCCACAACTCAACTCCATGACCTGCAAGCTCGCCAACAGCAATTAGAAGCAAGGAATGCCTCCCTTGAGTCATTTGCCAGCACTGCCCTAAGCCATGACCCTCTGGGGCCACCCGTGGTACGTCAGAATATCCTGCACAGACTCTGCCTGCAGTATGCATCTTCATTCTGCTTGAGCATACCTTGCAAACATGCATACGCAGGCCTTCAGGAGAAGAAGCGTGATGGGTCAGTGCGCAGAAAATCAGTCTGTCTCATGGACTGCAGGCTGATGCAGACTGGAGCAGCCTCACATCAAGTGTGGCAGGTGATGATCAGCAGCGTATCACACTGACAGTCTTGCCAAATCAAGTCTTGGTCAAGACCATACCAGATGTGAGCAGAATGCCTTTCACTGAATTTGCTTCACTCTATGCGGTAAGTCTGCTCTGCCTGCAGCTCACTGCACATCTCACACAACAATGCTGCTGGACATAAGACTCAGAACAACGTCTTGCCTGCTTGACTTGTGCACAAGTTTCCCATACCATGTAGAGGCATTGATTACGGCATCAGACTCTGGCCAGTGTTGCGCACAGCATGACATGCTTCCGCTTTGCAGGCATATGCTCAGAAGATGAACCAGTGCCTTGTGCAAATCTCCCAGACCGGCAGCGCCATCCCCACCATGGCAGCTCTGCACAAGTGGACCAGTGAGGTGACATCAATGAAGGTGGCGTTTGCCTTGGGCAATGTCCACAGCTCTATTGCCTATTTCAGCTTCAGGCTGGATGGACGCATTGGTGCCAGCAGAGTGCAGCTCCCAGCCTCCTTCTACCAAAACCTGCTGGTAACAGCTGCATGCTAGTCTTCTGCATGCTTCAGTGCCTCACGTGCTCGCTTACTCTGCCCTTCGTTTCAGACTGATTCTGCCAGTCAACTAGCCTCACAAGGCAGCCCTGCACAGCTTGACTTCTCAGCATATACCTGCCCAATTCTTAGATATGCACTGGGCATATATCATACTATGTAGCTGCATGTGTAAGGCTTCTACAATGAGGCAATCTGCTGTCTGCTTTGGCATTACTCCTGAACACACAAAGGCTGCTCAGCCACTGCAATTTATGCAGTCTGTCACAATTCTGCACTGCAACTGGATGATGCAGGCTGCACTGCGCCTTACAGATGCTCAGCAGGCTGACATGCTGCACTTGAGGCAGCTCTTCTATGCCAAAATTGGTGGTGTAAGGCGTGAGCGAGCAGGGCTGTGGCCCAAAGTACCTGTTGAAGTGGCTGGGACAGCTGCAGATGCCACTGTCAAGACCATTGCCACCTCCTCCCTTGCTCAACAGTTGCAAGAGAGCAGTGCAGCCGAGTTCAGAGCTACAGTGCAGTTTGGATCTGCCTTTGATCGAGGGGTAGGCCCTGTTTTGGTTGACCTCAAGCAACTTGCTGCCGCAGCTTGAAGTGCCAGAATGTGATGAATCTACTCGGGCATCTGCACCCCAACACAAGTATATGCTGTTACCTTGGTCAAATCATGCCGGCACATACATGTCACACCAGACAAATGTTGGGCAGCGTGATCAAGTTTCCCAGGCCTGTGACTGACTGCATGCTTGGCAATGACAAATACCAGATTACTCTGACATGCATCGCACCACGCTGCAGTCAGCACGCTTTGTGACTGAACATGATGAATGCAGACATGAGCTGTTTGCTGACTGTGGGACTGGCTGCAGGTTCTGACTCTGACGCAGCAAGCCTTGTATGCAGTGAACAGCTTTCCCTACATACCAGACACAATGCGTCTGTTTGAGGCACTGGCAGCCATATCCAATGCAGCTCCTGTGGGAGTGCTGACTCAAGCAGTGGGCGACGGCTTTGAGCACAGCATTGCATGGCAGGAGGTTGTCAACTACCTGAGAAACATCACTCAGGCAAATGTACATCTGCATGTTCCCCTGATTGGGCCCAGTTCTGGGACGCTATAACACCAGAGGCAAGGCATTGCAACAAGATTTGTTGACCGTCTAGGGGATGTGATTTTTCTAATGTGTGGCTCTTGTCACAAGTTGCTGGAGTTGTGCGGGATGGGGTGCCATGTGCGTAGATCTAGAGGAGTGGGGCCAAGAGGGTCTTTCTGGGATTTGAGTCAGCGCATTTTTGGGAGTAGAGCAGAAGTAGTGATGGTGCACAAGGCATGCCAATCTGGTTGCACATTGTGATGTACAGTGGGGGACTCACACACATGGGTATGCTGGATCCAAGGTTGATGATGAGGGTGGCATTACTGGGACCTTTGCTCAGCTTATGTCTCTCTGCTGTATAGCAGTATTTTCCGTATGTACACAATAACACCAGGGTTAGTTTGGTTTTTGCCCTCCTTGCTGTTGGCATAGTTTTGCTGCAATTTGTTGACAACTATGATTACCTAGCCTGCATTGGGCTTCTTTTACTTATGTGTGCGTGACAGTCTACATTGTTTGAATTGGAAAGGTGTACAGTTGGCTGTCCTGCAGCAAGAGGATCAAATTTCTATGGTCTGTTGCTCGGTACTGTGTAATTTGGGATCTGGTTTTTGTGCTGCCTGGTACTGTGTAATGTGGAATCTGGTTCCTTGTGTGATTGACTTCAGTCCTGATCTTTTGCCGGGGACACAGTCTGCAGTGAATGTCGATCACGCTTGTAGTGCGCAGCTGCATGTAGTGCGCAGCTTTGGGTCTGGGTATCTTTCTGTAAGGGATGGGCTTTGCAATCATTTCAAGATGTACTCTCGAGGTGTTTTTGTATCTGGGTGCATCTGAAAACCAGATCTGGGAGCACTGAAGATAAATTTGCACACAGTTGGTCATTTTGCTGTATGTGGGCTTGCACTGGGATGCAGCTTGTACTGGGATGCAGCTTGCCTTTGTCATGATTCAGATGGACACTGCCAGACAGGTTCATGTGTTATGCTGTACTGAAGCAGTCACATGATCATGGCTACACATGTGTGGGCACAGTAGTACAAGCGAGTGTGTGGGATCTTTGGTCAGACCTTGCATCAATGACAACTCATCACAACTGCGTGAGTTACACGCTATCTGTCTTGGCCCAAGCTCAACTGTGGCATGAACAGTGTGCACATGTGCAGCGGCTTCTACAGGGCTGGCTGGTTGAGTACGCTGACTGCTACCCTAGGCAATGC